>Ga0070698_100001354_pt1 | contig 27238 bp, 16 predicted proteins | sample KBSK1502metaG_FD_65477 | JGI IMG/M metagenome (GOLD analysis project Ga0070698, IMG submission 65477) | Corn, switchgrass and miscanthus rhizosphere microbial communities from Kellogg Biological Station, Michigan, USA - KBS K1-50-2 metaG | ecosystem: Host-associated > Plants > Roots >...
CTTTTTCAAAGGCGAGTGTTCCCTATTCGATTAGAGATTTCATCGAGTTAAGCAAATGGAAAGACGCAGTTCGAGGGCTAGTCTGGCGATTCCCTTCAGGGAAGTCAACGCTAGATCAGGGATAATGAATTGACTCCAGGAATCCAACCGAGCGAACTTGCGAGGGCCCATTCTGTAGCCATTGTCGGGCTGGGTCCCAAAGGGCTTTACTGCCTGGATAGACTGTTGGCAGAGTTCAATGCACGCTCCCTGCGCCACGGCCTGCACATCCACATCTTTAACCGATCCGCTCATTTCGGCGCCAGCCCAATTTACGATCCGCATCAGCCCGCTTACATTCTGGTGAATGTCAGCGTCGGTGAGATTGATCTATGGGAAGCGGAGGACCCTCCCAGCGTGGTGGGCAGGGGACAAAGCTTCCTCAGTTGGTATCAGGAATCTTTCCAGCCGTCTCGGCCGTTGACGGGCGCAGAGTATCTATCCAGAGCAGTCGTCGGACGTTATCTCACAGAGGGATTCAATCGGATTCTGGAACACCTGCCCACGAATGTGACGGTCTCGTGCCACGTGGGGGAGGTGTTGGATATTCGACCGCGCGGGCGAGAATATCTGCTGGAATTTGTGGCCCAGGGTGGTCAGACAGAGGAGTTCTTTGCGGATAAGGTTCTGCTCGCTACTGGTCATTCCCGGCTCGCGCCTGGAGCCGAAGAGAAGCGCTATCAGGCATTCGCCGGCCGCCACGCGGGGGCCCGCTTCATCCCGTTTGTTTATCCAGTAGTTGAGTCTATGTCCGCGATTCCAGCCGGCGCGAGAGTAGCTATGAAGGGCGTCGGCCTGACCTTCATCGATGGTGTGCTCGAACTAACGGAAGGGCGCGGAGGACGCTTTGATCGTTTGGCGAGCGGGGCACTCGCTTACACGCCCAGCGGCAGGGAACCGTCTGCAATCATCGCCTTCAGCCGCACTGGTCTACCGATGACGCCTAAGGCCTGGGACCAGCCACTCGTCCCACGTCCGCTGACCTTTTTTGTTCCCGACGCACTGGCCGAGCTTAGAGGCCGAACGCCCAATGGCAAGGTCGACTTCGAGCAGGACCTCTGGCCGCTCTTCGAGCTGGAGATGGAACTTAACTACTACCGCGTGGCGATGGGAACGGACGGCGAGCGCGCGCGGTTGGAGGCCTGTGGCCCAGATGCCCGAGCGATGCGCCGCGTCATCGATTCTTACTTGCGGAGCCAACCCGAACAGGGGCGCTTCGACTACCGGCAGGTGATCGATCCGGTGGGTAAGCGGCGTTTCGAGAGTGGAGTAGAGTTTGCCTCCTTCGTCGAGCGCTACATGGAACAGGAGATCGGCCGCGCGCGCTTGGGCCGGGCCGGTAGCGGCGTCAAGGCCGCTATAGAAATCTGGTATGAAGTAAGAAGCGCACTGGGTTCAGTTATTCAATTCGGCGGTCTCACTCCGGAGTCGCATCGAAAATTGATCGAGTATTACTACCCGCGTCTCAAACGAGTTGCCTTTGGTCCTCCAATCATTAACATCGAAAAGTTGCTGGCGTTGCAGCGGGCTGGCTTGCTCGATTTCTCGGTAGCGCGCAATCCCCGTTTGCTGACCGACGAGCGGCGCGGTTGCTTCGAGTTGCAATGTGATGATATTCCCGGAGCGGTCGCACAAGCCGAAATCCTGGTCGATGCCACCTATCCGCCCGCGCACATACCGCGGGACGCGACGCCGCTCTATCGCAATCTGCGCCGGCGTGGAATGGTGCGGGCCTACGAGAACCGTTCGTCTGACCCAGAGATGCCCTCGTATCGCCCCGGGGCGATCGACATGACTACAGGTTCCCGCTTCGTCGTCGATGACAAGGGTATTGCTAACCAGGACATCTCGGTTATCGGAATACCTACGGAGGGAAACCTGGTGGGTAACTTGACACTGGCCTGCGACGCTTATGCAAGCATCTGGGCCGCAGGAGTCATGCGGCAGTTGCGGCGCCGGGAACGCTCCTCGTCTTCCCGGCCAATCCAGACCGTGTAGCCGCGTCGTTGCTTCCAGCCGACGGTTTGGTAAGCCTGAGAACTGGATGCATAAGCGCCGGAGTTCAAATTCAAACAGCCTTCTCCACCTCATCACCTTGACGCGCGGCCACTCTCAAGCCGCTGCCGGGCTTTCAGACCTTAATGTTCGTCTTCAGGCCGCTTCAAGTTCCGATTATCCACATCCCAGAGGTGCTCGGCGAACTTCCAGCGATGGCCCTCCGGGTCTATGCACTCGTAGACGCGGTCGCCCCAGAATTGATCGGCCGGTTCGTGAAGAATCCTGGCGCCAGCGCTCAGGGCGCGTTCATAGTGGGCGTCAATGTTATCCACGAAGATGTAGAGTCTCTGGCTGATGCGGCCATCGAATGTCCGCGGACTTTCCCAGGCGGAATTTTCTGTAGTAAGGCCCAGCATGATAAGGCTGTCGGCAAACTCCATCTCGCCATGCACAACTCCGCCATTCTTGTCGGTCATCCTCAGGCGGACTTCGAACCCAAAGGCTTTGCCCAGCCAATCAATGGCCGCGGCGACGTCGTCGTAAAAGAGGTGAGGCGTGACTCGGGGCATGTCGTGCGGGGGATTTGAGACCATGGGATTACTCCTGAGATATCTGGGCTACAATCGATCGTTCGATGGTTTCGTATTCTTATAGCGAAACGACTTCGAATTGTCCAATGACGAGCTCCGAGACTAAAGCTCCGGGATAATTTCTTTGACAAAAACCACATGGAAGGCTAGCATTCCGCCACCCCGGACAGCCTAAGTGAAGCAATCACAAGTGTCTTGGTTGCTAGCAGTAAACTTTTACAACGTCACAATACTTATGATCCTGTCCTGGCAATGAACTAATCACAACTGATTCGAGATCCATCTGTCGACAAAGAGAAGCGGGACAGGATCTCAAGTTTGCGTTTCATGCTCGTCTGCCTCAGGAGGCTTCGGTGCTCAACAAGCAGCGCATATATGGTCTCGGGATTTGGGGCTTGGGACTTGGGTACTTTCTTTTCTACACACCCTACAGCGGCTTGACCAAAGCTTTGTCGAACGGACTATTGCTGGGCATCCGCGGACCGGTAAGAGGGACAGTTTTGCTGCCCGTCTCGGTGATCGCAGTCGTGGTTGGCATCCTTTGCTTCATCACGTTGATGGACTGGTGGAAATATGCCGGACATCGTGAATTCTTCGGGGTCAGCATTCCCTTTCCGCGCCGGCTGACCTTCTTATCGGGGATCTGCATGGCCACGATAATGGGGACCACTACCCTGGTTTTTACGTTCGAAGGAGTTTCGATTGTCCTCGTATTGGTCTTGCTGCGTGGAGGTGTCCTCGTCATCGCGCCCCTGGTCGATGCCATAGTCCAGCGTCGAGTTCGTTGGTTCTCGTGGGTAGCCATGTTGATAAGTCTAATGGCCGTTTTGGTGGTCCTCAGCGATACCACTAGTTACAAATTGAGCAGCCCTGTGGTGGCCGTTGTTGCCGCTTACCTGGCGGCTTATTTCATTAAGCTACACTTGATGAGCAGGCTGGCGAAGACAGATGACACGAACGCAACACTGCGCTACTTCGTGGAGGAGCAAATGGTTGCTTCTCCTCTATTGTTGATTGTTCTGGTGGTGATGGCAACGATCGGCGCTGGTGATGCAATGATGGGATTCCGAGTTGGGCTCACTACATTCCTCTCAAGCAAAGCGGCGGTATTCGCAATCCTGATCGGTCTCTTCTATGCCGGCCTGTGTATCTGCACTACATTGATCTTTCTCGACCGGCGAGAAAACACTTTCTGCGTACCTATGCACTGCGGCTCCAGTTTGCTGGCAGGCTTGAGTGCCACCTACGCCCTCAACTTCGTTTTCAACCAAACCCCACCCAGCCAACCTCAACTTGCAAGCGCCGGCTTGATAGTTATGGCGCTCGCATTTCTCTCGCCGCTGCACCACTTTCAGCGCGTTCTGGGGAGTGTCCGTTCTTCACTTAACGGCGCCTACGAAATCCTCGGCAGTTTTGTAACCGGCTTTGAGAAACCAGATCCGGTTACCTTGAGCAGCCGGCAAGCGATCCTGGAATCTAATGTCCCGCTCACTAAGAAGGAATCAGAGGCGCTGACCAGCTTCGCAGAACTGCGCAGGGCATTTTTGTTTGTTTGCAGCGGCAACACGTGTCGCTCACCGATTGCCGCTGCGATCGGCAATGCGGAAATTGCAGCCCGTTTACAGATGCCGGTAGCGGCGCTTGACCCGGCAAACCTACTGGTTCTAAGCGCCGGGATTTCCGCCAGCATTGGCGCGCCGATGACCCCTGAGGCCCAACAGGCGTTGCGGATGCTTGGGGTTCCGGTGAGGCCGCATGGCGCCCGCAATCTGACAGTTGAACTGGCCCATCAAGTCGAAAAGATTTACTGCATGACTCAGGCCCACCGGAACGCGGTCATTGATCTGGTTCCGGCGGCGGCCGCGAAAACGCAGTGCCTTGATCCAAACGGCGACGTTGACGATCCCATCGGCAACGGTATGGCGGCCTATGTCAATTGCGCTCAGCGCATCCACAGTTTGGTGCGCCTAAGATTCGATGAGATTGGTCTTCCAGGGGCATTAAAGAGTTAGAACCACCCTGCGCTTCCAATTCAGCGGCTGCGTTAGCCGCCAAATGATCGCGCCCTTCAATCAGAAGTTGAGCTTGATCGCGAACTGAATCAGTCGCGGATTGTTACTGGTTGAAACGATGCGACCAAAGTCGCCTGAGCTGCCAATAATCCGCCCGCTGTTCAGATCTATCGAGGTGGACTGAACAGCGTTAAGGTTGCTGATGGGATTGGCAAAGTTTACACGATTGAAAAGGTTGAAGAACTCGGCACGCAACTCAAGGTTCTTCGATTCGCGGAAAGTGAAGCGCTTGATTACTGAGAAATCCACGTTACTCTGCCCCGGCCCGCGGAGGACATTGCGACCGACGTTGCCGAAGTCAGTCCCGGTCGCGCCCGCAATGGCGGCCCCGTTTGAACTGGGAATCACCTGTCCGGTCAGAACGGTCGGTCGGACGAAGGCGAGCGGATTGAAAAAATATCCGGCGGGTATATTGCTAGCGGCGGTGTTGGTCGTGGCTCCCGGCGCCCAGCTTGGCCGTACCAGCGAATTGTTCCCGCCGCTCAATCCATAGAACGATCCCGCGCCGCCATCGGTTATGTCAATCGGTAAACCGGACATCACCGTGACGATCCCTGCCAACTGCCAATTTGAGAACAGCAATCGTCCAGCAGTTGATCTCATCGAAAACGCCGGACGCGGTAAGTCCCAAAGATAGCTCAAGACGAATCGGTGCGTGCGGTCAAAGTCAGATACTCCACGATTCGCGCGGTTATCAAGTTGGTTACCGGCAATATTGATCGTATCCCGAACCTCTCCCGTACTGTCACTCCCGCCGGACGCATTGTCGATTGACCTCGCATAAGTATAGGAAGCGAGGAATTGCAGCCCTTTAGACAAGCGCCTGGTCAAACTCATCTGTAGTGAGTTGTAACTCGACTGCGCCGTGGACTGAATCTGAAGAAAGCTCCCGGCTTCGACACCCTGAAAAGGCGCCCGCAGCGCGATGTTGGTTGCTGCTGGCGTGTTGGTGGTAATGACCTGCCCGGTAACCGCATTGATGATCGGTCGCTGTGGGCTGGCGAGTCTCGCCTGGTTGATAGCGACATCGCGAATCAGATTGAGCCCGCGCGTGCCAACATAGGCTACTTCTACCAATAGATCTCTGCTCAATGTGTACTGAACGCCGGCATTGTATTGATGGAAGTAAGCCGTGCGCATGCCACGGTCGAATATTTGACCCGCGAGCGCAACGCCCTTCACGAAAGCGGGGAATTGATCCTGCGATGGCAGAGGGAAGAACGGATCTGCGAGGGGAACCGTAGCTCCGGTTGGACTCCGGCGAATCGTGTACAGCGGCGGGGAGTTAATCGAGATTCCTACATAAGCTGTGGATGACCGCGAATAGAAGATGCCGTAGCCGCCGCGCACGACCAATCGTCCAGTATCAAGCGGCGAGTATGCAAAGCCGATGCGCGGCGCTAAGTTATTTGGATCGACGCTGGTCAGAAGGCGCTTACCGACGTTCGGCACATCGGTCAGATCGTACTGAGCGATCACATTTCCCGCCTGCACGAATCCGCCAATAGGAGGGCCCACAGGATTACCACTACTGTCCACCTCCATCCGGGGCCGGTAAAGCGACGGATCAAAAGTCGACAGAGCGCCCCGCGTTTCCAAAGGCGGAAGATCCAATTCGTAACGCAAACCGAGATTGAGGATCAGCTTCTGGGAAATCTTCCAATCATCCTGAAAAAAGAAGCTGTAGTCAGCCGCTCGCAGGATGCGAGTGTTGATGCCGTCTCCGTACACTGAGTTGTTAGCCACGCCGAGCAGAAAGTTGTTAAAGTTCTGGAAAGCTATCGTACCGCGCCGGTTGTTGTTCGCCGTCAGAGTATTCCGGTAAAGGATCGCCTGAGCGCCGGCGCGGATTGTGTGCCGGCCGCGGGTGGTTGAAAGAATATCAACCAGCGTCGTCGCCGACTGATCGGTTTTTGTATCTACATTTGTACCGGCATTCCCAATCGCGACTCCGTTTGTAGCCGTTGGTCCGATACGAATAAGCCCCAGTCCCGGATAGGCGCTGGCGTTGGTTCGCTTAATCCCGAGATCCGAATCCTTTAACGGGTTTTGCCCGGACGTGTCGCCGCGAACAAAACTGTATCCGGCGCGTGCTTCGTTGATGGTCCTGGGACTGAACATGTGAATGTTCTGAACCGAGATCAGCCGGTTGTTCTGTTTTTGGTCCGCGCCAAACCCGGGAACATTTGCGCCGCCAACAGGAAGCGCAAAAAACTGCGGCGCATTCGAAAAGAAAAACCTCACGGCCAGCCAGTCCTTATCGTTAATGCGGTAGTCAACGTTGGTGTTGAATTGATCTTCGCGAAAACGGGAGATGGCCGAGCCTGAATAATGGCCGTCAGCCTGCGGTGTAGGGAGCACGAATTGACCATTGGGCAGTTTGGCGTTTAAAAGAGCCAGCGCCACCGGATTGATTGAAGTCGCGGGTGGAGCGCCTGGGGCCGACCGGGGCCTGAATGTCGTCAGCAGGGTTTGTTGTGAGCGATCGTTAGTTAAGCCGGCCGCGATCAAGACGCCGGACGTCAGACTGTTGGGCGATGCGCCGTTGCGCTCGTGGGTGCCCTGGTACGAAATGAAGAAGAATAATTTATCAGCTTTGATGGGACCGCCGAGTAGTCCGCCAAATACATTGCGCTGTAACGTCGGACGAGTAATACCCGCTGCTTTCAAGAACGGATTGTTGGCATTGAGTGCATCATTGCGGAAGTATTCATAAGCGGCCCCGTGAAAACTGTTGCTGCCGCTTTTCGTAATTGCCTGAACATTGCCGCCGCCTCCACGTCCAAACGTAGCCGCGTAAAGCGAGGTTTGGACTTTGAATTCCTGAATGCTCTCCGGCGCGGGAACGGCCACGCTTGCCGCGGCATTTGTGGTCAGGTTGTTCGCGTCAATCCCGTTGATTTCGAAATCGTTCTGGGTTACGCGCGCGCCATTGACCGATACGTTTTGCGAGTTGCGGCCCAGAGCAGTGTTGTCAGGTAAAGAAACAGATGTACCCGGCGAGAGCGCGAGAATCTGTGTGAAGTTGCGCGTCGCGAGCGGCAACTCAGACACCGCACGCGAGTCGACAACGCGGCCGAGCTGGGGGCCGTCCTTTTGAATCAGCGGCGTAATGTGGACTGTGACCGGGTCAACAATTACTCCCGCGACTGTGAGCTTCGCATTGACCGTGGTGGTTTCAGTAATGACTACCTGGACAGAATCGAAGAGCGTCGAGTTGAATCCGTTGGCGGTGATCCTCACTCGATATATTCCCGGCGGCAAGAGGGGCACGGTGTAGTTGGCTTCAGCGTCGGTTGTGACCTTTCGCTTTTCCGCCGTGGCTTTACTGCTGACCGTTACCTCGGCCCCGCTTATAAGAGCACCCCTTTGATCTTTGACCGATCCGCTGATGCGGCCCGTGGTCTGACTTTGAGCGAAAGCGGGCGACGTGCAGAGGATCAACAGCCCGCTAACCCAAAACAATGTGTTGGCACACTTCGCAATCAATGTTGAGACCTTAGTGACTTCAGCGCTTTCATTACTCTCGGGACCAAATTCTTAACGACGAAAACAGCGAGACTTGTCAGAAGTAGACGTAAGGCTCACTAAGAAGTCATGATTATCAGTGGCCGCGACGATATTCCCGAGGAGTCCGAATGTCAAGAGATTTGCCAACGCTAATTGGATAAGCAAAAAGCTTGGCTCATCTTGCACGAAGAATTGCCCACGAGCGTGAAGCGCACTCGTGAGTAGAATATGGACCGTAAATTCTGTGAGACGCGGCAACTCGCGACCGATTTTTCGTGGAAAGTCGCGTGCTGGCGCTGCTCGGTTACGAAATCGTGGAAGGCAATTTCAAAGAAGGCCGCATGGAAGAGATGCGACGCGTCAACTACGCGCCGCAAAAGGTTGCGATCACGCTAAACTGACGACGGGATCTGCCCAGCAGTGATCGGCGCGCAGAAAACCAGGCGTCACCGGGGGGCCTGCTGGAAAAGTCATGCCAAAAAGCGGCCTGACTTTACGTTGACTAACTTCTTGACGCCCGAGCCGCCCACCGTGACGCTTACTTCGTAAGCGCCGGGCGCAACATCATTAAAATTAAACTGTCCGCTTGAATTGGTCTGCACTGTCTTGTCGGTAGCGGCGGTACCATGCAACGTCACTATCACACCTTGCAGGTCGGCTCCGGTTCCATCCTTGACCGAACCGTCGACTAAAAGTATGCCGCCGTTCGCTTCCAAAACGACTCCTGGTTGAGTTGGAGGTGGAGGAACCAGCCAGAACCACATATCAACGTTGCCGCCGCGAATGCGATCACCGCTCGGAAATCTCAGCTCGCTTTGGCTCTTGAGCGCGAACAGCTCGCCGTCGAGAAGGATCTCCGAATCCTTCTTTGACCAGATGAAATTTCCTCTCAATTGCAAACGCGCCAGAACTCGGAGCGGCAACTGAGCAAGATTAAGCTTGGTGAACAACGCATTAATCCAGCCGATAGTGCCGCCAGCAGGAGACCAGACCACGTTCTTTCCCGCTACGTCCGCATGAGCACCCAGAATGATCGTTTGAAAGCATGCGGGTTGAGTGTTAAAGAAATCGCGATCGCTTGCCGTGAACGGATATGGAATGTCAACGGTGACACAGCAGACCGGGTTCTCGCGCGGATGTTTTTGCAGCAACGCACTTGGATCGACCTCGGCATCGCATTCAACGCGCAATCCTTTTTCGAGCTGCACCGGCTGAAGATCCATGTCGTTCTTCAAACGCCCGTTTGTCGACAAGATTGTCAGTCCGGTCACGTGAAATCCCGGATCGGACCCGGCTTCGCTGCGCACTTGCGCCGTGAAGCGAACTGAGACTGGTGGGACAATTTGGTTTGGACCAGCCTGGAGAACGGCTTCGACAACTTGCGTTCCCAGTCCCGCGCCGAGCGTCCAATTGCACGCGGCCTGACCTTGCGCGTCCGTTGTGACCGTCACGGTTGGACCAGACGGACCACCCGCGTCAACCTTTCCGCCACCGGAAATAACGGTGAACACAATTTTCATTCCGGCTGCCGGACCGCATTTGCTCGCGGCAACTACGACCAGTGGATCAAGTGTTCCAGCCGGCGGGATCGATTGATCGTCGCCGCTGACCGGATACAGGCTCGCGAGCGTCGCCAGCGTATCGATCGCCTGCTGCACCGTCTTCTTATTCTGCAAAGACGCGCACGCCTGTCCCGGATCGTATGCGACTTGCGATGCAACACTGAGGTTCGCAAGGTAATGGATGGGTTCACAAATGGGATTTCCAAAGCTATCAAGTAAGACCGCCTCGACCTGCTGTGTGTGATTAGTCGCATCCAAACTCCAGGCGCAAGCGGCAACTCCATTTGCGGCCGTCGGGACAGTCACAGTCGTGACGTTGCCCTGCAAGCGTCCATTGCCTTTGGTTACGGTAAATTTCACACTGGCGTCTTTGACCGGCCAGATGGCGTTAGTCACGCCGGCTTCGAGCGGCAGCTCCAGGGCGGTCAACTTGTTCGGTTGAGTAAGGTCCGGCATTATTTCCTGACCGTCACCGCCGACGTAAAAGAAATTGATCAATTCAGTAAGCGGGGGAAAGAGCGGGCGGCAATCAGTGATGCTGGTCCACTTGGTCCCATCGTTCTTTGCTACAGCGAGGCGACAGTAATGATGCTTGATGCCGAACGGTAATTGCGTCGCGGGCTGATTCGTCGTTGTGTCAATCGGCCATTCAACATCGGCCGTGGCCGTCCGCGCCGGAATTAACCAATAGTCACCGGTCTTGTAAGTGCCCGAGGTAAAGTGAACCTGCACTCCGTCTTCCAAATCGAGCCAATTCTGATTGCCCGGTTTGATCAGCGCAGCCATGTCCCATCGCCGCACTTTGGGTTTTTTGGGGAAGTTGGCGATGCTCACCGGACCGGCTGGAATCGCACTGGCTGGATTGATGGTGAGCACGTTGCCTTCAACCTTTGCGAGTTGGACCAAAGTGCCCGGTGTTCCCAGTAAGTCATTCGTATCGTCGCTCAGTTCGACCCATTGACCGGCAGCGAAGCTCAGAACCTTGTCACGGCCGGCGTTGCTGACCGTCAAATCGTTGACCGCTTGCGATTCCCATTTTGTGACTATCGATCCGTTGTCGCGCGAGTACTTGAAGGTAGCTGTGCCCAACGCTCCTTTGTCGTGAACTTCGACGCGATAATGCTGGTTTTCCAGCCTGCGATAGCCTGCGCCGGGCGCCACAATGCACGGATCGTTCGAAGGCGCACTGGTAGAGGCACGGGCCGCGAGCTTTCCGGTACCGGCCGCAATCTCTTCGTTCCATAAGCCGAAAACAGTCGAGCAATTCGCCGCCAGATTCTTATCTCCTGCCTGGAACAGCTTCACTTGCCAGATCGTCTTCGATCTCGTGGCCGTGTCCGGACCACCGAGAGCTACTTCGCGAATCGCCGGATCTTCCAGAGCGGTAATATGACGCGACCACACGTCGAGATAAGCCAGATAAGTGCCTGGCTGGGTGACCACGGCTGGAGTCAGGTCGGGCTGCTTGGTATAAGCGACGATATGATCGTTTTCGCAGAGAATTCCGTCTACGTAATAACGGCCACCGGAGATCAGCAAATCGTTCGCGGACAACGCCGGCGGATTCTGGTTTTCGGGCAGCGTTTTTTCTTCGGGCGTTAGATCGTTTGCGTTGGCCACGATATGAAAGCCCGGATCGTGTATCGGCGCGCCGCAGTGTCCGATGACATCGATTGTCTCTGTCTCGATGCGATGACCGGTGATGTCGATTTGTTCGTTCCAATCGGCGTCCAGTTGCACGCGGCCCTGCTGCATCAGCACGCCGTTGTAATGGTTAGCTTGTTTGAATGTCGATCGTGTGGTATCGGCTTTCATGATTGACTCCTCCAGTGGTGACGATAGTCACGCCCGCTTGTCAGGTAACCAGGATGATTCCGGCTTCGAGCCCAAAGCGCAGGTATTCATCAAGACCCGTTTGCAAATTTGTGAGCCGCTGCGGCTGCAACAGAAAATTGAACACACCCATCTCTGCGCCGTTGTCGCCTCCCGTGCTGATCTCGATCGCGCAAGTCCGGCTCAGTTGCGCATACGCATAATTGCCATAGTCTTCCGAGGTGAAAGTTGGAATCAGGCGAGCTCTAATCAAATTCTTTTCAGACGCTTTTGCCTGATCGAGTGCGAGATCAGGTTGACAGCGAAAACGCCGCGGTGTCTTCGAGTTCTCGGGCACGTAAGAGAACCGCACGCACCCAACTTGCCGTCGCACCGCAGTCAGGCGATCGGTAAAGATCGAATCACTCGCTTCAACCTCGAGCGTGCTCACCCGGCCCAAGCAGGTGGTCTTGTCGATCTCGACGGCAGTACTGCTCGCCTTGATCGCGTCGCCGGCCAGTCCATCGACTATCGACTCGGCGAGGTTGAGCGACGGCACTGACTTCGGCAGAACAATAGGGCCGCAAATGCTTCGACTTAACTTGATGCTCAATTGATTGTTTTTTGACGTAACCGCAAGACCGCCGTTGGCGGGGACAAGCGTGCAGTGCGTCACGCCCAGCGCACCAAGGTTGCCGGTGAGCGTGCCATCGATCGTCAACTTGCCTTCGATCAAGAGTCCGTTGAAGTTCAACTCGCCAGGCGTCGGGCTATTTGCCGGCGCAATTCCAGTCGCGCCGATGTCCCCGATTACGTGAGGACGGCGTTCGTCAGGTTCAAGAGGATCGCCGCCAATTATGAGCAACTCGCTGCCTTCAGGAATCTTGATCCGATTTGCGCCGGTCAGATTCTCAACGTAGGTCGCGCTGTCCATGATCGCAATCACTCCAACCGCACCCTGCGGCTGAGCGTTCCATTCGGCGACGGCATCGGCAATCGTCGAAAAGATCTTTCCCGGGACCGGCGCAAGTTCTTTGCTCACGGTGACCTTCCAGGAAACTTTACGTTTCAATGTATCGAGGACGGACTGACGTCGATTGTATGGACCGCCGCCGGCGTCGCCGCTGAATCCGTAGGCATAGCTCACGCGCACGTCGTTGGGTTTCACGCCTTTCGGGAACGCCAAACGTCCCAATACGGGATCGACGGCTACCTTGATCGTGCGTGGTTGTTTTGCTCCGCCCGCGGCCGGTTGATAGAGCTTGCTGGTTGGCGGCCGCAGCCAAACTTCAGGGACTGGCGCCGGCGGCTCAATCAAATTGCAGATAAGAATCTGTTCGGCAGGAATTTCGACCAGCGGATCTCCAGGCTGGTCCTGCGCGAACACCTGAAGCACCGGCTGGGATCCGAAATAGACCGGCTCAGGCTCTCCGCCGTCAATCAACGTTTGGCGTCGCGCCTCGAGCTCATCGTAGAGCGGCCGCCGTCGTAGCAGACCGGGTACGTTAATCTCTTCTGCCAGGTGTGTGATTTGAGTTTCAGTCTGGGGCCGGTTGAACAGCGGCCCATCCAGTCCGAGCGGGCTAAACGTGTAGCGGCCGTCCGCCACCAGGGCCACGGCGCGAGCGGATGATTGCTGCATGAAATAACTTTGCAGCCGCCAAATGAAGAGTCCGATGTTGGGAATGTTGTACCAGCCGCGATTGAGTTTAATGTCGCGTACGTCGCCGGTATGAGCAGCAACGTCAAAAGCCGTGTCGATCAACTCGAGTTCGTTCGTGCGGCGCAAGTCGGGCGTGCGAACGTTGAACGGCCGTACGTGGTTGTAGTGCTGGGTCGTCTCCAGCAATTCAAAGAACTCCACTGCCCGAGCCTTCCACCCCGTCGTATCGTGGGCCAACTGTTCCAGTACGGTCGCCGTGCCCTTGCGCCTGCGGTAGCTCAAAGTGTTGGCTACGAGCGCGCGTTGACTGAAAGGCGCATCTTTGCCCAGTGAATGCAGTCCGCGCACGGCCAGCAAATCGCCGATGTATGGCACGACCCATTCATCGCATGTTTCGATGAACCAGTTTTCATACAAGCGCGCGATGTCCGCTTCCATTACCGCAGCTTGTTGGGCGATCACATCGACCAAAGCTTTCAGCGGCTCGCCTTGTTCGGTATCGCGAATGCGATAGATGGCGGGCAGCAACGCGTAAAGCTGTTCAGACGTCAGGCTCATTTATTTCATCTCAGTCAGGATGATTCCGTCGGTGTTGATCGTTAACAACTCGGCCGGCTTGATTTGATTTCCTTCCCAGTGCGCGACATTGGCCGGGAGCCGGTCATGCGGTATAGCTGTCGCTCCATCGAAATAAAGTTTGTCGAGATCGACTGCGTCCACTCCGTCGACAGCCTGGGCCGTGACGCTGATTTCGCTGGCGGTGACGGCCTGACCGAACGAGCGATTGGCGAATGAAAATGCGTCGATCAGGGCTTTTTCGACCGCGCTCTTCACATCTTCGAAAAGGTAGTCGGGATTGATCAGAATATTTGCTTCGACATCGAACAGCCGCGACTTGAATGAATCGATCCTGACGGTATGGTCCGGATGTCGCGCCGCATCAATCGCCGTCACCAGATTGCGATACAGATCAGAGTTCGACGGAACGTCCCCGCCATCAACGCCGGCGACCGTCAAATGAATCATTCGCGTTTCGCCGTTCCACAACCATGTTGCTTGCGCCTTGCCGATGCCTGAGAACGCACGCGCGAAATCTTCGAAATCCTGAAGCGAAACGATCCGGTCGAGTGTCAATACGGTGAGCGGACCGTTCTGCCGCGCTCCGTCGAGTTGCTCGGGATCTTCAGCGCCGGTGGGCGCGGTTGGATTCGTCACTTCCTTCACGCCGAGCGGCCGGCTCATTAGCAGGTTGATTTGATCGGCAACGAGCATACCTTTGCTGCCGATCCCAACTCGATACTTCGCGGTGACGTTTTCGCTGCCCGTCGGCACGCGCGCGCCGGTGATGCCGTCGCCAAATTGCACGGTGACTTTGGCGTCGTCAGCGATGCGTGTGATGTAGCCTCTTTCATTCGCAGGCAATTCGTAGAAGGTTGGCTCTTCATGCCACAGTACGTCGTTGACGCGAACTTCAAGCGTGGTCTGGCCGCCACTTGGCGTGGGTGCAGATACGAAGGTCAAGGGATATTGCTTGAGTTGAAATTTTTGGAAACTCCTCGAGCCGTCGCCGCTGCCGAGGACTTCTTCCTTTGTTTCTCCGTGTGTGGCGCGCGCGACGTTCGCATTGACGAGCGCACTTTCCCGATCGTAACTGTGCATGAGCGGCGCTTTGAGAGTCAGTTTCGTGTAGCCATTTACGTCCTCAAATCGATCGATGGTTGCGATCTCGGCGATTGCGTCGCCGGTGCTGCTGTCCTTTCCGGTGATCGCTATAAGTTGACCGGCAGAGAGGTCTTCAACTTTCGAGTTGAGCAACAACTCGATCCCCTTGACTGGGTCGGTAAGCGGCCGTTCCGCAAATTCAAGTTCCTCGCTCTGGCCAAAGACGACCGTGTCGCGGATTCGCTCGTTGAAGAGTTCGCGCAACTGCTCGCCCTGCAAGGTGAGCCGTGAAGTCTTTGAAGTCAGCGCAAAATTCGCACGCGAGTCTTCGGCGACCGCTTTAACCAGATAGACTTCCTGGTATTCGGGAATCGAAAGCACCACCCAACTTCCGGCGACAATCTTTTGGTAGATCGTATCGAGGTGGACGTCATGAATGTCGCGCGGATAGAGATGACTTGATGGAATGATCTCTTCAGCCAGGCCCGCGGCCGACCAGAAAAGTTTTACTGAAGCGGCGACGCCATGCTCGTAGTATTCGAGCTTAATGTCGTACTTGTGGCCGGCGGTCATCTGAATAGTCGAGGTGCTGGTGTGCTTGGTCGCGCCTTGATCTACCCACTGATCGATGATGAGCTTGCCATCGACCCAGAGTCGCACGCCGTCGTCCGAAACAGTGTGGAACGAATAGTTGCCCGCACTCTTCGGCTCGACCCATCCCGTCCAGCGAATCGAAAAGTTATCTGTGCCGATTGACGAATGCGGCGAGCCGGCGCCCCAGTCAAAGTTAATCGTGGCGTCGGTGCGTGTCGCTTTGCGCTGCGACAGATCTTTTGCATTGAAATACTCGCCGTAGAGACCGGTGCCCGTGGCTTTGGCGGGCGGCGGATCCGAAACGCCGGCAATCGTGAAGTCAGGCCACTCAGCCTGTTGCTTAACACGATCGTGCAGCCCCGTCGGCGAAGGATCGACGCCGAGATAGCCGGCCTTCAAACTCTCAGGCATCGCACGCCAGTCGGGAGCGTTGTATCCAAACAAGGACGCCCGTTGACGCAATGCATAGACGCGCGGATTTTTTGCCGCGGGCTGAACGGGTGGGATAAATGAACCCAAGCCGTGGTCCATCGTAATGATGGTGTAGCCTTCGCTGGCGTCGGCTGAAGCCGGCGGCGACACGGCGGTGACGCTGGTTAATAGTCTGATATCCCAATTCTCGTTTCCGGGATCTTTTACGCGCTCGTCGCCGATGATCAAGATCGCGTCACCTGGTTTTAGATTAGTCGCGGTGCCTTTCAGGTAAAGGGTCTTCAAGCCCATCTTCGGCAGAACAGACTCGGTTTGTCTGGGCTTAAGCTCATTCCACGCGGCGAACCCGGTGATGTCTTCAGTCGTCTCGAATGTCTGAGGTGTTTCGTCCTGTGCGGGAGTGCTCTGCGCCTTTGTGCCGGTCGGGATCTTCGCCGACAGCGGCGCGCCCGGCGCGGTCTCGAGCTTGAAAGCGAGGAAGGTTCCGGCAGCGACGCCGGGACGCAGCTCATAGCCGATGCTGCGCGCCATTTCCAGGATCGATCGCCGCTCGGTCGCTGTGCGCAGGTAGCCTTCGTTGGCGATTCGTTCCTGATAGAAACTGAGAACGTCGAGGACCGTGGCCCAACCGTCGAGCGTCGCGATTGCCGGGTCGTCATCATCGCGGGTCGTGAGCTCGCGCAACGCTGCCTCTGCTGACAACTCAGCTTGCATCGTTGTCTTGAAACTGCCATGCGTGCCGACGCGATAGACCAGCGCCGAGAGCCCCGGCAGATTTTCGATCGGCGCCGGTGTCAGGCTGTGGACGCCTTCACAGCATCCGCATTCATTTAATTGTTGTTCGCTGTCACTCATAGACCGCCGTGCATTTCGAAATTGATGCGACCGTGTTCAGGGAAATTCGGGTCGTTATCGAGTTGAATGATTTCGAGCGACGCGGGCGCCAGCCGCGCGTCGTCGATTTCGTTGTTGGCCACTTTGCCGAAGCGTTGGAAGGTCAAAGCTTCCACCGAAGCAACGCCGGCAACGTTCATCGCCGTTTGGTAAATGCGGCTCAGGTAAACGGGCTGGCCGAACGTGAAATTGTCAGGATGAAAGAACCCGCGGCCGCCGCCCGCGAGCGGATAGCGACTAAAGACGTTGGTCAGGCTGCGTTTGACGTCGCTCTGGAAGTAACCGGACTTGACGCAAATCTTCAGCAGGATATCGAGGGGCACCAAAACCGGATCGTTGATTTCCAGGTCGTAACCCGCGATGCGAAATTGTTCGAGGAAGCTTTCTATGTCCGTGCGAAATTTCTTGTCACTCTTCACCGGCAAGCCGCCCGTGCGATCGATTGTGATCACGACCGTGTACCAACTGCCGAACCAGCGAAATCTGGCCGCCGCTTTCTGGACTTCAGGATGTCGTTCAGCGACGGCCGCCCAATCGGCTTCAGTGACGGCGCGTTCCTGGGTGCGAAAGGCCTGCGGCGCAAACTGCCGCACCTCTTCCATCGTTTCCGCGTCAGTTCCGCCGGCCGCAGCCAACGGATTGCGCACGCGCTGAAAACCGGCCAGGTCAGAGACGACTCGACAGAGAGCTTCGGCGCCGAGATTTCCCGCCCGCCCGTTCCCCACCCGATAGGTAGCGATGAATTTAATTCCCTCGTCCGGCTGCTTGCCCGAAACGCCGTCGCCAAACCGCAGATGGGCAGTACCGTCGCGTTCCATCTCGACCACAAATTCCGGCGCGAACCGATCGCTGTTGAGTAACTCACGCTGCGCACTCCAGATCTCGTTACCATCAGTGAGGCTGACTACGGGCACTGCCGCGCGAACGTCCTGCACCAGCGCGGTGGAAGCTGGTTCCGTGCGTGCTCGAGCATCGTCGTAACCGGCGCAACAGGTAATTCCGCTGAGTCTTAGGCGCGGACGATAGAGTCCATCCGCCGGCACCGCCTCTGGAATTAAGTCTTCGTTGGTGAGCGTCACGCCATGATCGGCCAGCGCGATGTTTCCGCGCGCGACGCCGATCTGTTTGATCGATTGGTTGCCATTCTCATCGATGACCATGGCCGTCAGACAAAGCGGAAACGGCAGCGCGTCCTGGGCCAACCACTCGATCTCGACTACGTCAGTGCCATCCAGCGGATCTTTTCGTTTCGTAACGGTCTTCAATCTGACGGCGCAGCGATGTAACGGGTCCGCATCGGCCACGCGGCCGGTCGTTGGACTCAGCACTTCTTCAAAAATCAAAACGTCGCCGGCCGTCAGCGTGAGTCCCTTGTCGAGCAGCGTAGCTTTAGTGGCTCCGGATGGCAGGCAACATTCGAGATCGCTCCAGGTGTAAAACGAGATCGAGTTATGGGAGTGGTTGAGCACCAGGTCGTGCAGCGTTTCGAATACCACGGGCTGCTCGGCAATTGCCTTTGCCAGATTCGCCGTGGTCACGGCTATTTGCGGTGTCGAACCGCGCGACAGGGCCATCGTCTTTTTCGGCAAGACTTTTCCGTCCGCGGCCGCCGCGACTTCAAAGCTGACCCAGGTGCGCGCGTTCGTGCCGTCATGAACGAAATAGTCGAGCAGTCGCGCGTGCCGGCGCACCGAGATTCTGCGCCGCGCAGTTCCCAGATAGGCTTCGGCGGCGACTGCGTCCTGAAAATAGCTGAGGTGATCGCCCACATAGGCAAGCATTTCGACGAGCGCGATTTGGGAGTCGGCCGCGTGTCGCTCGCGCCAGCCAGGCATCAGAGTGCTCAAGCGATCGAGCACCAGCCGGCGAAAACTAGAATAGTCCTTGGCGAGATAATTCAGCTCCGGTTCGATAAATTCCGGCTCCGGGCAAACCGTTTCTTCTTCACAGTCAAAATCGCTCGGGCATTCAACTTTGAAAGAGAACTCAACGGCAGATAATTGCGGATCGAAACCCGCAGGCGGATCAAGGCTGGTCGGGCTGTTGATTATTCGCAGCGTGTACGTCGAATAGTCACCCGTCTCGTTCACTGTTACGGTCAGGACGTTACTTGCGGCAACCGGATTCGAATCTACTTTGATGTCCTTGACGCGCGCGCCGCCCTCGATCGCGATATTTGATTTCGTGAGCGCGGGCGCGGCCGGCGGGACCGGATTAGGCTGGCCGGGAAGATTATGAAGAAAGAAAACTTTGAGCGTCTTCTGATCGACGGAAGCGACTTCCAGGTAATCGATGCCGTTTAACTTTGGCGAAATCGGATTGCCGTTCGCATCCTCGGTGGCGCCCACCAGGCGTCGTCGTTCTTCATTTTGACAGTGATACTGAGTGCTCATCAGACTGTTCGCGAAAACTGCGTGACCCGCTGCTCCTGATTGCTGCGAATGACATAACGAATCAGCACGTTCAATTTTGCATCGTCGTTAGTAACCTGAACTTCTCCCACTTCGATTAAATCGCCGAGCCATTGCTGGAGTGCGCTCTGCACCTGTATTTGCGTCGCCGCCGCGAGCGCGTCGTTATTGGGCGCGAAGACCAGTTGCATCACGCCGCTGCCGAACGTGGGCCGGTTCACTCGTTCGCCCGGAGCGGTGAAGAGGATCTGTTCGATCATCTCGCGAATGTGATCTTCGTCAGACGCTTCCGCGGTGCGGCCGCGATCGTCGATGTGAAATGGATAGTCAACGTTCATCGCTCTTCACATTCCCGTGGCGCGTGTCTGAGTCATGGCTACTATCAGCGGCGTTCCCGTCGGGACGCATATCGCCTGGCTATCGAGCAGCAGCAACGGCTGGCCGTTGGACGTCACGCGGGTCGCCGCCGTGATGAATTGTGCGCTGACACAAGGGCCGTTAGCCGCCGGCGGCGGCGGAAAAGCGCAGCCGGCGATTACGTACGGGCTGGTCATCGCCACGGTTGGCTGACCCATAACAAGTACGCGCGGGTTCGGCACGGTCGGTTGCGCCTGACCCCCATGCGCGCACATTACTTGTGCGCCGACATGCAGAAAAAATCCGGGCATGGTTCCTCCTTACTCAGATAACTACGAGAGCTCCGGCGTTGATGGTCACTGATGGACCGCTCATAATGATCGTCGCGCCTTTGCCGTTCGACAGGGTGATGCCGATGTCATTGATCGAGATCAGCGCGCCGGTGGTCGTCTTGAGCAGGAAGCCGCCCGTCGGCCCGGGCAGATCACTGATCAAGAGTGTGTTTTGCAAAGCCGTTTGCAGCACGATGTCTGACATCGGCGGCGGCGCGGTCAAAGCCAGCGCGGGGACTTCCGCAGCCGAGCCATAAAAACATCCACTCCAGATTGGATAATCAGGATTACCCTGCTCAAACTCGACCCACACTCCCGCGCCAATTTGCGGAATGCCCCAAAAGCCCATCTGCTTTCCGGCCATGGGAAAGCACGGCATGGCCCAACTCGTCGGCAGCAGAGTCGTTACATCCGGCGCCTGCACCTGGATCCGGCCCATCATCATCGGGTCGATGTTGTTGAGCACCATGCCGCGATACTTGCCGTAAAACTTATTTGGAATTTTTTCTGTGTCGCTCATGTAGGCACCACCGGTGTGATCGAAACCAAACCATTCCTCGTTAAGTTAAAAGTCTGCTTGAGCTCGTTTCGTTTCAGTGTTGTCGTCACGCTCTTTACGTAATACAGGCCGTCAAATGCCGTGCCGGCGCCACGCACGCCGACCAGCTTGCGCGCCTGGAGCAAACGCCCGTAGTGCAGGGCATCGAGCGTTCCCGTTCCCGACACAGCGTCCTGGGCTTGCCCCGCGACTTTCAATCCGCGGCTGATCGCCTGCATCGGGGAAAGCTTTGCCGTGTCCTTCAAAATCGTGACGCTCGTCGGCAACGGGGGAATCGCTCCGAGTGGCGGTTGCAAAGGATTTATCGGCGGAATCGGAATTGGAATCGGCACGTGCGTCAGTTGGTTCTGAATGAACACGATCGGAATCGAGTATTCAGTCGTCTTGTAACTGAAGCTCAACGCTTCCACATTTGTGTAGGCATCCATGTCAAAGTTGAGCGCCGGCTGCGGCACGCCGAACTTGATTTCCGGACCCCAGTAAGCAGTATTCATCCCGGGCAGCGGCCCAGGCTCAACATAAAAAACGTATCCGACTTGCGAAGCGAGTTGCTCGATGTACTTCAAATCCGTCCCCTGGTGCATGGGAATGCGATCGACCGGAATCGGAATATCTGTGAACAGGCTGGGAATGACCATCGGGATCATTCCGAACATCGCATACTTCGCAATGCACAAAGCGACGCGCACTTCAGACGGCATTGCCGGATAGGGAATGAGCCCGCTGAAGTCCTGAAGATCCATAACCTTCGTCAAATCTTCGCCCGTGATCGTCAGCGTTGACTGTCCGGGTTTACCTCCCGGCGAGACTTCGGCATGAGTGATCACTCCGTCCATCAGGACTTGCGGGATCGAGTTGATCGTCAGGACGATGATCGTGCGCAGCAATGGGATTTGAGCGGCGGTCAACAGGAACGCCGTGTGCAGCGGCGATTGGTTGCTCAAGGTGAAGGTCAACTGAAAGCCGCTCCGTTGTCCGGCGGCCACCGTAACCTGCACGCCGGTGAGCGCATCCACGACGACCTGCGGCACCGGTACCGGTACCGTCGGCCCCACCAGCAATGTTACATAGACACCTTTAAGCATCGCTGTTCGTCGGAATCCCTTCGGGAAGAGTGATGCGAATCGAAGAGCCAACTTCATCGGTCAGCTCTTCCGGCTCCATCGCGTTGTTCGAATCGCAGAGTCGCCAGAACTGTTCGGGGTCGCCCAGGTACTTCGCCGCGACGTTGTCGAGCCGATCGCCCTCGACCACTCGATGCTCCTGGAGCGTGACGAAATCTTCCGGCTGCGGCATGCGACGCCGCCGCAAATAGACAATGGTTTTGCCGTCAGCCGTCGGCAGTTGCGTCGTCTCGACCGTGTAGTAACGGCTGGTAATCGTGAACAGGTCCTGTCTCACGGGATACCTCCTGACAGACCTAAAGCGCCGAGAGTGCCGGCGGTTGATTGAGTCGCGAGTCGTTCTTTGTTCTGCTGGTAGATCATGAAAAGGCTGCCCGACTTTGAATCGAAATCGAGATCGTCGATGCTCAATACACGGAAACCCATCGAGACCTTGGCCAGAATCGGATTGAGATTTGGGTCGAAAGCTTCTTCGACGATTGAGAATTCCGTCATGCGAACCGGCGCGAGAAAGTTTTTTCCGAGCGACAGCAAAATCAGTGGCGTCTGGATCGGCACAATTTCGAGCGTGCCGAGACTCGCGAGCTGGTTGTTCGATTGCAGGTGACTGCTGGGCGGATAGATGATCGTTTCGATCGCGGCCAGTTGGGGGCGAATACCGTTCTGGGTTGTCGTCTGGTTTTGATCGGGGAACTCCAGTTGGTCCGTCGCATCGATGTGAGCGTCGAGACTGATCGTTTCCACTGGCGGGCCTTTTAAACGCAGGGCCTGAGAACGATCGCCCGAGTCGCCGCCGACGGCCTGCACCGCGAGTTTTCGCGTCAGCGTTTCCGGATTGTATTGCAACGCTATTATTCGCTGCGTCACGCCACTGTCCGGGTCGAGCAGGATCAGCCCGGCTTTTAGTAACTGCGGTGAATTTGGAAAGGTGCTCATCAGTTCTTATGCGCCCTTTGTCGCCACGTCGCCAATCAAACTCTTGAAATCGATGTTCTCGGGATAGATGAACTTGATGTCCTTGAACGACGGGGCCTGGAATTCCTGATCCGAAGCCCACTTGAACGGGAACTCAACACCGAACTCCATGGCGCTACCCCATTCCCAACTCTTCAGGTTCCAGCGTTTCTCGGCGCTGGTGCTGAATGGCCCGAAGCCCGCCTCGGCACGGAGAAATCCGTCGATTCTTAGCGCCAGTTTCGGATTGACTTTGATCGCCGCTGTCGCCGCGATGGCCCACTTCTTCGCCGCGTAATCGATCCCGGCGTCGAGCGTCGCTGCCCCAACCACGCCGATGTCGGCAGTCGCATCGAGGCCGGCGCTCACCGACGCAACGACTGCGCTCAAAGACAAAGCGCACGGAATGCTGATGTAGAAGCCGGCATCGAATGGAATGTAGAGCTGGCCGCCCGCGTGAAATGCAATGTTCGGATCGTCCGACATTGGATCGAACGCAGTTGTGATCTTAGCGTTGCGAATTTCGCCGGGACCAATTCCGTAATAGACGCCCAACTCAGGATCGATCGCCAGTACCAGGCCGATGTCGCCGACGGGCCCGAGCGAGAATCCGAAAATCGGCACGCCAAAGTGCGTCTTAAAAATTCGCGTGCGCGTTTTCCCCTGGGGGAAACGCGGGAACAGTTTGATCGTCGCCAGAACGATCTCGCCGCTAACGCGAATGCTGTGATCTTTGTTCAGCACGACGCCTATCGCGGCCGTCAGGTTAGGCGTGATTTGATAAGAGAGTTTACCTTCGCCGTAGACTGCTCCGGTGTCGGCGAGATGAACCGTCACGGTGCCGACCGCGGGCGGCTTGTTCAGATTTACTGTGCCGTCGCCCGACCATTTTCCCGTGCGGTAGTGAACGGTGACGGTGCCCGTCAAGTACTTGATTGTGATTCCGGCGCTGCCATCGAAGTTGATATAGCTGCCATCGGTTTCTACCGTCGCCGTGATCGGGTTCAGCGCCGGCACCTTGAACGTGCCGGAGCCACGGAAGACTAATTTGCCGGCAGCGTACTTTGCGTTAACCGTGATCGGATTGCCGGCTACGCTCAGATCGACTTGGCCGCTGGGAACGACCGAGCCGTCTGAATTGAAATCGACGCGAACCATGCCGCCGGTGACGCCGGGAAAGTGAATTTTGGTGCTCTCAACGACGACATAACCGCTCCACTGGCCGTTCTTGTAGAGCGCCTTGCCTTCGGCCAGATCGGTGTTAGGAATGTGCGCGTTGATTTTTCCTTCGAAAACAAGACCGCCCGGATCGATTGATGCATCGAGCGCGCCGGTGAGAAACGGTTTGCCGACTGGACCAGCTTCAAAAAGAATTTGCCCCGCCGGTTTGAAGTCGGGCAGGATCGTCGCGCCGAGTGTCGCCGAAGTGATTCGCAGTCCGGGGATCGGCGTCGCCAGGTTCTTTTGGGCCGCGCCATAAAAAACGCGCAACACCCCGGGTCCAAACTCAATGTTCAATGGCGCCTTGCTGAGCAGAGGCAAACTTGGCGTCAGCTGGCCTTTGCCGGTGAGTCCTTTCGTCGCATCGTAAGCGAGATTCAGGTGACCCTTGCTCAGATATGGAAAGACAAAGTCCAGTGCCGGCGCAGCCGGAGTTGTTTTCTTAAGTTCACGCGTGTCCTTGTTGACCTGAAATGTAATCGTGCCGGGATCGTTCGTTGCCGAGATCGGCACGCGAGTCTTCTCGCGATTTCCGATCAAGTTCGTCATATCAAGAACGGCTTCGATCGTATCTATCGCCGGGGTTTTCGCCCGTTTCAATTTTCGCAGCAACATCCCCGGAATCAGTTGCGAAGGCGCGCGATTTTCGTCGCCGGTGAGATCGGTTATTTCGCCTTCCGGTTGAGCCTGAAGATTGTCTCCAGCGCCTGCCGACTTGATCGGATAAATCTCGAGCGGCCTTCCCGACGCGTCTTTGCCCGGCTGCGGTGCGACGCGTTTCGTCAGCGCGCAGGCCTCGACGTCCACGCATTTCGCCGCTGCTCCGGCCGCGGCGAATGCGGTTGGCGCTGCAATCTCAGGAGTCTGCGTGACTTTGTCGAAGTGCAGCGTGATGTACTGCGGTTTCGGAGCCGGAAGATTATCGCGGGCCGACTTGGCCAGCGAGCTCACCTGGTCCCAAATATCGCGGCCGCTCTGCTGATTCTCAGTCGGATCCAAGACCTGAATGTTCTCGCGGCTATTCGTGCCGCCGAGTTGTAATTCAACCACGTGATCCATCTGACAAGTGGTCCCGGTGCCCGTGCCGACCTTCGGTTTGAAAGGCTGCGCCGCGGGAATCTGCATGCCGCCTGATTGAAACCAGTTGTCGCGGGCATTCGCCTCGGTCCAGCCGAGCTTACCCAGCCAACTCTCGCGCAACTCACTCGTGCGATCGCGTGATTGCCACAGCCCAGTCTTCGGCGGCGGAATCGAGGCCGCGGTTGGACTGCCGAAGTCAATTGTCGCCTCGAGGGCCTGCGCGCTGGCGCGGGCCTGCCACAGTTTAATTACCGGGCCCTTGGCCGGCGGTAATTTGAATTCTGCGACGCGAAAAGCAACCATGCCGAGTTGATCCTGGCGCGCGGTGATTCCGAGTGGACGCAAAGGACTGGTCGGCTCAACGTCTTGCCAGGTGCGCAGCGGTTGCGCGGCGGGATCGGCTGCGGGCGCAGCGGTCGTCGGTGGCGGTGTCGTTTGGCCGGGAGTCACTTCCTGTCGCGAGATGATCGGCGCATGAGCAGTATGCGAGATCAGCGGCATGGGTGTGCGTGTGTGTGAGGCGGAGTTAACGACAGCCGCAGCGTGATCAGCTTCAGCTTCATAGTGTGATTCTGATCCGTTGCTGAGACGAAGGTCGCTCGCATAACGCTGTAAGCCTCTCTGCTGTACGGTGTGCGCCAGCTCGTGAGCCAGCAAGTGGCGGCCATGCGACGTATCGGGAGCATATTGTCCTGCGCCAAACACAATGTCCTGACCGACCGTGTAAGCGTGAGCATTGATGGCCCGCGCTGATTCAGCAGCTTGCGAACCTGAATGAACTCGCACGTCGCCAAAGTCATGCCCGAATCTGTTCTCCATGAAAGAGCGCGTGTCAGTGTCGAGCGGACGACCCGCCGAACTGAGGACGTTGTCAACGATCGGCGGCACGGTGCCGATGGCCGTGTGGTTCGAAGCGCGCCTTTGAATGGGAAGCCTGTGGTCGTGGCAATCGCTGCATTCGCCGCCAGCGCCGGCCGAGCCGCCGCACGCACACTTGCGTTGCACGACCAGAGAACGCGCCGGTGAAAATGATTTGGCAACCGGTGCCGCGGCTTTGGGTTCCACCACAGCCTTCGCGTTCATTGCCGCAACCCTCCGTAAATCGCGCGGGCGATATTCGTTCCGGCCGACTCATGCCGCCGGTTGCTGTCGAGTTGAAAAGATCCGCCGGCGATTCGTGCGACCGCCAGGGAGGTCGCATTCGAAAACTCTTCATTCATCAGGAGCGTGCGTAACTCGCGTTCGACCGACTCCGCAATCGGCCGCCGATCGGCTTGAGCAAAACCATGCAGCACAAGTTCGTTAATGTGAATTTCGATCGAGCGCGAAGGTTTCGGAGCGAACTCACTGCCACGAGTTTGCACTGGTTCAGCAAACGGTCCTGTCGGAAGGGAAGCCGCGCGCATCTCTCTGCTCACGCTGGTTCGCTTGTCGCCGCTCGCTTTCATACCCACCCCCGCAGATCGGCCTCGCTCAAAGGTTTCTCCAGCTTGGCGTATTCACCGCGCGCGGCCGCCACCAGATGTTTCATGCGCACCGGCTCGCCGGAGTCCGCCGCAAAGAAGGCCGCGCCCAGCGCGAGGTTGCGAATGTTCCCGCCCGAAAGGTTCAACTGCGAAAGCTTCTCGAGATTCAAATCCTCCGTTGGTGTTTGATCCGGGAAGATGCGGCGCCAGATTTCGATCCGCTGCGAAGAATCGGGAAACGGAAAATGAACGATGAAACGAAGGCGACGCATGAAGGCGGGATCGAGCGCGTTCTTCAGATTGCTCGTCAGAATCGCCAGGCCGCGGTACGCCTCGATCCGCTGGAGCAGGTAACTCACTTCAATGTTTGCGTAGCGATCATGGCTGTCTTTTACCTCGCTGCGTTTGCCAAACAATGCGTCTGCCTCATCGAACAGAAGAATCGCGCCGCCCTCTTCGGCCGCATCAAAAACCTGCTTGAGATTTTTTTCCGTCTCGCCGATGTACTTGCTGACGATTGCGCTGAGGTCGATGCGATAGAGGTCGAGTTGCAATTCGTTGGCAAGTACTTCCGCGGCCATTGTCTTTCCCGTGCCGCTGGCGCCGGAAAAAAGCGCGCTGATGCCCAGGCCCCGCAGACCCTTGCCGGCAAAACCCCAGCCGTCGTAAACGAGCGTGCGCCAGCGCACGTGCGTCGCAACGCTGCGCAGCACCTCAAGATGAGTTGGCGGCAGAACTAAATCCTTCCATCTCGCCGCTGGTGATATTCGTTGAGCTAAATCGTCCAGGCGTGGCCGTGATTGACGAACGCAGGCCCCCCAAAGCGCGTCCGCCAATTCGGTGTCGCCGGATCGATTTAGTGCTTCCCGGCTTGCTTCATCGATCCATTGCAGGCTGAGGTCGAAT
>Ga0070698_100001355_pt1 | contig 27231 bp, 33 predicted proteins | sample KBSK1502metaG_FD_65477 | JGI IMG/M metagenome (GOLD analysis project Ga0070698, IMG submission 65477) | Corn, switchgrass and miscanthus rhizosphere microbial communities from Kellogg Biological Station, Michigan, USA - KBS K1-50-2 metaG | ecosystem: Host-associated > Plants > Roots >...
CCTCTCGGAAGAGGGCCTCGTTCCGCGCACGCCGTTGCCGGTCGGACTCCATGCGGCTCAAGCTACCCGCTGGAAGCCGCCGTCGCCCACGGCGAAGCGGGCGACGAAGCAGTTGCCGAGCATCGGCCCAAGACGGCGGGCTTCGGAGTGGCTGATCCCTTCGGCGCGCGCGAGCGCGGCGCGGATCGGGCCGCCGTGGGTGACCACGAGGATCCGCCTCCCCTCATGGCGCGCCGCGAGCTCCTCGAGGGCGACGAGCGCGCGCTCGCCCATCTCCTCGTAGGTCTCGCCGTCGTCCCAACCGCGGCCGTAGTCGAGCCAGCGCCGGAACCGCTCCGGGAAGCGCCGCTCGACCTCCTCGCGGGTCAGCCCCTCCCACGACCCGACGTCGACTTCGCGAAGCCCGTCGACGGGGACCGCGGTCAGCCCATGACGGGCTGCAACCGCCTGCGCGGTCTCGAAGGCGCGCTGCAGCGGGCTCGAGTAGACGGCGGCGAGCTCCTCGTCCGCGAGCGCCTCCGCAAGGTCCGCCGCCTGCTGCCGCCCGAGCTCGTTGAGCGGTGGATCGGCATGCCCTTGGAAGCGGCTCTCGCGGTTCCAGTCGGTCTCGCCGTGCCGTGCGAGCAGGATGTCCGTCACAGGCGACTAGGCTAATGCCGCCTTGGATCTCGGCCTCAGCGACCGCGTCTGCATCGTCACCGGCTCAACCGGCGGGATCGGCCTCGCGACCGCGCGTCTCCTCGCCGAGGAAGGGGCTCGCGTCGTCACCTCGGGCCGTAGCGAGAAGAGGCCGGGAGTCGGCGAGGCGCTGCACGTCTCCGGCGACCTCGCCGAGCCGGGCGAGCCCGAGCGGCTGGTCGAGACTGCAGTCGCCGAGCTCGGCGGGCTCGATTGCCTCGTCAACAACGTTGGTGTCGCGCGCATCGCAGCCTTCGAGGAGGTCTCCGACGACGAATGGAATGCGTACTGGCAGGTGAACGTGATGAGCTACATCCGCGCGATCCGGGCCGCGCTGCCCGCGCTGCGGGAGCGCCGTGGGGCGATCGTCAACGTCTCGTCGACGGCAGGGAAGCGCCCGTCTACCGGCATGCCGCACTACTCGGTCGTCAAGGCGGCCGTGCTCTCGCTCTCGCGGCTGGTCGCCGACCTCTACGCGAAGGACGGAATTCGCTGCAACGCGGTCACGCCCGGCCCCACGGCGACCGACGCGTGGCTGGGGGAGGGCGGGCTCGCCGACCAGCAGGGCGACCGCGAGGAGGTGCTCGCGAAGGTAGGGGCCGGGCGTCCGCTCGGCCGGCTCGCCGAGCCCGAGGAGATCGCCGCGGTAATCGCGTTCCTCTGCTCCCAACGTGCCTCGTACGTGACGGGCGCGGCGTGGAGCGCGGACGGCGGGACCGTCCCGATCATCATCTAGATTGGCTCTCATGCCCGAGCTTGTAGGACGGACCGCGGACGCCTTCGAGGCGGGCGTTCGCGAGCATGAGGAACGCTGGCTCTCGCCACTCGCGGTCCGGTCGTACGAGACGCGCGGGCGGGCGCAACCCGAGGACGAATGCCTTCTGCGCACGCCGTTCCAGCGCGACCGCGACCGGATCGTCCACACCAAGGCGTTCCGGCGGCTGATGCACAAGACCCAGGTCTTCGTGGATCCCGCCGGCGACCACTACCGGACGCGGCTCACGCACACGCTGGAGACCACCGGGATCTCGCGCGGCGTCGCGCGGGCCCTGCGCCTGAACGAGGATCTCGTCGAGGCGATCGGGCTCGGCCACGACCTGGGCCACACGCCCTTCGGGCACGCGGGCGAGGAGGCGCTCGACGAGGTGCTGCAGGAGCGTTTCGGCAGGCACTTCCACCACAACGAGCACTCCCTGCGCGTCGTCGACGTCCTGGAGCGCAACGGTCGCGGGCTCAACCTTACCGCCGAGGTGCGCGACGGGATCCTGAACCACACCGGCCCGAACGAGCCAGACACGCTGGAGGGGAAGATCGTCCGCCTCGTCGACCGCGTGGCCTACATCAACCACGACATCGACGACGCGATTCGTGCCGGAGTCCTCGATGCAGCCGATCTCCCGCGCGAGGAGATCCGGCTGCTCGGGCCGACGGGCTCGCGCCGGATCGACGCGCTCGTGCACGACCTCGTCGAGACCTCCGCCCGCGAGGGCGACATCCGCCAGAGCGAGGAGGTCGGGACGGCGATGCTCGCTCTGCGGTCGTTCATGTTCGAGCGCGTGTACCTCGCCGAGGCGGCCCGAGCGGAGCACTCGCGCGCACGCGCGACGGTGCGGCGGATCTTCGAGCATCTCGTCGGGCGTGGCGATCCGGTCGACGACGTGATCGACTACGTGGCGGGCATGACCGACCGCTTCGCCCTGAGCTACGCAGAGTCCCTCGGGTAGTGGCCCGGATCCAAGAATCCTCGGTGCGCGAGGCCGTCGACGCGGCCGACATGGTCGAGGTCGTCTCCGCCCGGACCCAGCTCCGCCGCAGCGGCGCGCGCTTCACCGGCCTGTGCCCCTTCCACGACGAGAAGACCCCGAGCTTCTCCGTCAACCCGGCCGAGAAGCTCTTCTACTGCTTCGGCTGCGGCAAGGGCGGGGACATCATCACGTTCGTCCGCGAGACCGAGCAGCTCGACTTCGCGCAGGCGGTCGAGTTCCTCGCCGAGCGCTACCGCGTCACGCTCGAGTACGAGGAGACATCTCCGCGTCAGGAGGCCGAGCGGAGCCGGCGGGAGCGGCTGCTGGCGTTGCTGGAGCAGGCGACGGGGTTCTACGAGCGCCATCTCTGGGAATCGGTCGCGGGCGGGCCCGTGCGGGCCTACCTTGGCGGCCGCGGGCTGGGCGAGGACGTCTGCCGCGAGTATCGGCTCGGGCTCGCGCCCGGGGGTCAGACCCTGTCACGGAAGGCGCGCGAGAAGGGCTTCTCGACGGAAGAGCTGCGCGGCGCAGGGCTCGTCAACCGGCGCGGCAACGACTACTTCTCGGGCCGTCTGCTCTTCCCCCTCGCGGACGCGCGCGGGCGCGTGCGCGGGTTCCAGGCGCGCCAGTTGCGGGAGGACGACCCGCTGAAGGCGAAGTACGTGAACTCGCCCGAGGGCGAGCTCTTCCGCAAGGGCGACCTCCTGTACGGGCTCGACCGCGCCCGCGGCGCTATCACCAAGCAGGACCGGGCCGTGATCGTCGAGGGCAACACCGACGTGCTCGCCCTTCGGCAGGCCGGGCTCGAGCCGGTGGTCGCCTCGATGGGGACGGCGCTGACGGCCCGGCAGCTGCGCGAGCTCTCACGGTTGACGCGCCGGGTGTGGCTCTGCTTCGACAGCGATTCGGCTGGGGAAGAGGCGACGCTGCGCGGCATGGAGACCGCCGTCGCCGCAGGGTTCGAGGTCAAGGTCGTCGCGCTCGAGCCGGGTTCGGACCCTGCAGACGCGCCGGAGGGGTTCGAGGAGCGCCTCGCCGGGGCCGACCCGTACCCGCTCTACCGCGTACGGACCGAGATCCGCCGCGCCGCCGACCCGCAGGCGGCCTTCGAGCGGGCGCGCGCGGTCCTCAACAAGGTCCCCGATTCTCCGGAACGGCACGAAGCGTGGCGCTACGCGAACGACAAGCTCGGGATGACGATCCAGCTCCAGCGCGGAGTTGCGACCACGGCCGTCGGCGAGGAGATCTCGCCGCGCCTCCTCGAGGCCTCGGAACGACTCGAGCGCGACGCGCTCGCAGGCGTTGCCGCCCATCCGGATCTCCGCCCGCTGCTCGAGACGCTTTCGCCGGAGCACTTCGACGCCGACCTCCACCGGCGGGCGCGGGCGCATTTCCTGGAGCAAGGCGAAGCTCTTGACGAGGAGCTCGTCTCGCTCCTCGCCGAGCTCGACGCGCGCGCCGCGGCGGGCGGGATCGACGAGGACACCGCGAGGGAGCTGCTGCTGCGACTCCGCGAGCGCCAGCTCCGTCGAGAGCTTGCGGGAGCCGACCTCGAGCGCACGAAGGAGCTGCAGGAGCAGCTCGCCAAGATCCGCGCCACCGCGGCGAATCTCGCCTGAAGCCCGGCTACAATTCTCCGGGCTGAGCACCGTTCCCCGGTAGCTCAATTGGCAGAGCATCCGGCTGTTAACCGGAGGGTTGTTGGTTCGAGTCCAACCCGGGGAGCTACGACCTTCGGAGCTGTGGGGAAACCCGCATCGCTCCGTGTTCATTCCTGACGAGCAGTCCGGAGATGCACGGATGGTGCTTACCCCCGTGCCTACCTCAGAAATTGCCGTGCGAGCCAACGCCACCGGAACTCACCCGGCGGCCGTGTGCGCCCGTATATCCGCCCCAACGCGCCCGCGAGCATCCGCGTCGGTCAACCGCCCGGTTGACCGTCCCGGCACGCGATCGTGGCGCGCGCCTCGAGCCACTCGCGGACGATCTAGGGTTCCTTGATCGCGACTGTCGTTTGGAACCAGATCCGGCTCACGCGGGCGAACCAGCCTGGACGCGCCCGTGCCGACGTTGTACGCCGCCAGACGTACACGGCGGCATTGGAGCAGTTCGACGAGCTCTTCGTGGCAGCCGAGACCATCGGGCCGGCTTCGCGCCCGCTGCCGCTCTTCTACGCACTGAGCCAGGCGGGGCGAGCGATCGCGGCCGCTTATGACGAGGAGCCCAACTTCGATTCGCATGGCCTCTCGTGGGTGGCGGGAGACACTGTTCTCACTTCGCGCGTTAGCCCGAAGTCTTCGGGCGCGTTCGTCACAGTTGCCCGCGCTTAACTCGGCTCGCTTCTCCGACGACGTCGAGGTCGGCGAGCTTTGGGCGGCGCTTCCAGACCTTGCTGACACTCCGCTCCCGGACGGCGAGTGGCCCCAGGCGCTGTCGCTGTGGCCGCAGCAAGTAGAGGAGGGGGTAACCGCGATCAAGGGAGCGGTCGGCTTCGGTTTCGAGGCAGCGAACGGGGGAGGAATATCTGGAGCGCCTGAGGCACTATCCCAACGCGGTGGGCGCGACGCTCGACGCCCCGCCGGGCCGGCCTGTGATTGTGCATACCCCTCGCGGCTACGGCCCGGTCCTGTCGTGGTCCGGCCTCGATGAGCAGGGCGCTCACGCCCGCACCATCGATGACCTCGCACCCGAGTACCGGTACACGCGAGAGCGCTGGCTCGTGCCCGGTCTCGGTTCGAAGCTCGTCGCGTCTTCGCCACTCGTGATCTGGTGGGCGCTGCTGTACGCCTTCTCCATGCTCGCGCGCTACGAGCCGCGCCTCTGGATGCAGTCGCTTGACTTGAACGCCTCGCCGGTTGCCGTCCACATTCAGGACGCCCTAGACGAAGCGCTCGTCGCGGTACCTCACCTTGTGGCAGAAGCGCTACTCGGAATGCCCGTGCTGGAGCCTCCTCGAATCCCCGTCTGGGGTGGCAGGCTCAGCGGCAGGATCGGTTAGAGCCATTCGCGCTGAGCCCTCGGTCGTGTGCTCCTCATACTCGCGGCACGCGCCTCGCCCTGTCAGTGAGCGCCTCTTGGTGCGGGGAGCCGCTCCGGCGAGCCAACAAGAGGAAGCACGTGCCGAGTCCGTGCGAGAATCCGACGATGGCTCGAGAGGCTGGCCGCGGGTGGACGCGCCTTCCAGAAGGCGTTTCTCCATTTCCGCTGGCGGTTTTGCTCGTTGCGGTGGTGATCATCGCTGTCGTTTCGATTATCGAGAACGTGCTCGCTGGGCTCGTCGAAGTTGCGCTGCTAACCGTCGGCGTGTGGGGGTCGTATGTCCTCGGTCAACAATCGGTGCCAGGAGGCGATGCTCGACCTCACGCCCGAAAGGCTTTCCGCAGAATGGCCACCCTCTACGCGCAGCTCTTCGCGCTAACTGAGCGAATCGCATCCGACGTAAGTGAGGCGAAGGCAAGAAAGGGCGAGCGTGCCGCGGAGCGAGCTGTGCTGGCGCTTGAGTACACGGGGTTTGCGGTGGGCCAGAATCTCGCCGTAATCGCTGACGCGATGGAGGACTGGGCGGACGTCGTCCCCGGCGAGGCCACGGAACTCAGGCAGGGCATCTCGCACGAAGCCTCGTTGACATCCGAGCAGTTCAGATTGGACGGCCCTGAACCCCATGAAGCGATTGATGAGGCCCAGTTGATTGTTGTTGATGAGGAGGCGCTAGTTGTCGTCGAAGATGCCCAAGAGATGAACGAGGAGGATGAGCAGTGAGCACGCCGGAACTGATTGAGGGCAAGGTCGCGCGCGTCCTCAACTCGCGAGAACTGGTAATCAACCGAGGAAGCGATGACGGCGTTAAGCCGAACATGCTCTTCGAAGTCCTCGATCCTGAGGCAAGCGAAATCCCTGATCCTGATACTGGGGAGGTCCTCGGTTCTGTCTACCGGCCGAAGGTCCCCGTGCGAGCCGTGATCGTTGAGCCTCGCCTAAGCGTCGCAAGGACGTATCGGAAGCGACGAGTAAACGTCGGTGGTACGGGTGGCATCGACGTCTCAGCCCTGATGCGGCCACCCAAATGGCAAGAGGTCTGGGAAACGTTCAAGAGCGAAGAGGCCGCCTGGGAAAAGATCTCGCCGGCGCAGAGCTTCGTAAAGGTCGGTGACCCTGTCCGTCAGCTCGTCGAGCCTCGTCGTGCGGAGCCCAAAGAGAGCGAGGAGGCCGCGGAGGCGCGGGGAGGCAGCTGAGCCCAGAAGAAGGGCGCGCGCCGACCCCGACCAACTGCGATGTCGATCTTTCTTCCTCCTTCGGGATCGAGACGGCCGGGCGCCGGTTGATCGCCGCAACATCGTCGGCATGATCCCTGAGCGCGGGTTGCCGCCGGCACAACTTTTCAAGCGAGAACCTCTGGCCGTGAGAGCTGAGCGCGTCGCCCTTATCCCGCGTTGCGCCGAGCGCGAGTCTGCGTGGCTGCCGGCCGACGAAGAGTGCTGGAGCGCCTACCTCACGGACGACGAGCCGCCGGAGATTGCGTTCTACCGCGCGCGCTGCGTGAGCGGGAGTTCGGCGAGGACTGAAATCGTCGACGATCGGGTCGTGCTGCCCGGCCGACGGGCCGCGTCCCTCGTCTGGGATGTCCATCACAAGGAGCCGTTGTACGTGGCAGTGTGATTCGTGCTTGCCGATCTCACCAATAGTCCGGCGTTCTGGCTCGGCGTTTACTCGACTGTCGTCTCAACGGCTGTCGCCCTGCTCACGCTTTACGGCGAGGTCTTCCTGCGGATTCAGGTCTTCGCCAGGCTGGCGTTCTTCGGCTCGGATGGGGGACCAGCCGTCCACGAGCGGGCCGAAGACTTTCCGGACACGGGCCAGCAACTCGTGCCCGTCTACCGAGTATTGGTGCGCAACCGCGGGCGACAGGGAGTGACGATTGCTGAGGTGTGGCAAGCGCAGGCGCTCCGACCCCACCGTCGTTTCGCGTTCGCGTATCCCATCAGTCCATTCGCGAACCCGGGTCACACGCTCAGCCTGCCCATGGTCCGGCAAGCCGACGAGACCGAGAAGCCTCGGCGCTTCTTCGTCGTGGACGCGGCGGGCCGCGTCCACCCCTTGAAAGAGCGGTGGCGGATGCGATTCGAGGATCTCGTATTCCGCCAAGCCTGGCTGTGCATCAGTCCTCGGTTCTAGTGTCGGGGAGCAAACACTGAGTCAGGTCTGGACTGGCCACCTCGCCGCGACCTTTGCATCGGACTCGAAGATCTCGCGGAAGGCAGGATCCTGGATCGCCTTCCGCGTGGCAGCACGTACTAGGTCCTGAGCAAGCGCCAACGGAGCCGCGATGTCCTCAGTGGCCTCGGGCGGTTCCGGTTCGCCCTCCGGCTGCTCCTTGCCGTCCGCTTGGTGCTCAGGCTCCGGCCTGACCCGGAACATCGACACCTGGGCCCCATGCGCGGCCTCTGAGCGGGCGTCGTAAAGTTCGCTCGCGAACTGCTCATCAACGCCGTCGACCCCGACCTCCGCTGCAAGCAGAGGTAGACGCTCTCGAAACTGCTTCGAGACCTGCCTGCGCTCCGAGTGGATTAGCCCGTCAAGCGCCGTCGTAATCAGCAACAGAGAGCGCTGGAAGATTCGAAGGTGCACGGCGTCTTCGGTGAGGTTGAGGGCGTGGATCACCTTCCACGGCAACCCATCCCTGAGGGGCCAGTGGTCGGCGAAGAGTTGCCGGAGCTCGCCGGCCTCACTTTGTGTGAGCCAGTCGCGATCGCGGCGAAGACGGTAGCCCGTGACATAGCCGGGGGCGTGGACGGGGATTACCTGCTGCATCCCGTCCTCGTGGTCGACGATACGGGCCGCGAACTCGAGCGAATGTCCGTTGTCACGGATAAGTCGCGAGAGGACGATCGCGTAGAAGAGCTTGTTGTCGTCGTCCCAACCGAAAGCCCGGTCGCCCTCGTAGACGGCCGGATCGACTTCGCGGACGAACGTATAACGCGCTCCGAACTGCCGGACACCAAGGAAGTAGTGGCCACGCTGACTGCACGCATTCATCAGTAGCTCGGACTCTTCGCTCGGGAGAACCTCCAGTGTCATCTCCTCCGCGAGCTCAGCCGGCGGGCGTCCCGCCGGCTGCTCCTCCTCCCGGGAGTAACCGCCCTCCACGAGCGTCGTCGGAATCACGACCACATCGCGAATCCGGGCTACGGGCGCGTCGGTCGGAGCCTTTGAGATGAACGAGGGCAGGTTCTTTGCGTCGCCTGGGTTCGTCGCGTTGCCGGGCTCTTGGTGTTCTTCGGCGCTCACGAGAGGCACCCGAAGCAGAGCACCGAGGCGACCACTACTGGCCGATGGCGATCGCGCCCGACGCCGGCTGAGCGAGCTCGTCGAGCTTGACGACCTGACGGCCGAACGGGACGAGGGCGGCCCCCGCCATCTTGAAGCTGCCCACACCGAGTGGGATGCCGATGATCGTGACGCACAGGACGATTCCGACGACGAGGTGCTCGAGGGCCAGCCACCAGCCTGCAAGCACGAACCACAGGACGTTGCCGACCACGCTCATCCCCTTGTGGCGCATTGCGCTCTGAACGAGCGCCCTTCCGAACGGCCACAGGGCGTAGTGGGCAAGCTTAAGCGCCTGCATCGCGAACGGGATCCCGATGACCGTAAGCGTCAAGAGCAGGGCGGCCACGACGTAGCTGATCGCGAGCCAGACGCCGGCCAGCACGAGCCAGAGGAGGTTCAGGAGCGTCTTCACAGTCCGCGCGATTCGTCGGCCTGAAGCGCGTCACGCAGACCGAGCAGCCCCCCGAGCGCGACCGACTGCTCCGGGCTCAGCTCGTCGAGCCAGGCACTGACGACACCAAGCAGTCCCTCCCGGTCAGCCCGGTCGAGAACGACCGGCGCGCTCGCCCCCTTCGCCGCGAACTGATCTTCGAGCGAGTCCAGACGAGCCGCGAGGAGCCGGCCCCGAAGCTGCTGGGACGTCTCCCACGGAATCTCGACAACCTGATCGGCGGTCTGGATCCGGACCGAGTCGATGCCCCTCGTCTCCACCGGCCGAGCCTACAGCTGTCGTACAAGCTTGCAACCGACCTCTCGCAGCCGCCGCCTTGCCTGCGCATACCCTCGATCAACGCCGCGGCGCGCGACAGCGGCGTGGATGATTGCTGCCACTCGCGCCGCCCGTCCTGCGGTACTGACTCGGCGAACTCGATCGCCGCGTACTAGACGCTTGGCTTAGAGTCTCGCTCATTAGCCAGGCTGCGTACGGGCTTATTGGCGTCCTTATCGGCGCCCTCACAACGGGCGGAGTCCAATATCTGCTCGAATGGCGGCGAGAGCGCGTTCTCGCGCGAGCCGCTGCGCGACTCGTGCACGATGAACTGGTCGAGTCGACCTGGGCCGTTGAGTACGTGCGCATCTTCGGGGAACGCGGCGAGCGGGTGCGGCCGACCGCTTTTGCCTTGCGCGAGGATATGTGGCTTGAGCACCGAGGTCGCTTGGCGGCTGCTCTTCGAGTTGGAGAGTGGCGCCGGGTCGAGGGCGCGGTCCGGTCCCGACGCGAGAACCTGCCGCGACTCCAAGCCGGAGCCGCGGCCCCCGGAGGACTCCTGCTGGACGACGCTATCCTCCATCTCCTTCAGAGGTTGGAGGGTGATTTTCGCCACGGTAGCCAGGCGCTCTGGAGGCTCGCCGGAAGCCCGATACCTTTTACATACCGATTGCTTGGTCATGTTCCACGCGGCGACCGCGTGATCGAGTGGCATGCCCGCAGACAGCGTGCAGACGCGTCCACGCCAGAAGCCTGACTACCTCTCAATCCGCAGGCCGGAGTAGCCGCACCAGGCTCGCCGCGCGGCCGACGCGGCGGATCCCTTCGCGGTCGACTCGGCGACCATCAGTTCCCGTGCTCGAGCGCTCGCTTGAAGATCGAATAGGGATGGCCCTGCGAGGTCGAGGTTCCTCCTCCCCGGGGGCCGGACGGCATCGCGAGTCTAGACCGGTGTCGAGCCGCTTGGAGGATCGGCCGCCCCGTGTAACTCTGGACACGAGACAGCGATCCGAGGGAGGCAGGTGATGAGGAGGGTTTCCAGGAACAGTGCTCGCGCGGTAGTTGCAGCAGGGGCGGTTGCTCTGGCCGCCGCGCTGGTGCCCGCCGCGCCGGGTTCAAGCGCCACCCCGTGGCTTTGGCAGCGGTGCTCGCACGTCAACACGAAGTACAAGCACGGCCTCGGCAAGCGCTACGCACACGACCGCACGAGGGGCACCACGGAGCCGGTGACGAACTTCTACCGCAGCACTCGGCTCTACAACATCGCGATGGGCTACAACCGAGGGCTTGACCGCGACAAGGACGGGATCGCCTGCGAGCAACACTGAGACCGAGCCGCCGAGTCGCGCTCGTCGTCGTCGCGCTCGCCCTCGTGGCGCTCGCCGCGCGGATCGCGGCTCCCTCCCACGCGACACAGACCCGCGTGTCGCGCTCACTCGTCTGCGGTGTCGAGCGCTGGGCGGTCAAGACGCTCCAAGACCGGCCCCGACTGCTCCGAGCGAGGGCGAGCACGGTCGCCCACCTGGTCAGCATCCCCCGGCCGGCCCACGTGCCTTCGACGCGCCTGGCCTCCGAGCGCCGCGTCTACAGCCTGGTCGCCTCCGCGACGATGATCCGCGAAGAGGCCGACCAGGACCTCCACATCGTGCTCCAGCAGGGGACGAGGCACCTGATCGCGGAGGCGCCGAACGCCCCCTTCTGCACCGCCAACGCGACGGCCTACAGGAAGAGGCAGATGCGGACGGCTCGGAGCAAGGTGAGGCCCTTCTGCGCGAGGGCCCGCGTCGTGGGCGTCGCGTTCTGGGACTACTACCACGGTCAGACCGGCGTGGCTCCGAACGTGATCGAGCTGCACCCGATCCTCGGCTACTCCTGCCTGTCGGGTGGTGGACCACCGCCCCCTCCCCCTCCGCCGCCCTCAGGCGGGAAGTGCGCCGCCTCGTACCCGACGGTTTGCATTCCGCCGCCGCCACCGGACCTGAACTGCGGCGACATCCCCTACCGCAACTTCCGCGTGCTCTGGAACGTGGCTGATCCCGATCCACACCACTTCGACGGCGACCACGACGGTATCGGCTGCGAGACCTAGCAGGGCCGTAGCCGCTGTTGCGCTCTCTGATGCCGAGGTTTACGCTGGCTCCGAGAGAAGCGGAGACGGCATGTCGAAAGTAGTAAGGAACTGCGGCGTTCCGTCTATAGGGGCAGCGCTCCGTTCGGCTAAACCGAAAGGCGGTGTGCGGACGACGCCCGCCGAGAGACCCGCAGACAGACCGAATCGCTGGTGTCAACGGATATGGTGACCGCGAGTCCGGTTGAGTTGAACCTCGGTGTTGACATCGCTGCCGCTCCGTCGGCCGGAAGCGAACAGCGGACACCCATCGGTCTGGGCTGGCTCCGCGACCTCCCGGACTTTCGCGACTACACGCCCGAACACGAGACGATCAAGCCGCAGCTCGAGGCAATCGGCGCGGCGGACGCCGAGGCGGTCAAGCTGCCGGCAAGCGTCGACCTGCGCCAGTACTGCTCGCCGATCGAAAACCAAGGCCCGCTGGGCTCGTGCTCGGCGAACGCAACCGTGGGCCTCGTCGAGTACTACGAGCGGCGCCAGCACGGTCGCTTCATCGACGCGTCGTCGCTCTTTCTCTATAAGGCGACGCGCGACCTGCTCCACTGGACGGGCGATACGGGCGCCTACCTCCGCTCGACGATCGGCGCACTCACGCTCTTCGGCGTTCCGCCAGAGGAGCACTGGCCGTACAACATCGCATCCTTCGACGTCGAGCCACCGAGCTTCTGCTACTCGTTCGCCGAGAACTACAAGGCGACCTCGTACTACCGACTTGACTCGCTAGGGACCTCGCCCGCGACGCTGCTCACGCGGATCAAGACCAACCTCGCCCAAGGGCTGCCGCCGGTGTTCGGGTTCACGGTCTACGACTCGATCTCGCAGGCCGCGACCACCGGCCACGTTCCGTATCCCGCCGCGGGCGACCGTGTGATCGGCGGACACGCGATGCTCGTCGTCGGTTACGACAACAACCTGAAGATCACCAACACGACCAGCGGAGCGACCAGCACGGGGGCGATTATCGTCCGCAACTCGTGGGGCACGACGTGGGGTGACCACGGATACGGCGCCCTCCCGTACGACTACGTCACACATGGCCTCGCTGTCGACTTCTGGTCGCTCGTCAAGGCAGGCTGGACCGACACTTCGCCGTTTAAGAACGGCTGGTCGGTTGCAGGAGCGAGTCTGCCGGGTGAGCCCATCGAGGCTCCGACGCTACCAACCAAAGAAGAGCCAACGGACATCTAGCGGCTGATGAGCCTTAGCGATGTCTCAGGCGTCTTCAGTCGCTACTTCATCGTCGGTTTCTTCCTCCCTGCGTTTTTCGCGCTCATGGTCCTGGCTATCACCGTCTCGGATCACTTTTATCCGCGTGGATATCACCCCCGAACCCAAGGAGGGATTCTCGTTCTCGCCGGCGCTGCCCTCCTCCTCGGCCTGCTTCTACTCGGACTTCACTATCCGACGCTTCGAATCTTCGAGGGATATCCGCTGCAGGCGCCTCCGCTCACCCCGGTCACGCGGAGGCTGGTCAAGATCCAGGAGCACCGGCTTGACCGCCTGGAGCGCCAAAAGCAACTCGCACTCGACCCCGACCTATCTGAGGAGCAGCGCCAGCCTGGGATCGTGGCCTGGCGCAAACTGGACTGGGAGTTCCCTGATCGCGCTCGACTACTTCCAACGAGGTTTGGGAACGCAATCCGTGCATTTGAGTACTACCCATTCTCGCGATGGGGGCTCGACCCGATCTCGACTTGGTCGAGGATCGAGCCGCTCCTGTCGGACCAAGAACGCGAGCTGCACAGCAACGCCAAGACAGATGTCGCGTTCTTCATTAACTCGACGCTTGCCTCGATCGCCGTGGGGATCATGTTGATCGCGGATGAGGTCGCGCATGGCGTTGTCCGAGCGCCATTCGTGTGGCTCTATGTGCTGCCGTTCGCTGTCGCCTATGTCTTGTATCGCTTCGCGATCGGAGCGGCAGAGCGCTGGGGAACAGAAACCCGGGCAAGCCTCGATCTACACCGACTCGAGCTCTATGAGCGACTTGGTGTCCGGGCGCCGCATAGCTTCAGCGACGAGCGAAAGTGCATCGCGCCCCGGCTGAACAAGTTCTTTCTCTACGCGGAGCAATTGCCCGACAACCTCTGGCGACTGCCTCAATCGGGAAGGGAAGACGCTGCCTCCAGGGATCAGCAGATGCCGAACGGAGTCGAAGGGGCAGCGGTCGGAGCGCGCCAGCTATCCGAGGAGCGGCTCGAGGGTCCGACGAACCCGAGTTCTTAGCCGCGAACCGCGACACTGCGCCCCGCGCAGGAGTGTTGAGCAGTGTCTAAACCCAACCGAGAACGCCTACGAGCAGCAGGACGACCCGAGGCCGGTCTGCGGGGTGTTCATTGCTCGAACACCTTCGCCGGCTCGCAGACGAGTACGCCCTGGTCGTCCTCGCGGGTCACCCAGCCGTGAAACTCCGGAGTCGTCCAGCCGATCTCTCCTGGCGTCACGATCACGCTGGCGTAGGGCAAGACCCCGGCGCGGTCGCTGTTGTTCGCCCATGCCACTAGATCAGCATCCGAGGGATCGGGTCTCGACAGGGGTGCGAGTGCCAGTCGCCGACGCGAACGAGTCTTGCCCGAGCGAGGAGGTCGCCGAAGTCTCTCTCGACTTCCTGCGGATCGCTTAGCCGAACGCGACCCGGACCGTGATTCCCGTTCTGCCCAGGGCCGCTCGCGTAGGTGACTATGGCCCGCTCGACATTGGGCGGATAGTGCCCATAGAGCCAGCCGTCCGTTTCGATCTCGAGCGAGTCGGACTGCCAGATCGATTCCAGCACCTCACGTCCCATCGCCGAGCACGCAGAGGCGCTGAGGTCAATCGTGAAGCCTGAACCCTCGTCCAGCAGCTCGGGCGCCTCTCGCGCCGATTCGCCCCTGGTGCTGCTGCTCTGGCGCCGAGCAGCCTCTCTGCTCGCGCAAGTACCAGCGTGGACGCCGCCGGCCGTGGCCGACGCCGTCATCCGACCGTATGCATCCCGCCTCCGCCTCCCGATCTCGACTGCAGCGACATCCCTCCCGGAACTTCCGCGTCCGCCGGGACGTGCCCGACCCGGATCCCCATCACTTCGACGGCGACCACGACGGGATCGGCTGCGAGACCTAGAACGCCGCACGACTAATGCGCCGGTTCCCTTGACCCGGCTTGTGCGGAGCGAGACACTTGTACTGACCCAGGGGGTGGTCTCCAGTGGGGACGAGGTACCCGTTCGGACGGAGATCGACGGCGCCCGCCCCGGTTGGGCGGCGTGTTCTGCGCGCCCTCTGCGCCATGGGGCAGGCCTTTACCGAAGTGAAAGGGGGCGCACGATGCGTCGGTCCGAACCCACCCTCCACCGCCTGGCTCTCCTGACCGGTCTCCTCGTCTTGGCTGCGATCGGGCTCACGCTCGCAGCGGCAGCGGGAGCCCAGGGGATCCCGACGGCCGACCTGGCGATCGTTTCGAACACCGCCGGCGTTAAGCACGCCAAAGTCGGACACGAGGTTACGTTCACGATCATTGCCACCAACAACGGTCCCGAGGCGGCGGACTTCAACGTGATGTGGTCGTCAGACCAACTCCAGCTCGTCTCGGAGATCTGCGATCTCGGTATCAGTCCCGACACGCCGGCCTGCGAGTACGGCACTGTCGAACCCGGCGTAACTCTGACGACGATGGTCGTCGCCCGCGTCCTTGACACGGGCAGCAAGCACGCCACCGGCACGGGATGCATCGTCGAGCAACCGGGCTTTATCGTCGATCCCGACCCGCAGAACAACTGCGGCCATGCGACCGTGAAGGTCGTCGGGAAGCGCTAGGCCGCGACAGGAGCTGGCCAGCCTAGGCCCCGGACGCGAGCCGGCCTAGCCGCAACAGAAGGGAGACGAAGATGAAATGGGTGACGCGGGAGCGGCCGAAGACCGATCGAATCGCTTGCCCCTGGCTGATCAAGAACTTCATCGACGAGGAGGCCGAGTTCCTGTACGTCCCGACCGACGAGGTGCTCGAAGTCGCCGAGCGCGAGGGCGCGCACTCCTACGACGCGCCGGACGCGGAGTTCACCCACCGAGACGGGTTCTGCTCGTTCGAGGTGCTGCTCGACGAGTACCTACTGAACGATCCGGCGCTCGCTCTGCTCGCCCGGATCGTGCACGGCGCCGACGTCGCCAACGACTGCGACGCCACACCGCAGTCGCGCGGACTGCTCGCGGTCGCGGAAGGCTTCCACCTGCTGGAGCTGGGCGACCACCGCCAGCTCGAGCTGTCGTTGCCGGTTTACGACGCGCTCTACGCCTGGTGCAAACAGGAAGTCGCACAAGGCCAAGGCCTGTGAGCCTCGCCCACATCGGCTTCATCGAGATCCCGGCCGGCACCCAGCCCGGCTTCGACCACGCCGACGTCTACCGCGCGGGGAGGCGGATGTACGTCGCCCACACGGGCGCCGACCGGGTCGAGGTGCTCGACTGCGAGCGGCTGTCGTTTCTGCGCTCGCTGCCTGATCTTCCCGGCGTCGCCGGCGTTCTGGTCGACGAGGAGCACGACTTGCTCTTCACGAGCGACCGTGCCACCGGACGCGTGAGCGTCTTCCGCTGCTCGGACGAGCGACTGCTGGGTCGGGTTCAGGTCGGGCCACATCCAAACGGACTGGCCTACGATTGCCGGCGGCGCTGGCTGTACGCCTTCAACCTCGGTGAGCCGCTGGGCGAGAACTGCAGCGCCTCGGTGGTCGACGTCGGCGCACTGGAGGTGATCGCCGAACTGCCGCTGCCGGGGCGGCCGCGCTGGGCAGTCTTCGACGAAGAGCGGGATCGCGTCTATGTGAACGTCCGCGAGCCAGCCGAGATCATGGTCATCGACTGCGGGCGGCTCGAGATCGAACGCCGGCTCGCGGTGCCGGCGGCCGGGCCGCACGGACTCTGGCTCGAGGGCGGCCGCCTCTTCTGTGCCGCCGACGAGGGCGCTCTCGTCGTACTCGAGCTCGAGGGCGGCGAGGTCGTGGCGAGCCTGCCCCTGCCGGGCGAGCCGGACGTTGTGATGCACGATCCCAAGCTTGCGCGCCTGTACGTCGCGATCGGCCAACCGGGCCTCGTCTGCCGCTTCGAGAGCGAACGGCTCGAGCAGATGGAGACGGTCGAGACCGAGGAGGGGGCGCACACGATCGGCTGGGATCCCGACCGGCGCTTCCTGCACGTCTTCTGCCCGGTGAGCGGCGGCGCGATGGTGTTCGAGGAACGCGCCTGAGTCCAGACGCCCGCCGGCTGATCGCGGTGCAGGCGGTGCGCGCGGTCGCTTACGGGCTCGGCTCGGTCCTGATCGGGGTCACGCTCGCCGAGCGCGGCCTCTCCGGTGTCGAGGTCGGACTGGTGCTCGCCGCGCTACTTGCCGGGGCGGCGCTCGTCTCGCTGCTGATCGCGCGCTACGGCGACCGGGTCGGGCGCCGCCGCGCTTACCTGTCGCTGCTTGTGCTGATGGCGCTCGCTGGGACCGTCTTTGCACTGACGAGCTGGCTGCCCGCGCTGATCGCCGCCGGGCTGACGGGCACCGTCTCGACCGACGTCGTCGAGTCGGGGCCGTTCACCTCGCTCGAGCAAGCGATGCTGCCCCACACCGGCAGCGAGCCAACCCGCCTCTTCGGCCTCTACAACACGGTTGCCACGCTGGCCGGCTCGTGCGGCGCCTTGATCGCGCTCGTCGGCTCCTCGCCGCGCTGGCTGCTCGCCTACCCCGCCGCGGCCGCGGCGGGGGTCGTTGCCGCCGTGCCCCTGACCCCAATGGTCGAGGCCGGGCACGAGCTCGAGGAGGAGCCGCGGCCGCCGCTCCACCGCTCGCGCGGGATCGTTTTTCGCCTCTCTGGCCTGTTCGCGCTGGACAGCTTCGCTGGCGGCTTCGTTCCGCAGACCTTCATCGCCTACCTGTTCACCCGCAAGTACGGCGCGTCCCCGCACACGCTCGCGCTCGTCTTCTTCTCGATCGGCATCCTCCAAGCCCTCTCCTTCCAGGCCGCCGTCCGGTTCGCCGGCAGGATCGGGCTGCTGCGCACAATGGTCTTCACCCACCTTCCCTCGAACCTGCTCCTAATCGCCGTCGCCTTCGCACCCAACCTGGAGAGCGCGATCGCGCTCCTGCTCGCCCGCTTCGCCCTGTCTCAGATGGACGTGCCCGCCCGACAGGCCTACGTGGTTGGCGTTGTCGACCCGAGCGAGCGCACGGCGGCCGCTGCCTATACCAACACCGCCCGCTACGTGACCCGGCCCATTGCGCCGCTAATTGCCGGTGCCACGCTCCGCGGTGCCCTCGGCGCCCCCTTCTTTATTGCAGGCACACTCAAGAGCTTTTACGACCTCGCGCTCTATGCGCTCTTTAGGAACATCAGGGTCGCCGGCGAGCGCTCGTAGGTGGTTGGGTTCGCCGACGCCGCTGAGTGGTCGCCCTCGGCGCGAACGTCGTCGACCCGATCGTCGGCTTGGCGATCACGCTCGTCATCCTCAAGATCACCTGGGACTCCTGGCGCGTCGTGAGCACCACCGAGCCAGCTGAACTCGTCGAGCTGCACAGGCCCTAGGCCGCTACTGACGCCCCGAGCGTCAAAGTCGCTCGGTCGGTGGAGCAACGCAGTATGCAGGGGTGCCTACGCACTTCTGCACGCGAGCTGCTGCTTCTCGCTATGGCCCGCGCGTCAGCCGAGCCCGGGGCGGCGAAAGCACTCTCTCACAAAGATGCGACGGCCGTCCAAGTCCACTGGCCCTCACTGCTGCGGGTCGCGCGAACTGCGTCTTCGATCGGCGGCTCCTCCTCCTGCTCCAGACAGCCGGTGGCCACGAAGCAGGTGATCGTGATTTCGTCCGCGCTCGCGTCGATGCGAAGGAAGTTCTTGAACATCGGCGGGTCGTTCCAGTCGAGGAGCTCGCTGTACAACGGTTGCAGCAGGCCGTGCACTTGGCCCGGGAGCGGGAAGAGCCAGGCCGCGACGCGGCGAGCGCGCGCGCTGACGGAAGCGACGGCAGCAACGGCGCGCGTCGGCGGCAGCCCGAGCCGTTCGGCCATGATCGCCGCGGCTTCGTCAGGCGGAATGAACCAGAACCGCAGCAACAGCCGACCGAAGCCGAGCCAGTGCCCGATGCGCCCGAGGGAGAACAGGCGGCCGTAGTTGCGACTAAAGATCGAGAGCGAGTCGCCGCGTAGCGGGTAGCAGCGGAACGCCGCCTCGCTGACGCCTTCGAGGCCGCTCTTATCGATGTTGGGGATCTTGTGCGTCTCGTTCATGAAGGCGCCGCCTCCCCCGCTGACGATGTACTGGATCGTTCGCCCGTCCTCGAGCGTGACCGGGTAGCGCTGGTAGTTGTGCACGTCGCCGCCGATCGCGGCGATGTAGTTGTGCTTTGGCGCTTGCACGATCTCGTCGACCACCCCGCCACCTTCGATCCCGCCCGGACGGGGCTCGCCGTTGACGCGCAGCGGTTTGCCTGTGAGCAGGATCTTCGGCTTGTCCGAATCGCGCGAGACGCGCCGCAGCCACTCGCCCTGGTCGCGGTCAAGACCGCCTGTGATGCCGGTGTCGATCCCGACCAGGAGGACCGGGCCGGCGTCGATCGCAACGTAGGGACCTGGTTGATGGCCCTGCTGTGAGGGACGCGCGCGCTTCGCCTTCATGCGGGCTATCGCCTTTGCATGACCCTTGGGGGCGTGCCGCCACAAGAGCCGTCGGAGGAAACGCTTCCAGCCGCCGCCGGGTCCGGCGACCTTCGGCGCCCCGTCGTCGCGATCGCAGAAGTGGAACATGAACCCGGTCAGGTCGTCGTACCAGTCGTGGTTACCGGGGACGGCGTAGATCGGCCGCGGGTAGTCCTTGTAGGGGCGATAGAACTTGTTCTCGTACTCGTCGATCCCGCCCGCTGGGTAGATCACGTCGCTGAGGATGAAGAGGAAGTCGCTGTCTGTGCCCTCTCTGAGCAGCCCCGGCACGAGCGCGTACTGCGAGCCGTCGCCTTCGCCGGGGTCGCCCATCACGATCACCGAGATCGCGCTTCTCTCAGCGTAGGTCCCGATAGTGAAGTTCTGTTGCGGCCCGCCGAGCCGGCTCACCCATTCGCGGCGCAGGTCGTTCGTCGGGTCACCGAACCAGCGCGCAAGCTTGTCGTTGCGGGAGCGCCAGAGGGGCAGCGGGTTGAGCCAGGAGAAGGGGATCTCCCCGCGTGGCAAGAGCCCGCGAAAACTGCCCACTTTCGTGCACCGCCAACCGGCCGCGCCCGCCGACTCGCGGGAGGTAAGAGCGCGGCGCTCGGTCGCGGTGGCGCTCACGCCGATGACTCCGCCGAAGTCATGGCTGCAGGGCAGCGTCCATCGTCTTCAGTGCCTGGGCGACGATCGTCAGCGTCGGGTTGACAGCCAGCGCCCCCGGAATGAGAGAGCCGTCGACGATGTACAGGCCAGGAAGCGTCGCTTTCGGATCGCCTGCGGCGCCGTCGAAGACCCGGCCGTGCTCATCGACGACACCGTCGTCGCGCGTCGTCGCAATCCGACAGCCGCCGAGTGGATGCGGGATCACGAGCTTCTTCTTCTTCGTGAGGCCGCCCCAGAAGGGCATGGGCAGGTACTCGCCACCCATCGCCTTCGCGAGCGCTTCCTGGATCTGATCGATCCGCGTGAAGACCTCCTGCTTCTCCACCGGCTCCTCCCAGGTCAGGTCGAGCTGGGCCGGCCGGCCAAAGAGGCGGTCAAGGAAGCCCCGCTTCAGGCGGAAGGTGCCGTTAGCGGCGTCTTGCCCCATCGTGTTGAAGAAGAAGATGTCCTCGACCATCTCCGCCTCGGTCTCGTAGCGGAGCGGATCGGTCGTCTTCGGGAACAGGTCGAGCGACGGCTCCTGGTCCTGCACAGGTGGTGCGGTGGGCGCCGCTTGGGGCGGCTGACCGGACGCCCCAGCAGGAGGTGGCGCCGGCGGTTGCGCGCTCGTCCCCGTCGACGGCGCCTGCCCCTTGGGCGGGAATTGCGCGATCGAGGGGCGGGCGCGCTTTTTCGCTCGCACCGGGCGCGGCAGGAAATGCGGCAGACGCGGGCTCACCTTCAAGTGCAGGGGCCGCCCGACGTACCAGAAAAGACGCATCCGCAGCTTGAACCACCACTTGCGCCACGAGCGCTTCTCGTGCACGTAGAGCTTCAGGATGTCCAGGGAATGGGCAGCGAGCTCGGCGACCATTGCGGGCAGGCCGGAGTCCTCGACGGTGATCAGCGTTCCGTCTTCGAGTTCGATGTCGAGGTGGCAGGTGTTGATCGGCCCCTGCGTGCTGTGGACCCTGTCGGTCGTCCCGACAGCGAAGCCGCCGAAGTCGCCGTTGCTCGAGAAGCCGCGGCCGAGCGCCGGGCTCAGGTTCAGCGTGCCTTGCTCGGCGCAGCGGAGGAGCAATTCGGTCGTGCCGAGCACGCCGGCTCCGAGAAACACCTTTGGCGCACGGACGCGAACCTCCGTATCCCGGTTCATGTGGTCGCGATAGGTGACTTCGTAGCCGCCGTCCACGGGCGCGACCGAGGAAACCTCGGCCAGCTCGCGCAGCTCGATCAGGTTCTTGAACGGGGATTCGTCGGCCATGAGCTTGCCGTACAGCGTCTTGTTGAGGGTGTGCCGGGCCTGAGGCAGACAGCCGAACAGGCAGCGTCCCTGGCGCTGGCAGTAGGTGTGTGCCTTGTCGGCGGCGCTTGGCACCTGTGTCGATGTGCCATTCGTCGTCTTCGGCGGCCGGAGCGGGTCGTAGTCGATCACCGCCAGCTGCAGCGGCTTCCAGGGCATCGCGAGCCCGAGCGTTGGCGCCACCTTCGCGGCAGCGGTCTTCAGCGCCAGGCTCTTGTCCAGGTAGAGGTACTCGTGATCGGAGTCGAGATTCTCGAGGTCGAGTCCGAGCTTCGTCCGCTCCTCTTCAGGGAGTGGCGGGCTCTTTGTCACGATCTGGTTCGTCGGCCCGCGAAACTGCTCCATCCACGCGAGCGCCTTGTCGTAGTCGCCCTGCGCGAGGTTCAGGCCGATCCGTTGCAGCGCCTGCGCTCGCGGCGCGATCGTCACGTTCGTGTAGATCATCGAGCCGCCACCCACCGCGTTTGCTGTTGGGATGTCCGCCTCGTCGAAGCGGCGGTAGGAGTAGAGGCCGTCCGGGTTCCGGCGCGTTCGGATCGAGGCGACCAGATCGAACAAACCCCGAAAGTGATCCGGCCGCGGCCAGAAGTTCACAAGGTGACCGACATCGCGCCGCCCCTGTTGCTGCAACTCCGGGGCGCGCTTCGTCTCGAGCCACTTGCGCATTCCGATCGCCGGAACCTTCGCCGGCCGCGCGAGGTTCAGGGGCGAGACCCACCAGCCGCCGCGCTCGATAACCAGCACCTTTTTCCCTTTGCCGACTAGCTCAGAGGCGGCAACGGTCCCACCAAAGCCCGAGCCGACAACGATCGCGTCGAAATCCATCGCCCCTCCTTCCAATTCGGGAGCGAGCACCGATCCGCCGCAGATCGATCGAGCTCGAGTTGTCCCGCGGCGACTTTAGAACCCGCGCTGCCAGGACGCAACATGCAGATCTCGTTTCCGTCGGACGAATCGCCTACGGCATCCTCGCGTACTTTGGGCCGCAGTCGCGCGCGCAAAGCCGACGCTGTTCCTCGCTGCTCACCAGCCGGCCTCGCGCCAGTCCGCACCGTCGCTGCGGCGGCGGTAGCCGAGCCTGTGCAACTTGCCCGGCTGGCAGCCCTCCAGTGCCATCAGGAGGAGGATCCGGGGATCCGGACGCGAGCGCGGGAGCGGGACTCGCACGGCCGGTGACGCTGGCACTTCGAGCACAAGCTCCCCGCGTCCGTTGCTGCTCGCCTCTAGCGCCCCCCGGGCGATTCTCGCGCGCAGCGTCCGTTCAGGAACCCCGAGCTCGAACGCGGCCCCCGAGACCGGCACGAGCTGCGTGCGTGGCGCCTCCTTCAGCGCCTGCCGGACCCGCGCCTCCAGCTCGCGCCGCAGCTCGGCCACCGATCGCGCAGGCGGCGCGACGCCATGCGAGTGCCACGGCTTACGCCACGCGGCGATGAGCACCGCGGCCGGGAGCTGCCGGACCGCTTCGCGCGCGTTCTCACCGGGCTCGAGCAGGAGGTACATCGGCGCGTCACCGCCTTCCCACGGTCGCCCGTTCCGATCAGCGAGCACGCTCACCGTTGTCCCCTTTGCGAACTTGCCGCGTGCCGAGGAAGGAAACTCGACCCGGCGGGGTATTGCGGCGGCTCCTGCGTCTGACGTCGCGAGGCCACCCCCGGGGGCGGGGGCGCCACGCATCGGCTGACGTCTGCGCCAAGACCCCGCCAGCTTCCCGCGAGAAAAACCGGCCGCAACTCGAGCCTACGGTCATGTCGGCCGCACCCGAACGGCGTCGTAGGTGTGCTCAGCGAGGAACGCCTGGAAGTCGGCAACCCGGATGAGCGGCCGGGAGTAGCCCGGGACGGCGATGACAGCGCAGGCCCTGAAGATCGCGTCGACGGCTCGGCGTTCGAAGCCGAGCTCGCGGAGGTCGGAGCGCGACAGGACCGCCTCCGGGTTCGCAAGCCGCTCCGCTGGAGACGGGCGGGCGGCGCTCATCGCCAGTTGAGCTCCGACTGGTCATCGGCCACCCCGTCTGCCAACTCGCCGCCTCTCGCCTCCCCCTTACAGGGGAGCGGCGAGTTGGCGAGTTGCGTCCCGACTTCGGGGTCGGCGTCCGACTCGCCGTACTCGCCGAGCACACCTTGGCGAGTTGGCGAGTTCGCTTCTGATGCGGGATAGAGGTAGGTGCCGTTCGGCGACTTGCCAGTGCCGACGACGAGTTGCGGAGTACTCGCCGTTAGCTCGGCGTTGATCGCGCGCCTCGCGAGTGCCCTTCCGCCCTTGCCGTGAACCTCCGCGAAGGCCGTCTCGACCGCGGTCTTGGACGCGCCGGCGTTGCGGCGCACGTACTCGGCGATCCGCCCGCGCGCGTCCTCCAACTCGGCCGCCTTCGCCGCGGCGGTCGCCTCCTCGTCGACGATCTCGAAGCCCTCGCGCTCGAGTGCCCAGCGCAGCGTCCAGCGCTCGCCATGCAAGCGACTCGACCAGCGCGCCTTGCGCCAGTGAAGCAGCGTCCGCTGGCGGCCCTCGAGCCGCGCGTGGGCGAGCGTGTCCGGCAGTCGTTCCCAGGCGCCGCTGACGTCGCCGGCCTTGTTCTCGTGGTGTACGAGCCAGAGCGCCACGGACGCCGGCGTCCGCTCGCGGAAGTCGTACAGCAGCCGCTCGAAGGCCGAGACCTCCTCCGGGGTGCCCGCGCCGATCGCACCGAGCGCGACGAGCGGTCCGCAGACGACAAGCTCGACTTTGTAATCTGAGACGAAGCCCGCGAGTTCGGCGCGGTGGCGCTCGTTCGCGAAGCTGAAGCCGCCCCAGGGATCCTCGAGCACGTGCACTCGGCCCTCGACGGTCGGCCCTGACCAGCTCGCGAGCTTCTGCTCGAGCTTCCGCCTGAAGGGGCCGCGCGGACCTTCGTTCTCGATCAGCAGCACGGTCAGCGGCCGCGGCACCGTGAGCCCGAGCCACGATGCGCCGGCCGCCAGGTGCAGGACCGCGTCGAGTGTCAACGTCGTCTTCGAAGTGCCGCCGTCGCCGTACAGGATCAAGGTCGACCCGGCGGCAAGGACCATGTCGGCGCTACTCCCGAGCAACGGCTTGGCCGACGCTTCTTCGCGGGCGGCGAAGTCTTCGAGCGAGACGAAGCGAAGGGGTGCGCCCGCAGCTTCGACCTCCCGGGGCACGGCCTCGATGTGCCGCCGCTCGTCGTGGAACGGGCTCGCTTCGAGTTCGGCCGGGTGCACCTCCTCCGGTTTGAGGCTTCCGAGGACCGGCTCGGGCTCGGCGATCACGCGGCGACTCCGATGTCCTCTCGCGCCTGCTGTCGGATGCGCAGCCAGGCGGCCTTCGAGCGCAGAATCCGGGCGTCGCGCCATTCGAGCACCGCCTCGATCGCCTCGCCCATGTCGGCGCAGTAGAGGACGCCGTGCCCGCGGCACACTGAGCAGCGCTCCCGGTGGATCATGGCCACGCGGACCAGTTCGTGGACGAGCACGTCGAGTTCTGCCGCGTCGGCCTCGGTCCACCACGCCTGGACCGATAGGTCGTTCACGCCACCTCGCGGCACCTGATCAGCCGCACGATCCGAGCCCTGAGCGCCGACGTCGGTGCGGCCTTTGCCAGACGCCAGAGCTCGGCCTTGAACTCGCACGAATCGCCCCAGCCGCTCGAGTTCGTTCTCGGGCGTGGAAGCGTCGTGGTGCGGCGGCACATCTGGAGCCAGGCTCACGGCCCGTCTCCTAGGCGGCCGGCTTCGTCGTCGACTCTTCGAGCTGTCGCTCTAGCTCGGCGCGCGGGATGCGCAGCGCGCTACCAACCCGAATCGATGGCACTTCGCCGGTCGCGACGAGTTCGTAGGCCTTTCTGCGAGACACGCGGAGGTACGCGGCGAGTTCGAGGACGGTCAGGAAGTGCCGTTCGTCCGTGGAAGCCATGCCCTTACGGTTGCACACGGTATACGATTGTGCAATTCTCTCGGTTGCAAGTTCAGTTGATCATGCATCTGGGAGGTCAGCATGCTCGATAGCGAAACCGTCGTCCGCGATCCCCACCACGCGACTATCACCCGCACGAAGGGCAAGCGGAAGGTGGAAGTGCATGACCCGCGGTTATCGGTGGCGATGGTCGTGAGCGGCGCGACGCTCACCCTTTTCTTTCCCGCCGAGACCGGCTGGGCGGGCGAGGCGGATCCGCTCGAGATCAGGATCGAGCCGCACGAAGGCGGTGACCCCTTCGAGCCGTGGCGGCTGATGCCGAAACTGCCGCTTTATCTGAACTACGCGCGGGCGACGCTCGCGCATCGCGAGAACGACATCCAAGCCGCGCTACACGCGCTGCGGCTGTTCGGCACCAGTCGGCGCGGGCTCGGCGACGAGTTCTACCGGCTGATCGCGCAGTTGTACGAGTCGATCAGAGCCGAGGGCGAGTCGTACCCGGTGAAAGCGCTCGCCGAGATGCAGCCGGTCAATATCTCCACCGCTTCGCGCTGGATCAAGGAGGCGCGCCGCCGCGGCTTCCTGCCGGCGGAACCGGAGAAAGTGACGGCCTGACGTGGCGTCCGCCTGGATCACCACCCGCGAGACGAAGGACGGCGGCAAGCGCTATCGAGTCGAATTTAGGCTCGGCGGCAGGGAGGCCGCGACGCGCTACGGCGGCAGCTTCAGGACGAAGAGGGAGGCGGACGAGCGCAAGCGGTGGATCCAGGGCGAGCTCGCCGCGCGGCGCGCTCCGGATCTGCGCTGGAGCGAGCCGACGGCGGCGACCTTCGCCCAGGCCGCGAAGCAGTGGCAAGCGGCGCGCGTCGACGTCGCCGACTCGACTCGCGAGCAGCACCGGATCCAGCTCGACAAACTGCTGCCGCTGATCGGCGCTCGCCGGATCGACACGTTGACAGCAGACGACTTCATCGACGTCGTCGCGCAGCTGCACGCGAACGGGACGGCGCGGGAGACGATCCGTAAGACCCTCGGCGCTGGCGCAATGGCGCTCGACCAGACGGGGGTCGCGCCGAATCCCGCGCGCGACCGCTCGATCAAGCTGCCGCGCGAAGAGCCCGAGCAGATCAACCCGCCGAGCGCCGCCGACGTCGAGAGCGTCTTGCAGCGCATTCCGGCGAAGCACCGACTCGCGCTGCTCTGGCTCGACTGGTCGGGCGCGCGGGTCTCGAGCATCGACCACACGCACGTCGGCGACTACGACGAGTCACGCAGACGCGTGCGGCTCCGGGCCGCGACGACGAAGACGCGGCGAGCGCTCTGGGTCGAGTTACATCCGGCACTCGCTCAGGCGATCGAGGCGACCCTGCCGCACCGGCGTTTCCGCGATCACGAGGCGCGCCTGTTCGCCGACTCGGGCGCCGACGCGCTGCGGACCGCGATCGCGAAGGCGTGCAAGGCCGAGGGGATCGCGCTCTGGTCGCCGCACGACCTGCGCCACCGGCGGATCTCCTTGCTGCACCTGCGCGGCGTTCCCTGGGCGCGAATCGCCGAGTTTGTCGGTCAGCGTGACCTGACCGTGACGGCAAACACATACAGCCACGTGATGCTGGACGAAGCCGAGCTCGACTACGCGGAAATGTTGCGATGAACGACGAGGTGAGCGACCTCGAGGTCTTCTCGTCGATCGAGTACGAGCAGTACCTGCTAATCCTGGACGAGGCTGCCGCGTTCTACTATGCACGCGACGAAATCGTCGCGACCCGCCAGCGCGAAGCGTCTCTCGCGGCCGCCGAGCCGGTCCCCTATCGGGACTGGTATCGGCAATACCTACAGTCGCCAGAGTGGCGGGAGCGGGCTGAGGCGACAAAGGCACGCTTCGGCCGGCGCTGCGCACTGTGCAACGGCACCGGTGACCTCGAAGCACACCACCGCACGTATGACCGGGTCGGTCAAGAGCATGAAGCGACCGTGAAGTGCATTTCGGTTGTGACAGAAAGGCCCGCACGGTGCCTACCCCCGTGCCACCTCGGCGCTGAGAAGTCGTCGATTAGCAGGTTGGTTCGAGTCCAACCCGGGGAGCTTCTCAATTACCTGCAACCGACCCTCTTTGGCCGAATGCAGAGACGGTTTCGTTTGCCACA
>Ga0070698_100001356_pt1 | contig 27229 bp, 24 predicted proteins | sample KBSK1502metaG_FD_65477 | JGI IMG/M metagenome (GOLD analysis project Ga0070698, IMG submission 65477) | Corn, switchgrass and miscanthus rhizosphere microbial communities from Kellogg Biological Station, Michigan, USA - KBS K1-50-2 metaG | ecosystem: Host-associated > Plants > Roots >...
CGTCACTGTGATGTGCCGCAGGTCGGCGGGGTCGCGGTTGAGCGTCGTGGGCTCGATGCCCAGGTCCTGGACCGCCAGCAGCTCGCGCCGACCGGCCCGCGGGAACAACGCGGTCACTTGTGCGGGCCGCGTCCGGCCCAACCACGCGACCGGGAGATAGAGGGCGAACACCGAGTCGTCCAGCACGACCGCGGGCGGGGGTGCAGGGAACTCCCGGGCGCGCTCGGTGCGGCGGCCCAGCATCCGGACCACGAACCGGCCGCGGGCGAACTGGCCCAGGATCCGCATCGGCTCGCGCGGGTCGGCGACGGTGTATTCGAGGGTCGTGGCGCCGGAATCGGGGCCGAGCTCGACGATAGGGTCGAGCACCACCACCGGGCGGCTCCGATCGAAGCGGATCGTGGTGCCCAGGGTCCAGCCGCCCGAGGCGGCGCGGGCCGGCGTGAGCCGGAACGCTTCGCGCGCGATCTCGACCGTGTCCTGACGGACGAGCAGCGTTCCCTCGTCGACCGGGCCCTGGCCGTGGAGCACGGCGAGCGCGAGCCACAGCGCGGTCACGGGACCGGGGCCCCCAGCACTCGCGTGGCGATGCGCTCGCGGATCATCTTATACAGCCGCTCGCCCTTCTCCCGCGTCGCGAGCGAAGGCCGGCCAAGCGACCCGGGCGAACCCTTGGGCAGCGCGTCCAGCCGGGTCCGCTGATAGCGCGGGAGCTGCCGTTCGGGCAGCAGGAAGTCCTGGGCGCGCTCCATACGGACGAGGTCCGGGGCGAGGTAGAGGAGCAGGGACGTGTCGAGCTCGCTGCCGTGCATCGGCCCGTCGCCGTCCTCGAGCAGGCCGCTGAAGTCGAGATCGAACACGTCGACCGTGAAGATCCGCGCCTGGTGCGTGCGCAGCGTGGAGAGCGCCTCCTGGTGCGGATCGTGGCCGTGGGCGGTCAGGATGATGAATGTGTCCACGCCCGCCTGCTCCCACGAGCCAAGCAGGTCGTTCATCCAGCGGTGCAGCGTCTTGCGGCGGACCGAGGCGTTGCCGGGAAACGGCCGCTGGGTGGACGTGTTGACGCCATATTCGATGGTGGGCGCGCGCAGGATCTCGAGTGCCCCTGACAGGTCGTCGGCCAAGCACTCGACGATGATGGTGTCGCAGCCGAGCGGCAGGTGCGGGCCGTGCTGCTCACACGTTCCCACGGGGACGAGGAGGCGCGCATCGCGCTCGAGAATGAAGCGGACCTCATCCGGGACGAGGGTCTTCAGGTGCAGGGGCGGGCTCACGTCGCGCTCGCGGGCTGCGCCGTGGCCGTCGCCGCGGCCGAGTGGCTCCACGGGACGGCGGCGGTGTGGGCCTGGGCCGCGGGGGCCGCGGCGCTGGCGACCGCGGTCGTCGCCGCCCGACGGCCTCGCGATGCCCTGCCGGGCGCCGTCGCCCTCGCCTGTCTCGTGCTCGGCGCCGTGGTCGTGACCGGGATGCTGAGGGTGCGGGGGATCGAGTGCTGCTGGCCCGCGCTGCGGGCCGGACGAATGCCGCGGGACTCGTCGCAGCTCAAGGACGCGCTCGCCGCCGCGGTGACGGAAGCGCGGCGGCTGGCCGGGCGAGGCATGACGGCGGCGCTCCTGACGCGGGAAGCGGCGTTCGACGAGCTGCGCGAGGCGGTGGCGTTGGGCACGCGCACGCGCGGTGTAGAGCGGGGCGTCGTGATTCTTGGCCCCGACGGCGAGCCGCTCGCGTGGGCTGGTCGCCACCGGTTCGTTCCCGCACGGGACACCGCCGAGCTGCACGCCGTCATCACACCATTCTACGTGTCGCTCGAGGCCCGGCGCCAGACGCCGGGGGGCGGCAGCGCGGTCGGGAGCGTGTTGTTGGACGCCGCGCCGGCGGCCCCCGACCGCGGCCACGCCGTGAGCGCGCGGTTCGAAGACGCCTACGGTGTCGCGCTGCGGTTCTATGCGCCCGGGCTGGCGCCGCGCGAGGGCGACGTGTTCGACTTCTGCCCGACCAGGTGCGAGTCCGGCGCGACGCTTTTCAGCGTGCGGTCGGTACCGCCGACGCAGAGCGACGCCAAGCTCGCCGCGCTGGGCGCCGCAACGGGGCGCGCCGGCGCCGCCCTCGCGCTCGTGCTGTTGCTCGGGTTCATCACCGCCCCGGCGGGGCGGTGGCGCTGGTTGGTCACCGTCGCGGCCGCCTGGAGTGTCGCCCGCGCCCTGCAGGACTCGACGCGCTGGGCGGGGCTGTTCTCGCCCGCGTCGTTCTATCGTCCCATGCTCGGAGGATTCAGCGCTTCGGCGGGAGCGCTCACCGCCCTCGGTGTGGTGCTGCTCCTCACGGCGGCGGCCGTGTGGCGTCGCGGCGTCGCGCGCCGTTGGTGGTCGCTGGCCGGTGCGGGCGTGCTGGTGCTCGCGGCGCCCTACGTCGTCCGTTATTTCGGGCGAGGCATCACGCCGCCGGCGGGCGGAGTGGGATTCGCGCTGTGGATGTCGTGGGAGGTGGCTGTCGCGACGGCCGCCATGGCGCTGGTCTTTGTCGCGGCGGCGCTGGTGCGCGGCAGCGCGGAGCCGCAGCGCCTCCCCTGGACGCTGCCGGCGGCGTGTGCGTGGGCCGGCATGGCGGCGCTCGCGGGCGTGTTACTGTGGAACCCGTACGGCGCCTGGCCCGAGTGGTACACCTTCGTGTGGCTCCCCGCCTTGGTGGGCGTGTTGGTTCCGGCGCCGCGCCCCTGGGCGGTCCTGGGCATCGCCACAGTGGCGGGAACGGCGGCGGCGCTCGTCAGCTGGGGCGCGGCCGTGGAGGGCCGGCTCGCGCTCGCGGAGCGGGACGCCCTCGGACTGGGCGCCGCCGCGGACCCGCGCGCGGCGGCGTTGTTGCAGCGCCTGGGGGCGGCACCGCCCGCGCCGCCGCCGCGGACCGCAGGCGACTTGTACGCCTGGTGGCTCGCGTCGCCGCTCGCGGCCGATTCGTATCCCGCGAGCCTGGCCGTGTGGCATCGCTCGGGAGAGCCGGCGGCCGAGATCCGGCTCGCGAGCGTGGACCTGCCGCTGTCGTTGCTGGCCGCGCTGGTGCGCTCAGCCGAGACCGCGCGCGGACCGCGGGTCGAGCGTCACGAACGCAGCCCCGGCGTCCACTACGTGCTCGTCGCTCCGCTCGCGGACGGCGATGTCCTGACCGTGGGCGTGGGTCCCCACACCCGTCTCATTCCGTCGACGCGGGTCGCGCGGTTTCTCCAGGGCGAAGCGGGCGTGCAGCCTCCGTACCAGATCACCCTCTCGCCGCCGTCGCCGCCGCCCGTCGAGCCGAGCGCCCGTGTGATCTGGACGCGGGTGGGCTGGTCCGTGCGGGGAGAGCGCCGCATCGCCGTCGCTGGTGCGGTGCGTCACGTCCACCTCACCGTGGATCTGCGCGATCCTTGGGCGCTCCTGGTGCGGGGCGTGCTCGTGGTGGTGGTCGACGTGGCGCTGCTCGCGGGCTGTTGGCTCTTGAGCCTCGCGCTCACAGGACGGTGGCGTCCGCAGCTGCCGCCCATCGTCGCCGCGCTGCGCACGAGCTACCGCGCGCGGCTGGCGGTCGCGCTCGCCGGCTTCTTCGTGGTCCCGCTGCTGCTGCTCGCGTTGTGGAGCTTCGCACGGCTGCGGGACGACGCGCGCCAGGACGGCGACCTGCTCATCGGGCAGACGCTGCGCGACGCGGCGGGCACGGCAGCCAGGCTCGCGTCGGAGCCCGGGGCCGCGATCGGCCGGTCGATGGTGGACCTCGGCAACGGGCTCGACGCGGATCTCTGGCTCTACCGCGACGGCGTGCTCGCCGCCACCACGGCCCCGGTGCTCGCCGAGCTGGGTGTGGTCGATCCGTTTCTCGCGCCCGACGCGTTCGTGCGACTGGCGCTGCGCGACGAGCTGGCGCGCACCGATGACGCCCGCCTGGCGGGTCGCACGATCCGGGTCGGCTACCTCGTCGTGTCCTCGGAGTCGCCTCAGGTACAGGAGGTGCTGGCCGCCCCCCAGCTGCTGGACGACGAGCGCGTGCGCCAGCAGCAGGAGGACCTGGCGCTGGGGCTCACCCTTGCCACGCTGGCGGGGCTCGTCGCCGCCGTCTTGCTGGCTGGAGTCGCGGCCCGCGGGCTCGCCCGGCCCGTCGCCGCGTTGCGGGAGGCGGCCGGCGCCGTGGGTCGGGGGGCGCCCCTGCCGGCCTTCCCAGCCGGAGCGCTACGCGAGTTCCAGCCGGTGATGTCGGCCTTCGAGCGCATGGCGACGGACGTGCGGCGCAGCCAGACCGCGCTGGAAGAAGCGCGCAGCCGGACGGCGCAGGTGCTCGCCAATGTGGCCACCGGCGTCATCGCGGTGGATGACGCGCTCCGCATCACCATGGCTAATCCGCGCGCCGCAGAGCTGCTCGGCACCGCCCTTGCGCCGGGCGACCTGCTACCGCGGGCGGCGTCGGCCGAGTGGCTGCCCGTGTGGACCGCGGTAAGCGAGTTCCTCCGCGCCCGCGAGGAGCGCATCGCCGAGCACGAGTTCGCCGTGGGTCGGCGGCAGATCCGGATGCAGCTCGCGTCCCTCGGGCCGGCCCCGGACGGCTGCGTGGTCGCGCTCGACGATGCCACGGCCCTCACCCGCGCGGCGCGGGTACTGGCGTGGGGCGAGATGGCCCGCCAGGTCGCCCACGAGATCAAGAATCCCCTCACGCCGATCCGTCTGGGCATCCAGCATCTGCAGCGGGCACGCGAGAAGAAAGATGGCAAGGATTTCGACGCCACACTGGCTGAGACCGCGGAGCGGATTCTCGCGGAAATCGACCGGCTCGACGCGATCGCGCGAGCCTTCTCGCGCTTCGCCTCGCCGTCGGTCGAGACGCAGCCGCTCGAGCCGGTGGACGTGTACGCCGTGGCTCAAGAGGTCGTGCGCCTCTACACCCTGGGCGGTGCGGAGGCGGGCGCCCGGGTCGAGATCGCGGGCGCTGCCGGTCCCCCCGCGCGCGCCCGCCGCGACGAGGTGAAAGAGGTGCTCGTCAACCTGCTCGAGAACGCGCGCAACGCCGGCGCGCGGACGGTGGCGGTGCGCGTCTCGGACGGGGGACGGCGGCTCGCCGTGGAGGACGACGGCGCGGGTATTGCGCCGGACGCGCTGCCGCGCGTGTTCGACCCCGCGTTTTCCACCACCTCCAGCGGGTCGGGGCTGGGGCTGGCGATCGCCCGGCGGCTGGTCGAGAGCTGGGGCGGGACGATCGATCTCACTAGCGTCCTGGGCCACGGGGCGACGGTCACCATCACGTTCCAGGGCGCTGCGCCCCCGACCGCTCGGTGACCGGGCTCACCCCGATCCGTGGCGTAATTCACAAAGATTAGCAATCTTGGTGCCCGTCGGGGCACCCCTTTTTGCGAGGAACATCGTGCGGACCTCGGTGATCGGGTTCGGGCTAGTGGTCCTGACGGTCGGGGCGGCGGCGCCGGCCGCGGGTCAGGGGTTGATCTTCGATGCGCGGCGGATCGGCATGGGCGGCCTCACGCTGGGCCGCTCGGCGAGCCTCGTGCGCTACAACGCCGCCTACCGTGCGGTGCCCCCGGAGGCCGACCGGCGCGGCCGGCCCAGGGTGACGATCCCCATTCCGCTCGGCATCATCCAGTTCCTGCATGATCACCCTCACCTCTCCACGGATCCGGCCTTCCACCCCGACTCCGCGGGGTTCAACCCGATTCTGGCGGTCAACACGCTGCTCAACATCCCGATTTTCCTCGAGGTGAAGCAGGCCCCAACGCCGACCAATGACGTGGTGTTCGGGATCGGGAAGGACTCGCTGCGCGTCAATCTGGGCGAGGCCGCGAAGTTGGTCCCCGAAGATCAGCTCGGCTTCGGAGGCTCGAGTCGCTTGCTCGATCCCGGGTTGAGTATCAAAGGGGTGCGCGTCAGCGTGGTGGGGTGGCTGCACTACGATCTCGGCGTTCAGCTGAACGACAATCTGCTCGGGTTCCTGCGGGACTCCGTGCAGGCGCAGCCCCAGACGGGATATGGGGTGTTCGCCAACGGCATCGCCGAAGGCGGGTTCGCGCCCTCGGTGAGCTATGCCGGTCGCGTGACCGGGGACTCGAGCAAGGGACTGTACGTGGGTGGGGCGCTGCACTACTACCTCGGCGTCGCATATATCCGGAGCAGCAATAGCGCGGGCTTCAGAACCGGCGACTCGATTTTCACCGGCCTCAATCCCGTCACGCCGCTCGACAGCGGCTTGACCAGCTACTCGAGGGCCGGCAATGCCTTCGGCCACGGAGTGGGGGGGGACGTGGGCGTGGCGTGGATCTCCGGACCCATCGAGCTGGGCGTGGGAGTGAACGACATCGGGGCGACGCTGACGTGGTCCGATACGCGACAGGACAGCGTGTTCTACCGCGATTCGAGCTTCTCCAAGCCGGTCGCCAACCACGTCTCCACCACGACCAAGCTGCCGGTGTCGTACGTCGCCAACGTGACGTACACGGTCGGGAAGACCACGTTGGGGGCCGACGTGCTGAACGCTGGCCGGGGCGCGACGGTACACGTCGGTGGCGAGCAGCGCATCGGCCTGATCGCGCTGCGCGGCGGCGTGGCGCGCGACCAGCGCAAGCGGATCGAGTTTGGCTGGGGCGGGGGTGTGCGCCTGGGTCCGCTCGGCCTGGACGTAGGATTCTGGACGCACACGAATTCGCTCTCGAACGAGCGCGGCGTCACGATGGCGACGTCGTTCTCGATCTATTAGGAGGCTCCCGATGCGCGCGAAGTGGCTGTGGATGACGTGGCTCGCGGGCCTCGCTGCGGCGTGCGGGGATGGTCACGCCATCTTCAACGTCGACGTGTCCAGCTTTCTCCAGGGTACGGGGAAGGATACCATCCCCTACTTCGTCCCCCCTGCCGTCCCGGAAAGCGCGTCGACCACGCAGCGCATCGACCTGCCGGGCGCCGGATCATCGATCGTGGACTCGGTCCTGGTCGCCGGGAGGATGGACCTTCAGAACCAGGCGGGCAACGGCACCATCGGCTTGCAGATGTATCTCGCCGCTGACTCCCTCGGGACCTTGAGCTCGAGCGCGCTCGCGCTGACCGTGCCGGACGCGAATGTGTCCGGGACTCTGGTCACTGCGGACACGATCATCGGCCGGCTCAGTAGTAGCGTGATCGGGTTGTTGGCGGGCAAGCAGCTATGGGTCCGGCTCCAGGCGAAGGGCACGAACTCGGGCGCGGTCCTGGTCCAGGGGAAGGGGGTCCTGAAGGCGTTGCGGCTCACCGTGGTGATGAACGACAAGTTTTTCTAGGATCGAAAGCAGTCCCTTTCGTCTTATATTTGCTTCCGTGAGCTACCAGCGCAGGCAGACCGTCGTCGTCGACGTCGGCGGCGTGAAGGTGGGCGGGACCCACCCGATCGTCGTCCAGTCGATGACCAACACGGACACGGCGGAGGTCCGGACGACGGCCGACCAAACCCGCGCCCTGCACGAGGCCGGGAGCGAGCTGGTACGGGTCACCGTCAACAACGACGCGGCGGCGGCCGCTGTCCCGGCAATCGTGGCCCAGGTCGACGTGCCCGTCATCGGGGACTTTCACTACAACGGCCATTTGCTGCTGACGAAGTACCCGCAGTGCGCGACCGCGCTCGCCAAGTACCGGATCAACCCAGGGAACGTCGGTGCCAAGCGGCGCGACGAGAACTTCCGAACCATCATCGAGGTCGCGCTGGCGCACGGCAAGCCGGTCCGTATCGGCGTCAACTGGGGAAGTCTCGACCAGCAGCTGCTCACCGAAATGATGGATGAAAACGCCCGCCGGCCCGATCCGCTGGATGCCCGCGAGGTCATGCTCGAGGCGATGGTTGCGAGCGCCACGCGCTCGGCCGAGCTGGCGGAGGAGTGCGGCCTGGCGCACGACTGCATCATTCTCTCGGCCAAGGTGTCGGGCGTGCAGGACCTGGTAGAGGTGTACCGCCGGTTGGCGGCGCGCTGCGACTATCCGCTGCACTTGGGGCTCACCGAAGCGGGCATGGGCACGAAAGGCGTCATCGCGAGCACCGCCGGGCTGGCCATCCTGCTTCAGGAGGGCATCGGGGATACGATCCGCGTCTCGCTCACGCCCCGCCCGGGGGGCGACCGGACGGAGGAAGTACAGGTGGCCCAGCAGGTGCTGCAGTCGCTGGGGCTGCGGCATTTCGCACCCCAGGTTTCGGCCTGTCCGGGATGCGGGCGCACCACGTCGACGTTCTTTCAGGAAATGGCGGAGCAGATCCAGGCGCACCTGAAGGACCAGATGCCCGCGTGGCGCGCCCGGTATCCGGGCGTGGAGACCCTGCGCGTCGCGGTGATGGGGTGCGTCGTGAACGGGCCCGGGGAATCGAAGCATGCGGACATCGGCATCTCGCTCCCAGGCACGTTCGAAGAGCCGAAGGCGCCCGTGTACGTGGACGGCCGGCTCAAAGTGACCCTGAAGGGCGAGACGATCGTTCCGGAATTCTTGAAAATCCTCGAAGAGTACATCGAGGCGCGGTACTCCTCACCACTCGTCCCCGGCTAGCCGATCCGACTTCCCAACGGGACGTCGCGCTCCGGGTGCACCAGCACGATGTCGCCGTCTCCCAGCACCACGCCCAGCGTGAGCACCTCGGAAAAGAAGTTCGCGATCTGGCGCGGCGGGAAGTTGACCACCGCCAGCACCAGCTTCCCCACGAGATCGGTCTTGTCGTAGTACTTCGTGATCTGCGCGCTCGACGTTTTCACGCCGAGCGCGCCGAAGTCGACGCGCAGCTGGTAAGCGGGCTTGCGCGCCTTGAGGAAGTCGTCGACCTGCACGATCCGGCCGACGCGAATGTCGACCTTGGCGAAGTCGTCCCAGGCGATCTCGGGCATTGCCCCATGGCCCTCCGGTATGGTCTTGACTCGCGCTTGACGGCGGCCCCGCAATGTAAGTGGTGTCGCCTCTGCATCCCATCGTTCGAGGACTCGGTCAGCGCTTCCATCACGAGGCGTTCTCGTACTATGACCGCCTGACGCCCGTTCTCCAGTTCGTCAACGCCCACATTTCGAAGCCGATCTCCCTCGACACCGCGGCCAAAGTCGCCTGCCTGGAACGAAAGTACTTCTCCGCCTTCTTCCATTCGAAGGTCGGCCTGACGTTCACCGAGTGGATCAGAATCCTTCGCGTGGAGCGCGGCATGGAGCTGATGCGCGCCCATGACGACTCGATCCTCCGGATCGCCTTCGCCGCGGGGTTTCGCGATGTCCGCACGTTCGAGCGCGCCTTTAAGCGGTACGTGGGCGTGAGCCCTACGGCATACCGGTCGTCCGTGAGACCGGAACACGATGGACGCCGCGAACTTCACGACTAGCGCCGCGCCGTCCTCCCGCATCGTAGCGCACATTTGTCTCGCCACAGGCCACCTTGAGGACCTCATGTTCGGACGATGCTATCAGACAGCCGTCGTGCTCGCGGGTGTAACAACGTTGGTGACGTCATGTACCCGTGACCTTCCCGTGCAACCACGCACGTCGTTCACCGCCCAGCTGCTGGCGGCGGCGAATGACAATTTCGCCAACGCGACGGTGATTACCGCCCTGCCGTTCAGCGACAGCGTGGACATCACCGACGCGACCATGGAGACAGGCGAGCGGGCGCCGTCCTGCGCGTTTGGCTCTTCCTCGGGAAAGACAGTCTGGTACACGTTCACGCCTGCGGCGACTGGGCAGCTGTCGATCACAATCAATGCCCCGTTCTCGACTGTGGTCGCCGTGGACACCGGTGCGGTGGACGGCCTCGCCGAAGTAATCTGTCACGGGCCGTTCGGAGGGCTCTCGAGTTTCGTGGCACAGGCCGGCACCACCTACCACTTCCAGCTGGATGGCATGTTCGGCGGCAGCGGCCTGCTGCAGTTCAGCCTGGTCGCAATCTTGCCGCCGCCGAACGATAACTTCGCCGCTGCGACGTCGATTCCCGCGCTGCCGTTCGACGTCACCGTGGACCTGACAGCGGCAAGCTTGGAGGCAGGCGAGCCCACCACACCGTCCTGCGCGAATGGTCCCCTGACCAGCACCGCGTGGTACCGCTTTACGCCTACGCAGACCGGGTCGATCTCGGCGAGCGCGTTCGGTTTTGGGTTCTCGACTGTGGTCGCCGCCTATACAGGGACCTCGGTGTCGAGTTTGACCCAGGTGGGCTGCGGCGCATTCGGCAGCATGTCGACGTTCCGTGCGCTGGCCAACACCACCTACTACTTCCAGGTGGGTGGCGTGTTCGGCCAGACCGGCTCGCTCGAGTTCCGCCTTGCCATCACGCCACCGCCGTTCGCGAACTTCTTTTTCTTCCCCTTCGACCCGTCGGTCTTCGATGTCGTCCAATTTGGTGACCAATCCTTCGACCCGGGCGGGGTGGGCTTCGAGCCGCAGGTGTGGAGCTTTGGTGATGGCACGACCGGCACGGGCTTCAACGTCACGCATCGCTATGCCGCTGATGGCGACTACCCCGTTCAGCTCACGGTCACGACGCATGACGGTCGCACGGCGATGGCGACCCAAACCGTGCACGTCCGCACGCACGACGTGGCGATCACGAGATTCGCGACGCCGAATGCGGCAAGCTCGGGGCAGACCCGGCGCATTGTCGTGAGCATCAACAGCAAGCGGTACGACGAGACCGTCGAAGTCCAACTGTTCCGCAGCGTGCCCGGCGGCTTCCAGCAGTTCGGCTCGCTCACGCAGTTCGTGCCCATGAACCCCAAGAACGGCACGACGGATTTCGCGTTCAGCTACACGTTCACGGCCGACGATGCAACGATTGGCAAGGTGACCTTCAGGGCCGTCGCGGTGATCAGCGGCGCGCGGGACGCGCTGCCGGCCGATAACGAGGCAATCGCGCCGCCGACCAAAGTGAGCCGGTAGGGGACGGGGAGGCGAGACAGGCCGTGAGCGCGGCCAGGGCCGCCGCAGCGGCGACGCGACAGGCTTGACGGCACAGGGGGCCCGGCATAGGGTGCAGACAAAGCTCTGCACGCCAAGGAGGTCCCCATGCGCAAGGCCGTGCTCTTCTCAACCGTGATGACCGGGGCGCTCGCGGCGGCGCTGTGGCGCTCGCCCGTCCCGCCCTCATTCGCCGCTGCCGAACGGACCCGCCTCCGAGCCCATTTCGACAGCGTCGAGCGTGAGTTGCGAGCGGGGGATGTACCGGGCTTGACGGCCGCCCAGCGCGCGGCGCGCGCCCGCGTCCTGGATGTGCTTCACGCGTACCAAGTTCGGGGCGTGTTCCCACGCAACACCGACTTCCCGGACCGCGACGTGCCGGTCTTCATCGACTGGCGGGGCACGCGGTGCGGCTTTGCCTACCTCGTCGAGCAGACGGGTCACGAAGACGTGGTGCTCCGGATCGCGGCGACTCGCAACTACGCGCGCGTCCCCGAGCTCAAGGACGACCCGGACGTGCGCCGCTGGCTCGCGGAGAACGGCATCACGCTGGCGGAGGCGACGCGGATCCAGCCCACCTACGGCTGCGGTGGGCCGACCGGCGACTGCGCCGTCGCGGGCGCGACATACCCGGCCAGCCAGGGATACAAACTCGCGACCGGTGTGGCTGTCGGCACCAACATCGCGACCTTTACGCTCAATGTCCTCCACACCGGCCTCTCGCGTCAGGCCAGCGGGATCGCGGCTGTGGGTGCAGGAACGATCGGCATCATCGCCGGGGCGCCGAACCTGGGGACGTCTGGGCCGCGTGGGACCCTGGGCCTCCTGAACGCCGGCGTCGGCGCGGCGTCGCTGGCACTCGGCGCCGTCCGCCTGTTCGGGATCACCCACCCCGCGACGCCTTCACGCGTCAGCCTCGCGCCGTGGTTCGGCCCGCGAAGTGCGACCGGGCTCGCGGCGCGCGTGGACTTCTGAGCCCTGCGTCCCCCCTCTCCGCATGGCGGAGAGGGGGACAGGGGGTGAGGACCGGGTGAGGTCCGCAACAAGACGATCTGCTGTGCGCTGATTGGGTGACAGTCCCGTGGACCGGGCATGCATCGTAACTCATGCTTGCCCGCGTCCGCTCCGCCGCGGTGTTCGGGATCGACGCCTATCTCGTCGACGTGGAAACCGACATCGCCAACGGACTGCCCACCTTCGCGACGGTCGGGCTGCCTCAAGGGGCGGTGAAAGAGGGCCGCGAGCGGGTGTACGCGGCGCTCGCGAACACGGGCTACACCTTCCCCTTGAAGCGCATCACGGGTATAGAGATATCGCGCGGAAGTTGTCAGTCCTCTGCTCGCCGCGCGCACCTCCGTGCAGGCGCCGGAGGCCGGCGGCCTTTGCGAACGTTCCATCACGAAACATTGCCACATTGCAACGTCGCTGCATATTGGAACGCGACTCAGATGCTATGAACCCCGAGGCGCGAGGTCGGGCGGAATCGCCAATGGCTCGAGGGTCAAGAGGAGAAGGGTCACGCGATGACGAAGGGCCTGTGCGTGATGGCGGTGTCGTCGCTTCTGGCGGCTGCTTGTAGCAGCTCTACGCAGCCGAGGACGCCGACGCGCTTGGCGTTCACCGTCCAGCCGAGCACGACGACCGCCGCAACGACCATTTCGCCAGGAGTGCAGGTGAGCGCGGAGGATCCGCAAGGGAATCTGGCCACCTCGTTCACGGGCAACGTGACCATCGGGATCGGGACGAATCCCGGCAGCGGGACGCTGGCCGGCACGGCGACGGCCGTAGCCGTGGGCGGTGTGGCTACCTTTGGGACGCTCAGGATCGATAAGTCAGCGGCAGGCTACACGCTCGCCGCGTCAGCCACGGGGCTCACCGGCGCGACCAGCACGGCGTTCAACGTTACGCTAGCTCCCTGCGCTTCGACCGGACCGGGGCAGGTGAGCCAAGTGCTCGCGTCTTTCAGCGCGATCGATCCCACTCAGACGTTGGGATGCGCCGTGTTCCAGGCGAATGCGACGGGCGGGGCGATCAGCTACCTCGTCGTGCCCCAGGCTACCAACGGTGTCCCCGACGACTCGTCGGCCTTCCTGCTCGGTGGCGCCGCGCTCGCCGCGCCACCCGTCATGGCGGCGCTTGGGGGGGGCGCGGCGCCGCTCCACGCTCAGCAGCAATTCGATCTCACGCTGCGGCGGATGGAGCGTGACCTGGCGCTCGCCGGCCCGCCTCGACGTCCGCGCGCGGCGCCACCGGCGGCGCCGCCCGTCCCCGGAACGAGTCGCACGTTCAAGGTGTGCGGCGACTTGGACTGCAGTTACCACGCCACGGTCACGGCTACGGCGAAGAGGGTTGGCCTCCACATCGCCGTCTATGTGGACGATGCCGCGACGGCGGCCGGTGATACCCTGAATACCGGCACCTTCGACACCCTGGCTGCCGTGTTCGACACGCTGCTCTACCCGGCCGACACGGCCGCGTTCGGACGCGAGTCAGACGTCGACGCCAACGGCGTGGTCATCGTCCTGATGACGGGGAAGGTGAACTCTCTGGTGACGAGCGCGCAGTGCACATCGTTCGGGGTCGTCGGGGGCTACTCCTCCAGCAGGGACTTGATCGTGGGGTCTGCGGGCGGCAACAGCGGCGAGATCTTCTACTCGCTCGTTCCCGATCCGAGCGGCACCCTGAGCTGCGCGCACAGCGCGAGTGAGGTGAACCACCTCGTTCCCCGGATATTCATCCACGAATTCCAGCACATGATCTCATTCAACCAGCATTTTCTGCTGCACGGGACGGCTCCAGAGGATCTGTGGCTGAACGAGGGTATGTCGCACTATGCGGAAGAGCTCGGAGGGCGGAGGTTCCTCCCCGACACCGCCCAGTATTGCTTCCTCTTGTTCGGCGATCTGTACGATGCCGCCCAGTACTTCAGCGCGCCGCAGAGCGTCTTCATGGTGGACACGGCGGGCATCGGGCTTGCGAACCGCGGGGCGTACTGGCTGTTCGTGCGATTCGTCGTAGACCAGTTCGCCGCCGATACGAGTACTGCTTCGGCGAACGTACTAACTCGCTCGCTCGAGAACACTTCGCTGACCGGGGCGGCGAACATCGCGGCGGCGACGGGCACCGCCTTTGGGGCCGTCGTGGAGCACTGGGCGCTGGCGAACTATGTGTCAGATCTACCCGGGTTCACGGCGCCGCCCACACTGCAGTATGTGAAGTGGCACTTCCGGGCGGATTATCCGACCCTGCACGCGGCTTGCATGGCGAAGGCCGCGATCAGTAACGTCCCGAGCTCCTTCACGCTCGTCCCGCTGCTCTCGGTCGACGCGAGCACGTGGAACTTGACCGGTACGATGCGGGGGGGATCGGGCAGTTACTACGTTGCGCAGCACGCGTCCGGGGCACCGAGCGTGTCTCTGCTCTTTTCGACCACTAGCAAGACACCGCTCCCCACCTCGCTCGCTCCGCGCCTCAACGTGATACGCATCCAATGAGGGGGCGACTCGCGATGTGGTCTCGCGACCGGACGTGACGGCCGGCTTTTCAACACGGGGTGACTGGTGGGTTTCTATCTCCGCAAGGGATTCAACTTCGGACAGTCGGGGCCAGATGACGAGGCCCATGGGTGTTCTCTGTGCGCGGGTGCACGCACATATCGCCTCACGCGATCAACGACCGATCAACACCGAGCTTCCGGTCGGGCACTGCGGAGCGCGAGAGACTGACAACTTGCGCGCGAAATGAAGCGGATCACCCACTGCTTTGTTGTCGCTCCCGACGCAGGATCGGGCTAGCTCGGGAAGGTGAAAACGAAGCGCGCCAATGAGGCGCTTCAGTTGGCGTGCGCTCGGACGTACCAGCCCTTTCCGGTAGCGAATCAGCAGGCTTTCCCGGATTCCCGTTTCCGCTTCCAGCTGTCGGGCAGGGATAGTCGCAAGAAGCGGGAGACATATCTCGTCCCAGGCCGTCCGGACAGGATGCTCAAAGATTTCCTGCACCTCTTCGAGCGTCCGCACCTGTCCCTGTTCCACCTCTTCCAGCCGATTCGACTCCTTCCCGATCCGGAAGAGATAGACCGGCTCCACGTGCCGCCGTTGCACCAGCCCCGCCGTGGCTGGGCCAGTTGGCTCCCCGGTTGGGCCCGCGCTCTTGGCTTCCGTATGCGCCGCATAGTCAGCGACAATGTCGGCGACCGATTTGACCCGTGCGACGCGGCGTGACGTGGTGGCCCGGCTCGTAACCCGGCACACGGTCCTGGACGCGGTGTCAAACCAGTCCTGATTCACCCACTTCCGCGCGTCACGCTCAAAGGGCGCAATCAGGTGGCACGTCGCGGGGTCGATTCCGGCGGGCGCGCCGTCCGGCGTCACATAGCACGTCAGCGCGAAGTTGAACGGCTTCACCTGTTCGCAATACGGCCGGTTGCCCTGTCCCCGATGCAGGGACCGAATCAGGGCCGGCGAGGTGAAGCCGTGCCGCGCCACGGCGGGCCGGGCAAACCAGCTTGGGAATTGGGGCGGTTGCTGACCGCGATTCTGGAGCACCAATCCCCGCCATACCTCCTCAATCCATTTCGGGGCGCCACTCGCACCCCGGTTCGCATCCTCGGGATCGGTGGGGTTCAACAGGTGCCCCAGCCCATGCTCCGATGCCTTCACGATGTCGGGGCCGTTCGGACCTTCGACAAACAGGCAATACCGCTTGGCGGACAAGCCGTAGGCGTAGAGCTGCACCTGTTGGCCGTTCCGGAAGTTCACGTCCTCGATCTTGAGAAGCGAATCGAGCACGTCCGGACCGTAGGGCTTCAGGACGTCAACCCGCGCGCCGATTTCCCGGACCTGCGCCCAGGACAGCACGCGGGCGCCCGGTTCCCCAGTGGGCCCGGTTTCGGAGCCGGCGGGGCAAGGGCAAGGGAGAAACCCTCCGGATTCGGACGCGACGATGGCAAGCGAATCGGTGTCACAGAGCGCGTAACTCCCGCCCGCGTCCCGGACTAACCGTTCCAGGAGTGCGAGCAAGAGGCGCGCGGCGCCTGTCACCAGTGCCGCGATGGGGGGAAAGGAGTATTCCCCCGCCTGTTCCGGTTTCGTGCTCTTGGTGGTGAACCGTTGTGACCCCCCGATCACCCGCACGTCCTGCGTTTCCCCCTCCGGGAGGTCTTGGGGATTCATTTCGGCGAGGATGCCATAGCTCCCACCATTGGCGAGCGCTTTCAGCGCATCTCCGAGACGCTTCTTTCCCTCTTTGGGCAGTGCGGCGTCCTGCTTCACACGATTCCGCAGCTCCACCACCGCGCGGAAAATGTCACCTCTCCGGGGATCTAGATCGACCTGACCCCGGAGCTTCACAGTGCGCAGTGTTTCCGCCTTCCCATTCGCTCGAATCGTCACCGCTCTCCGAATGTAGGGAATCCGGCTGGTGAGCAGCACTGAGGCCGCAAGGTCAAACCCGGTATACCAGAGCGGGGTCCGGGACGTGACCCGATTCACCCCGATGCTGAAGCCTTCCGAGCTGGGGTCGTATTGAGCCCGCAAGGGGAGCGCGTCGTCCTTTGGGTCCACGAGCGCGAAGAATCGGAGGTCCGGCCAGAGGGCCGGGGCGAGGCACCGCTCAACCGACACGGTGTTGAGGACACGCCTCGCGTCCGTCGTACAGACGCGCGCGTGCAGCGACCGCGCCGTGAGCCATTCGCACATGTGTGTGAGTGTGTGCACGGTGGGGTACATCGACAGGAAGTCTGTATAGACCACCGGAACGGGCATTCGGGGGAGGTGACACTCCGTGCGTCCCCCGAAATACGCCTCCATGGCGGCGCCTACCACCCAATCCGGGACATCGTTCGCCCGCGTACGCAGCGGGGTGATGCCGGCGGCGCGCAAGTACCCTTTGGCGAGTGAGGCGGACGAGCGGAGCTGCCAGGGGTCGGCGTCAATCGGGTGAAGGTCAAACTCTGCACGGAGTGCTTCGAGGAGTGTTTGTGTGACGCGCAGATCCTGGCGGTTGTACGCGATGTACTGGGACGTGATTGGGCCGGCGTAATCCGCCGAGTGCTTCTCGTGCGGCATGTCAAACGCGTTCGCGGCAGTCGCCAGTGAGTGGGATTCGCCAGTGAGGGCATACGCGAGCGTCTTCAGGTCCAGAAAATGGCCCGTGTACCGCTTGCGATGCCGGCCCGTGCCCTCGATCATTTCCGTCCCTTGGCACGTGCCCCAGGCGAAGCGCGCCCGCTTGCTGTCCTCATGCCGAATCAAGAGGCGCGGTCGGAAGGGATGCTCCTCCCGCCGTGTCGTCTTGGGGTTCCTCCAGTCCCACAACTGGAACGAAAACCCGCGTGCAAATCGGCGTGCGGCGTCGCGCGGACGGGTTTCCCCCCAGCTCACCGCTAACCGTGACAGGTCAAATGGGAGATTGAATCCACAAATGAGCGCGCGCCCCTGGGCGACGGCACGCCAGAGCACTTTGTCCACGAAATTGCGGCGCGAATACCGGGGGAGCCGGGACGCGTTTAGATCGGGCGTATCAGCGAATGCCCTCCGCACATACGCCTCTAACGCGCGGAAATCGCCGGGGCACCTTTCCGGCAAGTCATCCCCATAGAACAGCCCTTCCTCAATACACACCAGCCGCCAATATCCAGCGCCGTCCTGTACCCACCGGCACAGACGGTAACTCCCGAACCGCAACCACTGGGCGGCATCAATCGAGGTTTCCGTATCAATCAGGAGCACCAGCTCCGGCCAGCCTTCCGCGCGCGGGCGCTCACGCCGGGCTCGCCGTTTGTGATGCACAACCGGAGCCATGTACGCCCGAACCGCGCCGAGCACGGGCTCCGGAGTGTCGCTCGGCGTAACGGTTTCGCATGTCACGCTTCCGGTTCGGGAAACAGCGGCGGTAATTCCTTGATCCAGTCCTTCCCCAGTTTCTCGTCTAACCAGGCCATCAGGCGCAAGAGCCATTGAATCGCGGCGCCCAGAAATTGGACCACCGTGAGTCCGAAATCCCGCACGGCACTGAGGAGCACCACCACAAACGCCAAGGCGTGTTTGGGCGCGCGCGCGCGGATGTCCTGCGGAATGGCTATTTGCTGCTCACTCAGGATGCGGTGCAGGTTGGCGGGGATATTCACGGTTGCTGACGAGGTCTTCGCTGATAGGATGTGGTGCGCCTCCGTCGTAGACTTCCCGCGCGCACGATTGGCGCACTCATAGCAGCGCCATGTATTGCCCCACGCTTCCAGCGCTTTGGCATTCGGAAATCCACAGTCCGCACACCGTGCATTATCAGGAACCCGTCGTTTGCGCGCGGCCTCGCGGACCGCCGCGTCGAGTGATTCTGCCATTGTGGTGTCCCCTCTCAGCTGGCCCGCAGGCCGTAGATTTGGTATTCCGGCAGCGCACCGGCATGCGCCAGCCGTTTGAGCACGCGTAAATCCGTTATGAACGGGAATCCCTGCTTACCGCCGGTTCGAAAGTGCTTCCGCCGGAACGGCCTCAGCGCGTCGAGGTTGCCCCGTAGCGCCTCTCGGACCGCCGCATGGTACGCCCCGAGCTGGGAGGCCGCGCGAGAATCGTAGATCGGCACGTGTTGGACGCCTCGTTCCGTCAGGACGGCCATCACGCGGACCAGTTTGTCCGCGCCGTGCGCCACGTACCGGCGCCCCTTCTTGGTGATGCTGCGCCCCGTCCATGCGCGGACGGCCGCCGGCGTGAGGTCCACTTCCTTGGCGGCGCGCCGCAGGGAATAGCGCTTGGACCGCATCAGGCTGAGCGCTTCCAAGGCGTTCCCACGGGCTTGCTCTTGCGCCAGCGTCAGGCGCGCGAGATCGCGTTCTTCGTAGAGCGGGCGCGCACCCCATAACGGGCGCTTCGGACGTGCCCGTCGTCTCGTGCGCGGCTTCCGCCCGGGCCCATGGCGCCGGGGGCGCCTCTTAGGCGGCATTCGAGCCCCCTGTGCGCGCGGTCACGCGGACGTGTTCAGTCCAGTTGTCCGGATTAGGGCGGGAGAAGACGACATCAGCATGCGGAACGAGCTGCCCACGGTCCGTAAGGACGTAGACCGGCACACGCGCGTGCGCTTCCTGGATTTCCGCCCACACGCCCCGGCCGATCCAACCGTCTGGGGTGGTGAGGAACACGAGGGCGGTAATGGACGCCGCAATTGCCGGCCAGTTGGTGCGCCAGTCAGCCACATCAACGAAGGCCGTGCGCGCTTCGATGACATCCGCGTGCGGGAAGAGCCTCCGAGCAACTGCGGCAAGGCGCTGGTAGCGCAGCGATTCGTATTCCGCCTTCGGCGCCGCCAAATAGACCCTTTCCCCGGTACTAAGGGCGGCCACCTGTCGCGCGCGAACGCGAGAGGGTAAATTTGAGGTCCGATTCATATAGCCGTTCCTTTCGTTGGTCACGCCGCCGGAGCCACCCGGCGGCGCTTTGTTTTAGGCAGCCGGTTGCGCAGCCTGGTCCGGGGGAGGGAGCGCGGGCAGCGCGTCCGCCTCGACGTAGAACCGCCCGTACTGATCCCGGCCGCCGGGCAACTCCCTGCGGAAAAGCCGTTGCCGGACCTGGTGGTAGGTGAGTCCGAGCCGGAGGGCTGCCTCAGACAGGGGAATGCGTGTGGCCATAGCGCACCTCGGGAAAAGAGTACTAGTAATCATATGTTATTTGGACTATCCAAACCAAGATGTGTGTGCTAGATTGGGGCAGATTGGAGAACGGTCCAAATGTCAACCATGCGGCCGCACCGAAGAAAACAAGCGTACGAAGGTGACCCCATGGTCCCCATCGACCCGCCACACCTCAAGGCGGCCATAGAGGCATCTACTTGGAGTATCCAAGCGTTAGCGACGGCTACGGGAAACCACTCTCAGACGCTGGACCACTTAACCAAAGGGGATAGCCCCAAGCGCTGCCGCCGCAGCCGGCGGCAGGCCCTCGCGGACAAGCTTGGCGTTCCGGAGCCGTGGCTAGAGGGATTGAGTGTGGCGGTTCCGGAGTTATCGGGTGTTCATCGGCGCCTGGCGATCCGGCTCTCGCCGCGCCTTCAGCTCGCGGTGGGTGGGCTGTTGCGGAAGGCCACCAAGGCGCTCCGACGAGACCTGCGCGAGCCCGACGTGACAGCGGAGCTCGGGCGTCGAGCCTTAGGGACGGAGACAGTTCAAACCTACCTGTCCCGGTTCCTCCTTGAACTCATCCGCCTTGACCACTGGCGCTCACAACTCACGACGTGGCGTCCCTCCACGGACTCGGCGACCCTGTCCCGTCCGGAGGCGTCGGGCGTGCTGTGGGACCTCAAGGACCTGTACACCGAGGAAGATGATCGGACGGGCCTTGCCATGGTCCAGGTTCTCGAAGCTGCCCTCGACCCGTGGTTCCGAGGGGAGGCCCGCCTGGATTATGATCGGCTCCGCGTGCTCGTCGGCTATGACCGCACCGGCCCCGCGTCCGGGCCGCCGCACCCCCGGTACGAGGGTCAGGCTGCGAGTCCAACTCGGATGATCCCACTCGTTGCGCTGGGGATGCCGGAATGAGAAGCCACGCTCCAGACGCGACTCGCCTGACGACTCAGAACGGTGTACTCACCCTCTCCGGCTACGGACTCCGACTCGCAGTCGAGCGCGGACATCTTGCGGTCGAGGGTGGCGTGGGAGACGAACGGCGAAAGGCCCGCTTCAGTCGGATCGACCGGGACCTCACCCGGATTGTGATCGTCGGACACAGTGGGACCATCAGCCTTGATGCTATCGCGTGGCTCCAAGGCGTCGGTGTGCCGCTGTTCCATCTGGGTTACGACGCGCGTGTGTATTTCGTGAGCACTCCCGCGAGTATCCCGCTGGCCCCGCTAAGGCGGGCGCAGGCCCGAGCAATGGACACGGAGGTCGGCCTCAGTATCAGCGGAGCGCTTCTCACGGCGAAGATCACCCGGCAACAAGCACTGCTGTCCGAGTTGCCGGAGGGCTCAAGCGCCGCTCCCTGGCTGGATTCACTGCGCCGACGAGCACAGGCGGCGCGGACGATGCCCGAGCTTCGGGACTGCGAGGCCCGCGCGGCGCGAGCGTACTGGCGCGCGTGGAAGCGGGTGAGCATCCCGTTTGAACGCGCAGACGCGCGGCGCCGACCGGCGCACTGGCGCGCGTTCGGAACGCGGATTTCCCCACTGACTGAGCCCTCGCCGCGTCGGGCCGTGAATCCTGCGAACGCCGTGCTCAATTACCTCTACGCGATCCTCGAAGCTGAGGCACGGGTGGCCGCGCTTGGCGCGCGCCTCGATCCCGCGCTTGGCGTGTTGCACACCGACCGTCCGCACCGGGACTCCCTTGCCTGTGACCTCATGGAGCCCGTCCGTCCTCTGGTCGATGCCTTTGCGCTCTCGATCTTCCGCGAACGCCCCTTCACGACCGAGGACGTATTCGAGCTACAGGACGGGCAGTGCCGGCTCCTGCCGCCGTTCACGCACCAGCTCGCCGCGACCGCGACTCTTTGGGCACCAGAAGTCCGGCGAATCGCAGACTACGTCGCCCGCGCGTTGGTCACGAAGCCGCAGCGCAGACGCACGATTGTCCCCGGCGTGCCGATGCCCCGGTCGGGTGCGACGCGGACGCCACGGGGGCGCACATCCGTCGTGCGGGATTTCGAGCGCGAGGCCTCAGGGAGGACCTGGAGCACGTTCCAACAGCCAGCCGACGAGTGGCGCGGTACCCATTCGCTGAGGAGCGTCTTTGCGGCCAATCGAGCGTGGGAACGTGAGCATGGACCTGCCGATCCATCCGTGTTTGAGGAAACGATCCTACCGGGGCTCGCCTACGTACCGTTGGGCGCCCTGGTCACGGCGACCGGACTTTCGAAGACGGCGTGCGGGGCCATTCGGAGCGGGAAGAAAGTGCCTCACCCGAGGCACTGGAAGGCCCTTCGCGAGTTGAGCACGCAGGGCTGAGAAGCGATGTCGGTCGCGGCGGCGGGTGGGCACAACAGCTTGATGATGGGGGTCGAGACCCAACAGCTTCATGTGGGAAACTCCCGGCCCCGGGGGTCCTTCCCTGTGTGCTCTTACTTGATGTGCTAGGTTCGTCCCGTGAATACACCCAACCGACGCCTGCGTCCGAGACCAGAGCGGAAGGCCTATCTCTGCGCTAGACTTCCCAATCGGCATGAAACCAAAGGTAAAGGGACTATCGTGAGGGGCAGGATATGGAAGTCATAGTCGAGAACGTGCGGTGCTTCTTCGGACGCCACACGGTGCCCGTTCGACCATTGACGTTCGTTCTCGGTGAGAATAGCTCCGGCAAGACTACGCTACTCGCTGCGATCTCTGCCCTGTCTAGAGCATCGTTTCCGAGTAGTCGCCCAGGTTTTGAGGAACCCTTCGATTTGGGAAGCTACGATTCAATAGCTTCCTATAAACTTGGCCGACTAGGCCGCTCAGACTATTTCGCGTTAGGAGTTGTCTATGAGCGGCGGAGGGAGGAAGTCTCAATCAATGCAGTCTACAGTGACATCGGAGGCCAGCCGAGGCTGACATCATTTCTCATCAATCGGGCTGGTTATCGGATCGCAGCCAAGGTCTCCAACGGCAAGGCGAGTGTGGACCTGTCCGGACCAAACGGCATTGTTCTCTCAGTGTCAGAAAAGGATGAACAAGGGTCGGACCTATCTCTCCAGAGAACCTACACGATGATCGTGCGCCACATTACAGGCAGCAAGCCTGAAGAGGCGCGTGACCTGATCGGAGTCTTTGAACAGTTTGAGTCGCTCTTGCGGAGAGAACAAAGCATCGGAGAAGCATATGCTCTCGCCCCGATACGCTCCAAACCACGCCGTACCTTCGATCAAGTGGCAGACGACTTCAATCCGGAGGGGGGACACATTCCGCTTGTGCTCGCTCGCATCTGGGAGGAACAAGATGAACGTGAAAAGAACGTCGTACATGATGCCTTAGTCGAGTTCGGCCAGGAGTCCGGGCTACTGACAGACCTCAGAGTTCGTCGGTTGGGCCGCAACCCAGGAGAGCCGTTTCAAATCGTTGTGGAGATCGACGGTCCACCAAGTAGGAACCTCGTGGATGTAGGCTACGGCATAAGTCAATCCCTACCGCTCGTGGTGCAGAGCGTACTAGCATCGTCTAGACAACGACTTCTGATCCAGCAACCTGAGGTCCATTTGCACCCCAAGGCACAGGCAGCGCTCGGGACCTTTTTCGCCAAGCTCGTCGCAGCGGAGAAGAAAAACTTCGTCATCGAGACCCACAGTGACTACCTTGTGGATCGCGTTCGACAAGAAGTTGCAAATGGAACACTCAAGCCAGAGAACGTTCAAATTCTGTTCCTCGAACGCTCAGGAGTGGAAACAAGTGTACACCCTCTCTCCGTTGATCAGAACGGAAATCTGATCGGGGCACCTCCCGGTTACAGGCGTTTCTTTCTTGATGAAGAAGAAAAACTCTTGGGCAGGCCGGGCTCTTAGGTGTGTCTAATTGTTGATGCTAACTATGCCCATCGAGTCTATCCTCAACCGGACCCTGACGGACTCCCGGTACACGACGCACTCCGAGACGGAAGTGCTCAGTTGTTCTACGGCGGCAGTCAAATGGTCGCTGAATACCTACTCTTATCACGAAAGTTCCGGCGGTGGTTGTACCTTCTCTATCAAAAGGGAACTGCACGTCGAGTGGACGATGCTGCGGTGGACGGCATAGCAAATCAGCTGAGAAGTAGCCAAGCCTGCGCTTCTGACGATCAACATATCATAGCAGTAGCCCGTGTTAGCAGCGCACGTCTGCTCTGCTCAAGCGATCAGCTACTCCACGCCGACTTTACTAACCCTACGCTCTTGACGCCGCAGGGCAGCGTCTACCAGACGGCGGCGCACGCTAGTCTGATTCGAGAGCACTGCGAGCAGGCGGTGACAGGCACTCGTGCCAAGAGGCCGACACGCGCTCAGCGACGTAGGGGAGCCATGAGAAAACGACGGGGACGCTAAGTGCGGGTGTATGGGTGGCCCCGCCGCTCCTCCACTCCTGCGAGGCGCTGAATTTGATCGTTCTTGGTTTTTTTGTTTTTTTTCGGCACGGACGAGTCCGGATGCGACAGCGGGGTCTCGTCAGGGGGCTCTGAAGGCATAGGGGGCGGAGGCGGCGCGGGCGGATCGAGCGGCGGTGTCGGCCAGGGCCAGTCGGGCCAGATGACGATGCCCATGACGGGTTCCTCGTTGTGACGGTCGTACTTACGATGCGCTTGCCGGGTCAACGCAGCGTCAACGCCTTGCTGCGCCACGCGTTCTTTGTCGCGTTCCCACCCCTCCGTGCCGCAAAAACGCCCTACTCAAGTCGCCACGAATGGCTCATCCTTGTCTCAGCACCTTGATCCCACCTAGGAGGCTTCGATGGCCACTGTATACCCCTACCACACAAGCTCGCCCGAGTACCCGCCGAAGCACCGCGAGGTCTATCACGACAAGGATACGTGTCCCGATGGGAAGCGGATCAAACCTCAGCACCGCGTGCGTGGCGATGGGGGCAAGAAGCACTGCCTCGAATGTGACAAGGTGAGTTAGGTCTTCATGCGCTGGCTCGCGATGCTCGCACTCGTCGCTGCGTGCGGGGGTTCGTCCACCGGACCACAACCAGCGGCTCTCGTCTTCAACCTCGTGAACCAATCTGCGGAGACGCTCAAAGTTGAATTGGGGTCGGCCTTCCCGCCCGATACATCCATCGTGATGCCGGGGAAGTCTGCTTGTTTGAACTACGGTTCCGCCCTCTACTACCCCAGAGGTTCGGAAGGCTTTGCTTCCGTGATGATCTATCCTGAATACCATCTAGACCGCTGGTTCATTCAGCCGACCTGGGGCACGGGACATTTTCCTCAAGTCACGCTCACACGTTCGGCAGATCACCAGTTCGCATGGTCCGTGGGTGCGAGCCCGTGTGCGTCTCCGTTAGGTGTTACACCTGGTCTATCAGGCGTTACCGCTCGCATTCACCTTACAACAGCCGCTACGACATATCCGGATAGTTGCGCGGTCAACACCGGCTACAAGACTCTTCCAGACACCCTACTCACGTACTCCACAGTTTATAATTGGGACTACGACGCTTCCACAAACACCTATTACAATCGTACAGTCGATCTCTGGCAGGGTTTTCGGGATTCAGTGGCCGTCTTCGGCTTGAAGGCACATATCATCTCGCTCCCAGATACGCTTCACATTACGTGGTCTGTCTATTTTCCAGGCGCGGACTCGTCCTTCGTTAGCTGGCAGCAACAATTCAGGCTGATCTGCGGATCGACGCTTCCATGACCCGAGACCGCCGTTTGACGATCCGTCCACTCCATCTCGTCGGAGGTGCACCGTGCGGCGCATACTGTTCGCGCTTCTCGGACTGAGCCTGCTGGTTGTTAGTAATGCCGAAGCTCAGAGGAACTGTCGCAAGGGCATCCCCTGCGGCAACACCTGCATCGCCGCCAACAAGGTCTGTCACGTCGGGACGCCCGCTGTGACGCCCACGCCAGCCATCAGCGACTCGACCGCTGTCGCGCGAAGAGACAGCATGATGTGGGTCGCTTCGTCGCGGGGGCACACCTACTACCGGCGCGGATGCAGCACGGCGAACCATTTGTCGCGTGCAAACCGCATCTACTTCCGGACGGAAGAGGAGGCGCAACGGGCTGGCTACCACCGGTCAACATCACGCGGGTGTTGAGAAGCCATGAGCGCTGCCCCCCCTAGACCCGAACCCCTGAATCCCGCGCTGGCCTCGGCGAATCGCCGCATCGTGGCCCGGTGGCTGGACGCATTGGTCCTAGGATTCCTGGGAGCCGTTCCGCTTGTATTCCTTTGGACCTTTGTCGTGGGACCCATTCCAAGCGAACTCGCAGATAACCGGGCGTTCAACACCGTGCTGGGTTTCTTTGGAATGATGCTCCTCGACACCCCATGCACCAAATTTTGGGGTCGCACACCGGGGAAAGTCCTTCTTGGATTGCGAGTCGTGTCTGCCGATGGGAGCCCGATCAGCTGGTCCCGCGCCTGGGAGCGTGCCGTGCTCCTCTGGGCCAAGGGGTTGTGCGTAGGTCTCCCTCTTCTTTTCCTTATCACATCTGCGGTCGCGATGCGCCGAGTCGTGAGGACAGGGCGCGCGAGTTGGGACGAAGCGACCCAGACAAATGTCGTGCGAGCCCGACCCGCTGGCACGACTGGCCCCGCACCTGCGAGACACATGCCTGGGACGCTCCTAACCGCCCGCAACTACGTCTTGTTGTTGCTCACACTCGCTGTAGCTGCAGCCGCGTACTACTTTCTCGCTCGTCCTACCGCGACGAATTTGTGCCCCGCAACCCCTCTAGGAGCAACATCGCCTTCCGAATCGGGTATTCAGTGGTCTGGTAACACACCTTCACCGAAAGTCACGGCCGACATCGTCGGCGTCGCCGTGGAGTGCATACCAGTGAATTCGCCCGCTACCACTGAGAACGGCGTTAAGGTTCCGGCTTCCACTTCGTATCACCTCGCCGCTACCGCGACCATCAACTACAGAATTCTGGACGCGCAGTGGCTCGCAAAGTCCACTGCCTACACAGACCTGCAAGCGACTGTTGTGTTCGAAGCTGTCTCGGCGTCGGGAGCTGTCCTAGCTTCTCAAGATGGCGTGTTCAAGGTTGTCCCAGGCGCTACAGCAAGCACCGGCCACGCCTCTTCAACCATGACGATTGCCGAGCCGATAATTGGGCACGTCGCGACCCTTCGTGCGCGTTGGGCATACGGTCACTTCTAAGGGCGGTCTCCAGCATCCACGCTGCATGACTGGGTTGTTAGCGAGGGGGGGGCGAAGCGCGCAAAACTGACAACCTGCGCGCGATATCTCTATACCCTTGAAGCGCATCACCGTCAATCTCGCGCCTGCCGACATCCGCAAGGACGGCTCCGCCTTCGACCTCCCAATCGCCGTCGGGATTCTGGCGGCCACCGAGCAGATCTCCCCCGAGCGACTGGGGCGGGTGGCCGTGTTGGGCGAGCTGGGGCTCGAAGGCGCGATCCGGCCGGTCCGCGGTGCCCTGCCAGTGGCGCTCGCGACCCGCGCCGCGGGGCTCGAGGCGCTGGTGCTGCCGCGCGCGAACCTGCCCGAGGCGGGCGTCGTGTCCGGCGTGCGGGTGCTCGGCGCGGGGAATCTCGCCGAGCTCGCCGATTTCCTCGACGGCAAGGCGGACCTGGCAGAGGCGCGCGTCGACCTAGTCGCGCTGTTCGCCGAGCGAGGGCGGGACGACGTCGACTTCGCGGAGGTGAAGGGGCAGGCGCACGCCAAGCGGGCGCTCGAGGTCGCGGCGGCGGGCGGGCACAACATCCT
>Ga0070698_100001358_pt1 | contig 27210 bp, 23 predicted proteins | sample KBSK1502metaG_FD_65477 | JGI IMG/M metagenome (GOLD analysis project Ga0070698, IMG submission 65477) | Corn, switchgrass and miscanthus rhizosphere microbial communities from Kellogg Biological Station, Michigan, USA - KBS K1-50-2 metaG | ecosystem: Host-associated > Plants > Roots >...
ACCAGGTATCGCGTCGGGAAGTTGTCACTGCCGTCGACGATCAAGTCATAGTCCTTAAAGAGCTCGATGATGTTGTCGCGGGTTAGCCGCTGCTGGTACGGGACGACCTTGACGTCGGGGTTCAGGTCCTCGAGCGTCTGCTTGGCCGAGTCGACCTTCGGCTGCCCAATCCGCTTGCTGTTGTGAAGGATCTGGCGCTGCAGATTGCTTTCGTCGACGACGTCCGAGTCGACGATCCCGATGGTGCCCACGCCGGCGGCGGCCAGGTAGTAGGCCGCTGGTGAGCCCAGGCCTCCGGCCCCGATGATCAGCACCTTGGAGTCGAGCAGCTTGAGCTGCCCCTCCTTCCCCACCTCGGGGATCAGCACATGCCGGCTGTATCGCTTCTGCTGTGCCGGCGTCAACTCGCGCGGAACGACGAAGTTCAGGCCGGCGTCCTTCCATGCGCCGAAGCCCCCCTTGAGCGAGGTGACGTTCTTGTAACCCATCTGCTGGAGCGTCTCGGCCGCGAACGCGGACCGGCTTCCGCCCGCGCAATAGGCGACAACCGAAGTCTCGTAATCGGGTACGTACTGCTCCACGCGTGACTCGAGGTAGCCGCGGGGAATATGGATGGCGCCGGGGATGATGCCCTGCTCGACCTCGTCTTGCTCGCGGACGTCAATCACGACCGGTTTGGCGGCTCCCTTGCGTTCAGCGTCCAACTGGCGAACATCGACCTCGTGGATCCGGGACTTGACGCCTTTGAGCATGTCGCGATAACTGGCCATGTTGCTTTAAGTCTACCCGCGCTTGCCCGAATTCATTCCAGAACGCCTCAAACGCTCGTATGGCACTAACGCGCCACTCGCGTCGGCCGGCAGGTTCGGCCAACTCCCTCCCCCCTTGGGGGAGGGTCGGGGTGGGGGGTCTATATCGTCGTCGGGGTGCGGGCCTTTTCCAGGCGGGCGACGATGGCGTCGGTCACTTGGGTGGTCCCCACGGCAGTTGGATCGTTGCGCTCCGCTTTCATGTCGTAGGTGACGTATCGGCCCTCGCGGATGGTCTCGGCGATGGCGCCCTCCAGCATATTGGCGGCGTAGGTCTCGCCCAGGTGGTGCAGCATCATCACGCCGGACAGCATCATCGCCATGGGGTTGATCCGGTTGGTGCCGGCATACTTCGGGGCGCTGCCATGAGTCGCCTCGAAGAGCGCGATCTCGTCTCCCAGGTTGGCGCCGGGCGCCAGGCCGAGCCCGCCGACCAGGCCGGCCGCCAGGTCGGAAAGGATGTCGCCGTAAAGGTTGGGCATGACGATGACGTCGTATTCCTTGGGGTTCTGCACCAGCTGCATCGACATGTTGTCGACGATGCGGTCATTGAACTGGATGTCGGGATGCTCTTTGGCGATCTCCTGGGCCACTTGCAAGAAGAGCCCATCGGTGAACTTCATGATGTTCGCCTTGTGCACGGCGGTCACCTTCCGCCGCCCATGGCTGCGGGCGTAATTGAAGGCGAAGTTGACGATCCGCGCACTCGCGGTCACCGAAATCGGCTTGATGCTGAGCCCCGAGTCCAGCCGGATCGGCTTGCCGGTGGCGGCGCTTATCTCTTTGATCATCCGCTCGGTTTCCGGCTTGCCCTCCTGGAACTCAATACCTGCGTAGATGTCCTCGGTGTTCTCGCGCACGATGATCAGGTCGATATTGTCGTAGCGGGACCGGACCCCCGGATAGCTCTTGCAGGGCCGAACCAGCGCGTAGAGATCGAGCTCCTTGCGCAGCGCGACGTTCACCGATCGGATCCCCTTCCCGATCGGGGTCGTCAGCGGCCCCTTGATCGCCACCTTGTTCCGCCGGATCGACTCGAGGACGTGCTCAGGCATCGGGGTGCCGTACTGCTCCATGACACTCAGGCCAGCGTTCTGGACGTCCCACTCGAACTGCACTCCGGTCGCTTCCAGCACCCGCCGGGTGGCTTCGCTGACTTCCGGACCGACCCCATCACCAGGGATCAGGGTCACGTGATGTGGCGGCAAAACGAATCCATGCTAGCAGTGGCCCATTGATATCCTTCTTTTGTGGCGCAGGCCGGACTGCAGAGCAGCCCCTTCGAAACCCGGGCGCAGAGTCCGCTGGCGCAAGCCAACTATCAACTCTGGATCGAACATGCGCGCGCCGAAAACCGGCGCGAGCTGGAACGGCTGGTCGCCACGTTGCATGAGGACTGTGAGTACGAGGTCGTGCCGCTTGGGCTTCGCTGGCGTGGCAAGGACGAGGTCCGAGACTTCTACCGTGGCCTCTGGCGCGGCATCCCCAACGTGAAGCTGACGCTGCTGAATCGCATCGACGCGGAGGATTGCATCGTCGAGGAGTCTGAAGTCTACGGCCGGATGGACGGGCCGCTCTTCGGCGTCGAGCCGAGCGGCCAGGACCTCCGCTATCGCGTCGTCATCTTCTTCCCGGTCCGGGACGGGCTCTTCACCGGCGAGCGGGTGTATTTCGATCTTGCCGAGTTCGCCCGCCAGGTCCCGTCGGCCAGAGCGTTGCTCGAGGGATCGCGAACCTGAGCGCGATAAAGGTTGGCGTTCCGAAGGAAAGCCTTGCCGGCGAGCGTCGCGTCGCCATCGTGCCGGAGACGGCCCGCGGCCTGGTGAAGGGCAACATCCAGGTCGCGGTCGAGTCCGGGGCCGGAACGTCGGCGTTCTTCAGCGACGCCGCCTACATCGACGCCGGCGCTAACGTGACCGACGCGGCGACGGCCCTCGCCAGCGACGCGGTCCTCAAAGTCCAGCCACCTACTCTCGACGAAGTTGGCCGGCTACGGGAAGGAGCCGTGCTGATCAGCTTCCTCCAGCCAGCCACCAACGCCGACGCGATCGCCGCGCTGGCGAAACGGAGAGTCAGCGCCTTCAGCCTCGATCTCGTGCCGCGAATCAGCCGCGCGCAGAGCATGGATGCGCTCTCCTCGCAGGCCGGCATCGCCGGCTACAAGGCGGTCCTCCTCGCGGCCAACCATCTGCCCAAATTCTTCCCGCTGCTCATGACCGCCGCCGGCACCGTTGCGCCGGCCCGCGTGCTGGTGATGGGGGCCGGCGTCGCGGGACTGCAGGCGATCGCCACCGCTCGCCGCCTGGGCGCGGTGGTGGAAGCGTACGATGTCCGGCCGGCGGTAAAGGACGAGGTCCACAGCCTCGGCGCGACGTTCCTGGAACTGCCGCTCGAGGCCCAGGAGGGCGCGGGCGGCTACGCGCGCGAGCAATCCGAGGATTTCCTTCGGCGGCAGCGCGAGTTGCTCGGTGACCGGGTTGCCGCCTCCGACGTGGTGATCACGACCGCCGCGATCCCCGGCCGCAAGGCGCCCATCCTCGTCACCGCGGACATGGTCCGACGGATGCGCGCCGGCTCGGTGATCGTCGATCTCGCGGCAGAAACGGGTGGCAACTGCGAACTGACCAAGCCCGGGGAGATCATCGAGGTCGGCGGCGTCACGATCGACGGCAGCCGTAACCTGCCGAGCACGATGCCGGTCCACGCCAGCCAGCTGTACAGCAAGAACGTCTCAACCCTGCTGCTGCTGCTCGTCAAGGACGGTGCGTTGAAACTGGACTTCAACGACGAGATCGTGAAGGGCGCCTGCGTCACGCACGATGGCGCGATCGTGAACCCCCGCGCCAAAGAGCTGGTGGAGGCGGCGAGCCGGTGAACGACAACGGCCTGCTCAACGAGTTCACCATCTTTGTCCTTGCCATCTTCATCGGCTTCGAGGTCATCTCCAAGGTGCCGACGATTCTTCATACGCCCCTCATGTCAGGCACGAACGCCATTCACGGCATCATCCTGGTCGGCGCCATCCTGATCGCCGCAACCGCGCACGACCCGCTCCAGATCGCCCTGGGCCTGGTCGCCGTCATCCTTGCGACGATCAACGTGGTCGGGGGCTTCGTCGTGACCGACCGAATGCTGGAGATGTTCAAAGGACGGCCGACGGCCAAGCCAGCCGAGAAGACGCCCTCACCCGACAAGACGCCGGCACCCGAGAAGACGCCCTGATGACCGTCGCCGTCGCGCTCGCGTATCTTGTCGCCGCAGTCCTTTTCATCGTCGGCCTGATCCAGTTGAGCTCGCCGCGAAGCGCCCGCCGGGGCAACCAGATCGCGGCGGTCGGCATGGTCATTGCGCTGCTGGCGACGATCCCGCTTCTGCATTTCACCGGGGCCGGCATCGCGATCACCGTTGTCGGTCTCCTGATCGGCGTCCCGATCGGAGCTGTTGCCGCTCGCCGGGTGAAGATGACCGCCATCCCGCAAATGGTGGCGCTCTTCAACGGCGTGGGCGGTGGGGCCGCCGCACTCGTCGCCGTCTCCGAGCTGCTGTTGCAGGGATCGCATCCGCCATTCGCGCTCGTATTTCCCAGCGTTTTCAGCATCGTGATCGGCTCCGTGTCCTTCGCCGGCAGCATGGTCGCCTTCGCCAAGCTCCAGGCCTTGGTGACCGGCACCCCCATCACCTATCCCGGCCAACAGATCGTCAATGGCGCGCTGGCGCTGGCGATCATCGCGCTGGCGGTGTACCTGATTGCGGTCGCATCGATGCCGATCATCTTCGTTCCGCTTCTGATCCTGGGCCTGGTCCTGGGCGTGGCGTTCGTGCTGCCCATCGGTGGGGCGGACATGCCGGTCGTGATTTCGCTCCTGAACGCGTTTACCGGCCTCGCGGTAGCGGCCAGTGGGTTCGTGCTCGGTAACTTTGCCCTGATCGTGGCCGGCACCCTGGTTGGCGCGTCGGGCACGCTGCTCACCAAGCTGATGAGTGATGCCATGGGCCGCTCGCTGGGCAACGTCCTGTTCGGCGCCTTCGGCTCAGTGACCGCCGGACCGGCCGGCGCCGCCGCCGCAGAAGGGAAATCGGTTCGGACGGGGACGCCCGAGGACATTGCCACCCTGCTCGCCTACTCGCGGAAGGTCATCATCGTCCCCGGCTACGGGCTGGCGGTCGCCCAGGGCCAGCATGCCGTGCGGGAGCTCGCCGACGAACTCGAGAAGCGCGGCGTCGAGGTCGAATACGCGATCCATCCGGTCGCGGGTCGGATGCCCGGGCACATGAACGTTCTGCTGGCTGAGGCGAACGTGCCCTACGAGCAGCTCAAGGAGATGGACCAGATCAACGACGAGTTCAAGTCCGCGGACGTGGCGCTCGTGGTGGGGGCCAATGACGTCGTGAACCCGGCCGCGCACAACTCCCCCGGCAGCCCAATTTACGGCATGCCGATTCTCAACGCCGACGAGGCGAAGAACATCGTCTTCATGAAGCGCAGCATGCGGCCCGGCTTCGCCGGCATCGACAATGAGCTGCTCTACGACCCCAAGACCGTCATGCTGTTCGGCGACGCCAAGGACTCGCTGATGAAGCTGGTCGCCGCCGTCAAGGCTGCCTAGACTCAGCGCTCGCGTTACAATCCTCCAGCCCATGGATATCGCCGTCGAGACGAGGGCGCTTCGGCGCGTCTATCGATCCCGCAGCCAGGAGGTTGTGGCCCTGGACGGCATCGACCTCCGAGTCGCTCGCGGCCAGCGCTACGGCGTGCTCGGCCCCAACGGCGCCGGCAAGACCACCTTGATCAAGATCCTGGTGACCCTGCTGCTTCCTTCGTCGGGAGAGGCCTTCGTCGATGGGCTCGACGTCATCCACCAGTTTCGCGAGCTCCGGCACCGGATCGCCATGGTCTCCGGCGGCGAGAACGTCGGCTTCGGCATGCTCAAGGTCAAGGAGCAGCTCTGGATGTTCTCTCAGTTCTACGGCATGCCCAGCAAGCCGGCCAAGCGCCGCATCGAGGAGCTCCTCGAGCGCCTCGGGCTGAGCGAAGCTGCCGACCGGCACGTATCGGCGCTCTCCAGCGGGATGCGCCAGAAGATGAACTTGATCCGAGGCTTGATCACGAACCCGCGCATCCTCTTCCTCGACGAGCCGACCGTGGCGCTGGACGTCGGCGCGGCGCGCGACGTGCGCGACGAAGTGCGCCGCTGGATGGCCGAGGATCAGACGCGGACGGTCATTCTGACGACCCATTACATGATGGAGGCCGACGAGCTCTGCGACCGGGTCGCGATTATCAACCGCGGCCGCGTCGTCGCCGAGGGGACGCCGGCCGAACTGAAGCAACAGGTCCAGCAGAATGCCATTGTCGACCTCCAGCTAAGCCCCGGCAGCCGCTTGCTCGATGCCCTGCGGGGCGTGGATGGCGTGGCCGCCGCGAGCGTTTCGGAGCAGGACGGTATCGATCGGTTCAGCCTTCAACTCTCGAGCGACGCGGCCCTCGGCGGTGTCATGCGGGTGGTCGAGGCATCCGGCCGCGAGATCCGGGGCGTGCAAAAACGTGAACCCACCCTTGAGGACGCCTTCGTCAAGCTCGTTGGTCGCGGAATGGCCGAAGAAGAGCAAGCATGAGCCATCCATCCGCCCTTCGCATCTTCCTGAAGACGATCGTCGCGCGCAGCTATCCGCGCTTTGTCGCGGCGAATCGAAACCGGACCTGGCTCATTACCGAAACGCTCTTGCCCCTGATCGGGACCATCGCCATGATCTACGTCTACCGGGCCCTCCATGCGCCTTCGCGCTATCTCGGCTTCGTCGTCCTCGGTGGCGTCCTGCTCGCCTTCTGGCAGAACGTGATCTGGGCGATGGCGACCCAATTCTTCTGGGACCGCAGCGGTGGAAACCTCGAACTCTTCGTCATGTCGCCGACCAGCCTGTCAGCGATCCTGCTCGGGATGGCCCTCGGCGGCGCCTACGTGAGCCTGACGCGCTCGGTCGCCGTCCTGCTGATCGCGTCGATCCTGTTTGGTGTCAGCTATTCAGTGGCGGGCCTGCTCCCGGCGATCGGCATTTTCGTCCTGACCATCTCCGCCCTTTATTGCCTCGGCATGCTGCTCGCCAGCCTCTTCCTCTTCTATCAGCGCGAGGTCTGGCACCTGGCCGACGCCATGCAGGAGCCGATCTACTTCCTCAGCGGGTTCTACTTCCCGGTGCGTACTCTCGGCGCGTTCGTCGGCGGCATCGGCTCGCTGGTTCCGTTGACACTCGGGCTCGATGCGATCCGGCAGCTGGTGCTTCCTGGGACGCCAGCCTTTATCTCGTTGGGATGGGAGGTCCTGGCGATCGTCGTGCAGGTCGCCGTGTACGCCTTCTTGTCGCAGGTCAGCCTCCGGTTCCTCGAGCGTCGGGCCCGCCAGGACGCCCGGCTCATCCTTCGCTCGACATGACCGAGGCGATTGCTCAGTGGCGCGGCTTCAAGGCCGCCACCTGGCTCGGCTGGGAGATCGCGAGCAACTGGACCCGGCCGCTGATGTTCGTCATCTATTCGGTGCTCCGTCCGATCTCTGGCGCCTTCATCCTGGTCGTGATGTATCGCGTGATCAGCGGCAGCGCGCCTGGCACCTCCGCCTACCTGGCATTTCTGGTCAGCGGTGTCGCGTTCTGGTCATTCGTGACATATGGCTTCGCCGGGCTCAGTAATGGCATCTTTGAGGACCGCGGCGAGTACAGGATGCTGAAGTACGTCTACGTGAGCCCGGCGCATTTCTACGTCTACTTGCTCGGCCGCGGCCTGGCGCAACTTGCGAGCGCCGTCGCGTCGGCCGCGATCGTGCTCGTCGTCGCCACCATCGCGCTCAGCCTGCCCATCGATCCGCTCCGGGTCAACTATCCGCTGCTGCTGGCGAGCTCCGCTCTAGCCTTGGTGGCGGTAATCGGCATGGCGATGGCCTACGGGCTGCTGCTCCTCCAGGCGCGTGACACGCATGGCTACGGAGAGCTCGGCGCCAGCGTTCTCTATGTGGTGTCCGGAGCGATCTTCCCGATCAGTGTCCTTCCCGGCATCCTGGCAACGATCGCCTCCCTCTCCCCGCTGGTCTACTGGATGGAGTTGATCCGGCGTAGCTTGCTCGGCTCGCACGCGATTCGAATGTTTCCCGCCCTATCGGATGCCGACGTCTTGTTGCGGCTGCTCGTCACAACCGCGGCCACCCTCATCCTGGCCCGCCTCGTCTTCGGCTGGGCGGATCGGACCGCACGCCGTAAGGGCCTGATCGATATGGAGTCGAACTGGTAGGTCTTGAGATCCGTCTCTGCCAGCCGGCCGACGCACCCATTGTTCACCGGCTGACCCAGCTGGCCTTTCGCGAATATGAGTCGCTTGACCCTCCGAGCGGTGCTCTCCGAGAATCCGACGAATCCGTCCGCGATGATCTCGAGCGATCAGGCGGGATCGTGGCTTTGCTCGGCGGGCGCGTGGTCGGCTGCCTGCGTTTCGATCACGACACCGGCGCTCTTCATGTGCGGCGAGTCGCCGTCGATCCCGCCCGGCAGCGCCAGGGCATCGGGCGGGCGCTGATGGACTGGATCCACGGTTATGCCCGCGCCGAAGGTTATTCCGCAGTCCGCGTGGGCGTCCGCCGCCAGCTTCCGGGCAACCTCCACTTCTACCAGGAGCTCGGCTACACGGTGGTCGCCGAGCACCGCCATCCCGGGTACCGCGAGGTTACCTGGGACGAGATGCGGCGGCCGGTTTAGGAGGCCGGCTCCTCGGTCTTCAGGTCGAGCGCCGCCGAGTTGATGCAAAAGCGCTGGCCCGTCGGCTCAGGTCCGTCGTCGAACACATGCCCCAGGTGCGATCCGCACTGGCGGCAGAGGACCTCCGTGCGGCGCATGAAAAAGCTGTTGTCCGACCGTAGCTCGACGTTCTCGGTATTGGCCGGCTCGTAGAAGCTCGGCCAGCCGGTGCCAGACTCGAACTTCGTTTTCGAGCTGAACAGGTCGGCGCCGCAAGCGGCGCACGTATACGTACCGTCGGCCTTGGTATGGACGTACTTGCCGGTGAACGGCCGCTCGGTCCCCTTCGCGCGCAGGATGTCGTACTGCTCCGGGGTCAGCTCGGCGCGCCACTCCGCATCGGTCTTCGATACTTTGGTGCTCACGTGGTGAGTGTACCCAGATTGGGCCGGATCGAAGACGAAGGGCCGGCTCGCGGCGGCGCGGCCCTTCTTTCTGCGATGTGAGCGTCAGCTCGTCGCGATGTCTCCCCTGAATTCCTCGGTGCCGGTCTTGTCGTTGCGATCCTCCCAGTGGTGGAAGATGAGCCCCTGGTCACCCGCTGCGTACTCGAAGGCGAAGCTGCAGGTAGCCGGCGCGCCCGATAGGCAGGTGAAGGCTGCGCCCGGCCCGAACGTCGCGGCGATGAGCCCGCTCGTGGTCGTGCAGTTCGCGGTCGCGCACCCCGCGAGGTTAAGCGTCCCGCCGCTGACGGTCCCCTCCAGATAGCCCTGGAAGGTGCCATTAATGCCCGCTGTCAAGAGACTCCCGTGGTGCGTGCCCTCTTCGCAGCCGCCAGGGCTCCGCGGGCCGGTGGTCACAAACGAACCGTTTTTGAAGTCCTCGCGCACCCGAAACGTGCCGTCACCGTTGGCATGGACGGTCAAGAACCGATCGAAGTTGTCGAGCGCCCACGGGCTGCAGCTTCCTCCGTCCGGATCGTTTGCCGTCGGGAACGGGCCGAGGTGGCTCGATTCTCCGGAGCCACTGTCGGCTCCAGCCGCAACGGGGAACGCCGCCATCGCCACCGCCGCTACGACCGCAGCAAGCCATCGCCTCATGAATGCCTCCCCAGCACCGTGCGTGCAAAATGGACTTGTAAAGAGCACTCTGAGCGTACGCCAGTTGGGACTCCAGCGGAAGAGCCGGTATTGCTGGAAGGTCTGAGGGCTCATCAAGCCCCGCCTAGGTCAGGCGGGGCCTGATGGCCTGAGCGAACGGGTCAAACGATCGTCAGGCGGTTAGGGGTAGCTCACCACGGTGACCGGAGTGTCAGGGTTGGCCTTCGTCGACGACCCACCGGCCTCGTTCACCACATGCCGAATGCCTCCGGAGCCGTGCGAGGGATCGAGGAAGATGGTGAGCAAATCGCGGAGGCTGCCGGGCGCAAGCGTGGCCGGGACCTCGAAGGCGTGATCGGCAAAGATGTCCACGCCCTGGTTGAAGAAGCTGTAGATCCCCATGCCGTAGCCCTTGAAGCTGGTCACCTCCGATCCAACCTTGAAGGCAGCCCAGCCGTCGACCCCGGGTGCCTCCATCCAGGCAGCCTGGTTGGGGACGTCGTAGGGCATCTCGTTCTGGAAGAAGATGTCCGTGCCGCCATTGCCGTTCCAGACCACGTTGTGCTTCTGGTAGTGCTCGACGAACAGACCGTAGGCGGTCACGTTGTCGCCGCTGACGACCAGGCCGGTATCGGCGGTGTTGCGGGTCCAGCCGACCCCATTGCCGTGATCGGCCCGCCAGGACCAGATGTCGTCGAGGATGACATTGTCGCTGTTGACGACCAGCGCGGCCGTCGCCGTGCCCGGGGTGGCACCGCCGATCCGGAAGAACACATCCTGGAGCGCGGACGGGTTGGCCGCACTGCGTTCGCTCCCCTCGCCGTCGCTGTCATCGCCTTCACTGCGGCCGCTACCAACCTGCAGCAGGACCGGAGACTTCTCCGGGCCGGCATCGATGATGAGGCCGGAAAGGTCCACGCCATTCGCGTTGGAGACCTTGATCGCGGTGTTCCCCTCCTCGGGCACCAGGGTTGGGAACCCGAGACCGAGCACCAGCGTGTCGTGGTGCTTCACGCGAATCGACTCCTCGAGACGATAGACGCCTGGAGTAAGGATCAGGTTCTTCCCGTCGGCCAGCTGCTCGTTGATCCGCTCCACCGAGTCGGTCGGACGGGCAATGAAGAAGCGATCGATCGCGATGGAAGCACCTGGCGTGGGGCCCGACGCCCAGGTCGTGCCGGAGCTGTTGTACTGGACCGACGGCACGAACACCTTGTATTTGCCGGCGGCATCAACGTAGAGATACGGCGCTTCCCGCGTAACCGGGCTGGTGGCGAGCGTCGTAAACGTCGGGTTGGGGAAGCTCTGGGCCGGAGCCCCGATGACGCCGGAGAACACCTGGTTCCAGACCGCGTTCGTCCAGAAATCGATCTTGCTGTTCCTCGTGATCCACTGCTGCTGGCTGCCGTTGAGGACGCCATTGAGCTTCGAGTCCGCGACGAAACCCCCGCTCGCGAAGGCCTTGGGACCGCAGTAGTCCATGAAGGTCGTGAAGCCGTTGATCGCCACCCGCCGCATGGGCGCAGCCTGCGACACGGCCCAGATCTCATTCGACTGCTCACAGAACGGGCCCCCGGGGTCGGGCGGAGCCGGCACGTAGACCGGATTCTTCGACCTGGTGACGTTGATGGTCAGGTTCGACAGCGAGCGCCAGAAGTTGTTCAGCGCGAAGCACCCGAAGTTTGTGCCGGTGCCCGAGCAGACGCTGTTGAAAACCTCGATCTCACCGTTGATCACGACGTCCCCTGGCGACTGACCGAGGCCAGCCACGCTCGTGTAGTAGCCCACCTGAAAGATGAGCGGGTTGTCCTTGGACCCATAGGTCCCGGGCTGGAAGAGGATGGCGTCGCGCCGTGAGCCGAACTCATTGTGCACCTGTGCGATCGATACCTCGTTCAGCTTGGCCTGGATCGCTGCCTGATCCATGCTGGGACTGAAGATATGGACGCTCGAGCCGAAGTTCGGCGCACCGGCCGACGCGTCATCGTCAGCCAGGGCGGTTGGGCTCGCGGACCATGCGAGCACCAACGCGCCGACGATGACCAATGAACGAAGAGTTCGCATTCTCATCCCGTTTCCCTCCTATCGCACAACCACCTTTGCGTCCAATCTGATGTCTCGAGACGAGCGCCCGGCATGCAGCGTATAGGTGCCCGGTACCGGTACCCAGGCGCGAGTCGACTCATCGAAGCGCTGGAACAACCGCGCCGGCACCGTCAAGCGCGCCGTCGCTCGCGCGCCGGCCGCTTCGCTGACGGAGGCAAATGCCGCCAGCACCCTGGCCGGCCGCGTTGGATCGTTATCGGGCCCCGCGAGATAGAGTTGCACGACCTCGCGACCCCGGTGCTGGCCCGTATTGCGGACGGTCACCGCGCACGAGAGGTCTTCGGTCGCGGTGATGGACCCGGCATCGGGAACGATCGCTTCGTACGTCCACTCGGTATAGCCGAGGCCGTGGCCGAACGCGAAATGTGGCTCGATCCCACTCCGGTCGTACCCGCGGTAGCCGACGAACAGGCCCTCCTTGTAGACGAGATCGCCCGCCTGCGGGTGGGCGTGAAGAACCGGTGAATCGGCCTCGGCGCGAGGCACCGTGACCGGCAGCCGGCCGCTCGGCTCGACGACACCGAGGAGCGCGTCCGCCAGCGCCTCGCCGAACGCCTGGCCGGGAAACCACACCTGCATGACCGCCGCGACCTGCTCCGCCCAGGGCATCAGGACCGGCATGCCGGCGTTGACGACGACAACCGTGTTCGGGTTAGCCGCGGCGACTCGTCTCACGAGGTCGTCTTGCCGGCCGGGCAGCATCATGGATGGCTTGTCGGAACCCTCGCTCTCGGTCCCCTCCGCCGAGCCGATCACGACCACGGCGATGTCCGATGCCCTCGCGGCTTGTACCGCCTCTTCGATCAGCTGCTCGTCGTCCAGCTGGGGGGCGATGCCGAGCCGCAGGGTCACGAATCGCTTGTCGGGCTGGAACTCGACGTGCACGTCGATCTCGCGTCCGGCTTCGAGCCGGATCGGCACGCGCAGTTCCGGAGGACGCGAAAACATCTCCATGACTTCGCCGGGAAAGACGCTTGTCGCCTCCGCAAGCAGAGACCCGTTGACGGTCACTCGCGTGCGACCCACTCCGGCCGCGCCGAGGACATGGACCCCATCGGCCTCGGGGCGAAACACGGCTCGCATGACGACCTCTGCGCCGGGGGCATCGACCGCCTTGGGAAGGCCGTCCCACCATGTGACGACGCTGCTCGGCATCGAAGCGTCGTAGAAAACCTCCCCGTCTGGGTTTCGAATCTGGAGGCGCACTCCCGCCTTTCCAGTCACCGGGTCGCGCAGCGCTCCGTCCGCTGGGGTGAGCACCGTCGCATTGGTGAGACAGCCTTGATGTACGCTGACGGTGGTCGCATTTCCGAGGGCGTGGCGCAGGGATTCGGCGAGCTGGACGCGCACCGCCGATAGGACGCGGACACTGCCGCCGCCCTGCGTCTGCGGTTCGAGCACGTTGGGCCCAATGAGAGCCACGCTCCTCAGCCTGGCTTGGTGCAGCGGAAGCACGGCCCGCGGGTTGGTGAGCAGCACAAACGACGACGACGTCACCTTTCGCAACAATGCCGGATCGATCAGCTCGGGCGTCGCGGGCGCGGAGCTGCCGTTGAAGCCGCCGAGCCGGCGGGCAAGGGCGAAGATGCGTGCGACCTTGTCGTCGATCACGGCCTCGGGCACATTGCCGTGACGAACCGCGGCCAGCAGCTTGTCTCCCCAGGGTCCATCGGGTCCGGGCATCACGAGGTCGAGCCCAGCCAGCGCACTCGGCACGGTCGTCGTCGTGGCGGACCAGTCGGAGACCACCACCCCGGTGAACCCCCAGTCGGACTTGAGCACGTCGTGCAGCAGGACGGTGTTGGCCGTCATCGTCGCGCCGTTGACGCCGTTGTAGGCGGCCATCACCAGGAACACATCCGCCTCCCCGACGCACGCCTCGAACGGCGGAAGGTACAACTCCCTGAGCACGCGCTCAGAAATCCGGGCGCTGTAGGTGCGACGCTCGGTCTCCGAGTCGTTGGCAACATAGTGTTTTGCCGTGGCGCCAACACCGGCCCGCTGGACGCCGCGCACATAGGCCACCGCGATTCGTGAGGTGAGCAGCGGGTCTTCTGAGAAGCACTCGAAACCGCGACCGCTGAGCGGTGTACGGATGATGTTGACGGTCGGAGCGAGGAGCACGTCGACCCCTTTGCTGCGGACTTCCTGGCCCAGGGCGGTCGCCACCTCGTGGACGAGATCAACGTCCCAGGTCGCGGCCAGGGCGACGGGACAGGGCAACGACGTCGACGGATTCGCCGGATCGAAGCGGGTCCCTCGGACCCCCGCCGGCCCGTCGGAAGTGATGATCGGCCGCAGTCCGACGGCGCTCTCGCCGTGCAGCGCCCACGAGTCCGCACCGGTCAGCAGCCGGACCTTCTGCTCGAGGGTGAGTCGGGCCACGAGGCCCGACTCATCACTGCGTATCGTTGTCGCGATTTCTTCCAACGGTCAGGACACCGGTTTCAGCTGCATGAGGATATACGGCATCTGCGGGTCGCTCGGCGAGGGATTCATGTAGGGATGCGACTGGTTGGGCCATCCGTTGTACTTGGCGCTGCTGTAGACGTTCCAGTCCGCGCCGTAAAGCAGCGGAGCCTCCGGGACCTCGGTCGACATGATCTTCTCGAGCTGCTGCACTACGGGATAAAGAGCGGCCGTGTCCTTGGGATCGGTACTCTCGTACTTCCTCAGCGCTGCGTCAGCGGCGGAGTTCGACCATCCGATGTAGTGCGCGACCGAGTTCGAGTCCGCGCTGTCGAACCAGTTCTGGTACTGGATGTAGGGAATGTCGCCACCGTTTCCCCAGTGGATGGCCGTCTGCCAGGCGGAGGCAACCGACGTGATGTTGGTGTTCCAGTCGGAGTACCCCTGCGCCGGCTTGGTGGTCACGTTCATGCCCAGAGCCTGCAGCTCCTGTGACATGAGCGCAGCGTTTTCCCAGTAGTCGGAGAAAGGAACGGGATCGTAGACCGAGAAGGCGATGATCTTCCCGCCCTTGGTCCAGCAGTTGGCTCTGTTGCCGCCGTCGCAGTTCCCGCCTGACTTGTAGGTCCCGGTGCCGCTGTCGTAGTGGGACGTGGCGGGGGGAGTCCAACCGCCGTTCTTCAGGATGTCGTAGACGTCCGCGCCGTCCGGAAGCTTCTGGGCCTTCGCGGTCGCCGCATCTGGCACGCTGCCGCTGATGGACAGGTCGTTGGCCATACTGTTGTCGAGGAAGGCCTTCTGGTTGGGCAGGATGAGCCCGCTCGACGAGCTCGCCGGTTGCTCGTAGCCCGACTCGCCCAGGAGCGCCAGCGCGTTGCGGTCGACGCCGTAGCTGACGGCTCGGCGGACTGCCACTTCATCGATTCCGGTGGCGCCGCCGTTACCGGGGTTGAGGTTGAACCAGAGCGTGACGGTGCTGCCCGCGGCAAACCAGGCGTGGTTGGTCAGAGGATTTTGGTTGACGTAGTTCGCGTAGACATTCGGGATGTCGTTTCCGGCCCAGTCCAGCTGACCGCTCACGAGCGCGTCGCTCGCCGCGGCGTTGGTGGCGATGGAAGGTGTCCAGATCGCCGATTCGGGTGGAGTTCCGCCCCAGTAGTTGGGGTTCGGCTTCCACTTGATCACCGAACTCGAGTAGCTGTCGAGCATGAAGGGCCCCGTGCCCAATGGCACCTTGATCACGAGCTTCTCGTTCTGCGCGATCTGGTCCGCCATCGACGACTTGAGCATGAAGGTATTGCACAGGATGTTGAACAGCCCCGTGTATTGCGCTGACGCGAAGTGCAGCGTCACGTTGTTGCCGCTGACCGTCGGATCCGCCGCCTGGGGCGGTACTCCGCGAATGTTGGTCTTCGGATTCTTCATCATCATCTTGAAGGTGGAGGCCACGTCAGCCGGCCCAAAGGCCGAGCCGTCGCTGAACTTCACGTTTTCTCGGATCGTCACCTGCAGGTCCTTGCCACCGTTCTGGAACGTGTACGCGGTCGCCAGCCATGGGTGGGTGCCGGCGGGGGTCGCGTCGAGCTGATCGAACTCGATGAGCGGCTCGTTGACCATGCTCCGGGTGCCCATGGCGGCAGCCACCGAGTTACTGTCGTAGGGGTTGAAGTCCTCCGAGAACGTAACTCCCGTCGTCGGCTCCGCGATGAGCGGTTTGCCTCCATTCGTTGAAGGCGTCGAAGTGCCGCAGGCGGCAATCACCAAAGCCGCAGCTCCGACAAGTCCTGTCAATGCTCGTCGATTCATTCGGTTTCTCACCCCTTCTTGCTTACGCACGGCCCGTGAAGGCCGTGGATTGCTGACGGATAATCTGGCGTCCGGAACGAACGACGCAGTCGCCCTTCTCCCATCCCTCATCACCTCTCTCAATTCCGCTGGTCGAGTGAGTCGCGAGCGGTCGTCGTCGCAGCAAGGCCCTTTTCGTTCACGCGTCGTTCGCTCGGGTCGACATGAAGCCAGCACGCGGCGGAGTGATCGGCTGAGACCGCGACACTCGGCGGCACCTGGCGTCTGCAGATGTCCATGACGTAGGGGCAGCGCGGGTGGAAGCGGCAGCCGCTTGGCGGCGCGAGCAAGCTCGGGGGCGCGCCGCGTCCCGCCAGCGCCGGCGGTTCCGCCCGATCTGGATCGGGAGCGGCGGCGAGCAGCAGCTGCGTGTATGGGTGCGCCGGGTGGTCGGTGAGATCGACGCTCGGGGCCGACTCCACGAGCTGACCCGCGTACATCACCATGATGGTGTCGGCAAGGTAGCGAGCCGAGGCGATGTCGTGGGTGACGTAGAGGATCGCCAGCTTCTCCCGATCGCGCAGATCGGCGAGCAGGTTGAGCACGCCCAGGCGGATAGAGACGTCCAGCATGGACACTGGTTCGTCCGCGATCAACACCCGGGGGCGGACCGCCAGCGCCCGCGCGATGGCGACCCGCTGTCGCTGGCCGCCGGAGAGCTCGTGAGGGAATTTGACGGCGAACTGGTCGGGAGGCTTGAGCGCGACCCGGCGAAGCAGTTCCGACACCGCACCATCCAGGTCGCCATGGGCCATATGGTGGATCTGGAGGGGTCGGACCAGGTGGTGACGAACCTTGTGCACGGGGTTGAGCGATGCAAACGGGTCCTGGAAGACCATTTGAACCTGAGCCGCGTACGCTCGAGGTCGGCCTGGGGGCGCGGGCCGGCCGTCGAGCAGCACGTCTCCGGCGTCGGGCGTGATGATCCTGGCCAGCAAACGAGCGACGGTTGTCTTCCCGGCCCCGCTTTCACCAACCAGCGCGGTGACCCTCCCGGGGTCGAGGCGTACCGTCACGCCCTCGACGGCGTGAACTCGGGCCCTGCGGGCCAGCAGCCCGCGGCTCTGCTTGACCCAGAAGGACCTGGTGAGCTCGCGCCCCTCCAACACGGGCCCCACCGAATTCATTGCGCGCGCACCTTCATGACGTCGGGCTCCGGCAGGGCGAGCTCCGCCGGGACGATCGCGTCGTCCCTGTGGAGCCAACAGGCGACCTCTCGAGGCGACCCATCGAGAGGCGCCAGCTTTGGGATTTCCTGATGGCAACGCGGCATAGCCCAGGAACAGCGTGGATGGAACGCGCATCCACCCGGGAGGTCGTGCATGTCGGGCGTCGACCCCTTCAGCCCTGCCATCGGCACGCGCGGCCCGTGCATCGGCGGGAAGCTGTGGAGCAGCGCGTGGGTGTAAGGCAGTCGCGGCGCGTGAAACAGCGAGGCGGCCGGCGCGCGCTCCATCACGCGGCCCGCGTACATCACGGCGATCTCGTCGGCCAACTCCACCAGCAAAGAGAGGTCGTGCGTGATGAAAAGCGTCGCGAAGTCGATTCGATCACGCAGTCCGGTCAGCTCCTCGAGGATTTCCCGTTGGGTGACCACATCGAGGGCGGTCGTCGGCTCGTCCAGGATCATGACCTGTGGCTCGAGTGCGATGGCCATCGCAATCATGGCGCGCTGCCGCATGCCGCCGGACAGCTCGTGCGGATAACTACGGAGCCGGTCGGCGTTCATCCCGACCAGGTCGAGTAACTCACCGGCCCTCGCCCGGCGCGCCGATGGTGAAAGGAACGGTCGGTGCACCCGGAGTAGGTCGTCGAACTGGGCGCCGATGGTGATGACGGGATTCAGCGCGTTCAGCGAGCTCTGCAGGACAACCGCGATCTCGGACCAGCGGACCGCCCTCAGCTCTTCGTCGGTCGCTGACAGCATGTCAACGGTTCCAACCGGCCCGTCTCCGCTAATCGGCTTTGAGTAAAAGAGCACCTGGCCGGCGGTGATCAGAGCCGGTGCGCGAAGCAGGCGGATGGCCGCGAGGGCCAGTGTCGTTTTGCCGCTGCCGCTCTCTCCCGCCAGGCCCAGCACCTGGCCGCGCCGAAGCACCAGGTCGCAGTCGACGACCGCGTGGACGGCCTGATCGCCATATCCGTAGTCCACGCTGAGGCCGCGGACTTCAAGCGCCGGTTCTGCGGCGTCGTGCACGGGCGACGGCGTCGATGCTGTCGTGCTGCGATTCGGCAGGACGACCAGGGGCTGGTGCCGCGCGACCGGGGTCATGCCGAGCTTGGGACGGAGGCCGATGCCGACTTTCTTCGCGGTCCGGCGCGAGAGGCCCGTCGCGCGGAGTCTGGGGTTGATGAACTCGTCGATACCGAAGTTGAGCAACGCCAGGCCGGTCCCGAGCAGCGCGATGCAGATGCCGGGAGGCGCCCACCACCACCACCAACCGCCGCGCACCGCATTGTTGGCGAACCCCTCGCGCAACATCTCGCCCCAGTTCCACAGCCCTGGCGGCGACGAGCTGGGCGAGCCGGCGAGCCCCAGGAACGCGATGGCCACGTAAGCGCCGATCGCCGCGAGCGCCGTGAACAGAAAGGAGGCGGCGACGATCGGAATCAGGTTGGGAAGGACTTCGACAAGCATGATCCGCACGGGCCGCTCACCCGAAACCCGGGCCGCCTCAACGAACTCGCGGTTGCGCAGCGACAGGGTTTGCGCTCTGAGGGTCCGCGAGCTGTACGCCCAGGTCGTGACGGCGATGATGGCCGCGACCAACAGAACACTCGAGCCCGCAGACGGCACATAGTCGGCCAGCACGATGAGGAGCGGGAGCCCCGGGATGGCGAGGAAAACATTGGCGACCAGCGACAGGCCCTCGTCGGTGCCCCCTCCCAGGTAGCCGGCGGTCACGCCGAACAGAATCGAGAGAACGGTCGCGATCGCCGCCGCGAGCAGGCCCACGAAGAGCGTGGCCTGGGTGGCGGCGAGGAGCTGGGACCACACGTCCTGCGCGAAGACGGTGGTGCCAAGCCAGTGCGCGGCTGACGGCGGGAGCGGGAGCGGGTAGTAGCTGGCCGGGAAGCCGGTTCCCGCGCCGGTGCCGGGGACCAGGACGTGCTGTACCCAGCTCTGTTCGTCGGTCGCGTTGGGCGAGTACGGTGCGATCCATCGACCGACGATGGCGAGGACCCCGAAGAACGCAAGGATGACGACCCCGGCGATCACCTTGGGAGAGCGCGGCAGGCGCAGGATCCGCGTTCGGCGGAAGACCAGCTCGGCGTTCGGTCCTGCGACTGGTGGAATTCCGGCGAGGGAGGTGCTGTTGATCGTCATCGCGTCACGCCATCTGCCGCGCGCGAGGATCGATCAGCACGTAGGCCACGTCCGCCAGGAGGTTCGCGGCCAGCACCACCAGGGTGATGACCACGAAAATCCCCTGCACCAATGAGTAGTCGAGTTTGCTCAGGGCGTCGTACAGGTGGAAGCCGATCCCGGGATAGTTGAAGACGATCTCAACCAGGATCTGGCCGGCGACGACGAGGCTGATCGCAACGGTGAAGTTGGCAACGACCGGGAGCAACGCATTGCGCGCCGCGTACCAGACGACCCTTCGCGTCGGCAGCCCCTTGGCCTGGGCCACCAGGACGAAGTCCTCGTCGATGGTGGTGATCATCTGGTTGCGCATGGCCAGGATGAAGCCGGCCGTGGAGGCCAGGACGACGGTTGCGGCAGGCAAGATCGCGTGCGCGATGATGCTCGCGACGTAGGGCACGTTCAACCCCGGGGTGACGCCGTAGATGTCATAGCCGAAGAGGCTCGGGAACCACTTGAGCAAGGTCCCGGTCTGCCCAAAGATCAGGACGAGCACCAGGGCAAGGAAGAAATATGGGATCGCCGCGAAGAACGTTGCGGCGGGCAATACCCAGTCGACCCAGGAGCCCCGCCTCCAGGCAATCAGCACACCGATGGCGGTGCCGGCGACGAAGCTCACGACGGTGGCCACGACGAGGAGTCCGAGCGTCCACGGAAGGTAGGACACAATGAGGCTGCTGACCGGCGCGTTTTCGGACCACGACCGGCCGAGGTTGCCGTGACGCAGGTTTCCCCAGTACTGGACGTACTGGTCCCAGAGGCTCGTGTGGACGTTGAAGCCGAGCTGCTCCTCGACGGCCATGATGCACGCCGAGTTGCAGTTCCCGGACTGTGTGGCCCTGGCGACCGCGCCCGCGACCGGGTTTCCGGGCACCACCCGAGGGAGGAGAAAGCTGACCGTGAGCGCGACCCACGCGGCGAGGATGTAGACACCCAGGCGACGCAGGAGGGCTCGCATCGCTAGGTCTCGCCGCCGCCGACCGGCGCCCGGCCTTGGGGTAACGCCGGACTGTGGGCGCATCCGCAGCTCTCGCGAATGACCAGCTGCACGGGGAGCACGACCTCGCGCTCGCCGCCGGTGGCGCCGATTCGCGAGTACAGGACGTCGAACGCGGTTGCGCCCAGCTCCTTGATCGGCTGGCGGACGGTGGTTAAGGGCGGGTGCAAGTGACGGGCCACCGGGACGTCATCGAAGCCGGTGACCGCGACGTCGTTCGGCACCTTGATCCCCCGCCGCGCCAGCGCGTGCATCGCGCCCAGGGCCGCCTGGTCGTTGGCGCAGACGATCGCCCGCGGCAGCTCCCGGCCGCGGTCGAGCAACGACGTGATCACGTTGGCCCCTCCGACAGCGCTGTAGTCGCCTTGCCATGAAGCTCCGACCTGGATCTGGGCTCCCGCGGCGATGGCCTCCGTCCTGAACACCCGAGCGCGGGCGAGGTTGTCGGGGCTGTCGACCCCCCCGGACAGGTAGGCGAGGTTGCGGTAGCCGTGATCGACCACGAGGTGCTGGATCAGCGCGCGCATGCCGGATCCGTTGTCACAGCGGACGTTGGTGGATGCCTTGGTGGGGCTTCCGGCCAGGGTCACGATGGGGACCATGTCGGCCAGTCGGGTGATTTCCACCTCCGAGAGCATCTGGTCGTGCAGGATGAGGCCGTCCGCCTTGCCGGCGATCGCGGCGAGCCGACCCAGGACGTTCTCGTCGAGCACCCCGACAGAGCTCATCAGCACATCGAAGCCGCGCCGCTGAGCCGCCACTTCGATCCCTCGATTGATGACGTCCATGAACAGGAGGCTCTCCTCCTCGTCCGGGAATGCCACCTCGCCCCCGCGGCGGAAGACGACGCCGACAACCTCTTTGAGGTTGTTGGAGAGCGCCCGAGCCGCGCCGTCGGGCACGAAGCTCAGCGCTCGAACGGCGCGCAGCACCCGCTTGCGGGTTTCGGCTCGGGGACTGCCCTGGCCGTTGAGGACGCGAGACACCGAGGCGATCGACACGCCAGCCCGGCTGGCGACGTCGTAGATCGTCGGGATCGCCTTGGCGCGCCTTGCCCCTGCCATACCGCCTTCTCCCCAATCCGCGTCTGGTAAGCGCTTACAAGTAACCGCTTACCGGTAAGCGCTTACCGAATCGGGTTGTTCATAGCACACGACCGGGTTTGTGTCAATCACCCGGTCCCGGCGACACTCATTTCCGGGCTCGAAGCCCGCCTGTCATAAATCCAGCCTGTGCGGTGCATACTCGTTGAGGAACATGCGGCGAACCCTGGTTGCCGTCCTGGCGATCGGATTGCTCTCGGCGTGCGCCGGTCTGAACGCCCCGGCCACCGCTAAGAGCGACACCCCCCAGCAGAGCCTTGCCGCGACCGGCAAGGTTATGGCGAAGCTGACATCGGTTCGCTTCGACGCGAAAGGGACCGTCAGCCTGACCCTGCCCGCTTCGCTTGTCGACCAGTTGCGGGCCAAGGCCGGCTCGCAAAGCAGCTTTCTGAGCAGCAATATGACTGTCGATCTGACCATCAGGGGGGCGGTCAAGAAGCCGGACCAACTGGACGCGACGATCGAGGCAAAACTCGGGGGCCTGACAGTGGACACGGAAGTGATCGCGGTCGGCGGCCGGCTCTATATCAAGGACCCGATGACCGGCAAATGGAAGGCTCTCGGGCAGCCCGACCAAGCAAACTCGGCGAAATCGAAGACCGGGCTGTCGTATCAGGCCCTGATCGACACCGCCAAATCGCTGTCCGAAATCAACGATCAACCCTCGACGATCAATGGCGTCGCCGTCGATCATTACCGGATCGTTCCCGACCTTGTCAAACTCCTGGCGCAGGTCACTGCCGGAGGCTCGTCAAAGGACCGGCAAGTGACGGCGGCGCTCGAGGGGATCTTGCAGAACGCGCAGCTGACGGCCGATGTCTGGACGGGCAACTCCGATCACTTGATTCGCCGCATCAGCTATGACGCCGACGTGACGGCCGATCTGCATGCGCTCTCCGCGGCTTTTGCCAACGGGACGGGCTCAAATGGCCAATCCCCGCAAATCCTTGCCGGCTCGATGGCGCATCTGACGGCCCACGCCGTGATCAACCTCCACGACTTCAACGCCGCGGTAACCATCAAGGCGCCGATCGCCTCGTCCTAACCCGACCGGCGCCCCCGAACGACGACCGCGTCACGAGACAAGCGAGAAAAGTAAAGCCGGCAGGGAGCCCCGAGAGGGCGGCGTTCTGCCAGTGATGGCGGCAAACCTCGACCAGCCCCCCTGGGACGGCCGTCAGCGCCTGGTGATCCGCCCCCAGCAGTCGACGCTGATCGCCTTGGGCGTGATTATCAGTACGGTCACGCTCCTCGGTGCGGGGGTCATGCTGAGCGGCCGCAGCCTGGTGCCCGTCTTCGTTTGGTTGGCAATCGGCGCGTTATTCATCTACGGGTTGTACCGCTGGCACCTGTGGGTCGACTCGGAACGGGTAGGAGTCAGTCGCTTACCCTGGGGTGCTTCCTGCCGGCGGGATCAATTGGACCGCATGCAAATCGTCTTCGCGGGCCGCGGGGGCAGTGCCTGTGCGTTCGTTCGTAAGGACGGCCACACTGCCTTCAGGGTGTCCGCGAAACCGTTTGGCACCACTCAGCTCAAAGCTCTGGCGCGATCTCTCGGAGTGCCGTATTACGACCTGTTCTCCGGGAGTTCGATCGACATTCAGCCAGGTCCCTAGACTTCCGCGGGGCGGGGTTTGGTGCCGAGGGCCGGAATCGAACCGGCGACACCATGATTTTCAGTCATGTGCTCTACCAACTGAGCTACCTCGGCACGAGGACGTATTCTAGCCGCGGATCGGGGCGCGCACCAGCGCGGGGGACGGGTATTGAATACGGCTAGGGGCCGACGCCGGCCCCGCAGGGTTACAATCGCCGCAAGGAAGGGCCGGTTAAATGCGGTTCATGCGCAGCCACATGGTCAAGATCGATTTCGTCGATCGCCGGGGCAGGTCGAAATGATGGCCTCGACCGGCGACAGCAGCTCCCACCAGGAGTTGACCAGTGAGCTGGCGGCGCTCGACCGCCAGCTACGCGAGCTTTCCGAGCAGTGGGAATCCGTCGAACGAACGATCACCGAAAAGACCCACCGACGCCGGGAGTTGATTGCCGAGCAGGAGGCGACGAACGTCGACCATGCCGAGGAGATCAACCGGCTGCAGTCCGACGTCTACGCGCTGCGCGACCGGCTCGACCAGTTGCGGGACTCCCACCTCGACTTCAGCGCGCTTTACCGGATCCTTCAGCAAGCCCGGGCATAAAGAAACCCCCGGCATCGTGCCGGGGGTTGTCTCCGTCGGACGTGATCAAGTCGCTCTCGACTAGCCGCGGGCTTTACTCGGCCTGTCCGAACTTCTTGATCTCCTCCAGCTCCTGGGGGCTCAGTTCGCGCGGGAGCTCGCCGCGTTTGACCTTCTCGGATTGGACGTGCTGCCGGATGGTTTCCACAATTTCCGGATTCGCGAGGGTCATGATATCGCCGGGGCTCGTGAAGTTGGAGATCCCGGCAATCACCCGGCGCATGATCTTGCCTGACCGGGTCTTGGGCATGTCCGGGACGATCCAGACGCTCTTGGGGCGCGCGACTTTGCCGATCAGGTTGTCGATCGCACCAGAGACCTTCTCCTCGATCTGCTTGCTGGGCTTTTGCCCCGGCTTCAGCGCGATGTACATCTCCACCGCCCGGCCGCGCAGCTCGTCGATCACCGGCACCGCTGCGGCCTCGGCAACCTCGTCCACCGTGAGCGCCGCCGATTCGAGCTCCTTCGTTCCAAGCCGGTGACCCGCTACGTTGATCACGTCGTCGACGCGCCCGAGGATCCTGAAGTAGCCATCCTCCGCCTGCAGCGCCCCGTCGCCCGCGAAGTACGGCCAATCGCGCCAGTCCTTGCTGTTTTTGTTCGTGTTGTACTTCTGGTAATAGGTCGACACAAAGCGCTCGGGCGAGCCCCAGATCGTCTGAAAGATCCCCGGCCAGGGATTACGGATGCAGATGTTGCCGGCTTTGACGCTCCCCTTCGGGACGGGCTTTCCCTCCTCGTCGAGGATGACGGGATAGACGCCAAGCACGCCTGGACCGCAGCTCCCCGGCTTCATCGGCTGCAGCGCGGGCAGCGTGCTGCCCAGGAAGCCTCCGTTCTCCGTCTGCCACCAGGTATCGACGATCGCGGCCTCGCGCTTCCCGACGCTGTTGTAGTACCAGCGCCAGACTTCAGGCTCGATGGGTTCCCCGACTGTGGTCATGTGCTTGAAGTGGTAGTTGTACTTCTTGGGTTCGTCCGGGCCGAGCTTGCGTAGCATGCGAATGGTCGTCGGCGCCGTGTGGAAGATATTGACCCCCAGCCGCTCGGCGATCCGCCAGGGACGGCCGGCATCCGGGTAAGTGGGAACGCCCTCGTACATGACGCTGGTGGCCGCCAGCGCCAGCGGACCGTACACGATGTAGGAGTGACCGGTGATCCAGCCGATGTCGGCGAAGCACCAGTAGGTGTCCTCGGGATGGATGTCCTGGTAGTACTTGGAGGTTCCGGCGACATAGGATAGGTAGCCGCCCGTGCTGTGCTGACAGCCCTTTGGCTTGGCTGTGGTGCCGCTCGTATACATCAGGAAGAGCGGCGCCTCGGCCGGCATCGATACCGGCTCAACGGTTTTTCCGCGGTAGTCGGCAAGCACCTCATCCACGAAGAAGTCTCGGCCCTTCACCATCTCCGTCTTGGACGAGTACTTTCCCGGGTGCCGCCGCCAGACCAGGACCTTGTCGACTTCGGCCCCCTCCTTCTTCGCGGCGGCGATGGCCTCTTCGGCCTTGACCTTGTGGTCCAGGAGCTCCCCATTCCGGTAGTAGCCGTCCATGGTGACGAGGATCCGGCTCCCTGAGTCGGCGATTCGACCGCCACAGGCCGCGCCGCTGAAGCCACCGAACACCTCCGAGTGGATGACGCCGAGACGCGCGCACGCGAGCATGGAGACCGGCAGGTCAGGAACCATCGGGAGGTGGAACGTCACGCGGTCACCCTGCTTGAGCCCACAGAAGTCGCGGAGCAATGCGGCGAACTCGTTCACCCGCTCGTAGAGCTCCTGATAGGTGACGACCTGGGTGTCTTGAGATTCGGGCTCGGGGACCCAGATGAAGGCGGCCTTGTTCCGATACTTCGCCAGGTGGCGATCAACGCAGTTATAGGAGGCGTTCAACCGACCACCGACGAACCACTTCCAGAAGGGTGCGTTGCTGGTATCGAGCGTCGTGTGCCAGTACTTGTCCCAGGTGAGGAGATCCGCATACTCCTTGAAGCATTCGGGGAAGTTCTCCTCCTTGAACCGCTCGAAAATAGCCGGGTCGCTTGCGTTGGCCTGGCCAATAAATTTCGCGGGAGGGGCAAAGTACTCCTCTTCTCGCCAGTGGACCGCGATCTCGGCCTCAGAGACCTCCACTTCCTGCGCGGTGGTACCAGTTTGGATCGTCATTGCCTCATGCAGCCTCCTTCAATGAGTTTCAGCAGGATTACGGCCTTCCCTTTTCACTTCCACATGGGCTGCCCTACCCAGGCAACCGCACGACCGGCCATGCTGTTGACCACATCGGCGCCCGAGGTGTACCAGGCGACCGCCGCGGTAAGGATCCCCACGTAGCCTCCCGCCTGGATCAGCTGGGTGTTCCCGGCGAAAAACCCGAGGGCCAGCAAGGCCTCGGTCACCTCGAGCGTCAGGAAGACGCCAAAGACGGCCGTGTTGATTCGGGTGGCAGCGAACATCATGTAGGTATTGAAGATAAAGAAGGCGAGCAGGAACCAGCCAAGCGACACCTGGACGTCTCCCGCCTTGAGTTTGCCGAACAGCGCGAACACGAGGTACGTGCCGAGCGCCAGCCAGAAGCCACCGTAGGTCGAGAACGCCGTCGCAGCAAAGGTATTCCGGTTTCGGAAGGCCTGCATCCCCGCCATGAACTGCGCCAGACCGCCGTAGAAGATGGCGAGCCCGATGACGATCGCATTCCCATGATCGCCAAACCCGAAGAGGTTCGCGTTGTGGGCGCTCAGGACGAAGGTCGTCAGGGCAAATGCGGCAAGTCCGAGTGGTCCGGGATCGGCTACGACTGGAGCCGGCGCCGCGGTCCTCATTTCCTGTGCCATCAGTCATTCCCTCCTCAATCGTTTTTGATAAAGCGAAACGGCTTCCTCCGCAGCCGAATCAGGGCGCATGGGGGGTATGACCAGAGCGCGCCAACCGCGAGGGGTAGTCCGTTGCTTCCACCATCCCCTGCCGCGAGATCGAGTCAGCTCATCGTAGCGCAGCAGGAAGCGACTTGGCTGAGGCTGCTGGCGGGCGGTCGGGAAGCTGGGCGGTGAGAGGCTCGAACTCCCGACATTCTGCGTGTAAAGCAGACGCTCTACCAACTGAGCTAACCGCCCGCGGCGACTAATTATGCAACGTGAGCGGCGGGCGTCCCCGACATCGCGAAGCGCTCGGAGAAGCGGGCGACGACAGCCTCTTCGACCGCCGTCATCGGCGGCGCGGCACCGAGCTCGAGCGCCATCGAGGTCACACCCTTGTCCGGGATTCCGCAGGCCAGGATGTGCGTGAAAAGGCTGAGGTCGGTCGACACGTTGAGCGCGAAGCCGTGGGTGGTCACACCCTGCGAGACCTTGACACCGATGGCCACGATCTTGCGGTCACCGATCCAGACGCCGGTGTAGCCGGACAGCCGGCCGGCCGCAATCCCGAAGTCGGCCAGGGCGTCGATCAGGCAACCCTCGAGGTTGCGCAGGTACAGTCCCACGTCGGGATTCGGGCCGAGATCGAGGATCGGATAGCCGACCAG
>Ga0070698_100001359_pt1 | contig 27209 bp, 22 predicted proteins | sample KBSK1502metaG_FD_65477 | JGI IMG/M metagenome (GOLD analysis project Ga0070698, IMG submission 65477) | Corn, switchgrass and miscanthus rhizosphere microbial communities from Kellogg Biological Station, Michigan, USA - KBS K1-50-2 metaG | ecosystem: Host-associated > Plants > Roots >...
GCCATCTGGTTGACGTTGTCGGTCAGCTCCTTCCAGATGCCCGACACGTCCTTCACGTCCGCGGTCACACCGAGCGTGCCTTCCGTACCGACGAGACGAGCGACGCGCGTCACCTCGGCGGAGAATCGGTTCAGCTTCTCGACGGTCGCGTTGATCGTATTCTTCAGCGCGAGGATTTCGCCCTTCGCGTCGACGCCGATCTTCTTCGACAAGTCGCCGGCGGCGATCGCCGTGACAACTTCGGCGATGTTTCGCACCTGCGACGTTAGGTTCGATGCCATGCCGTTCACGTTCTGCGTCAGCTCGCGCCACACGCCCGAGACGTCGGCGACCTCCGCCTGCGCACCGAGCACGCCTTCCGTGCCGACTTCGCGCGCGACGCGCGTCACCTCGGCGGCGAACGATGCGAGCTGATCGACCATCGTGTTGATCGTGTTCTTGAGGCCGAGAATCTCGCCCTTCGCTTCGACGGTGATCTTCTTCGCGAGGTCACCCGACGCGACGGCCGTCGTCACTTCGGCGATGTTGCGGACCTGGAACGTCAGGTTGTTCGCCATCGAGTTCACCGACTCGGTGAGCTCGCGCCAAACGCCTGACACGCCGCGCACCGTCGCCTGACCGCCGAGGCGGCCTTCGGTACCGACTTCGCGGGCAACACGGGTCACTTCGTTCGCGAAACCGCGGAGCTGCTCGACCATCGTGTTGATGGTGTTCTTGAGCTCGAGAATTTCGCCTTTGACGTCGATCGTGACGGTCTTCGACAGGTCGCCCTGCGCGACGGCCGTCGTCACGCGCGCGATCTCGCGAACCTGCGACGTCAGGTTCGATGCCATCAGGTTCACCGAGTCCGTCAGATCCTTCCACACGCCCGACACGCCTTGCACGCGGGCCTGAGCGCCGAGCTTGCCTTCGCCACCGACTTCGAGCGCGACGCGCGTCACCTCGGAGCCGAACTGAGAAAGTCGAGCCACCATGCCGTTGACGATTTTTGCGTGGCGAAGGAACTCGCCGCGCCGCGGGCCGTGCCCACCGTCTTCGACATCCATCGTCTGTTCGAGGTCACCACGGGCCACGGCCGAGACGACGCGCGCGATTTCGTTCGCGTGACCCGACAAGTCCTCGATCACGGAGTTGACCGACTGGATGTATTCGTTCCATCCGCCCGTCGTGCCGAAACGGCGCATGCGCTTGGCCGCGTGGCCTTCCTTACCGACGGCGGCGCACACCTCGTGCGACTCATCTTTGATCGCCTTGACCATCGAGACGAGCTCGTTGAAGCACTCCGCGATCTGACCGTCGACGCCGGTCATGTCTTCGCGCATGCGCACGTCGAAGTTGCCGCGTTTGAACGCGCGCAACGCCGACAGCAGCTCGCGATGATTGAGCTGATCGGGGCCGGGAACCCTGGCCTTGCCATTTGCCCCCTTGGCGCGACCGTTCGACGTCTTGTACTGAGTCGGATCCTCGATGCTCATGATTCCTCTGATTTGCCGTAGAGCGCGCGCATGATCTTGTCGGCGCTCGCCGGTTTCACGATGTGGGCGTCAAACCCCGCCTGCAACGCCGTCGCTCGATCCGCTGCTTGGCCGTAACCAGTCATCGCGATCAAGCGCACCCTATGTGTCATGTCGCGCCGAAGCGCTCGCGCGACCTCGTAGCCATCCATCTCGGGAAGCCCGATGTCGATCAGTGCGACGTCGGGCTTCTCGGTGGAAATGATGCGAACCGCAGACGGTCCATCTTCGACCGTCAGCACGTCGTGGCCCTTCATGCGCAATAGATCCGCGACGAGCTCGCGCAGATCTGCAGCGTCGTCAACGACGACAGCGCGCAGCGGGCGCTCGAACGGTCCGGTCTCTTTGCGCGCGGGTTGGAACTTCGCGAGCGTGTCGCTATCGGCAACCGGCAGGCGCACCTCGAACGTAGCGCCGAGGTTCGGGCCCTCGCTCGATGCGTGCACGGTCCCTTGATGGAGCTCGACGAGGCGCTTGACGAGACCGAGGCCAAGGCCGAGGCCGCCTTTGCCATCGGGCGTCGTGCGCTCTTGCACGAACATGTCGAAGATGCGCGGCAAGAGCGGCGCAGGAATGCCGCGGCCGTTGTCGCTGACGCGAACGTACGCCTGGCCCTGTTCGAATCCCCATCTCACTTTGATCGTGCCGCCGGGTGGCGTGTACTTGATCGCGTTCGAGATCAAGTTGCCGAGCACCTGGACGAGGCGCAGCGGATCGCCGAACACGATCGGCGACTCCTTATCACCTTGCACGGCGATCTTGTGCTTGCGCGATTCCGCGGACGCGCGTGCATCCGACACCGCTTCGTTGACGACGCTCGCGAGCGTGAGTGGCTCGCGCCGCAGCTCGAGCTTGCCTGTCTGAAAGCGCGCGACGTCGAGTAGATCATCGACGAGTCGGCCGATGTGATGGACCTGGCGCTGGATGATGCTCCGCACGCGACCCGGCACCGGAGTTTCCGGATCGGCTTCCATGAGCTCGACCGCGGTCTGGAGCGGCTGCAGCGGATTGCGAAGCTCGTGCGCGAGAATCGCGAGGAATTCATCCTTGCGGCGATCCGCTTCCGACATTTGATGCATCTGGCGCTCGAGCGTCTCGGCTTCGAAGCGCTTGCGCTGCATCGTGAGCTCGCGCTCGTGCGCGCGCGCTTGCTCGGCGCGCAGCTCGTCGGCCTTCTGCTGCAGCTCGAGCGTGCGCTGTTGCAGCTCGATGAAGACGCTCGCCTTCGCGCGCAGCACCTCAGGCCTGATCGGCTTCATCAAGAAGTCGAACGCGCCGAGCTCGTAGCCTTTGAGGATTTCATCGTCCTGCCATGACAGGCCGGTGATGAAAATGATCGGTGTTGCGCGATTGCGCGCGCGCGACCTGACAAGTCGCGCTGTCTCGAAGCCGTCCATGCCGGGCATCGCGACGTCGAGGATGATCAGCGCGAAGTCTTGCTCGAGCAAACGCGCTAACGCTTCAACGCCGGAGCGCGCGAGCACGAGCTTGCGCCCCAGCGGCAGAAGCGCGGCTTCGATCGCGATCAAATTTGTGTCGTTATCGTCGACGACAAGGATGTCGCGCCCGTACGTGAGTACGAGTCCTCCATTCTCATCGTCAGGATCGTGGTCCAGGGATGAAGGCACAACTCCACCACTTGTACCCGAAGCGACATCGATCATTGCGTGCACCGTGGATCACCATCTTCTGTTAAAGAAGGCACAATCGCCTCAGGGTGAGCCCTACTCGCCCACTCACCCCGGCCTGGGGCAAGATTGCACGCGATGTGCCCGGGCTTATTGCACTCCCGTCACGAAGATCAACGCACTTCCCGAGCGCGAAACGAGCGCATTCGCACAGTGCGCGGGCTCGCACGCGGTGAGCGCGGATGCCTCAGAACTGAACTGATCTGCAGGGTACTACTCGCACGCAGGAACGAGGTCGTGGCCGGCAAAAAACTCGTCAACAAGTGCCTGCCACGCGCGCGCATTCGCCGGCGGCCCACACTTGAACGCCTTCTTCGACAGCTTCCCTTTCGTACGCATCTCGATCTGCTCTTTGAAGTAACGAACGGCGAGCTCCGCCGCGTACTCGTGAACTCCCTCGCCGTTGTTGGGCTGAAACGCGTAATACGTTCCGCTCACGCGCACCTTCGTCGTGTTCGGCGCGAAGGGCTCGAGGCACTTCACGCGAATGCCGCACTGCCTGACGATCGCCGCGTAGTCCTTGCGCAGCGTTTTTTTCGACCAATCGCCGTGATCGAAATCGTTGAGGTGAAACAGCTCGTGAAAGTACGTGTCGCGCACGCCCGCTTCGCTCTTGAGTAGCGAGCCGACGACGTTGTGCGTGATCGACCAGCCGAGCGCGTAGGCACTCGGCGTGCGCTTGCCGACGGATCGCACGAAGCGAAACGTCAGTTGCTTCCAGCGATACTTCGGCTGCTTGATCTCCGCGAAGAACGCGTCGATCTCGCGCATCGCGCTCGCGACCCACTCGAGCTGCGCGCGATAGCGGTTGATCGGCAGCTCGGGCACGAGGTGGATCGAGCCGCGATAGCCGCCGTCCATCGTTTCTTCTTCGCCGACGGTCGCGATGTCGCCGTAGTCGTCGTAAAGCGCGCGCGCGATCGCCTTGGCCTTCGGATCGGCGTTGAAGCCGGCGTGCAACTCGGAGTCCTTCGGAGCGGCGGCCGCGGTCCCCACGCAGCAGATCACGACGAAGATCGAGCGCATCAGCATAAGCCTGACACGGCCGGCACACCCGATGCTCTTTGATCGCGCATGTTGACTCAACCTCGTCTTTTCATGATCGGCGCAGCGTCGGCCGTTGTGGCCTTCGCGCACGTAGCGCGCGCCGATGACGTCGTACTGACCGATACCGGCTACGAACACCCCGTCACGATCTGGCGCGATCCCGCGATCTACAGCGGCGTCGGCGTCGGCGTTCATCTCGGCGGCGGTGTGTTCGGCTTCACCGACCCGACGATGCGCAATCTGACATCGCCCGTCGGCGGCACGTGGAACTTTCGCGCGGCGTTCGGTACGCACGTCCCGATCGGCGCCGAAGTTGGTTACGTCGGCAACACGACGCAGATCGTTGGCCAGCTCAGCAACAACCAAGCGACGATGCTCGGCACCGAGCTCGACGGCACGCTGCGAGTCAACGTCTTCCCTCGCAGCCGGTTCTGCCCGTACATCTTCGGCGGCCTCGGCTGGCAGCACTACCAGCTCAACGACCGCACGTTCGAGCTCTCGGATACGGGCGTTGCGAGCTCGGATGATCTGCTCGTCATTCCCGTCGGCGCGGGCCTCTCGTTTCGTCATCGCGGGTTCGTGACCGATCTGCGCGGCACGTTCCGCGCGGCGGAAAACGAAAACATGGTGCTCTCGACGACGCGCGACTCGGAGGGCGAGACCCCACTCTTCGCGAAGATGCACACGTGGGACGCGAGCCTGAACGTCGGCTACGAATTCTAAGGTTTGTACTCGTCAGCGCCGAAGTCCTTCGCCGCCCCGATGGGGCGGTACTGGGCGTCGACGTCGTCGCTCACGCTCGAGGTTGCAGTCACTTTATCGATCGCCTCGCTGTTCGCCCCGAGGTGATAGTTGTTCGCGCCTAGGAAGTCGTACGGCGTGATGTCGGGCGCGACGATCGAAGCGGAAAAATCGCAGCCGACGGTGTTCGCCGGCGAGTTCTCCACGATGAGGTTGTTCTTCGCCGGCATGCCGTTCGTCGTCGGGCACGTGACGCCGCCGACGACCTTGCCGATGTTCTGGACGACGGTGTTGAACTCGAACTGATTGATGCCGCTTGTCGTCGCGCCGATCATGACGCCGCCTGCGACGACGTCCGGTTTGCCGTTGAGATAGATGAACGTATTCGTGATCGAGAAGTCCGCCATACCGTCGAGGACGATGCCGCCTTCGAGGTTCTGCGCGACCGTCGAGCGATTGACGCGGAGGTAGCCGCCTTTGCCCTCGAGGCCCTTGTGGCCGCAGCCGCGAATCGTGACGTTGACTAACGTCGTTGTGCTCTCCATCTCCGATTTGATTCCGCCGATCGCGGGCGCAGCCGGGCAGGTGACGGCGAGGTCGTAGATGCGGAGCTCGCTCTTCTGCAGCTTCAGCGTCGGATCCGCGGTGCCGGTGAGCGTCGTCCCCGGGTCGGCGAGAAACGTCGCGCGCTTGGCCAAGATCGTCGCGCTCTCGACGAGGGCGCCGCTGAGCTTGATGTACTGGCGCGTTTGCGTGAGCAGCGTGATCGCATGTGCGATCGTTTTACAGGGCGCGGCCGCGGTGCACGGGTTTGTATCGAGACCCTGATCGCTGACGTAGATCACGTTCGATTCGTCGCCACACGTGCCCTCGGGCAGACACGCGCCGGAGGCACAATCGGTGTGCACGAGGCAGCCTTGGCACGCGAACGTCGTCGGGTTGCACTGTGGCTCGCCGGGGTGCGTTGCGCAGTCGGCGCTCGTCAAGCACTCGACGCAGATGTGCGCCGACGGCTCGCAGTACGGATCTGCCGCGGAGCATTCGGCGTTCGAGGTGCACATCATCGGCGCATCGCTCGGCGCATCGCTGCGCTCGCAGAACGCGAGATCGGTCGGGTGCAGCATGCAGTACTTGTCGCTGCGGCGCTCGCACGCGGCGAGAAGCGCCCCGCATCCGGCGATGACGATCAGAACGCGCATACCCACCCGACGATCGCGCCGTTTCGATCGATCGCGGCCACCGGCGCCGATTCGCTGTGGCCGCTCGTGACGAGGAGGTATGCGCCGACGCCTGCGAGGATCACGCCGCCGATACCCATCGCGATACCGGCCGGTCGCGTGTCGCGATAATACGGCTGTGATCCGTCGTCGGTCTCGCTCGTCAGATACAGCACCGCGCCGCCGATCACGGTCACGCCGCCGAGGCCGAGCAGCATCGCGGGCACCACCTGGGACGGCCGGCTCGGTTGCTCGGCTGCTTGCGCACTCATCGTGATGTCCGCGACGGCATCGGTCGAGATCTTGACGTTGCGCTCGCCGACCTTCTGGCCATATCGGATAAGCACGATCTTGTGCTCGCCGGCGGGAACGTCGCGTTCGAGCGGCGTGATGCCGATGTTCTCGTTGTCGAGCATCACGCTCGCGCCTTCGGGCTTGGAGTGCAGCAGCAGCTTGCCGCGCGTCGCATTGCTCGCGCCGAACACCGTCTTGAGCATGTCGTCGAGCGTGCTCTTGAGCAATCGCTCGTTGCACGCCTCGCAGGCGCGACGCATGCCGACCGGCTCCTTGCCGCGCACGAGCCAGTACAGCGTGATCGTCGTCGCGTTGCTGCTCTTCGTGCGCGGTTTGCGGATCTCGCTGAAGACGACGCTCTCCGTCTTCGCGCGCGCGTCGACGATATCGCGCGCACACGCTTCGTCGTCGATCACCATGCAGTTGAGCAGCGACGACGTCGCATCGCGAGGCATTGCCTCGTTGCCGACGCTGTGGCCGTGCGTGCGCAGCCACCCATCGAGCGAGGTCTCGAGCACGGCCTTGAGCTCGGAGTCACCGGTAACGACGATGCCGACGCTACCGGCATGCGCCGGCGCCACGATCAGCAGCGACAGCAACAGAACAAGGCGGTTCATGGCTCGATGGGGTTAGCCGACCATACAGGATTGTAATTGAACGCGTTGCTGTTCTGGCAAGGTAACCAGAATGCGGCGCTGTCGAGTGCCTGCGTTGGATCGAGCGACGCGATCCAGATCTGGCCGCCGCCGATGGTTGGTTTCACATTGCCATACGGCCGAGCAGAGACGAACGCGATCCACGCTCGCTCACCGACCTGCTGCGACCACGCAGGCATCGTGTTCGAGAGATCCGGCATGTCGTTGAATGTGCCGACGCGATGGCTCGCGATGCGAAGCAAGACCGCGTTGCCGCCGCCCGCCGGCATCAGCATGAGCTCGGCGGTCGTTGCGCCTTGCGATGTGCTCGCAGCATGCACGTAGAGCAGCCGCTTGCCGTCGGGCGAGTAGCGCGGGAAGTAGTTGTTGCTCGTCGTCGAGCCGTTGACGAGGATCTCGGGCGCGCCCCACGTCCCGCTGTTGTACGGAATGCGCGCGATGCTCGCTGCTTTGACGTCGCGATTCGTCGGCTGCTGGCTCGTCAGCGCGACGGCGACGTAATTGCCATCGGGAGACCAATCGGGGTGCGTCGCCCAGCGCATCGACGGCAGCGGCACGCTGCCGAGCGAATTGCCGTTCGATGCATCGTAGAGCTTGAGCACGCCGTCGTTCGCGACGAGCACGCGCGTGTTGTCGGGCGAGTAGGTCGCCCACCCGGTCGGTCGCGTTCCATTCGCGACGATCTTCGGTGCGAGCGTCACGAGGTCGATCGCCTGCAAATCGATCGAGCTGGTGATGTCGTAGCCCATCGCCATCGCGGTCGCGTCGCGTGTCACGGCGTGGCACCCGACGCACGTCGTCCCCGACGGATACATCTTGCTCGCGTTGGGAATGTCGAGCCCGCCACGCGTGATGCCATCGGCGGGCACAGGTCCGGTCACGGTCGCGGCGCGGTAGTACAGCGGGCCGAGTGGTCGATCGCGCGTGAACGCGAGCATGATGTGATTGCCTGCATAGACGACGCCGGTGCCGATCGATGACGTCGCGCGAACCTCGACGCGAATCGGCGCCGCGATGCCCGAGCCGGCGATCACCATCTGCAAGCCGTTGTCGGCCTCCCAGCGGTCGACCGCGTTGCCGCCGAGCTCGATGCGCAACTGCAGCACGTCGGAATCGAAGCGCAGCTGGAACGCATCGTTGCCGGTGCCGCGCAGGAACTGAAACACGGTGCGCGACACGCCCTGCGGCATGATCGTGCCTTCGGCGGGATAGATCAGCGTCGGCGAGCGCGTCGGCTCGCCACCGATCACGGGATTTGCGGGATCGAACAGGCCGGCGCGCGGCGGCGGGTACGTGGTGTCGACGAGCGTTGCGTCGATGTGGATCGTTAGCTTTGCGGTCGCGGTGAAGCCGCGCTTGCCCGCGGTCACGGTGGCGTAGCCCGCGGCCGTGTGCGATGCGATGAAGAGCCCACCGGGCTCGACGCGGCCGAGCAGCTCGTTGTCGATCGACCAGTCGACGTACTGCGTGACGTCGCTTGTCGAGCCGTCGAGGAACGTGCCGATGGCGGTGTATTGGAGGCGATGGTGCTGCGCCTCGGGCAGCTGGATGTCGTTGAGCGTGACCAGCGCATCGCCGGGCGTGATCTCGAGGCCGGCGAGGTTCTCGAGAGGCGATCGAAACGTGATCGTCTCGGTGCAGCCGGTGAGAACCGACAGCAATAGGACCATATGCGCGCGAATCATTTCGTGAGCCGGCCGGCGTAGGCGCCGTCCGGAAACTCTCGCAGATAATTCGCCGCGGCGCCGCGTGCTTCATCACGCTTCCCGAGCGCCCGAAGCGCTTCGATACGGAACCATGCCGCGTCCTCGCGTGTCGCCTGTTGCGGAAATCGTCGGTTGTGTTCCTCGAGCGTGGCCAGCGCCGCCTGCGGATCCTTGAGCTTATAGATTTGCAGCTCGGCCATCGAAACCAGCGCGACGGCCGCCCACGCGGTGTCCTTGCCGCGCGCAATCGCTCGATAAATGTCGACCGCGAGCTTCGGGTCGTGCTTTTCGTAGCCTTGCGCTGCCTTGTAGGCATCACGAGCCAACTCGCGTGTCGTCGGCGGCTCGGTCGCCTTTTGCTTGTCGAGCTCCGGCGCCGGCGCATCGGTCGCGGGCGTCTGCGCGATCTTCTTGGTCCGACGCTTCTTGAGATCCATCGGATCCATTTCGATCTCGGCCTCGGCCTCGGGCTCCGCGATCACCGGTTGCGATTCGGCGGGCTCGGCGGCCGCCGTCTGCATGACCTGCCCCGCAGGCGTCCACGACTGGCCCGCTTCGATAAGCCACTCGCCGCCGAGCGCTTGGACGCGCACCTTGCCGCGCGCGACATCGACGCGTGGGCTCGGGTTCTGCGTCACCTTGAAGCGCGTCCCGACGACGATGACCTTCATATCCTTCGCGATCACGACAAACGGCCCGCGACCGTGGCGCGGCTCGACATCGCAATCGACCGCGCCGCGCTCGAGCTTGAGCGTCACCGATCCGTCGGCGCCCACTTGCCACTCGACGCTTGTGTTGCTCATCACGTCGACGAGCGCGTGACCCGGGATGTTCAGCTGCGACGTCATGCCGACAGGGGTCACCACGCGCGACGGTGACTCGACAGTTCCCCCTCGTTCACCGCCGCGCGTGATGAGCAGAACCAAAGCCGCCGCCACCGCCACACTTGCAAAGGCGAGCCCGATGCCGAGCCGACTCTTGCGCGGAGGCGGGATGACCGCATCCGCACGATCCGTGATGCGCACAGCCGCGAGTTGCGCGAAGAGTTGCCGCTCGACGCGCTCGCGACGTGCCTCGCTCACGGGGGGATCGACGACGATGCGCTTGTTCATCGCGCGTCCTCCTTCACGAGCTCGGCAAGCACCGGGTCTTGTGCTGCCTTCTTCATGAGCTCGCGGCGCGCGCGCCAGATCCGGCACTTCGCCGCGACGAATGAGGTCTGCGTCAGCTGCGCGACCTCGCTGATCGATCGACCGTCGATCGCGAACAGCGCGAACGCGGTGCGCGCTTCCGGCGAGAGCTCGGAGAGCGCGGCGTAGAGGCGGCGGAGGCCGTCGCGTGCGTGCGCTTTATCATCGGTCGAGCCGCCGCCGCCTTCGATATCGCCGACGAGATCGAGCGGCACTTGTGCGCGGCCGCGCGTGCGAATGTGATGAAACGCGACGCGCACTGCGATGCGATCGATCCACGTCGATAGCTTCGAGTCGCCGCGAAACCGCGCGAGGCCGCGGAACACTGCGATGAATGTCTCTTGCACGAGGTCATCGGTGTCGCGCGCCGAGCCGACGATGCGATAGACCGTCGCGTTCACGCGGCCGTACTCGCGGCGAAATAGCGTGCGTTGCGCGAGCGCATCGCCGGCGATGCACGAGGCGACGAGCTGTGCGTCGTCCTCGGGAGCCGGGCGTTCGACGATGCTGAGACCCACGCATCCTAGTGTGCGGGAAAGCCAAATAAGTTACAGCCGGATGCCGACGATCAGCCGCGTTAGCACCTGGATCCGCGGAATGGTCAAAATCTCTTCATTTCCAACTTCATACCTCTGGCGGCGCAGTAGGCAGTCGCCCGACACGGCCAGGCCGATCTCGATGCCGCGCGGCAGGCTGTAGTGGGCGGTTGCCCCCAATCGGAGCGCGGGGTCGTAGCTGTGCGAGTCGACCGGCGCGCCCTCGACGAGGTCGCCGTGCAGCTCGATCAGGTGCAGCGCCACGCCGGCGGTTGGCGCGATGTGAATGCGCGAGTGCACCTCGAATGCTTTGCGCGCCTCGGCCGCGACGACGATATCGCGCACGCGACCGACGAACGCCGGCGTCATAAAGCCGGCCTCGGGCGCGACGTCGCCGGTGACCGCCGCACCAAAGCCTTGCGGACGCCACACCACCGCGGCGTAACCGGCGAGCGCGCTCGTCTCGGCAGGCGCGGCGAACCATGCGCCGCCACCGAGATCGATCGCGAGCCACGGTGGTGATGGCGGAGGTGGCGCCGGTGGCGCGATCTTCATCGGTGCCGGCAGCTGATCGCTATCGGGCGTGACGCGCAGTGCGCGCAGCATTGTGCGGACCATGCGCGCGGCTTCGGCCGCTTGCGTCGGCGATAGCGGCGGCGCGTACGGCAGCTCGCGCACGAGCAAACGATCGACGTTGCGATCGTACGTGACGAGCGTCGCGCCGGTCGGTGCGGGGAGCAGCCACACCGTTGCAGTGGCGTGCTCGCGATCGGCGAGGCGTCGCGACTCCGCGGAGAGCTCGCCGATCGATGGCGCGGCCGCTTCGCCGACGGTGACGACAGCCATGCCTGCGGGCACGAGCGCGTCGTCGAGCGCGGTGCTGAACGCGGCGTCGGAGCTGACGAGCACGATCGGCTCACCGGGCCGCGCGTGTGCGACAGCTGCGACGGCTGCGACGGTAACAAGCAGGAGCAGTGCCCTCAACAACACTCACGCTATCACGGGCGAAGCCATGCCTCCTTTGGTAGGTTGCGCGGCATGCGCATCCTGCTGTTGCTCCTCGTTCTATGCACCGCCTGCCAGAAGCGCAAAGAGCCGCAGCCGCGCGATGAGGGCTCGGGCTCTGGCTCGGGCGGCGTCGTCGCGCCGACGGCGAAAGCGCACGATGCGATCGCGCGCATGGACTTCAATCGATTTGCGGTGCGGCTGAACATTCCCGTGTACTGGATCGCCGACGCGAACAACAACAAGAGCATCGAGCCCGAAGAGACGGCGCCGCTTCTGTTCTACGGCGCCGCAGCGACGTGGACCGATGGCGGCGCGTTCTCGAAGGACTTCGAGACGACGTATTCGAAGATCGTCGCCGCCGCGAAAGCGCCGCCACTCGACGCGAAGACCGATGATGGCAAGCGTCGCACGCTCGTGCTCGCCGATCTCGATGCTGGCCGCCCGACGCTCGTGCGCTCCGACTTCACGAAGGCGAGCGCAGAAGAGAAGACGTTCGTCGATCACATGCTCAAGGTCGCCGATCTGATCGATAGGCTGTACGAGACGCAAAACGGCGCCGCGGCGCTCGCGAAGTCGTTGCCGCCGGATCCGGAGAGCCAGAGCATGTTCCGGCGCAATCGCGGACCGAAGTGCGTCGGGCCGGCGACGGAGAAGGATCCTGCGTGCTCGGCGCTTCCGGGCGCGCCGAAGCCCGTCGTCGATATTTATCCGGCCGACATCCAGGCGAAGGATGGCTTCTGCAAGGAGCTCGAGAAGCGCAAAGACGCCACGAAGCTGCTCGATCACTTCAATGTCGTCAGCAAGGACTACAAGGCGGTGCCGTACAACGAAGCGTACAAAGAGCAGGTCACTGCGATCGCGAACGAGCTCAACGCCGCGGCGGCCGACATGAAGGATCCGAAGGAAGGTCCGCTCGTCACGTATCTCAAGGCGGCCGCCGCGAGCTTTCTGTCGAACGATTGGAATCCCGCCGACGAGGCGTGGGCGAAGATGAGCGTCGACAACTCGAAGTGGTATGTGCGCGTCGGCCCCGACGAGACGTACTGGGAGCCGTGCGCGCACAAGGCGGGCTTTCACCTCAGCTTCGCGCGGATCAATGAAGGCTCGAAGGAATGGCAGAAGAAGCTCGTGCCGGTGCAGCAGGAGATGGAGGACGCGGTCGCCGCCGTCGCCGGGGCACCGTACAAGTCGCGCAAGGTGACGTTTCACCTGCCGGACTTCATCGACATCGTCGTCAACGCCGGCGATGACCGCAGCCCGCTCGGTGCGACGATCGGCCAGAGCTTGCCGAACTGGGGGCCGGTCGCGAACGAGGGCCGCGGCCGCACGGTCGCGATGGTCAACATCAACACCGATCCGGACAGTCGCGCTGCGCGCAAGGCGCAGGCGGAGAGCATGCTCGACGCGGCGAGCGCGAAGCTGTATCCGCCGTCGACGGAGCCGGGCCTGCTCTCGACGATCCTTCACGAAGCGACGCACAACCTCGGGCCGGCGCACGAATACAAAGTCAACGGCAAGAAAGGCGACGAGGCGTTTGGCGGCCCGATCGCGTCGATGATGGAGGAGCTCAAGGCGCAGACGGGCGCGCTGTTCCTGCTCGAGTTCTTGCGCAAGAAGCAGCTGATCACCGACGAGATGGCCGTCGGATCGTACGTCGATGCGATCGTCTGGGCATTCGGTCACATCTCGCAGGGCATGTACACCGGCGACAAGAGCCGCAAGGCGTATGGCAACCTCGCCGCGATCCAGATCGGCTATCTGATCGACAAGGGCGCGCTGACGTGGGATGCGAACGCGATGGCCGCGAACGGCACCGACAAGGGTGCGTTCACGATCCACGCCGACAAGCTCGTGGCGGTCTCGCAGGAGATGATGAAGGACGTTGCCGGCATCAAGGCGCGCGCCGACAAGGCCGCCGCCGAGAAGCTGATCGCGCGCTACGTCGACGCCGAAACGGTCGTACCACACAAGCTGATTTCCGAGCGGTTCCTGCGTCACCCCAAGCCGAGCTTCGTGTACTCGGTCGCGCGCTGAAAATTTGAAGTTGCACGCGCCCGCCAACGTGTGTTGGCATTCGCCGTGGGTGAGTCAGTTGTTCAAGATTCCCGACGATTTTCGTGCGTTCATGCGAGAGGTCGCCGCCAAGGTCGACTTCGGCGAGATCGGCACGGCCGTCGGTGACTACGCACTCGAGCACGAATGCGGCCGCGGCGGGCGCGTCGAGCAGGGTCGGGACATCTATCGCTTCACGTACCTGACGAAGGACGGCGCCGGACGCTGGGAGATCACGCTGCGCGAGCAGGAAATTCGCGACATCGCCGGCGGCATCCTCGTCGAGGTGCCGGCCGTGCTGCTCGCGCAAGGCACGCGCACGAGCCGCGGCGATGCGCTCGTCGTGTGGGGCGAATACGATGACGATGCACTGCGCATTCGCACGGTCACCGATCTCGGCATCGCGCTCGACGGCATGCACGCGCGCGGCACGCACGAGCCGTGCATGGTCCGCATCTGGTCGCCGAGCGACGAGCAAGCGGTCGCGGTGTTTCACGGCTTCGAATGCGCGATCTACATCGTGCATTCCGTCGATGGGTACGGCCGCTCGGTCGGCGATCCGACACGCAGCGATACGTTCGAGCTCGTCGATCACGATGTTGGCAGCGTCGAGATCGCGTCTGCGGATCTCGTGCCGTGGCGTGTCGCGCGGCCCGCGCTGGTGCGGTTTGTCGAGTACGGCAGCCTCGGCGAATCCGTGATCATGGAAGGCTCGATCCCGACGCAGTTTCTGTTTCTCGGCGATTTCGATCGCGCGGCCGAGCTCGCGACGCGGCGTCCACCGCCGGCCGATCCGGCGCTGTCGAGCTTGCCGAGCAAAGTGCCGCAGGGCGAATGGGCGAAGCGGCTGATGACGAGCCTGCTCGAGCTGCAGCTGATCGAGATCGATATGCAGATCAAGGACAACATCATCGCGCGCGTCGCGATGTTGCTCGTGCAGTACGGCGACGACGCGCTCGATACGCCCGATGCAGCGAACAAGCTCGCGAAGGAAGTCGAACGCGTGCGCGGTGTCGGCGCGCTGTTCGCGACCGGTGGCGATCTGCAGATCGCGCTGCGGCGTACGCAAGAGCCACCGACGCAACCCAACGCGTTACCGTTCACGTGAGGCCCACCGAGCCGGTCCGGAGGAGCGCAGCGGCGCCCGATAGGGAACCCGGCGGGGCCAGCTTGCTGGGCCCGCCGGCGCCGCGAGCGAGGACCGGCGAGGTGATGATGACGCTCGTCGCGATCGCTGTCCTCACGGCATGCGGCGACAACCTGCCTCCACGCGGCGAGCTCACGATCGTCGGTCACAGCGATATCAACGGGCGTGGCATGAACGCGGCAGTCGCGCTTGCCGACGATGTTGCCTACGTCGGTTCGCGCATCGACAAGAAGGGCATCGCGATCGTCGATATCTCCGATCCGGCGCGGCCGACCGTCGTCGGAGAAATCGGGCCGCCCGACGAAGGCCTCAGTGGCATGTCATCGCGCGAGCTGCGCGCGATCCCTGAGATCAACTTGCTTGTCGTGCTCAACCTGCAGTGCAGTCCATCGCTGCACGGTTGTGCGTCGGGTGCCATCGAGCAGGAGAATCTGAAGTTCTACGACATCACGAACCGCCGCGGCCCGCAGCTCCTCGGCACGTATTACGTCGCAGCCGGCGAGCGCGGCACGCAGCGCTCTCCGCACGAGTTCTATCTGTGGCGCGATCCGGTCGAGCCGACGCGCGTGATCGTGCTGCTCGCCGCGACGTCGGCTCCCGGGCTCGAGATCCTCGAGGGCAGCCTCGGTGCACCGGTTCAGCTCACCGCGTGGGATCCGACGCAGGTGGCCGGCTTTCCGACGGGGCTCACGAACAGCATCCTCCATTCGGTCTCCGCCTCCGACGACGGCCGCACGATCTATCTTTCGCATCAGACGGCCGGCCTCTACGTCGCGGACATCACCGGCTTCATCGAACGCGGCGTGTCGCCGCAGGTGAAGCTGCTCACGCCCGCGACCGACGGCCTGCGATTCGGCGTGATGGGCCCGCACTCCGCGGTGCCGGTTCCCGAACGCGACCTGCTTGTCGTCACCGAAGAGATTTATCCAAAGCCGTTCGGCGAAGGTTGTCCGTGGGGCCATCTCCGCATCGTCGACATCGCGGATCCGGCGCATCTCGCAGTCCTCGGCGAGTACAAGCTCGCCGAAAACGATTGTCTCTACGACGCGCCGATGACCGCGTACACGGCGCACAACGTCACGGCGACGAAAGGTCTCGCGCTCGTCACATGGTACGCGGGTGGCTTGCAGGTGCTCGACATCTCCGATGCGACGAACCCGATCCGCGTCGCCGAGTTTCGTCCCGATCCGTTGCCGAGTGTCGCCGTCGAAGATCCGGGCCTCGGCGGCAGCAAGATCGAAATGTGGAGCTATCCGATCATCCGCGATGGTCTGATCTACGTCGTCGACTCGCGCAACGGCCTCTACATCCTGAGCTACCAAGGTCGCTATGCCGAACAGATCGACGAGCGGCGTTTCCTCGAGGGCAACTCGAACCTCGGCGCGTACGTTCCGCGGCGGTGATCCGTGTGGCTCAGAGGGATCAAACAGATCTTCGCAGCGCGCCGGGAACGTCGCGCGCTAGGCAAGGTTTCTCGATACTCGCTCGACGAGCTCGTCGAAGACGTGCCGATCCGCGTCGTCGGCCGCGCACGACCGCACGGCCCCGCGCTCCAAGCGCCGCTCAGCCAGCGCGTTTGTGTGTGCTACGCGATTGTCGTCTACGACTGGCACTGGGACGGAAGCGTCCGCATCGTGCATACGCGTCAGGCGCGCGCACCGTTCATGCTCGAGGACGAGTACGCACGCGTGCTCGTCGATCCGGATCGCGCGAAGTTATCTGCCGAGTTCGATTACACGAACCAACTGCCTCCGTGGCAGGACAGGCTCTCGATGCTCGGCGTGCGCGAGCGTGATTGGTCTCAGACGGATATCCTTGATGTCGACGAGGCGATCATCGAGCTCGACGAACAGATCGCCGTGATCGGAACCGCGATGCGCGAGCCCGATACGGATGCCGCGCCGGCCAGCTACCGCGATGGCGACATCCCGCTGCGCTGGCGCCTCGTGCCGACCACGATCAGCGATGACCCGCGGCTTTGCCGCTAGTGAAACGTCGCGGTGAACAGCGCGACGTTGTACGGATCGAAGCTCGACATCGTGTACGTGACCGTAAAGCTGCCATCGCCGTGAACGAGCACGTCGGGAAGTAGGTACGTGCCGTAAAACCCGGTGCGGTCGCAGCGAAAGAATTGGTTGCCGGCGCAGTCGTTGTCGGCACCGCAGCAGTACGTCGCGAGGAACTGCGGATCGGCCATGTCGTGGACGATGATCGGCTCGCTCCAAGGTCCCTCGGGTTGATCGGCGAAACGCGCGATGATGCGATTCGTCGTCGCGGTGAGCTCTTCGGCGAGAAACATCCAGCGATCGATCTGTGCGAAGTAGCGAACGCTCGTCTCGCCGTAGCCCGTCGCATCGAAGAGCGGCATGGGCTCTGCCGCGAAGCCCGGTTGCGCGAGTGAATCGAGTCGCTTCGTTGCGAGGTAGACGGCACTCGCGCGGTACTCGCCGGTGCCGAACGCGTAGACGTAGTCACCGTGCGCGACGGCGGCGATGTTAATGAAGCGGCCGCCGAGCGCACCGCTGCCATCGAAGCGTTCGTCGATGCGATACAGGATCTCGTAGAGCGGGATCGATGTCGTCGATGGCGTTGTCCACCGCGCGAGGTAACTGCCGCTCATCGTGGTGTCTGTCGGCGACACGACGGTCGTGTAGAACACGTAGAGCGATCCGCCGTGTGCGAACGCGCCGCTTGGTACTTCGAAGTCGCCGGGCAGGTTCGCGAACGTCGGCCCGCCGTTGCCGCCCGCGGGATTGTGGATGTAGTCGCCGAGCGACTGGCCTGCGGGCACCGTCATCGCGGCGCCGGCGAAGTCGCGCTGCACGCTGGGATCGACCGTCGGCCCGATGCTCGCGTCGGAGGACACCACCACGATGCGCAGCCCGGCGCAGAGCAGGCTCGGATTCGCTGCGATCGCGGTCGCGCTATCCGCGCCGTAGCCGACAGCATCGGGATGCGACTGATTTCCCCAGATGCCGGCGTAACCGATCGTATCGCCAAACAACATGTACAACGTGTCGTCGACGACGACCGGGATGCCGAGGTCCGCGCCGAGCACGTTCGCGCGATGCTGCACGTCGTTCGCGGTCGGGTCGGCGATGTTGTGATCGCTCAGGAGCTTGCACAGCTCGTCGCTGCGCTGCAGCACCGGCACTGGGCGCGCCGCCGCATCGTCGTCGCGATGCGAGCCGTCGCCGCGGCTGGCATCGCCGGTGATCGACGATCCGCCGCAAGCGGCAACGAGCAAAACGACGAATCGCACGCGCGCGATCATCACATCGGCGCTGTGCCGCGAAAGCTATCCCACCTCACACGCGCTGCTAGGCTGTTGCAACATCGAGTGGGCACTCATTCGATCGTGAAGTGATAGTTGTCGCCCATGTTCGAGTCGTACTGATTGCAGCCCCAGATGTTCGTCGCCGAGAACCACATCGCGAGATCGCTGCCGCGCGGCACGGTTACGAGCGGATCCGCGGCGACGATCGAGCTGCCGCTCGAGCGCGTGACGAGCAGTTGCTTCACCGAGCCGCCGTCGACTTGGTAGTAGCCGGTCACGCTCCACACCGCGTTGCCACCTGTCGAGCCCTGGCACTGCGAGAGTCGCGACGGCGCGTAGTGGATCACGACCTGATCGCCGGCGTGGATCGCTGCCGATTGCGTCTCGCTCCAGTCCGCGTTGAACGCGAGCACTGCGCCTCGGCTGCCTTGCGAGATGTCGAAGCTGTAGTTCGCGCCCTCGTTGGAGTCGTAGGCGATGCAGCCCCATCGGTTGTTGATCGCGAACCAAAGCTCGACACTTTCGGCCGTCGCTGGAATCTGGACCGTCGCGGTGACGGGCTGCACCTTACCGTTTGAATCGATGCGCGAGACCGCGAATGCGACGGGCTCGCCGCCATCGAAGCTTGCGTAGCCGCTCACGCCCCACGCATCGCTTCCGTTCGTCGAGCCGCGGCAGTCGGTCAAGCGCGAGAGGTCGTACTGAACGCGAACCGGGCTACCGGCGAGCAGCGTGCCCGTCTTCGTTTCGCTCCAGTCGCTCGAGAACTTGAGGAGCGGGGTTTGACCATCCGCCTTGCCGTCTCCACCGGTTACGTCGTCTTCGGAAGAGGCTACGCAGGCAGCCATCGTGGTTGCCAAAAACAACATCGCAAAGGCGCGGCGCATCATGGCGGCGCACCTCTGCACCGGCCGAGCCAGTGCGACGCTCGTGATCCCGAGGGCCTACGTCGAACGAGTGGCCAGCGCGCTAGCCGCCACTAGAGGCAGGTGCCAGACATCGCGGTGATCCATTCGCGAATCAGCGCGAGGCCCTCGTCGTAGACGAGGTTGCGGCCGAGCTCGGGCATCCGAATCTCCGGATCGGTCGATGCGATGCGGAAGATCATGATCGATTGATCGGGCATGCCCGGCACGATGTCGTATTGCAGGCCGCCGGAGCCGCGGCCCGTCGCGATAGGCGCCTTGCACACGCCGAATTTCGCCGGATCGGTTTCAGCAGCATCGAGGAAGAGTCCCGACGTGCGCGCGACACCGCGCGCGTTGTGGCAGAAGCCGCAGTTGATATCGAGCCACGTGCGCGCACGTTCATCGACGGTGCCTGTCGCCGGATCGGTCGCGACCACCGCGTGCGGCCACTGATCGACAGGCGGCGCACCGACGAGCACGCCCGCATCGATCATCGCCTGCATCCGATCAGGACGTAGGTTGCGAACCTTGGGCCCGACCGGCGTCACGATCTCATCGTGCTCTTCGTGGCACTCCTTGCATTGGTTCTGGTTCGGCACCGCGTAGCGATTCATCCGCGTGCTGCCATCGTCGTGAGTCCAGCTCGCGTCGACGAGCTTGCCCGCGATCGCGACGTCGGCATCGCTCGTGTTATCGCCGTAGACGTACGCGGCGCCATGCCATCCCGATTCGCCATGCACGAGCACGCGCGTCTCGAGCATGCGCCGCCCCGCGGCCGGGTCGCGGCGATCGTGCAGATAGCTGAACGTCTTCACGAGCACGCTGCCGACGGGAAGATCGAGCGCGTCGCTCGGATTCCACGTCGTCGACATACCCGCGGGCAGACGCACGAAGCGATCCTTCACCGTGTAATCGGAGAACAGCGGCGTGTTGAGATCGTACGGGATGACATCGGCCGCGGGCGTCTGCGTCGCGATGTCATCGAAGAGTCCCCAGCCCGAGAGCTTCTTGCACATCGTGCCGTCGATCTCGCACTCGTCGGGTGCGCCGCAGCTCGCGGCGATCGCCAACAACAACCACTTCGTCACGGCAAGACAACCTCGGGAAGTGGTGCGAGAGCACAGTCGTGCGGCGACATGTCCTCGGACGGTAGCGCGCCTTCGCCGAGCGGCCAGGCGAGGTTGATGAAGTTCGCATCGCCGTTGTTCTGAATGCAGAGCTTGTCCGTCGCCGGATAGGGATCACGCGCAGGGTCGAGCACGCCATCCCACGCGATGTCGGGGACGATATAGGGAGGATCCGGATGAATCTCGCCGATCGCGAGCAGCAGCAGCGCGCCGAGCTGGCCGGTCGGTTTATCGCTGACGCCGATCAGCGTGTTGTCGTGGATCGAGATCGCGGTCGGATATTGATCGTAGTTCGGGTCCGTGACCGTGATGCCGAGCGGCACGTAGCTGATCACGCCGATGTTGATCGATTTGTGATCCTTGATCGTGTTGTTGAAGATCTCGACCTGATGCGCCGCGAGGATCGCCATGCCGGTGCCGGCCGGCACGTTGCCGACGATGTTGCCCGCCGGCGCGAAGTTCAGCAGGTTGTTCTCGTAAATCTGATTGTCGAATACGCGCGTGATCGCGCCGTTCTTGACGTCGAGGCCGGGCAGGTTGAACACGAGCACGCCGCCGGTGTTGCCAGTCGCGGTGTTCTTCGTGACGTCGGCGTGCGTCGAGTTCTCGATCTCGATGCCGGCGACGTTCCCTTCGGCGCGGTTGTTTTTCACGATGATGCCGTCGGATTGCCCGACGTAAAACCCGGCATCCGATGCGCCCTTTACGAGGCTGTCCTCGATCAGCACCTGGTGACACTGCACCGGGTAGAGGCCGTACGCGCCGTTCGTCTCCATCGGGCCGCCGGTCCACTCGACGCGCGTCTTGTAGATGTGCACGCCGGTCGAGCCGAGAATCTTCAGCGCATCGCCGGGCGGATCTTCGATGCCAATGTCGTGGATCGTGAAGCCGTTCGCGGTGACGAGGATGCCTTGCGCGCCGGAGGTCTGGCCCTTGAACGACAGGATCGTCTTGTCCATCCCCTGGCCCATGATCGTGACGTTATCGACGTCGAGCGAGAGGTCGGTTTCGAAGTGAAACGTGCCCTCGCCGAACGCGATCGTGCCGCCGGGCATCACCTCGATGAGCGCTGTTTGCACATCCGTGGCGCTCGCGCCCTCGGTGAGAGCAATACACTCGCCTGTCACGCCCTCGCATGGGTCACTACTGCACGCAGAGACCACCAGAACCAAACCAAGCCATCGTTTCATCGCGGGAAGGTGGCCAGAAATTGGTCAGACCGTCAAGTCTGCTGTTCGCAACCGGCTGATCTTCCGAGTGTGCACGGGTGATGCAACGCACCAATCTGTGCGCCTTCCGAAGCAGTTGCAGCTCGCTCAGCTCGTGGACGAGGCGCCGACCGGAGACGAGTGGCTGCACGAGCAAAAGTTCGATGGCTACCGCATCCTCGCCGAGCTCGATCATCGCAAGGTCCGTCTGCTCAGCCGGCGGTTCAACGACTGGACCGCGCAATTCCCATCCGTCGCCGATGCGGTCGCTGCGCTGCCGGCCACGCAAGCGTTGATCGACGGCGAGGTTGCGGTCGTCGAGGCCGATGGGCGCACTAGCTTTCAAGCGCTGCAAAACGCGTTCGGCCGGCGCGACGCGAACATCGTCTACTTCGCGTTCGATCTGCTCGCGCTCGACGGCAAGGACCTGACGCGCCTGCCGCTCGTCGAGCGCAAAGCGCTGCTCGAGAAGCTCGTCGGAAAACCGGACACCGTGCGCTACTCCGATCACGTCGTCGGCAACGGCTCGGCGTTCTTCAAGCTCGCATGCAAGCGCGGCCTCGAAGGCATCGTCTCCAAGCGGAGCGATCAGCCTTACACGCCGGGTCGCGGCAACGGCTGGCGCAAGACGAAGTGTCTGCTCCGGCAGGAATTCGTGATCGCCGGCTACACCGATCCCGAAGGCGCGCGCACGCATATCGGCGCACTGCTCGTCGGCTACTACGAAGGCGGCAAGCTCACCTACGGCGGCAAGGTCGGCACCGGCTTCAAGATGAAAGACCTCGTCGATCTCAAGCGCGCGCTCACGCCGATCGAGGTCGCGAAAGCTCCGTTCGCTCCCGAACCGCCGCGCGCGTGGACCGGCCCGAACCGCCACTGGGTCACGCCGATCCTCGTCTGCGAAGTCGCGTTCAGCGAGTGGACCAACGACGGGCGGCTGCGCCATCCGTCGTTTCAGGGTCTGCGCTCCGACAAACCGGCCGCCGAAATCACGCGTGAACGCGCCATTCACGTCAATCGCTAAAAAAGATCGCGACACTCGCCGGCGCGCCACGTCTGGAGGGCATGACGAAATACTTTTTGTTCGCCACGCTCGCGCTCGCAGCTTGCTCCACCGACTCGTCGCTGACGATCAACAACGAATCGAGCTACACGATCACCGAGATCAATCTCAGCCCGATCGATCATGTCTCGTGGGGTTCGGATCTCCTCGGCAGCAACGTGCTCGCGCCCGGCGACGCACTCGAGCTCAGCGGCATCAGCTGCAACACCTACGACATCCGTGTCGTCGACAACACGAACGCGGAGTGCATCCTCGACTCCGTCGATCTTTGTATCGATAACGCGATCTGGCACATCACGAATGCCGAGCTCGCCGCCTGCGCGTTTTGAAAAGCAGAACGAGTAACGCGCCGGGCGCCGAACGACCTGTCGAGCAGCCGCATGCTTGATCCGGCTGCGGCTCGCTCGCGGTCGGCGCGACGTTCACGACGCCGCTGATCGTCGGGCCAAACCAACCAGTCCCTTCGTCGACCATGCGCGCCGCGAAGAGATGCTCACCGATCTCGCTCGGTGCGCGCACCGGCACGCGCACCTCGATGGTTTCGCCGGGCGCGACATCGTGCGGCAAGAACACGCGCGCATCGATGATGTCGTTCGCGTAGCCAGCGGCTGGCTCCCACGCGATCGCGTTGACGTGCGCTGCTTCGGGACAGCCCGGTGCGGCGGCGAGCCGGATCGAATCGCGCCACGTTGCGGTGCCGCGATTTTGCAGCGTGACGACGGCGTCGCGGAGCTCGCCGGGCGCGAGCGTTGGCAACAGGGCGGTGACGAGGCGCGCGGCACGCGGCGTGTTCGCGAGTGCGGCGATCGCATCGGCACTCGGCCGACGGTGATCGGCATCATCGAACACGCCGTACGTCGCACCGGGAAAATCTTGAAAGTTGAAGTACAGCGCGAGTGCGACCTTGCCGAACTGGTTCATCGCGGAGAAGCCCGCGCGCAGCCGGTCGGCCTGCACGTCGTCGCCGACGACGCTCGCCTCCCAGCCGTATTCGCTGACCCAGAGCTGCTTCGTGGTCGCGCCTTCGTGGGCGGCGACGACGTTCCACACGGCACTGAGGTTTTGCAGCATCGCGCCGCGCACGTCGGCGGTCGTCGAGTCGAGGCCCTGCGCGACGTACACGTGATAGCCGATGCCGTCGAGCGGATAGCTGCCGGTGACCTCGTGCGTGTAATTCCACGCGAGCTCGCTCGTGCCGATCGAATACGTCTGCTCGAGATAGTCGGAGGCCGATGTGCCGTCGAACGAGAACAGCGGCCCGGAGATGAGGTCGACGTTCCAGCACCGATCGCCTGCGTGGTCGCGCTTCACGGCGAGGTACGTGTCTTGGAGGATCTTCGCGAACGCGCGCGGCGGAAATCGCGCGGTCTCGCCGTCGGCCCAGTTGTTCGGCTCGTTGACGAGCTCGAACACGCGCACGCGATTCTTGAAGTGATCGATGATCGCGATCGCGTTGTGCACGTAGTCGTCGATCCATGCGTTGCTGCCATGTGGCTGACTCGACGCGACAGCTTCGTCGTTGATGAGCGCGTAGACCTGGATGCCGCGCGCGAGGTAGTCGTCGATCACGCGGTCGTACACGGCGAACCAGTCATCGGTTGGTGAGTCCCAGTCGTCGAGGCGAAGGTTGATGCGCACCCAGGGCGTGCCCGTCGAATCGACGGCGTCGCGATTCTCGTGAACGACGCCGTGGTCGACAACGCGCCCGACATCGAGACCCGATTCGGTCGCCGAGAGCACGGCAAGCAGCAGCATCGTCATCATCGTGCGCGCACGCGTGCAAGCCGCGGGCTCGCGGCAAAGCTCGCGGAACCTCATCGCGAGGCGCAGTCAGTGCAACCGACCTGCAGCAGTCTGACGTTCGCACTGGGGATCGAGGTCCGTGCAATTGATCTGCAACAACTCTTCGGCTCGCAGCTGGAGTAGCGTCGGGCGGCCATGCGGCTTCTGCTCTTCGTGCTCGTCGCGTGCTCGGCACCGGCCGAGCCGGCGTGCGCGTGCGAGAACGGCCAGATCTGTGAAGCCGAGCGCTGCGTCGATCCGTGGCGCTACGGCTCGCCCGTGTGGTCTGCGTGCGACGGCGAGCCGCGCGCGACGGCGGAATCGCTCGCGCAAAAGGCAGCCGCGTACGACGCACGCGCAATCGCGCTGCACACCGATCCGAAGCTGCCGTGGGTGCTCGACGTCGCGATCGCGAGCGGCGTCGATCCCGAACGCGCGACCGCCTCAGACGTCGTGATCTGGCGCAGCGGCGAGAACGATGGCTTGTGGAGCGCGCTCGTGCTCGCGGCCGAGGCGTACAGGTTTGCCGTCACGCACGATCCAGCGGCGCGCGCTGCACTCGCGACGCTGCTCGCCGGCGAGCGACAGCGCATGGCGATCACGGGCGTGCCCGGATTGTTCGTACGGCAGTTGATCCCGCCCGACGTGCCTGGCCTCGCGTGCCCGAGCGATCCGGCGGTCTACGTGCCCGCGCCCGACAAGCGCGGCAACAAATGGGTGCGGATCGGCGGCGACGGTTGCGCGCAGGTGGCCGATGCCAGCGGCGCGTTCACATCGACCTCGCACTGCGGGCTCTCCGAGTTCGCGAACTGGTGCTTTCTCGATAACGTCTCGCAGGACGAATACGTCGGCCACCTGTTCGCGCTCGGCGCGATCGTGCGCGTCGTCGACGATGCCGAGCTGCGCGAGATCGCGATCGATCTGTTGCGCCAGATCGGCGAGCACCTCGCGGCGCACGATATGGAGCTGATCGATTGGGATGGTCGGCCGACGCAATGGGGCAAGTTTCATCCGGGCGCGGATGGCGACACGCCGGGCTATCTCGCCGTGCTCGGTGCAAGCACGCTCGCGAACGCTGCGCTCGCCGAGCCGAGCCTCGAGCTTGTGTTTCGCGCGAAGGCGGCCGACTTCGCGGCGTATCTCGATCAGGTCGATCTGTGGCAGGGCCCCGATGGCTGCGAATCGAACTGGAACGACCTCTCGATGTTGCTCGCAAACTTTCATCAGCTGCTATGGACGCGCGATGACGTCGCACTGTGGCGCGATGCGTTCGTGCGCGAGGTCTCCGAGCCACCGGTGTCGCGCGGGCCGCTCGTCGAGCACAACGCCTGGTACGACATCATGTGGGCGGCACAAAAGCCGCTCGGCCCAGGCACCGACGGGCCGGCGTACGCCGCCGTCGAAGATGCGGTCTGCCAGTTGCGTCAGTTCCCGCGCTCGAATCACGTCGTCGCGCGCGACACCGCGGCGCTCGCACCACACGCGTGTAGCGATCGGTTCGATCGCTCGCTCGCGGCAACCGCATTTGGCATCGCCGATCGTCGCGCCGCGACGTACGCGTGGTGGGGCAATTCGTACGAACGCTACACGAGCGCCGACGAGCCGACGCTCGTGCAGCAGCCGGGCGGCTACCTGTTGCCGTACTGGATGGGCCGCTACTACGGCTTTATCAGTGCGAGCCAATGAGCTCGCGCGCACACGCGAGCAGATTGATATCGGTCGTGCCGGCGCCTAGCTCGAGCAGCTTGGCATCGCGTGCGAGCTTCTCGAGGCCGAGCTCTTCCATATAGCCGTAGCCGCCGTGGATCTGGATCGCGGTCATCGCCGCATCGACCGCCATCTGCGCGCACATCGCTTTCGATGCGTTGACGAACGGCATGTCACGCACGCCGTTCTGCTGCATCCACGCGGTGCGAAACACGACATTCTCGACGGTGCGCAGCTTGAGGAACAGATCAGTGATCTTGAGCTGCACCGCCTGGAACTCGCCGATCGGTCGGCCAAACTGTTGGCGCTCGCGCACGTACGCGAGGCTTGCATCGTAACAGCGCTCGATGATGCCCCACGCCATCGCGGGAACACCGGAGCGCTCGTTGCCGAGGCTGTCCTTTGTATCGAGCCGCCCGCCCGGTCCTTTCTCTTTGCCGCCGAGCAAGTGCTCGATGCCGAGCCGCACGTCATCGAAGAACACCTCGCTCGTCGGCGAATCGCGCATGCCCATCTTCTTGAAGGCGGGCCCGACGGTGACGCCGGGCATGTCGCGCTCGATGATGAACGTCGCGAGGCCGCGCCCGGCTTCGGGCTCGCCGCGATCGATCTTCGCGTAGACGAGGAACACGTCGGCGCCCGGACCGTTCGTGATGAACGTCTTGCTGCCCTTGAGCACGTAGCCATCGCCATCGGGACGCGCGGTCGTGCGCATCGACCCGAACGCGTCGGAACCGGCACCGGGCTCGGTCAAACACCACGAGCCGATCTTCTGCAGCGTCGCGAGCGAAAGCCCCCACTTCTCGATCTGATCGGCGGTGCCCTTCGCGACGATCGCGCCGCCGACGAGGCCGAGCGAGACGCCGAAGCCCATCGCGAAGCCAGGCGAGACGCGCGAAATCTCCTTGACGACGACGTGCATCATCATCGGATTGCCCGTGCCGCCGGCGAGCGTCTTCTCCGTGTCCTTCTCGGTCACATCGCCCGCGCGCAGCTTCGCGATGCGCTTTTGCACCGAGCCGCCTAGCATCGCGTCGAAGCCAAACGTCTTCGCCATCTTCTTCATTAGATCGAACGGCTGCTCGGTGCCGTGCTCGAGCGCCGGAATCTTCGGCGCCAGCTGCGACTGACACCATTGCCGGACCATCGTGGCGACCATCTGACTTTGCTCGTCGAGGCGGAACATGGCGGCATCCTATCACCGCACGTCGGCGGCGACGGCGAGTAGTTGCTCGCGCAGCCAGCGGTGTGGCGGATCGTCGTGATCGCGCTCGTGCCACGCGACCGCGATCTGGAACTTCGGCAGTGCGAGCGGCGGCGGCATCGTGACGAGGCCAAGCG
>Ga0070698_100001360_pt1 | contig 27196 bp, 24 predicted proteins | sample KBSK1502metaG_FD_65477 | JGI IMG/M metagenome (GOLD analysis project Ga0070698, IMG submission 65477) | Corn, switchgrass and miscanthus rhizosphere microbial communities from Kellogg Biological Station, Michigan, USA - KBS K1-50-2 metaG | ecosystem: Host-associated > Plants > Roots >...
GGCGGGGTGGTCGATGGACTCTATCGGGCTGCTTACGGGGCTCGACCCGATTTCGCGCACTTCCTGCCTGACACACGGACGGTTGGGAACGGGGTTCGAGTGGGCATCGACGGTTGGGAGACTGTGCTGGCAACGAACACGGAAGCGTTTGTTAACAGCTTCGTCAATCGAGCGGAGTTCCACGCGGCTTACGACAACCTAAGCGATAGTCAGTATGTCGACGCGCTAATCTCGCACACCGGAGTGAGCTTCACTGCGGCTGAGCGCGATGCGCTGTTGAGTGGCCTCGGTGCCGGCTCAATGACGCGAGCCCAGGCGCTCAGGAGTATTGCGGAGAACAATAGTTTCGTGAGTGCGAAGTTCAACGAAACGTTTGTGATGATGGAATACTTCGGCTACCTGCGACGCGACGCTGATGCAAGTGGCTTCGCGTTCTGGCTGAACAAGCTGAACCAGTTCAACGGCAACTTTGAACAAGCGGAAATGGTTAAGGCGTTCATCGTCAGTGGTGAATACCGCGACCGGTTTCCGAAGTAGTGCCTTGGAGTGCGTTATTAATTTTGGAGTGCGCTGACCTGTCAGCGCTTTGGCCGGCTGCGACCTGTCGCAGCCCGGTCGCGAGTAGACTCTAGCCAGGCATTGCGGCGTCAAGCCGCCGCAGACCAAAGCGGCGACAGGTCGCCGCACTCCAAAGGAGTCGCGCCTCAATTGGAGGCTTAGCCTCTAGGAATAAAAGACCGATTGGGAGGCTGTCGCTTTAGGGACTTGGTTTGCGCGTGACGGTCCTCGGCCGTTCCCCGCCGCCAGTTATGGACGGCGTTTTCGTTTCAACATTTTCAACCTTGACCGGCACTTCGCTTTGCCTGCTTGCTGGTTCGGGATGCGTCTCGCGTGGTTCCGATCTGACAGGGGCATCGGGCGTTTTTACGGCCGCTTGTTCCTTCACGGGTTTTTTAGCCACCGAAGCCGACGACTTCTTTGTCGCAATAACACCTTCCTTAGGTTCTCGAAGAATCTCCTGATGAACAGCGCCAGCTTTGGCATCACTCGAAACCGCTTTTCGTGAGTCGTCAGAGCTGGGTCGTTCAGTTAACTTTGCCTCCGCGACACGCTGCGGCTCTTCAACTGCCACCACTGCCTGACCTGGGCCGGCACTCCCACTTACCTCGGCTTGCGAATTCGAAATCGAGAACGATTCGGGAGACTTAGAGGTTTGACTTACGGCAGCCACGGTGGCCGGTGGCGGAGCCGAACTAATTGTCATAACCTCAGAGCTCGTTATTCTCAAAAGAACAATCACCGCCAGAGCGAAGACTGAAACCATTGCCACCATAGCCAGCACCAGTTGTTTTAAACTCAGTTTCGTCTTGACGAGGAACTCAGTAATCGGCGAGTGGCGAGGCGCTTTCGTGCGTTCGCCCAAAACCGTGGCAAACGATGCTTCACCAGCCAGGACCTTGGATTCATCCAGTAACTTAACTCGCGAAGCGGATCTGCGTTCACGATGGTCGTCGACGCTACTGCTTGAGATCGGCTCCCAGGAGTCTTGCGGTTTGAGAGGGCTCTCTTCCAAGGGTTGATTCAGACTGACAGTGGCAAACGATGCCTCGCCCGGAAGCACCTGCGACTCATCTAGTATTCGAACCTGGCCGGGAGTATCAACGACGAGGGGTTCATTCTCGATGTTCGGAGACATCAGGTCGATGTACTGAGCATTGGCTCGCTTCCCCTGCAGGGTTGTTTCATCTTCATCGTCGTAGTCAGGCGCCCAGACAGACGCGGGTGAAGCATCAACGTTGTCTATGGATTCCAGCCACTCCTGTTCATCAGCAATTCTATAACTGTTTCGTGGCGCTGGAGCTGACATGACTGCCTCCCTTATTCCTGATCAACATGCGACGGTTGATTAGCCGGTGCCTGAGCCGCGGTCGAATCGGGCGTAACGCTTGTCAAAATCGAATTTGATTGGTTGCCGCTTTAACGGGCGGCTATCGGGAGAGCGAGACGATCTGATTCCTGCATTCGAATCAAAATCGATCTCGTCGGGATTGCTGGTACTCTAGCGAGAAACCGCGGGTTCAGTCAAACGGGAAAAGCTTCATCGACCAGTTGCCACAAAGCAATCAGAAGCCTGTCCGGGCAACCAACTGGCTGCCCGTTTTGCTTTCGCACGCCTGGAGTGCACGCCCCACTTCAACGTCTTATGGTTCCCGATGAAGATCTTGTTGCCATAGAGGTCCTCGAGCAAAACGCCTGTGCCCCAGGGGCCAGCTCGTTCCCAAAATGGGGATTGCGTTGTCCCGGAGTTGGGACCACGTGCGAGTAGCGCCAATGAAATCCGTGTTCGTGGGCAGGCGCTGAGCGGAATCGGCAAACAGTGGAACTTTCGGCCGACCAATCAATTAACGAAATCGGCTAGCAGGCGTAACGGACGCAATTTTGCTGGCACGGGCCTTGATTCTACATCGGCTCAGTCTTTATCTAACCGGAAGATCGTGTGACCGAAGTGTGGGAGCGGTTGACAATAACTTATTCCGAGGTGTTGGGTTGATTCACCATCCATGCGCTGCTGGCGTCGGGCGCCCTGTGATGGGTCGCCGGAGTTCGACTCTGTTCTTCGAGTCAGGCCAACCTCTAGCCGCGTCCTCTGTCGACGCAGATCCGGTTCGCAGCCATGCTGTGAACCTACTGCTCCAAGGGCCACGACCGTCGATTTGATCGTCGCTCGGGGTACGAGTGAGGGGCCAACCGAACACGGACAATAACTCTTGTTGAAGTGAGGGACCGAGTCGATCCCTTGTGGTGCTGCAGTACGAGTGACGTCGGTAACAAATCTAGGGTGGGAACGAAACGAGGTAAAGAATGCGTACTCTAATTCAAGATCTTCGGTACGGTGCCCGGATGCTGCGCAAGAATCCGGGCTTCACTCTGATTGCTGTGGTGACGCTGGCGCTCGGCATCGGCGCCAACACGGCGATCTTCAGCGTGGTCCACGGCGTGCTTCTGCGACCGCTGCCATATCACGAATCTGACCGCCTGGTCTGGCTGAGTGAGCGCAGTCCCAACTTTCCCAGCATTTCTATCTCATATCCAAATTTCCTTGACTGGCAAAGCCAACAGACCGTTTTCGATCACCTCGGTCTTTACAAACCCGTAAGCATCAATCTAACCGGCGATGGCGATCCCTTGCGGCTTCAAGGCACCTTAATGTCCTCCGGCACATTTGCCGCTCTGGGTGTCCAACCGATAGCCGGCCGGTTTTTCAGCGTGGATGATGATAAACCCGGGGCCGCAGGCGTCGCCGTCATTAGCCACGCGCTTTGGCAAAGCCGCTTCGGCGGACAAGCAGGGGTTTTGAACAAGCCAATTAACCTGGACGGACAGTCTGTCACCGTAGTTGGCGTAATGCCGGCAGGGTTTGCCTTTCCCAGCGACGTTGACCTTTGGGCGTCGCTGGGACCGCAGCTGGGTAATGCGGGTCTGCACTATCAGGATCGCGGTTACCACTCCAATTGGTTCGGCGTGGCGCGCTTGAAACCGGGCGTCACGCTGGGCAAGGCGGCCGAGTCAATGGAGATTGTCGCGCAACGGCTGGAACGGGAGTATGCCCCGAACAAGAACATACGCGTTCGCATTGATCCTCTTATCGATAACTATGTCAGCGGAGTGCGTCGCGCGATGTGGACGCTGCTCGCGGCTGTCGGTCTCGTGCTGCTCATTGCGTGCGCAAACATCGCGAACCTTCTACTGACGCGCGCGACGGCGAGACAGAAAGAGATGGCGATACGCGCTGCATTGGGTGCCGGCCAAACACGAATCGTCAGGCAGTTGTTGAGCGAGAGCTTGCTCCTTTCACTGCTCGGTGGCGCTCTAGGTTTGGTCCTTGCGCGTTTGGGACTGCCGTTGATTCTTACCTTAGCGAGGGACAGCATTCCCCGGGCGGAAGCAATATCGCTGGACACTTCCGTCTTGTTCTTCGCTGTGATGGCTACGGGTATCACCGGCGTTCTATTCGGCCTGCTGCCCGCCTGGCAGGCGAGCCGCGTCGATTTACAGACCACAATGAGAAAAACTTCGCGCGGCACGACAGCCGGACGCACCTCGCTGCGCGAAGGCTTAGTGGTTGCGGAGTTCGCTCTAACCTTGGTGCTTCTGGTCGGCGCAGGCTTGTTGCTGCGCAGTTTTCAACGGCTGCAGCAGGTCAATCCCGGCTTCACTGGCGACCGCGTCTTGAGCTTACGCTTCGATTTGCCTGAGCGAAAGTATTCCGGCGAGGATAAGCAGGCCCAATTCTATCAGGCCCTACTCGAAAGGGTGCGCTCACTTCCGGGGGTGAAATCTGCCGGCGTTGCATCCCGGATTCCGCTTGATGCTACCGACACTTTCCAGAGTGCTTTCCTGATCGAAGGACAGCCTGCGCCTCCGCCAACGGAGTTGCCCGTGGCAGACCTGTCAGTCGTCAGTCCGGACTACTTTCAAACGGTTGGCATATCCTTGATCCGCGGGCGGGCATTCGACGACAGTGATGATCGAAATCATCTTCGAGGAAAGAAGTTGTCATCTGACGCGGGCCAGCGTTGGATGGACGGTCTGAACAAGATCATAGTGGACGAAGACTTTGCCAAGCGCTACTGGCGCAACAGTGACCCAATTGGCCAGCGAGTCAGATTTCCCTGGGGGCCGAACGGACCGGTACTCGAAATAGTCGGCGTTGTTGGGCACGTGAAACTGAACCAGTTGAGTGAGGCCGGCGGATTCTTGCAGGCTTACATTCCCTTCCGACAAGGTCCGCGCGGCGGCATGGCGGTGCTGATAAAGACGGCGCTCGAGCCTGCAGCGTTAGCTGCCAGCGTCAGAGAGCAAGTCCAGGCACTTGATCCGGAACAGCCAGTCTACAACCTCATTACTCTCGCCGAGATTCGAGATCGATCGATTGCGCCACAGCGTTTGAATCTGGCGCTGTTGGCAGGTTTTGCCTTGCTGGCTCTAGTGTTGGCCGCTGTTGGAATTTACGGCGTGCTTTCGCAGTTAGTATTACAACGCACCCAGGAGATCGGCATTCGTCTTGCGCTCGGCGCGCAATTGGGTGATGTGTTGCGACTGGTCTTGAAAGATGGAATGAAGCTCGCTCTGATCGGAGTGACCATCGGATTGGCGGCAGCCTTCGCGTTAAGCCGCCTACTGGCGAGTTTTCTGTTCGGAGTTACGCCTAATGACACGTTGACTTTTGTCAGCGCCTCGTTGCTGCTGGTCGTGGTTGCGCTGCTAGCCTGTTACATCCCAGCGCGCCGCGCGACGAAGGTCGATCCGCTGGTAGCTTTGCGCTACGAGTGAGTGTCAGAACGGGGAAGTAGGGGATGTGATCTGGCTGGAAACGATTCTCACAGTGACACGCCAGACTTAAGACGCGTAGGTAAGGAAACGCGAACGGAATCCTCTGGCCTCGATCGATGCCGGGAATCGACTTGGGGGCAAAAACGTCAGTTGCCCCATATTTATAAGGCAAAGCCGGAAGGACAAAGCCGATCTCCTTGATGAATTGGAGGACCGTAGTCTAGTCGAACGACCGACCTTCGATCAGATCTTCCTGCCCAGCGAACTTGCCTTTCCCCAGAACTTCGGGTCCCGCGTCTCTCTTTTCACGCGGCTGGATTGGCTTCCGCCCTCCAAAGGTGCATAGCGGCATAAGCCCTCCAGGGGCGCCAGGCTTCGGCTCGGGCTTCGAGTTCGAGGGCTGAAAGAGGGCGACTGGGCCTACCGGCGATGTGCCGCAACACTGAGTCTGCAGAGGGAAACGCGTCCGGCTCTCCAAGTGCACGAAGAACGACATATTCGGCAGTCGACTCGCCAATACCTGGCAATTTCAACAAAGCCGCACGAACATTTTCAGTAGTAGAGCTGAAATCCAGCTTGCCGTGAATCACCGCCCAGGAGAGTTCCTGGAGGGTGGTAACGCGAGTCTTTGTGAAACCCAACCCGCTGAGATCTGCCCGCGCCAGTGCCATGGGCGTCGGGAATAAGCGAGTAAGATCTGATACCGGCTCATTGATACGCTGACCCGCCCTGTCAACAAGACGGGCAGCGAGTGCGCTACCGTAGGCAATGCTTACGTTCTGCCCAAGGACAGCACACACCGCGCATTCGAAGGGATCCCATGCTCCGGGAATGCGCAGCCCAGGACGCTTCGCTACCAGTGGGCCAAGCAATGGGTCGGATCGGAATGCGAAGGTGATGCGAGCCGGATCGGCATTAGCGTCAAAGGCACGACGCGCCGCCGAGGAAATCTGGAAAAGTGCTGCGGGCACCGCGCTTCGTATGCGAAGTTCGAGCGCGTGCTCCCCCTCAAGTGGCCGGACGCAAATTATCGAGTGGCCCTTGTCTCCCCTGAGTGTCCGGGAGTAACCATCTTCATCGACCCGCTCAACTCCCGAAATGGCATGGGCGGCCAAAAAATCTCGCACCTGGCTCCAGTCATACGGTGGACGGAAAGCGAGTTTAAGGATCACTTCACCGCCTGCCTTCGAAGCGATGTCGGAGGGCAGGTTCTTGCGAAGCTCACGTGGCGCGCGACCGTAGGTTTGCAAAATGGCGGCATTGAACCGGCGAAGACTCCCGAAGCCTGCTGCCAAAGCAATCTCTGTGATCGGCAAATTACTTTCGTCCAACAGACGTTTGGCAAACTGAAGGCGCCGGGTCTGCGCGAGGGAGATCGGCGATGTTCCTACGTGCTGCACAAACAGGCGGCGCAGATGACGTGAGCCCACTCCCAACTTGTTCGCAAGCTCATCGACTGAGGCATTATCGAGAACGCCTTCATCGATCAAACGCAGCGCTCGCCGAACGACGGCCGAGGTCCCGAGCCACGCGGGCGTTCCGGGAGCGGCTTCCGGCCGGCATCGCAGGCAAGGGCGAAATCCGGCTTCCGCAGCAGCGGCCGCCGTGGCGTAGTAACGCACATTCCAACTCTTTGAAGTACGAGAAGGGCAGATCGGGCGACAGTAGATCCCTGTCGTCTTCACCGCGATGAAGAACTTACCGTCGAAACGGGGATCTCGGCTGATTCGCGCGCGATCAAGGGCGCGAGCATCAAGTGATAGGGTATGAGCCATCAATGGAACCATACGTCAATTCTTAATACGGCAGTAGCCATTTTCGGACACTACTGGCCAGTCATCTAACTAGATTACAACGCTGAGGAACTGATTTTATGGGCGACTATCTTTCCCCTCCTAAACTGGTCTGGCAATCGTGTTTGAAAGTGGCTCTTGTGCGAAATCCAATTCTACCTAGTATTGGAAAAACAGTATGCCGCAAGACAGACGGCAATAAGTGAAGCAGCGTTTCTTTCGATTGGATTTGCAATATATCGCCTCCGTAACTCTGGCTCGTCGCGTCCGAAATCGGCTAGTAAAACCATAGGCGTCGGGTTAGGTTCATCAGCATCAGTCTCCCCGTAACCTCGATCGTGTGAGGAACTCCCATTCCAGGGTTCCGACAAATCTGCGCGAACCCTACGGTAGTCCAGATGCGCTTCGGACTGTTCAATGTTTTGATCAAACTGCACCATGCGGCGTGGCGAAAGTGCACGCTGTTGCAACGAGAGTCGGAATCTTATGTCCACGATTCGTGACTGGCGCGGAAACAGAGATATGTGGGTGCGTGTCCTCGAAAGTCAAACCAGTGAGGGCCTCGACACCTGGAACCACCGAATTCGGGAGGTGTCACTCGCGAATGAGCGCCAGCTTCGTACCTGGCTCTCGGCCCACGGCGTAACCGGTTACGCGCAATCACTTCTGGTCATGGAACGTTTCGGCTATCCGGACTTTCTCCTCGCCACGGCTGACGAACTGATCCAAAAGCAGTATGCCGATCGCACTCAACTACGCCCGATTTATGACGCGATCATTATCGCGGCAGAGCGCTACGGCGAATTGGTTATCCAGGCGCGAAAGACATATGTGTCGCTGGTTACGCCCAGGAGGACCTTCGCACGCGTGCAGCCAAGGAGGACACACGTGGATCTGGGACTTCGCCTTGAGAATTGCGAGGTCGGCGGCCGATTGGAGACCTCGCGGCTTCACCATACGATGCGCGTTCAGATTGCCCTTACTAGACCTGCGGAAGTAGACGCTGAAGTTCAGTGTTGGATCGAGCGGGCATACCTCGAGAACTCTTAATACGGTTCTGATTGAGAGCTTTCCCATAAGCGAGCTATCTTAAAACTCAACGAGCCGGAGAATGCGCCGGCCGAAATGGATTACGCTATAGACAAGACTGGGATCGATCTGTGTTTCAGGTCTGGAAAGTAACGAAAGGAAAATCAAGATGTCGCCACTTGCTCTAATTACCAAACGATCTGTTTACCTCGTCACCTTCATCGCGGTTTTTAGTCTGTTGTTCGTGAAGGTGGAGCGCGTCGTCGCATTTCCATCGCCGGTAAAGACAATCGATGGAAAACCGATTGTATCGAGCGATGGTGCAGCGAAGCCAAATAGTGAGGTTGTGGAGCAGTTAAAACAAGCGACACAGGAATTGCTCGACGCCATCGCTCCGGGCAAAAAGGAAGTGTGGGAGAAATATCTGGCGGAAGGCAGTATTTATTCGGACGAAGAGGGAAACGTAAAGACGAAGGAAGAAATCCTTAAAGAGTTTAATCCACTTCCAAAAGGCTATATCGGTTCAATAAAAATGGGTGAGCCGAAGGTATTGATCCAGGAAAACGTGATAGCCCTTTCTCATCGCGACCGTGAAGAGTTGGAATTGTACGGTCAGAAAATCGTTACCTATTTTCATTCGACCGACACCTGGGCGAAGCAAAAAGATGGTCAATGGCGAATCGTTGCAACTCAGATTATGGCGATACCGAACGAGCGCAAGCCAATGGCCATTAATCCTCAAAAGCTGGATGCGTATGTGGGACAGTATCAACTTTCGCCAGAAGTGACCTACACCATCACCCGCGAAGGCGACAGACTATTCGGACTGCGGACCGGGCGAGCCAAGGATGAACTGCTTCCGCTTTGCGTTGATACCTTTTACCGGAAGGGCGTTTGGCGCGGCGAAAAGGTTTTTGAGAGAAACGCGCAAGGCAACGTTGTTGAGATGCTTGACCGTCGTGAAAACAACGACCTCGTGTGGAAGAAAGTCAAATAAACTGCCTCTCTTTTTATGAGAGGCAATGAAGCGATTTGGCTGGTACTGATGCAGTTTTAAAGCTTAACTGAAGCCAGCCTGCAACTATGGATCGGGCGAGCAAGCCAACACAAAATCAGAACCGGGAGCGGTAGCGACCGGCCGAATGCTTACCGTTGAGTTCGGGGCCGGTCGCTACCGCTCCCGGTTCTGATTTCGTTTACTAATCGCATGAAGTTCGAATCCAAACTGCGTCAGTGCGATTTGGCTCCTCGATTTTCAGGGCACTCAAATCAATATAGTAAATATCTCCAAGTCCGTTTCCAGGAGCGTGATAAGCTTTTGACAATTCCGCGAAGCTCCAACTTTTACTCTTAGGCTTATCGATCGTGCTGCGGGCACTGGCCCAGAAAAAGTATTTTTCATCAGTGGTGATTCTCGGAGATAGTTCATCTGCGGCAGAATTGATCGGCGCGCCGAGGTTCTTTGCTTTCGTCCATTGTCCATTTCTGTTGTAACTGATGTAGAGGTCGAATCCGCCGAGCCCGTCCGGTCGTCCACCGGCCATGAAAATCAGGAAACTCTCATCGGGCGCGATGAAGGGTTCGAATTCATCAAACGTGGTGTTGATTGCGTCGCCCAGGTTTTCCGCCTCTTGATAGATCCCGTTCACGAGGCGGGATCGATACAAATCAACACCGCCTTTGCCTCCTGCCCGTCGCGAACCAAAATAAAGCGTTTCATCATTTGTTAAAGTCGGAAAGTATTCGCTCTGTTCGCTGTTAACGCGCGGGCCGAGGTTTCGTGGTTCGCCCCAGCCGGTCGCTGTCTTGTCCATCCTCCAAATGTCCAATTTGCGCGGCTCCTTCGTAGCCTTCGACAAAGGGCGTGTGGAGATGAAGAACATCTGTTTCCCGTCGCGAGTGATGAATTCGTCGGCATCCGAGTATTGACCTGAGAACGGAGCAACTTTGGGGGCGCTCCACTTGCCGTTTTCAAGTTGTGAGAAAACGATAGTCCAAAAATTCGCGTCCGGCGTGCTCTTCACGAAATAGAATGTTTTTTCATCAAGTGAAAACTGCGGACAAACTTCATAGTCGCCGGTCGAGAGCACTCCGGGCACGAAAATCGTGGGTTCGGGAATTCGTTTCACCGAAGCGAGGGGACCTTTCCTCCGGGCAGGTTGACCCGCTACTGTCAGGATCGAGATCCACAGACAAAACATCGCAAGCAATAGATAGGATTTCTGTTTCATTTCTCTGCCTTGAAAACCCCCAAACGTTTTAGTAGGAGGTCACCTTTGGGATCTCCGCGTGATTTGAGCCGAGACTGTTTTCCAGCCCGCTACAGTTTGTACGTAAACATCCGTGTACCGACTCATGCCTTTCGACCCATCTGGGCCGGTCCATACGCCAGTGGCCTGCACGAGGGCGGCGTTTCCGTAGATGCGCACGTCGACGTCTTGCAGTTTGTAGTCAACAACGTCAGGACCCCTGGCGGCGTTGGTCAGAAACTCTGCCTTATTAAAAACTGAACCGTCGGATTCAATGACTACAAAATCGTCCGCAAGATGTTTCCGATACCACTCAACATCTGCGTTCATGAAGGCGTCGACGTACTCCTGATTCAGTTGCTCCAATGTAATCTTGTCGGCCCTATCCAGGTCTGTTGCCGTGCCCATGGTGGACTCTCCAGAAAGTTATTTCGCTTTAACCAATTGCTTTCCGCGAAACGAGATCGTTTCCCCAGGTTTCATTTCGTAAAAAGCGACCTTCAGTTTCTTGAGTTCGGCGATGAAGTCGGCAGCTGTTTGGGGAGTCTCAAAGTGGTCGGGGATGGCCAGCTTTGCGCGAACCGATTGTGCCGCTCTCGCGGACATTTTTGGCCCCATTTGGGTGATATTGATCAGGGCGACATCTATCGAGTAATTCTCGCCGATCAGTTCCATGTCCCTGAAGTAGGCTGTGTCGCCAGAATGATAGATGGTCGGGCCATTCCTTACCGCTATGACAAACCCCGCTGGGCTCCCACCGTACGCGCGCTCAGGTTCGTTGGGGCCGGCCTTGGCATTGAAAACGCTGCTCGAATGGACCGCGGGAGTCATTGCAATCATCAATTCCCCGTCAGCAATTTGAATCTCGTTGCCCATTTGCATGAAGTAGTCACTCTCAGCCTGCTTGGCGGGAAAGTCCGTGAGCTTCACTAAGTTGCCGGCTAGTTCGGGATTAGCAATTAGGAGAGCACCGGTTTTCCTGGCAATCTCGACCGCATCGCCAACGTGGTCACGGTGTCCGTGTGTGAGAAGTATGTAGTCAACTTTTGGAACTGCGACCAACGGGTCTTTGCCGTCTTTGGCTTCCGGGTTAGCAGGATTTCTAAGCCACGGATCGATCAATATGATTTTGCCGTTGGGAGTTGTGATGGAAAAAGCAGCATGACCAAACCATCTTATTTTGGTTTCCTGTGCCGTTGCCTGATTGCCAAAGCCAAGCAACAAAATGAACAGGACAACTACTGCGCTCGTGGTTGCTATTTTCATATCCATGGAATGCTTTCAAGATACATGAGTCCGACAAGCGATATGGACGTTTTCGGACTCTGAAGGCTATTGAGTTGAGGAATCCATTTCTTCCGATTCATTGTTTTCGTGCTTCCATTTTCAACTCCATCATGTCGGCACCAGCGGAGAATCCGTGCCGGAGGTAGAAAGAAACACTGCGCTCGCTTGGCCACAGGATCGCCACGTCGACGTTTTTGGTCCGGGCCCAACCCAGTGCTGACGTAAATAACTGCGAGCCTATACCACCGCCGCGACAGTCGTTCCGCACGAAGAAGCTCGTAAAATAGAGGAGAGATTCAGGTTCTGAGTTGGGATTGGGAATCTTTTCGATGAGTTGTGCCCAGAGACTACCGACTGCTGTTTGTTCTCGTTCGGCCATCCAGCAGATCCAAGAGTTATTACTTTGCAAACGCTCTTGCATCCAAAGCGTGCAGCGCTCGAGAAACGACGCCTCATCCTCACTAGCCCGGTTTCCTGACGAGCGGAGATTGTAACGAAGCGTTGCCAGGACTTCCGCATCCGACACTGAAGCTTGGCGGATAATGATTCTTGATCCGTCTTGATCTTCTGAATCTTCATTCATGATCTCATGAACTACTCCTCGGCTTGGAACCTTATTTGATCTTTTTCAGATTAAGTTGTTGTTTTCGTGACGGTCAAGCATTCCAGCCACTCTGACTTGCCGGTCTCTTGAGAAATCGGTCTATACGAGGTAGCAAAAAGCGGATATTGCCGAAATGCCAATTCTCAGTAGAGTCTGTATGATAAAAACAAGATCACAAAGTAGATCAAACCAGCACGATCTCGGCGAGACTTAACGAACTCTTGTCACAAACAGGAGGAGTGATCGTGGTCACTCTGATCGAGCGCGAGTTTATAGTCAACGTTTCACTGGAAAGGGCCTGGCAGCACCTTGCTCACCTTGACCAATGGCCGACGTGGGCGCACCACATAAGGCGTATCGAGGTGCATCCGCAAGGCGAATTAGGTCCGCAGTCGTCAGGGGTTATTCAGCTCGCGAATGGGATGAAAGCAACGTTTCGCATGACGGAGTTTAATCCTGGTCGCAATTGGAAATGGGTGGGACCATTTCTGTGGCTTACCGTTTATTACGACCACTGTTTTGAATCGCTGAGCAGTCATCAGACCAGGTTGACATTTGTGCTGGAGGCCAGCGGATTCGGGACGGGTTTCTTTGGCCAGCTGTTCGCCAAGGTTTACCGTCGGGATTTGGAAAAGGCGATTCCGCTTCTCGTGAAGGAGATCGAGAGCGAGGGCGTAACCTGACTATTAGACTCGTTGAAAGGAAACTTTTATGGACACAACCGCTATTCAGCCTTCAGTTCAAAGTCTAAGGGGTACTCGAGTTATTTTCTGGGCTGGACTAATTGCCGGCACGCTCGATCTCACCGGAGCTTGTGTAGTGTCCTGGCTGCGAGCCGGCGTTACGCCGGTTCGCATCTTTCAATCAGTCGCCAGCGGATTATACGGTCCGGCTTCGTTTACCGGTGGGGCTAAGACGGCTGTGATTGGAGTCGTCCTGCACTTCATCATCGCCACTACCTGGGCTGCAGTTTATTATCTCGCCAGCCGGCGCTTAAGTTTCCTGATTGACCACACAATTATCGCGGGTGTGAGCTACGGAGTTTTCGTGTGGACCTTCATGAACTTCGTCGTTTTGCCCCTGTCAGCGGTAGCTAAGAGGCCCGTTCCCCTTTCAGCCCGAATTATCGGCATGCTGATAATCGTATTCTGCATCGGGTTACCGATTGCCTTTATCATCCGCCGATTCTCGAAGCAGTGAGAGTTGGAGTGTGACTCGCTTGAAAAACACTGGGAAATCTCGAATCTTCTCTTAGGTGATCCATCCTGGGATCGAACCTGAGTATTCTTTCTCGTTCGGTCCAATTAAGGTACGGTTTTGCCAGCCACTCAAAAGCTTGCTCTCTCTGGCCCAACACCGCATGAATCAGTCCGACGTTATAGGGATGAACACTGTTCCGCTTCGCAGATGACTGAAGCTCGGACAGAATCTTCCGCGCCGCAGCTCGCTGACCTGCAGTCGCTAAGACATGCCCCAGCAGTTCTGACGGCTCCGTACTGTCGGTGTTCGTCTCTTTCGCCTTAGTGAACTGGAGAATTGCCTCGTCAACCAATCCTTTTTGCTCATAGCTGAGACCCAGTAACAGCAAACCATCCTGGAAGTTTGGCTCGAGCGCCAGCGCTCTTTGGGAGTAAAGGATTGCTTCGTCGTAATTTCGAGTGAAATAAAGGATATAGGCAAGGCTCGCATTTGCGTCCGGCGAGAGCGGATCTAACTCCTGCGCGCGTCTTACCTTTTGCAGGGCTTCTCCCAAGCGTCCCATTGCCGCCAGAAAGTAGGTGTACCTCGAGTATGCCATCGCACAGTTAGGGTTAACAGCCAGTGCTCGCTTGAATGAGCTTTCAGCGCCGATGGTGTCTCTATCGTGCTTAACCTTAACAGTGGCGAGTGCGGCATGCGCTTCAGCAACGTAAGCATCCAATTCGAGCGCCCTGAGCGCGTTTGATCTACTCTTCTCGAAATACTGCTCTCGATTGAGAGCGTCAAACTCGCCATATGCTATCCAAAAATAAGAGTCTGCGAGTCCCGCGTATGCCAGCGCATAGCCTGAATCTTTCTCTATGGCTTGCTGAAAATACTCAACAGCTTTGCTCAATCCTTCTTTCGATTTCTTATTCCAAAAGAAGAGTCCCATCAAATACGCCTGGTAGGCTTCGGTGTTTTCCGTATAGCGTTTTCTTAAGTGCCTGCGCTCGGCTCCGGTGAGGCGTAGCGCCAACGCCCGAGCCACTTGTTCTGAAATCGAATCCTGCAAGGTGAAAATGTCCGTGAACTGCTCATCGAATTTGCCTGACCATAATGTTTTGCCTTCGTTCAGAGAGATCAGTTGCACGGTGACGCGCACATGCTCATTTGCGCGTTGTATTGTGCCTTCCAAAATCGTATCAACCCCGAGTCTCCGACCTACCGCTTCCACGCCATTCCTGCGCCCCGCGTACTTAAGGACCGTGCTGGTCGGCACGACGAGGAGCTGTCGCAGTCCGGTAAGTTTAGTGATGGTGGCATCAGCCATCCCCAGACCTAAATACTCTTCCGCCTTCCCGTTCTGTTCTAATGACTTGAAGGGCAGCACCGCCAGGGATTGCACTGCAAGGCCAGTTTCATCCTCAGCAAAAAAATTTCCGTTCAGCGAATATGCCGATACGGCCCCGTTGTCGCCACGCATTATTTCTCTAACGTCTGCCGAAAATCGATAACCTCGCTTGGGAACCGTTTCAATGTATTTTCGGTTGGATCCGCCCCCATTGAGAGCTCGGCGTAACTGGAAGATGTTTTGGGCGAGGCTGCTCTCCTCAACGAAGGTATCAGGCCAAAGTCGCTTAATCAGTTCGTCCTTATCGAGAACATGACCACGGTTCTCGATCAAAAATGCAAGAGTTTCGAAAACCTTTGGTGAGAGCTGTACGGCCTTCCCGTCACGCACGAGCAGTCTCTCGGACAAGTCCAACCGAAAGGGTCCGAATTCGAATGAAGGTTGCCCTGTGTTCATATCCAGATCCAACAAATCGTTAAAAACAAAATAAGGATTTTCTAAGCCTCTGTTAAAGACATTCAAGGCGACAACACATACAGTCGTCCACTTTTACAGAAACTTTTCGAAGCTGCCTTCTAGATGCGGGCTTTCGGGTCCTCCGATGCCTCGCTGTTTAGGACGCGCTGCTTCATCTGCGCACATATAAGGCTGGAGGCTTGTTTGATCGGTGTGACACCGGTGACTACCATGTCCGAAAACTTCCAACCCTCGCGACGGCATCTGATATTGTTTTTTCGTTCCCCACTACAACTGTCCCGCTCTGTCAGCGATCATTCGCTGCGGAAAGGCGTGCGCCGCGGCCACACACTGCCTCGGAAAGCCAATCGTGCCGTTGTGGTTATTGTCACGCGCCAGCAAAAGATCCTGACGTGTTGCCTACCAACTACTAACGTATTCTTTCATTTCGCGTCGACTGAGAGGAAAACCATATGGAAGGAAACAATCACAAAGTAAGGTACGTTGCCGTCATCGCCACCGGTCTTATGGCCTTTGCGCTCAGTATGCTTTGGTACAGCCCTCTTTTGTTCGGCAATATATGGATGGCATTCCGCGAAACGCCGATCCATCCTCTGCCAGGTTGGACGTTTGCTTTTGCGCCACTTCGGGAAATTATCACCGCCATCCTGCTCGCGCATTTGATTGTACGTCTGGAAATTAACAACTGGAGAAAGGCGCTCGGTCTTGGATTGGTCTTATGGTTTGCCTTCTACTTTGTGCAATTGGCGGGCGCGGTACTTTGGGACAATCGACCGTGGCAACTCGGCCTCGTGCATGGTGGTGACTGGCTTATGAAAATGCTCTTTATGTCCGTTATGTTGAGTTTTTGGCATCGGGGAAAATCAGGAAAAAGCGCTCACTGATTCAAGCTTGTCGGGCCAGCTGAGGGATGTTTGGAAGCATCATTTTCATTCCGTGTTTAAGACAGGGCTTGAGCTAACCGTCGTACCCCGGTCTTGATTTGTTGCGCGTTCACCGCCGCATAACCAAGAACCAGGCCGCCGCGCGGGAGAGGGTTTTTGCTGTACGCTGCGAGCGGTGCAGCTTCCACTCCGTAAGCAGCAGCCTTTTCGGACGCTGCCAGATCACTGGTCTTCTGCGGTAGCCAACCAACCAGATGCATTCCTGCCTCCGCCGGCTCAACTTCCAGTAACCCTGCAAATACCGTTGTGCGGTTTCGACTAGAACTTGCTGTCGCTCTGCGTACAATGAACGCATCTTTCGGATATGACGGGTGAAGTGTCCCTCGCTGATAAAGTCAGCGAGTATTGCCTGGTCGAGCGAAGGTGAATGTCTGTCCACGAGTGCGCGAGCGGCGATGAACGCTTCCGACAAGCCTTTTGGAACAACGATGCAGCCCAGGCGCATCGAAGGGAAGATCGTTTTGCTGAACGTGCCGACATAGATCACTCGGCCGTCTTCATCCAGTCCCTGCAAAGAAGCCAGGGGCCGGCCCGCATATCTGAACTCGCTGTTGTAGTCGTCTTCAATAATCAAAGCTCCAGAGCGCCTCGCCCATTCGAGCAGCATCAAGCGACGAGACAAACTCATTGTGATGCCCAGCGGAAATTGATGCGACGGGGTGACGTAAACGAGCCGTGCTTTCCCGCTGCGCTGCAGAGCCGCGGCTAAATCAAAACCTTCTTCATCAACCGGGATAGAGACGACTTTTGCTCCCGCCGAAAGCAATGCATTGTGCGCGCCGGGATAGCAAGGATCTTCTACCCAAACCACATCATCGGGGTCGAGCAGAATGCGCGCTGTTAAGTCAACCGCTTGCTGCGAGCCTGCAACAATGATTACTTGATCAGCGTCGCATTGCACGGCGCGTGTTGATCTTAAATGCGCGGCTATTATCTCGCGGAGAGGGCCGTAGCCGGCAGGGTCGCCGTAGCCGAGCAGCTCTCGTGGTGGATTCCGCCAACGGCGGGAGGCAAGTTGAGACCACACCTTAAACGGGAATTCATCCAGGGCTGGCACGCCATTCTGGAATGCATAGTTATTGCCATCGGGCTGCACACGTAACTTCGTGATGCTGGTTGAAGCAAACCACTTACCGCGTCGTGAGAGAGTATGGTCTCCAGGGTTGGCTACCGCTTTGCGCTGAGGTGAACTTAGCTCGTCAACTCTCAGCATCGCTTCCGGAAGAGTGGAAGCAACATAGGTTCCCGCGCCCGTTTTTCCTTCGAGATACCCTTCCGCGAACAATTGATCGTAGGCGTTAACTACGGTCATGCGAGAAACACCCAGCTCTTTCGCCAACAGACGGCTCCCCGGCACTTTCGCTCCGCGAATAAGCTCGCCACCTAAAATCGCACGTCGAACCGCTTCGTAAATCTGTCGATAAAGAGGGACAGAGCGCTGTTTGCCGTCGAGCGTAATGAACGGAATGTTCGCTGTTTTCATGTTTTCGCAGATTATAAATCGGTCTACATGATTTGGCGAAAAGCGGCTATTGTTGAAATACCAATTCTCTGTAGAGTGTTAATACAAATACGGCGTGACATGAAAAAAGATCACAAGTAGATCTCGGGCGAGATAACCAGGCATTGGCTGTCCTGTCATGTCGGCAGGCGGTCAAAGTTGAGACGGGCACATCTTTAAAGGAGACTCAAATGAAACGCGGTTTTGTGGGCAGCCTTTTTATAGTCATCGCGATCTCGCTGCCTGTTACGCGTGCCAAATCGGAGCTCCCAACATGGACAACCGTAATGTCTAAGCCAGCTAATGAACGCTCGGACAAATTGCTTTCTTCTCAACAGAATCAAACCTGCTGCCCCATCCTGGAGCTCAGGCAGTACACGCTCTATCCGGGGAAACGAGACACGCTGATAAATCTCTTCGACCGAGAGTTCGTAGAAAGCCAGGAGGCAGTGGGCATGACGCTCATCGGTCAGTTCCGAGACCTTGATAAACCGGACCGTTTTGTTTGGCTCAGAGGCTTCCGCGATATGCCTTCACGCGGGCAGGCGCTCCAGGATTTTTACAGTGGACCCGTGTGGAAGGCGCATCGTGGTGAAGCGAATCCGACGATGGTTGACTCCTCCAACGTCCTGCTCTTGCGACCGGTGTCTCCGCTGTCTGGCTTCTCAGTCCACATCAAAGACCGGCCCTTGCCGGGCGCTAGCGAAGGCTCAAAGGGGTTGGTGATCGCCACTATCTATTACTTTGATGCACCCGTCGCTGCCGACTTTGTCGACTTCTTTGAGCACACACTCAAGCCGGTTGTGACCGGTAGCGGCGCTTCGATCCTGGCTTATTTTGTAACTGAGAGTAGCGCTAACAACTTTCCTGCGTTACCGGTCCGCGAGAACGAGCATGTCCTGGTGTGGTTCATGAGCTTCCCAGACCAGGCTGCTTACGAACGCCATACTGCGGTCCTCTCTCGATCACCGGGATGGCGGAACGAGATTTCAGGCAAACTCGCGCGTCGTCTTAAGGGAGCACCAGAAGTATTGCGATTATCGCCGACTGCCCGCTCGCTGTTGCATGGCTGATTCTGCGATCCGCTGTCACTTAAGCCAGGCGCAACGCACCAGAGGAAACACTTTCCCGACATCACAAATCAAACGCATGAAGAAATCTGACGTCAATCCGATGCCTGCGTATTTTGATCACTACATCAACTTAGTGGCCGACGTGGAATTGTCGCAGGCTTTCGCCGACAGCATCCAGCAATTAAATGAAGTAAACAAAGATCCCTTGAAGAGCCTGGGGAGCAGAAGCTACTCACCAAACAAATGGACGGTGAAAGGAATCCTGCAGCACATCATTGATTGGGAAAGAATCCTGTCATATCGCGCTTTGCTCTTTGCCAGAAACGAAGGTTCGGTTCCGCAGGGCATTGACGAAAAGCTGCTGGCCGCAAATATGAACGCGGAAGAACGGTCGATTGATGAATTGATTGACGAATTGAAAATCGTTCGTGCTGCGACGAAATCCATGTTCGGTAGTTTCAATGATGAAGCGCTGCAAAACAAAGGGACGAACTGGAAATATGAGATCTCAGTTCTGGCGATGGGCTTCACGATTATCGGCCCTCAAATTCATCACCTCAAAACTGTAGAAGAAAGATACTTTCCGCTCCTTGAGGCGAATCAAACAAATTCATGAGCGAGCTCTTACAAGTCACCGAGAGAACAACGCTGAAACGAGCGCCCAGGCGCGGATCGTTCAACCGTGAAGCGATTTATGAAATTCTGGATGAAGCGTTCGTTTGTCACGTCGGCTTCACAATTGACCAACGGCCCGTTGTGATCCCGACTGCATATGCCAGGGTTGGCGATGATTTACTAATCCACGGTTCCACCGTTAGTCGCATGCTCATAACACTGGCAATGGAAGTTGATGTATGCGTCACCGTAACATTGATTGACGGTTTAGTTTTGGCGCGTTCGGCTTTTGATCACTCCATGAACTATCGGTCGGTCATGATCTTCGGCAAGGCAAGAGTTCTGATCGACAGGCAAGAGAAGGTTGCGGCTCTGCGCGCTTTTACTGAACACATTATTCCGGGACGTTGGGATGAAGTTAGACCGCCGAATCTACAAGAGTTGAAAGCAACCACGGTTTTAATGCTTCCCTTGCAAGAAGTGTCTGCCAAGATCCGCACCGGCGCGCCGATCGACAATGAGCAAGACTATGAACTTGATATCTGGGCGGGTGTTATTCCCTTGAAACTGTCGCCCGGCGAACCAATTGCTGATGTTAAGTTGAAAGAGGGAATTTCGATTCCCCCGTCCGTCTTGAATTACAAAGGAATCTCCGCTTGAGAGAGACCAGTTATTAAAACAAGAGGAAGGGGTTCCCTCGACTAGGGTCCCCTCCCGACGATGGTAAAGAATATGGAGCAACAATTACTCGATACCGATACCGCTGGCGATTTGAAAATCGTCGCTTCGAAGAACTCATCGCCGAACGACTTTGATTTTTTGGTCGGGAGCTGGAGAATTCAGAATCGAAAATTAAACACAAGACTGAACAATTGTCACGAATGGACGGAATTCGACGCCCTCGGAAAATGCAGAAAGATACTCCTCGGTTTCGGAAATATTGACGACTTTCGAACCGAGTTCAACGACAAGCCGTTCGAAGGAATGGCCCTGCGCCTTTTTAACCCGAAGACAAAGCTTTGGAGTATCTATTGGGCCGACAGCAATGTAGTTGTAATTGACGTTGCGCAAGTCGGTTCTTTCACGGACAACATCGGAAAGTTTTACGCGAAGGATGTTTTCGGAGGGAAAGAAATTATCGTGCTATATCAATGGGATAAAACTAATGGGGATGTTCCCATTTGGAGTCAGGCGTTTTCACCAGATAACGGAAAAACCTGGGAATGGAACTGGTATATGACGTTCCACCGACAACCTTAGCAGCATCGATATATCCGACAAGCACCCTGGCAGCCCACTGCAGTAATCGATGCCTTTTCGGGTCCGAAAACGTCAATGTCTTTCACGTGAGTCCTGTACCTTGATGTCGAGTCGCTTCATGCTTTGAAAGTTCGACTTGCCCAGAGAAGCCCAGGGCTGATTTGGGTGGACGGGGGAAGCCCTTGGGGGTCTTACGGACTCGCCGACTTCCCCCGCACTATTGCATCCTCGCAAACATAACGGACTCTTCAGAGGCAATTCTACGCAAGTCGTTATGCAAGAAAGCATCCGGTGTTAGGCCCGTTCGATCCTGGCGATGTAACAGCCCACAGTGGCTGTACGCGCATGAAGAAATTTCACTTCATTGTTTACGAATAAACTCGCAATCACATCTTCGATTGCCCGATCACCAACGAGCTCTCCGCCCACCATAATGCCGTCGTCGGCGTAACACCTCAATACTAGCGGCCTTCGCTTTCTTAGTTCCGGTGGGAACTTTTCGTGCTCTGTGTAGGGCCGACATTCCTGCTCGTGGATGTAGACTGGTCCTACTTCGTTATAGGGATGATCATGCTGGTTGGGAGCATAAGAGAACAAGATGCGCCTTTCGCCAGGTGCGAAGAGAGTCAGACAGATTCTACAGGGGCCATTATCAGTCTCAGTGGCAGCAGAAATGGGCGGCCGGTGACCAAAGTCATCGATTTTGTCTCTTCTAATACGAACCGCAACTGAGTCCGGGATTGGGAACACTCTAAAGTTAGACATCGATTGCTCTCCTTAATGATTCAACTTAGTTCGACTGGAGCATGATAGAGTCCAACTCAAAGACGGTTCTATCCGTTTCTTGCGATCAAATTCCAATCATCAATTTTGCGGCAAAGGGATCGAGGACTGACCGAAAACATACTGCCAGCCCTTTGTAGTTCGCACGTAGGTGTCGCTGAACCAGAGTTTGTATTCAAACTGTTTTCCGTCGTTCGTTCCCTTCAACCACAGCAGAGCGGTTACAACTGCCGTATCACCCCAAACGCGAACAGTCTGTTCGATCTCATCCTGCTGATCGTAAATTGTCTTGCCTTCGCGGGCGTCCTTCAGTAAATCGTTTTTCGTGTAAATCTTTCCCCTGCCCGTCACCAGCACGAAATCCTCCGCGAGAATGCGCCCCATCGTAACCGTGTCGTTTATCTTGACGGCTCGTTGATATTGCGTGTCGAGTCCGGCGACTGCTTTCTTGTCCTTGTCGACAGACACAAGTGACCTACTCGAATTAGTTTTTGTTGCCGCTTTTGTCACCTTTCTTGTTTTTACTTTTGATTCCGCCTGAACACTCAAGGCGAGACTGAACAACAAGAAAATGATCAAACCTGCCGCTATGGTATTTGCTTTTGATTTCACGGTGTCTCCGATTTAGCCGGCGAACGGTAAGGCAGAATAGATGGGTTGCGTGCGGTTTTAGCAGGTCGCAATGAGCGCTAGCGAACCGCGGTAGCAATTTCGGTCTAGCGACCTGCTTTCTTGCCCGCGGTCACGCCAGCGCCCAAGCGTGTGCACTACGTCTTTTGAAACTATGACTTTGCTCGAATTGCCGACCGGCCTGACTTCTTCGCACTTCCACTCTCTAAAATCGGAACCGCTACAAAAGCCGTGATCTTTCCGGTAGCCGGATTGACTGCCCTGCCCGTGATCTCGCCGTCGTCATTAATATCCTGGGCATTCACGATAACGCCAGTAAAGCCAGGGATGAGATCCTTGAGATACTTGATTTCATTGTTTTGCCATAGGAATCCGAGGCACGCGCCCGTGATAGTGCAGGAAGAACCGACCACCTGGCCCTGCTCATTGATACCTGTAGCCTGGCTCAGAACATGATTTACGCCCGGGAGCGGGTCAATTTTTTTCATCCCACCGCTTCGCGTCCAAATAAAAGCACGAAGGAAATCGCCGTTAAGATCACCCTCATCGGTGGCTCCAAACCCGACGATGTCGCCATGTTGATTGATAGCCATTGGCGTGATCCACAGTTCGGCGCCGAGGTTGCCGAGGTTGGTGATCTTGCCACCGTCCCAAAGCAAAGCGTGCTTGGCCGTACGTCTACCAACCGCTTGATCGCAAATACCCGAGATTCCGACGATTTGTCCCCGATTGTTAATCGCCGTGGCTGCACCACTCGAGTCCCCGGGAAAGAGAGGGAGTTCCTGCGGCTGATTTGCGTTCGGACCCCAAGTGACAGGACGGAACTGCAGGACTTGAGGCGACACACAGTTCGTCGGATCCAGCACGCCATTTTCCGCCCAGCCCACCACCAGGCCTGTGTTACTGGCTCCCGTGGCAAAACTATTGTGGCCACCGGTGAGCGGTAGAAGTCCTGTCATGACATCGTTCTGCCACCTGAAACCTAAACACGTAAAACCTGTCTGACCACCGAAGAAAGCCGCACAGCTCCACCTCTCTCCGTTTGGCTCCGGCGTATTAGTCTGGGAAATTCCGGCGATGATTCCTTTATTATTTTTCACCGGCCAGGCTACGTTGCTATTCCGCTCCGGTGCGCCCAAGGTGCCGAGATCGTGTATCAAACCATCTTGCCATAACGTGGCGTGTCGTCTCGGTATACCTGCGAACAGAGAAAACCCTGCTATCCAACCTCGGTTATTGATGCTATTGCCCCTACTATTCCCACCGAGGTCGTCTAGAAATGTTAACTGATATTGCTGAGCGAACGTTGTCTGCACCAGAGCGGCGAGAACCATCACCAAAAACACAGGACGTGCTTTTCCGGTTAGGCTTCGAATCGATCCGCGAATTGATTGATGTGGCGTTATCATCTGTTTCTCCCCTGCACAATTGAAGTTAGCGGCGAAGCCAGAGTCGGACAGATCTCGTGAGCTTGGAGTGAGCACGAAAGCGTCCAGTGGCTGCATCCAGGATCTTTGTCAGGTTGAGGAGGCTACGCCCTAACAGTCTTTAATGTCTTTAGGAACGGATTAAAAAAAGATTAGCGAATTCTGAGGAGAGTGATGAACGCAGTAGCGCCAACCCAATCGCTGGGATGGTTCCCGAAGTAACGCGCAGGATCTCGTGAAAGGAGTAACGCTTGTTCACTCAGTCCGCAGGGCGATCATCGGGTCCACTTTCGTGGCGCGCCGCGCCGGCAGGTAGGAAGCCAGAAGCCCTACCGCGATAAGCACAACCGAAACGCTGACGAACGTTAGATAGTCAGTCGCGGTTACCCCATAGAGCAGGCTTGCCATCAAACGGGTCACGGCGTATGCCGATAACAATCCTGCACCTACGCCTATCAAAGTCAGCGTCAATCCCTGGCCGAGTACCAACCGCAACACATCCATTTTCTGTGCACCAAGCGCCAGACGGATGCCAAGCTCGCGCCTGCGCATCATGACTGTGTAATTCATTACGCCATAGACTCCTACTGCCGCCAACACCAAGGCCACCCCAGCGAAGGTGATCAGCAGAGTCATGTTGAAGCGTCTCCCGGACATTGATCTTGCCAGAACCTGCTCCAGCGTCCCTACGTCCGTTAGCGCCTGTTCTTTGTCGATTGAATAGATCGCCTTCGAAACAGGCTGGATCAAGGTTTCCGGGTTAGAGGCAGTCCGCACCACGAAGCTCATAAAAGGTAGCGGCGCTTGTTTGTATGGCAGGTACATCATTGCGGACGCATCGGCGTCTAGCCCACTTGTCTTAACATCACCTACCACGCCGACAATCTCACGCGCCCCTTGCTCGAGGTGAAATGAGGGCGTTAGCCGCCTGCCGATCGGGTTTTCTCCCGGCCAGAATCGGCGCGCCATTGCCTCGCTGATAATTACGACGGGGACGCTATTGTCACGATCCTGGTCGCTGAAGAAGCGCCCCTGTCGCAACGGGATGCCAATCGCTCGGTAATAGTCCGGGCTGATGTAGCGCGTCTGTGCCATCGGCTGCTCCGCGACTGCCGCTGCGGGCCGGCCTTCGATAGTGAAGGGCTGTGTCGATCCACCTCCCGCCAGCGGAATCTTGGTAGTAGTTCCAACGGAAATAACACCAGGCACGGAGCGGATCTGTTCTATCGCTCGTTCAACAAACGCCAGCCGTTGGTGAGGTTCAGAATACCTGATGGGCGTTAAGACGATGCTCATCGTCAATGCATTGCCGGTGTCGAACCCGGGATTGACGTTTTGCAGCTTCCAGAAACTGCGAATCATGAGTCCGGCTCCGATTAGCAAGATTAATGACAGGGCCACCTCAGAAATTACCAGTGCCTTGCGAGTGCGCTGCTTGATAGGGCTGCTGCCGGTTCGGCTCGAGCCCTGTTTTAGAGTTTCACCGATGTTGGCCCTGGTAAACTGCAGGGCGGGCACGATTCCGACTACCATGCCGGCGGCGAACGACACCACCAAGGTAAAGCCCAACGCCAAAGTGTCTACACCAATATCGCCCGCATTAGGGAGGCTGCCTGAGCTCAGTTGCACCAGCATCTTGCTTCCCCAGCCGGCGAGTAGAAGGCCAAGAAGGCCTCCGGCGACAGCGAGTAGAACGCTTTCGGTGAGTAGTTGCCGGACAAGCCGAACCCGCGTGGCGCCGAGCGCGGTACGGAGGGCGATCTCTTTTTGGCGGTTGAACCCTCTGGAAAGCATCAGGTTCGCGACGTTCGCGCAGGCGATTAACAGCACGAAGATCACGGCACAGAAAAGAACAAGCAGCGCTGGACGGACATCACCGACAAGATCTTCATGGAGCGGAATGACTAAAGCGCCCCAGCCCTTGTTCTGCTCGGGAAATTGTTGTTCGAGCCTGCTCGAAATCGTACTCATCTCCGCCTGCGCCTGCTGCGGGGACACGTTCTGCTTTAGACGTGCAACCACCCAGTAGTCATGAATCGATCGGGTTTGACGTTCCTTGTCGTCCCACGCCAGAGGTACCCATAACTCGGCCTCCAGCGGAAACTGGAATCCGGACGGCATGACTCCTACGACGGTGAAATTTCGGCTGTTGAGGGTCAGAGTCTGGCCGATAATATTAGGGTTGGCTCCGAAAGCACGCTGCCACAATCCGTGACCAATCACAACGACCTGGTCGTGTCCCGGTCGCTCCGCTTCGGCTGAAAAAGTGCGCCCCGAGATTGCGTTCACGCGCAACACCGAAAAGAAGTCTGAAGAAACGACGGCGCCGGTCAAGGACAAGGGATCACCACTTGTAGTAAGACTCAAGCCCGTATCCTGGTAAACCGCCATCTGCTCGAAGGAGTTACTCTGTGCCTTCCAGTCAAGATAGTTCGCTGGTGACACTGAAAATCTGTCGAGTCCGGGGAAGCTTTGCTGAGGCGGCGTGTGCCACACATCGACGATTCGCGCGGCATCGGGGTAGGGCAAAGGCCGAAGCAGTAGGGCGTTGACGATGCTGAATATCGCAGTGTTCGCGCCGATCCCGAGTGCGAGTGACAGCACGGTTACCGCGGTGAAGACCGGACTCTTGACCAGCGCTCGCACGCCGCACCGAACGTCTTGCCACGTGGTTTCTATAAATTGACCCATTCTGATCTCCCTCACTCTTTCTTTGACTTGCTCGACCCCGCCCAGCTCGACGAGAGATCTACGAAGGGCCTCTTGAGGCGTGAGTCCTTGCCTGATCTTGGTCTCGGTCAGCATCTCCAGATAGGCCTGGATTTCTTCGGTGAACTCCTGTTCCACTCGGTCCTTATGGAACAAGTTGCGCCATAGACTCGTCAGGCGAGGAATTAGTGGCACGACTGCTTCTCCTCAGGTGGCCTTTAGAGCGCCGGTGATCGCCATGGAAATCCGTTGCCAGTCCTCTGTCTCGGCCTCGAGCTGACGCCGCCCGGCTGCGGTGAGGCGGTAGTACTTTGCCCGGCGGTTGTTCTCTGACTCACCCCACGAAGGCTGGAGCCAGCCCGCTTCTTCCATACGGTGTAAGGCGGGGAACAGGGATCCAGGCTTTACCTTGAAGGTACCCTTCGTGATCTGTGCGATGCGATGTGAAACCCCCAGCCCGTGTAGCGGACCCGGGGCTAGCGCTTTCAGCACCAGAAGGTGAAGCGTGCCCTGCAATAGGTCAATTTGCTTTCCAGCCATGTTCTCTCCTATAGACGTTCTGTAGTAGATAAAACTTTTCCTATAGAATGTCAATACGAGCGCACAACTTTCTTGTTGCGCACTGGCGAGAATCCAAAGGTTGTCAGCGAGAGACCAGGACACAGTTCGATTGTGATGACGCTCGACACCTATTCGCACGTCCTTCCTCCATGCAGCAAGGCGCGACTGAGAAGCTCGAAAAAATGCTTTTCGGTTAGGCTGGCAAACTATAGGCACACAAAAACAAAAACGGGCGGCCAAGTGGTGGCTGCCCGTAACTCATTGATCTTGTTTGGCTGGGAGGCAGGGATTCGAACCCCGATAGGCGGATTCAGAGTCCGCAGTCCTACCGTTAGACGACCTCCCAGCAAGAGGAATTTCAATGTAAGTGTATAGGGTTTTCTTTGT
>Ga0070698_100001361_pt1 | contig 27195 bp, 21 predicted proteins | sample KBSK1502metaG_FD_65477 | JGI IMG/M metagenome (GOLD analysis project Ga0070698, IMG submission 65477) | Corn, switchgrass and miscanthus rhizosphere microbial communities from Kellogg Biological Station, Michigan, USA - KBS K1-50-2 metaG | ecosystem: Host-associated > Plants > Roots >...
TTCGCGCGAAGCGCTTCGGCGAGCCTCGCCGTAGCCTTGGCGGAGGCGGGAGAAGAGGAGAAGCGAGAAGGGTGAACGACAGCGCGGTAGTGCGGCTACCGCGTGATCCAGGGCTTGAACTGCTCTTCTCGTTGGAGGCGGGTCGCGATCGATTCGGCCTGGCGCCGGTCGGTGTATTTCCCGATGCGGACGCGGAACATCTGCGGGGTCCCAGAGCCAGGCACAGTGACAAACGACGGATAGCCCTTGCCGGCGAGACGGCGCGCAAGTGTCTCCGCTTCACCACGATCGTTAACCGCCGCGACCTGCACCACGAACCCTTTCCCCGCAGGCTCGCCTGGGACCAGCGACAGCGCAGTGTCCGTGGGCGCCGCACTCAGTCGCTTTGATGGAGGTGCGGGCGCTGGTTTCACGGGCGCCGGAAGCGGGGCCACGAGCGTGCGCACAGCGGGCCGCGGAGCGGCAGAAGCCGCGGGCGCGACCGCTCGTTTGAATGTTTCGTCGGGAGGCTCCTGCCCCTCGAGACGGTCGGGGTATGTCAGCCTTTCCTGCGAGGCGACGGGGGTGTTGCTCGAGGAAGCAGGGGCGGACGTCGCTACTGGCGCGGGGGTGTGAGTCGACTCAGTGGGGTCGGTTAAGGCATCGACCGACGCCTGGGTTATTTCGCTCGCACGCTGTGCGCGGACGCCGCGGCCCACCATGACGCCGCACAGGAAGATCACCACCGCGACGACGGTGGAGGCCATGAAGAGGAAGACCAGCTGCTTTCCGTTCAGCTGAATCTCACGTTGTCCTTCATCAGCCATTCTTTGAATGGACGAAGTGTAGCACGCGATGACGAAACTTGATTCGACTTTTTCGCACGCGGTTAGGGAGTTGGAAGGCGAGCGAGCGCCCGCCGCGCGTCGGCGTTCGCGGGATCGCGGGTCAACACAATCTGCAGCTCGGCGCGCGCCGCCGCAAGGTCCCTCGCCTGGGTGTACGCGTCGGCAAGCGCCAGGTGCGCATCGATCTGGTCGTCGCTCCAAATCGAGATCTTCAGCTCATCGATCGCGTCCCGCATGCGCCCGTCGCGTAGATACAAACGGCCCAGAAGCAGGTGCGCGACGCGGTCGTACGGTGAGAGGTAGATCGCCCGGCGCAGCTCCGCGATCGCCTCCGCGTCGCGCTCCGCCTGCAACAGCCGGCGGCCCGCGTCGAGATGGAACGCGGCCAGCTCGCGTTGATCGCGCTGCTCCGCCGCCACGAGTGCGTCCTCGACCCGAGGCGAGTTCGCGGCATCGAGCGCCATCTTGATCCGCTCGAGGCCCCCGGGTACGGTGTTCGTCCCGGGCTGCTTCGCCTCCCAATCCACATAAGTCGCGGACAGCCGCTTCGCGAGATCCTTTTCCCGCTGCCCTTCGGATGCATTCCCAGACGTCTGCAGGGCAACCCCCAGCACATAGTGCGCGGCATCGTCAGCGGGGTTGCGGCGAACCGCCTCGCGCAGCCAGATGACGGCGTTGGGCGTGTCACGCGCCAGCCAGTAGGCGTATCCGAGGTTGAAGGAGAGGTCTGCATCGTTCGGGCTTGCGAGCACGGCCTCCTTGAAGGCCAACGCAGCAGAGGTACCGGCCATCGAGGCCGCGGGCCGCCGGAGCTGCGCGACGCCCATGTCGTTGAGCAGCGTCGCGTCCGCCTTTTCACGGTTCAGCTCCGTCAAGGCCGCAAACGCGTCCGCGTTGCGAGCGAGGTGGATGAGGGACACGCCGCCGAGAAACCTGGCGTTCCGCGATAGCGGGTGATCGGCGGGCACCGGGCGGACGATGTCGAGCGCCTGCTGGTGCTCGCTCTGCTCGGTGTAGACATTCCAGAGGGAAAGGCGTGCGCGTTGAAAGTCGGGAGAAAGCCGCAGCGCTTCCTTGAGGAACGCCACCTGGGTTGCCGGGTTCCCGGCGAGCACGCCCTTCACGTACTGCTCGAATGCGGGCAGCGACGGGTGACCCCGCTCCATCTGCTCCGTGGAGACAGAGGAATCGGGCGCGAGCCGGCGCGCGACGCGCGCGTAGACGGCAAAGAAGTCGTTCAGCGGACCGCTTTCGACAATCTCCGGGAACATGCGGCCGGTATCGAGGCGGATGGCGCGGGCACGAACGGTCAGCGTGTCGGCCTTGATTTCGTAGGCGCCGACGACCACCTGTGAGGCGCCGACGACCTGACCCACACGGATGATGGTGGCGTCGCTCAAGGTGGCAACGGGCGGCACGCGAAGCTGTTCGAACGCGTGAAGACGATCGTCGCGCGAGAGGGCCTGCGCGCCAAGCGCGACGAGATCGTCCGTGAGCACGACGGCGGAGGCTTCCGCCAGCCAATACAGCCGCGGCTCACGCGTCGCGTTTTCAAAAGGAATGATCAGCTGCGGGGCGCCCGCGGTGACAGGAGACTGAGCGGCGGCAGGCGTCATGCAACATGCAAAATGCAAAATGCAAACAGTGCAAACGGCGCAAACGCTGCACACCGGGCCCGAAGAGCGTTTGCATTTTGCATTTTGCATGTTGAATTTCGTCACCCTACCCCGCTACCCGTGCGGGCCTCACGAGCACCGACATGAGGCACTGACCGGCGCCGGTCGCCCGGCACTGCTCCGTCCCCACTTCGACGTCGAGGTCGAAGAGGTACATCAGGCGGCGGATCGCCGACGCGTAGAACTCGCACAGCGGCTGCTCGGTCCGATCGCGCACCTCGCAGAAGATCGACCCGCGGATATCGATGGCTCCCATTCCCTTCCGCCAGCGCACGATCGCGCGGCTGCCCGTATAGGTCGTGCGGATCATCTTGCGCGCGACGCGCATCACGAGGTGCACCCGCATGCCGGTCGGCGCGGCGCGGATCAGCGCGCGCTTAAACGCCGACAGGTCGGCTACGGTCCATTCTGCAGTGTATTCGCCAGCCCGCCCCGCGATGAGCCGGTACGGCTCACCTTCCAGGCGCAAGAAACTGAGCACTGCGGCAAGCGGCGCAAGGCCAATCCGTCCGTCGCGGAGGCCGGACGGATTGAGCCATGACTCGTAGAACTCGAGCCGTGTTGGCAGCAAGTCGGCGATACCCTGGTGCAGGCTCGCAACGAGGAGGCGTCCGATGCCACCGTCAGTCATGCGCAGCGTTTTCTGGTAACGTTACCGCAGTCGGCAGCCGGCAGGTCTGGCCCGCGGAGGCGAAGCGCCCGCTGCCCACCGCCTGCTGCCCACTGCGAACTGATGTGGACCGCAGCAATCCTTGATCGATGCCGGCGCTCTGCGCATCGCGGATGCGCTCAGCGATCGTCAGGTGCGCGACATCAACCCCGATGAGGTGGCTCCTTTCGACCCGGACGGACGATTGCTGACTAACGTGAAGACGCCCGACGATTACGAGCGGGCCCGGCGTGCTGCGGACGGCGAGCCGCGCTCAGCGTAGGAAAGCGTACCGCACCGGGATCGCAATCGCAAATCACGAATCACCCAATCGCTAATCACCAATCGCTAATCGCGAATGATTCTTCCCGTTCAGGACCGTCTTCGTGCGCACGTCGCGCGACTGCTGACGACACTCTACTCGCTCGACGAGTCGTCTTCTGCGGCGCCGCCGATCGCCCTCGAGTATCCGCCGAACCGCGAGCTCGGCGACCTTGGCACCCCGGTCGCCTTCGAGCTCGCACGCCGTCTCCGCAAGGCCCCTCGCGCCATCGCGCAGGAGATCGCGGGTGCGTTCGGATCGCTTGATGGCATCAGGCAGGTCGCCGCGGCGCCCAACGGCTATCTCAATTTCTTTCTCGAGCGCCGGGACTTCCTGCTGACGCGCCTGACGCCCGAGACCGCGGCACCGCGGGCGTCGGCAGGCAAAGCCATCGTCGAGCACACGGCAATCAATCCGAACAAGGCCGCGCACATCGGCCACCTCCGCAACTCCGCGCTGGGCGACACGCTGGTGCGCGTGCTGCGGTTCCGCGGCATTCCGGTCGAAGTGCAGAACTACATCGACGACACCGGCGTTCAGGTGGCGGACGTGGTCGTCGGCTTCCGGGTGATCGAGGGAAAGACGCTCGAGGACATCCGCCAGATCGCCGACACGACGCAGTTCGATTACTACTGCTGGGACCTGTACGCCAGGGTGACTGAGTGGTACGGGCAGGACAAGGAGCGCCTCGCGGTCCGAGGCGACACACTCCACGACATCGAGCATGGCGGCAACGAGAACGCCGACATTGCCGCCTTCGTCGCGGACCGGGTCGTCCGATGCCATCTGAAAACGATGGCACGCATGAACGTCGATTACGACCTCCTTACGTGGGAAGGAGACATTCTGCGGCTCAGATTCTGGGCGCAGGCATTTGAGGTACTCAAAGCCAAGGGCGCCGTCTATCTACAGACCGAAGGACGTCTTGCGGGATGCTGGGTGATGGCCATCCAGGATGATCTGGAGGCAAATCCCAAAGCCCAAAAGGGAACTCCCAACGACCAACTCCCAACGCCCAAGGAGGACGAAGGCGCAACTCCCAACGACCAACTTCCAACGCCCAAGGAGGATGAAGACGAGGAAGAGCGCGAGAAGGTCATCGTCCGATCGAATGGGGTCGTGACGTACGTCGGCAAAGACATCGCGTACCAGTTCTGGAAGCTTGGATTGCTTGGGAAGGATTTCCACTATCGCGTCTTCACGACGCGGCCACACGGACCGCTGTGGGCGACGTGCACGACCGGCGGCGAAGGAAACCACCCGGAGTTCGGCAGCGCCGCATATGTCTACAACGTCATCGACGTGCGGCAGTCGTATCTGCAGAAGTTGCTGAAGCAGGCGCTCATTGCGGTGGGACATCCAGAAGGGGCGGGGCGGTCGCATCACTTCTCGTACGAGATGGTGGCGCTCTCTCACGCAACGGCACGCGAGCTGGGCTATGCGCCGCCACCCGACTCGGAAGACGCGAAGCGTCCATTCGTCGAGGTGTCGGGACGCAAGGGGCTGGGCGTCAAGGCGGACGACCTGCTCGACACGCTGATCCGCTCCGCGGGCGGCCAAGTCGGCAAACGCAACCCCGAGCTCGACAAGGATGACGCGTTGCGTATCTCGCAGATGATTGCGATCGCCGCGGTGCGGTATTTCATGATCAAGTTTTCGCGCGGCAAGGTCATCGCATTCGACCTCGAGGAGGCGCTCAACTTCGAGGGAGAAAGCGGACCGTACATCCAATACGCAGTCGTGCGGGCCAACAAGATCTTTCGGAAACTGCAAGAGCGCGATGGGCTCGACGAGGCGACGCTGTTGAAGGCGCTCCGGGACGTCCCGACCGGAGAGCTCGACGGCGCGAACGGCGGCCACGAGCTCTGGGCGCTTGTTCTCGATGCGTCGCGACTCGATGAAATCGTCGAGCAGGTCGTCCGATCGCTCGAATTTTCGGTGCTTGCGAAGTACGCGTTCACGCTTGCGCAGTCGTTTAACGCCTTCTATCACAGTGCGCACATCCTGAACGAGGAGCGCGATGATGTGAAACGCTGGCGCGCAGCGGCTGTAATCTACCTGCGATCCCAGTTGACCAGGGCCCTTGACCTCATGGGAGTCGGGGTGCCGGCGCGGATGTGACGTGAGGGTGCGAGGGGTGCGAGGGGTGCGAGAGGTGCGAGAGGTGCGAGAGGTGCGAGAGGTGCGAGGGGTGCGAGGACGTCAATGTCAGTAATCGCAATAGCTCCGTGCAGCAAGCTGCCTGACTACGAGGAATCGGTGCGCCGAGCCGGAGGCGACGTGCGCATCCTCAATCGGAGCGCCGACTCGCCGGCCGATGTCATCGCGTCCGTGCAGGGTCTGCTCCTCCCGGGTGGCGGTGACGTCCTGCCGACGATTTATGGGGCGACCCCGCATCCGACGTTCGACCCGGCAGAGCCGGGCCGCGATGAATACGAGATCGAGCTCGTGCGCCGTGCCCTCGCCGCCGACCTGCCGGTGTTCGCCATCTGCCGCGGCATCCAGGTGCTGAACGTCGCCCGCGGCGGCACGCTCATCCAGGACATCCCCGACGAGGTAGGCACGACCGTGAACCACCGCGTCGTGATGCCGCAGCATTCGATCGCGCACGATATCTGGATTGAATCAGGATCGCTGCTCGAGCGCCTGATGGGCGAGCGCATCGAAGCGGGCGAAGCGTGCCCGGTCAACAGCCGCCACCACCAGGCGCCGAAGGCGCTCGGCGAAGGGCTCATCTCGTCGGCGACCGCGCCCGACGGCGTCATCGAGGCGATCGAAGATCCGACGCGCCGCTTCTGCCTTGGCGTGCAGTGGCACCCTGAGAACTTCTACAGGACGGGCGAGTTCCGCAATCTGTTCGAAGGGTTTGTTCAGGCGTGCAAAATCTGACCTACGGCGCGCAGGCTCGTTCTAATGCATGGGCGCGCGAACCGTCGCGACCGACACCCGACAGCAGCTCCCCGAAGGTCTGAAGGGGCGCGGCGTTTCCACTCCGGCCGACCGCCGGTACGAGTGCCCACAGATCCGTGGCGGCGCGACCGTTTGCGTCGACCGATGTATCCGGCTGGAGCACGCCTGGTGCCAATTCCACGTGGCCGACCGGGACGCACAGCGCCGGATGATCGAAGGGCGCTCGCTCGAAGCGTACGCGTTCGTCGGTCAGCGCCGTCATGAAGGCGACCAGTGCGCTGCGCTCCTGGGCGTTCAGTCGGATGTTGCCCATGCCCGGTCCCAGGTTGCCGCCAGCCGGCACATCGCCGTTCCTCGCGTAGAACTCCACGACCTGCTCCAGGGTCGCAGCTCCGCCGGTGTGAAAGTAAGGACCGGTCAGCTCGACGTTGCGCAGCCCCGGGGACTTGAAGGCACCGTCGGCACGGCCGGCCGGCGCGCCGGGGAAGAGCGGCAGCCCGAACCCGTCGTTCCCGGCCGCACCAAGGTCGTCACCAATCTCGCTGACGCCGGTGCGGAAGAAGCCGAGACTGCGCGGATCCAGGGCATTGGCCGACAGGGCGGTCGTGAATCCAGCCGCCGAGAGCTCCGGTCCTTGGTGGCATTGAGTGCATTGCGACCGGCCGGCGCGGAACTCAGACAGGCCCTGTTGTTCGAGCACTGAGAGCGCCGCGCCGTCGCCCGCGAGAAAGCGATCCACCGGCGTGTCGTCGGCGACGAGCGTCGCCTCGTATCCGTAAATCGCGAGACCGAAGAAGAGCCCGAAGTTGTACGCCATCTGCGTGAACTCGTTCGCGCCGATTGGTACGGTGGCGCCCCCGACAGTGCGTCCGTCGCTGTCGACGACCACTCCGCTCCTCCAGTAGGCGGGCTGGAATGCCGCGCGCACGAGCGAGGCATAATCATGTTCCGCCCGCAGGCCAAGGCGATCGGTGCTCGCCATTCCGCCAAGCACGCTGTCGCCGGTCGACACTTGCTGCCGCGCCAGCGGCGCCAGCGCCAGCAGCTTGCGGCCCAATCGCGGCCACGACCGACCGTCAAACGACATCTCAACGGCATTGAGTGGTGGGCCTACGGCCTGCGAGGCGAGGCTCGCATTGTCCAGGCGCACAGCCTCAGGCTCGAGCACGGTACCTCGCGCAACCAGCACGTTGGCGCGGCGATCCGAGTCGCCAAACGGCGTCGCGCCCGTAAAGAAAGCGCTTGCGCGGCCGTCCCAGAAGTTGCGGACGTAGAAGACGGCATTGATCACGCTCGGCGAATTGCGCGCGGTCACCTGCCGCACCTTCACGCCACCGAGCGAGAACACTCCAGAGCCGCCGGTGTCCGCGCTGTCGTCAACCGCGCTCCCATCGGTGACGTCTACGAACGTGCGCTGCACGACGCCTGCCGATCCGACAACCTGCCGCTGGTCGCGGACGACGGCCGACGTGTTGTCGGTGGGATTTGCAAACGCGTGGAATGGGAAGTCGGCGGCGGTCAGCATGAGATTTGGCCGCAACCCCGCGGCCGCATGCTGTGGATTCGCCATCTGGTTGCGGGCCCGATGGTCGGCGCCTGCGTGGAAGTGACACGTCGCGCAGGCGGTCCGGCCGTCGCTGCCGACCTGGACGTCCCAGAAGAGCGCCTTGCCGAGCGCAACGAGGGCCTGTGGGTCCGCGACGTAACGAGCGAATCCCGATGGCTGCGGCACGGCCACGCCTCGAAGAGGAGCAATCGCGCGTTGCGCGGCCACGGTTACCGACAGCCAGAGACACGCGCCAGCGAGGAGGCAGACGGGTACTCGCTCTCGGTACACGCGGAACCGGACACGTCGCGGGACGCTCATGACTGGCGGTGCGAGGCCATGTTACGCCGTCAACACATCAATTTTCCAACGAACACATCGATGATCGGTCATCGATTCATAAGTGTTGAAAGCTGCAGATAGTTTCCACGTGCGCCGTATTCGGAAACAGATCGATGCCGGACAGTCCTTCGAGCGAATACCCTGCATTGACGAGTGCGCGCGAGTCCCGCGCCAGCGTTGCGACGTCGCAGGACACGTAGACAATCCGCGTCGGCATCAATCGGACAATTCCGCCGAGGGCGTCTTTCGATATCCCTGTCCTTGGCGGATCAACGATGAACGTGGCGTCGTGGCCTGATGAGCGGCGGCGGACGAAATCCTCGACACTGGAGTGCTCGACGCGCACACGCTCGGCGAACGGGCGCGCGTTCTCCTCGAGGTCGCGTCCGCTGGTCGGATCCCCCTCCACGACCGTGACGTCCACCGCGCCGCCCGCGGCAAGCGACAGTCCGAACAGGCCTACGCCGGCGTAGAGATCGACGATGGGGCCGTTCGGCACGAGGGCGGCCACGTGCCGTACGAGCCTCTCGAGAAGAAATCGATTCCCCTGAAAAAACGCGCGCGCGTCGCGCCGAAGCCGCAACGCGCTCCCTTCATCGTCTGGCTTGACGAGGAGCACATCGGACACCGACGGCACACCCGATAACCGCTCGACACTTCGGCCGTCGAGGACCTGTGCAGAGACGCCCGTGACCCCCTCACGGGCGAGCATCGCAAATGGCGTTGCGATTGTGCCTGGCTCGAGCTCGAGATGACACGCGCGCTCGGACCCGGGAATGTTTTCGGCAATCTCGATCGACGCAAGGCCCGTCAGGCGATCGCGCCGGAGACATTCTTGAGCGGAGTCGATCCAGGCGACAGTTTCCGGAAGCATCTGCGCTGTCGGCGCGACTTCGCACAGCTCGTGACTGCCTTCGCGCATGAATCCGATTCGCGTGCCGCGCACGTGCAGGCGCGCACGCATGCGATATCCCTGCTCAGGCGATCCGATGACGTCGGGGGCGACCGCCAGTGGCATTCGAGCGATGCGCGCAAACGCATCGCGGATGATATCCGCCTTGAGGAGCAGCTGGCGTGGATAGTCGACATGGGCGAGCACGTTGCCGCCGCACCGCCAGTCGGAGACGAGGTCGCGGCGATCGGAAGACGCGGTCAGCACCTCCACTGTGTCCGCGTAGAGGAGGCCCTTGGCCACGCGCTCGATTCGCGCGCGAACGCGCTCCCCCGGGATCGCGCCCCAGACGAGCACGACCTGGCCGTTGTGCCGCGCCAGCATACGGCCGCCTGCCGTGGGCTTCACTACGTCCAGCGTGAGTATCGCGTCGGCCACTAAGGTCACAAAGACGAATTAGCCACAAAGTCCACTAAGGACATTTTGGCAGAGCACAAAGAACACAAAAGAAAAACCATAGTGACCTTTGTGTCCTTGGTGGCCGATCCGTCTTTGTGGCCCTCGTGGCTACCCGTAAGCGATCGTTGGCAGGCGGACGCGATCGCGCAGCAGCCGATCGACGCAGGCGCGATGAGACTGCTGATAGGCGTCGGGGGGCATTCTGGCGCGGAACGGCCGCAGTTCCTCGTCGGCTTCGGCGGCGAGCTTCTCCAGCGTTTCTACACCACATTGTGCGCGGACGGCCTCGATGAGCGATGCATCGAGCTCCTGCAGTCGGTCCAGCAGGGTCTCACGCGCGTCGCCGCGTACCGTTTTTGCCGTTCCGCGGGACGCGTCGAGCTCCCGAACGATCGCGTCGACGGCCGAATCGAGCGACCGATCCTCGCCCGCACGCAGCGTCGTCAGACGCGCAATGACGCGCTCGAGGTGTGCCGGCAGGCTGCCGGCGGAAGCGGCTTGTCGCGGACCCAAAGGGTCCGCGCCGATCGAGTCCTCCGCGCCGCTCGAGACGCCCACCGACCGGCGCCATTCGTCGAAGACGTCGAGGACGTCAGGCTCGCAGAACTCGACGCGGACGGGCCGCCGCCGTGGTCCCTTGGCGTAGTAGCGTTCGAAGTACCGATCGATTCCCCGCATTGCCAGTTTCAGCGGAATCCCGCGCGTCGACCATCCGCACACCTGCTCGAAGGCGGGGCCGACGATCCGAATCAAGTGTCCGTCGTTCTTGCGGCACAGGTACGTTTCGAGCTCGCGGCAATATTCTCCTCGTTCGTCCTCTTGGGATCTGGGACTTGGGATTCGGGATTTGGGATTTGTCACGACACCCACCGCACTTCACCCGAGATTACACGAACGATAGCGCCATCGACGCGGACGAGCAGCGCGCCGCGTGAGTCGATGTCCTGCGCGACGCCGCGGCGCACGGCGCCATCGGCGTCCCACTCCACGATCCGGCCGAGGCTGTCGGCGGCCCGCTCGCGCCACGCCACCGTCACGGTGTCAGGCTCGCCTCGCTGAAGCGCCTGGTAGCGATCGACGAGCGCGGCAAGGCACTCAGCCAGCACCAATCCACGGTCGCACCGGCGGCCCAACTCACTCTCGATTGACGTCGCGCGCGCCGCCACGTCCGGCGGATAGGCAGCCGTCAACAGGTTGATGCCGAAGCCCAGGATCACGTGCTGCACGGCGCTGGCCGACCCCCCTGCCTCGGCCAGAATCCCCGCAAGCTTGCGCGGGCCGACGTACACATCGTTCGGCCATTTCACGCACGGACTCAGACCGCTTGCCGCCTGCACGCCGTCGGCAACCGCTACGCCGGCCGCAATCGTGATCAGCGGAATAACGTCTTGGGCGGGACGCAGAATTGCCGACACGTACAACCCGGCGCCTGGAGGCGATGCCCAGCTCCGGCCCAGCCGGCCGCGGCCCGATGTTTGTGCGTTGGCGGCCACCACGCACCCTTCTGCGGCGCCGTGCTCCGCCATCACCGCGGCGACGTCGTTCGTGGAGGCCACGCTTTCGTACCAGGCGAGCCCTCCTTCGAACGGACCGAGGCGCGAGCCTGCTCGCGCAAGCGCCTCGTTGATGTCGCCGGGAATTGCATCCGAAGCTTGCACGTGAACGCCTTGGGGGTTGGATTTGGGATTTGGGTTTTGGGATTTTAATTCAATGGCTCGATCTCGAAACTCAGGTCGACAGCCGGCGCCGAATGCGTCAGCGCGCCGATCGACACGAAGTCGGCGCCCGTGACTGCCAGCTCGGGCATGCGCTGGAGCGTGACGCCGCCTGAAATCTCGGTCTTCGCACGGCCGCTGCAGCGCTTGACGGCCTCGATGATGTCCTCGGTCGTCAGATTGTCGAGCATGATGATCTCCGCGCCAGCCTCCAGGGCTTCGTCCACCTGGGCGAGGGTCTCCGCTTCGACCTCGGTCGGCATTTCCCGGTCCATCTTTCGCATCTGGCTGACAGCGGCGCGTACGCTGCCCAGGAGCCGGATGTGGTTGTCTTTGATCAGGATCCCCTCGTCCAACCCTGCGCGGTGGTTCACGCCTCCGCCGGCGCGGACCGCGTACTTTTCCAGCGCGCGCATCATCGGGGTGGTCTTGCGAGTATCGAGGATGATGATGCGGCCATCGGCGAGGTCGACGAACTGACGCGTCAGCGTGGCGATGCCGCTCAGTCGCTGGAGGAAGTTGAGCGCCGTCCGCTCCGCCGTGAGCAGCGCCGCCGCGTGACCGCGGATCTCGGCCACCTCAGAACCGCGCTCGCAGCGCCGTCCATCCTGACAGATGATCGTGACGTCTGCCCCCGGATCGAGTTGCCGGAACGCGTCTGCCGCGATGTCGATGCCCGCGATGACGCAGGTCGCCTTCGCGACGATCACACCGCGCGCCTTCTGCTCGCGGTCGATGATCGTCTCCGTCGTCACGTCGCCCCAGCCGAAGTCCTCCGCCAGCGCGCGGCGCACCAGCTCACGGTACATGCCGGGATCGAGCGGCTCGAATGGAACCGCCTTCACGCGGCAGGCTCCTCGGCGAACTCGAGTTGCGCCTCCGCCACCTCCGCAAATATCAGCTCGCGTATGTGCGTGGCCGCCTGAAAATCCCTGGCCGCGGGCTGAAGCGCCGAAAATGCAGACGGGAGTACGGCCCTCGCGATGACCGCCTTCGTCGGCTTCTTTAAGAGCGACTTGAGCCGCCGTACCTCGGCGAGCGCGCCCTGGGTGGCCTCGCGGACGGCCAATGCCGACGCGTCCGCTCCGTTGATGGGCGCCACGACCTCCGCCGCGTCCGGCCAGGCCGCGCCATGCACCGATCCCTGACGCCACCAGGACCAGACTTCCTCTGTCACGAACGGCAAGTACGGCGCGAACAGCCTCATAAGCGTGGAAAGCGCGACCAGCATCGCGCTGTTGGCTGACGCAGCCGCCTCGGTGCCGAAGTCACCATAACGCCGCGACTTCACGAGCTCGAGGTAATCGTCGCAGAACGCCCAGAAAAAGCTTTCGGTGCGTTCGAGCACGCGGGCGTAGTCGTAGGCCTCGAGCTGCTCGGTCGATTCGTCGACCAGCCGCGACAGGGCCGTCAGCATCCCCCGATCGAGCGGCTCGGTGATTGGGCCGCGGGGTTCTGCCTGCAGGAGCGCGAAACGGGCCGCATTCAGAATCTTGATGGCGAGACGCCGTCCCACCTTCATCTGAGCAGGATCGAACGCAGTATCGGTTCCGGGCCTCGCGCTGGCGGACCAGTACCGGACGCCATCGGAGCCGTATTCCTCGAGCAGCGCCATCGGGGTCACCACGTTGCCCTTCGATTTCGACATCTTCTTCCGGTCGGGATCGAGGATCCAGCCGGAGAGCGCGGCGTTCGTCCACGGCAATGAGTCGTGCTCGAGGTGCGCCCGCAAGACGGTCGTGAACAGCCACGTCCGAATGATGTCGTGCGCCTGCGGACGTAAATCCATTGGAAACAGACGGCCGAACAGATCGGCATCGTCGAGCCATCCGCCGACGATCTGGGGTGTCAGCGACGACGTGGCCCACGTGTCCATGACGTCGGGATCACCCGAGAATCCGCCCGGCTTGTCACGTTGTTCGGCCGTGTACCCGTCCGGCACGTCAGTAGACGGATCGATCGGCAGACGCGATTCGTCCGGTACGAGAGGCCGCCCGTAGTCGGCGCTGCCATCGGGACGCACCGGATACCAGACCGGGAATGGCACGCCGAAGAACCGCTGCCGGCTGATGCACCAGTCGCCGGACAGCCCGTTCACCCAGTTCTCGTAACGATGCCGCATGTACTCCGGGTACCACTGCAGCTCGCGACCGCGGGCCAGCAGCGCATCCCGGAACTCGATCGTCTTGATGAACCACTGGCGGCTCGTGATGATCTCGAGCGGCCGGTCGCCCTTCTCGTAGAACTTGACCGGATGCGTGATGGGCCGCGGTTCACCGATGAGATCGCCGGACTCCCGAAGCTGATCGACGATCGCCGTCCGCGCCTTCGAAGGCGAGAGATTCGACAGCCGATCGTACGCCTGCTGCGCACGGGCGGGGTCGCGTGACTCCCATCCGGCCGCGCCCCATGTCAGGGGGCGGAACACACCGCTCGGCAAAATCACCGCGCGCACAGGGAGCGACAACTCGCGCCACCAGGTCACGTCGGTGAGGTCGCCAAACGTGCAGATCATCGCGATGCCGCTGCCCTTTTCAGGATCCGCAAGCGCATGCGGTTTGACCGGCACCTCGACACCGAAGAGCGGCGTGATGACGTGGGTCCCGAACAACGGCTTGTACCGCTCGTCGTCCGGATGCGCAACGAGCGCGACGCAGGCGGGGATCAACTCCGGCCGTGTCGTTTCGATCTCCACGTAGCCGCTTGCCCCGAGCGCCGTCGAGGGGCCCGGCCTCGCGAACTGGATGCGGTGATACGCGCCCGGCTGCTCGCGATCTTCGAGCTCCGCCTGCGCCACCGCCGTGCGGAAATCGATATCCCAGAGCGTCGGTGCCTCGAGCTGGTAGGCGATGCCGCGCTTCTGCAGTCGCAGGAACGCCGCCTGTGAGACACGCTGCGCACGTCGATCGATCGTCGCGTATGTCATCGACCAGTCGACGGAAAGGCCAAGGTGACGCCACAGGTGCTCGAACGCCCGCTCGTCTTCGGCCGTCAGCCGATTACAGAGCTCGATGAAGTTGGGACGCGAGACCGGGATCGCCTGCTTCGACGGCTTCTCCGGCGGCACGAAAGACGGGTCGTAGGGCAGCGACGGATCACAGCGTACGCCGTAGAAGTTCTGCACGCGGCGCTCGGTCGGCAGGCCGTTGTCGTCCCATCCCATCGGGTAGAAAACGGCCTTGCCTCGCATCCGCTGAAACCGCGCGATCACGTCGGTGTGTGTGTACGAGAAGACGTGCCCGACATGGAGCGAACCGCTGACGGTCGGCGGCGGCGTGTCGATCGCGTAGACGTCGGCGCGGGGGCGGCTGCGATCGAACCGGTAGGTGCCCGACTCCTGCCACCTGGCGTTCCACTTCGCCTCGAGTCCTTCGAGTGCGGGCTTCTCGGGCAGTGTGATTGGTTGGCTGGAGTCTGACCGGTCGGACATTCCAGATAGTGTAGCTGGCAGCGGGTGTCGTCGTAGGGTCCGGCCTTAGCCGGACCTGCAGGCCGTGAGCTGACTACTGCTTAGTGGCTGCGCGGATTCGATCGATTTCTTCGCGGACGAGACGCTCGGCCACGTCGGACACGATCTGTTTGACGATACCGTTCATCCGGTCGGAAGATCCGAGCGCGAGCCGCTCGATGACGCGCTTCGCGACGTCGTCCACCATCGCGTCGGTGACGACCGGCGCCGATCCGTTGGTGCCCAAGCGAATTGGCGTCGCCCCAGGCTCCCCCTGCTCTGCCGCAAAAAGCGCGCTGAACGCCTCCGCAATGATGCTGCGGCCCGAGCCGCTGTCGGACGTCGGGGCAGGCACCAATGCCGGCCCGGGCGCGAGCGTCGGGGTCACGTCCGGCGGTTCAATCGACGGAGGGGCGACGAAGACTGGCGGCGCCACAGTGGCCAGGGGCCGCTGCACTGGCAAATCGATCACTGGCGCAGGCGGCGAATCAAAGATCATCGGCGCCGGTGGCGCCTCGAACGTCATTGGCGTCGATGCGGAAGGCAAAGACATGCTCGAAAGCAGGTCGTCGAGCGTCGGCACCGCGGGCGCCTCCCCTGCTTCGACCTGCGCCATGCCATCAAAGTCGAACGGGTCCGCCGCGGGGTCGCGAGGTGCCTCGACATACTCGACGGACAGGTCGTTGATGAACGACGGCGCGTCGAACGATTCGAGATCGCGCTCGAGCACCGGCCGATCCGGACTCGAAGAACGCGTGTCGGGCCTCGAACCGGCTGCCCCTGCCGCCACGGCTCCATTGACGGTCGAGAACGCTTCGTCCAGCTTATCGAAGTAGTCGTCGAGGGATTCGTCGACGACGGCCGCCGCGGCAGTGCTCTCCGCCTCCGTCGCGCGCGGCGCGAGATCCGCTTCGCCCACGTCCATGAGGTCGTCTGGAACCCGCGGGCGATCCTCACGCCTCGGCAGCTCCACCGGCCGGGGCGGCGCGAGCCGTGCCGCGGGCCGTGCAATATCCTGAACCGCCGATTGTGTGGGGCTACCCTTCGCGCCGCTCATCAGTTCGCGCACGCGCGCAATGACGTGCTGCGGTTCGAACGGCTTGATGAGCACCCCGTCGCAGCGCGCCTCTTTCGCCTTCGCATCGTCGACCGGCTCGAACGCCCCGGCCAGCAGCAGCACGGGAATGTGGGCGAGCTCAGGGTTGTTCTTGACGAACGCCGATACCTCGTAACCGCTGCGCTTCGGCATCCCGATGTCGGCCAGGACGATGTCCGGCTTTTCAGCGGAGATGCTGGCGATGGCCGCTTCGCCATCGCCGACAGCGAGCACCTGAATGTCCTCGCCTGAAAACGTCAGCTCGATGACGCGCTGGATCGTGACGCTGTCGTCGGCGAGCAGAAGCTTTTTCGGCATCGCGATTTAAATACCTACCCGCGAGCGGGCGTTGCGGTTGATGAAGTCGACGATGTCCTGCATGGGGGTGCCCGGAAGAAATACGCCTCGAATTCCCATCTCGTTCAGCTTCGGGATGTCGACGTCGGGAATAATGCCGCCGACCACCACGAGCACATCCTGCAGACCCTTTTCTCGCAGCAGTTCCATCAGGCGCGGGCAGATATGCATATGGGCGCCCGAAAGGATGGACAGGCCGATCGCATCGGCGTCTTCCTGGAGCGCGGCAGCGACGATCTGCTCGGGCGTTTGCCGTAAACCCGTATAAATGACCTCCATACCGGCGTCACGGAGCGCCCGGGCAATCACCTTGGCGCCCCGGTCGTGCCCGTCAAGGCCCGGTTTGGCGATAACTACGCGTATTTTCTGGGACATATTCAGCTAGCAGCTGCCAGCAGGCAGCTTGCAGTGGACGCAGCGAACGGACTGAAACCAGCCTTTCCCTGCCCGATGCCGGCTGCCAGCTGCCCGCTATTGCTAGATTATCGGCGTTTCCTCGTATTCGCCCCAGACCTCGCGCAGGGCGTCGCACATTTCGCCCACGGTGGCATAGGCTCGGACCGCCTCGATGAGCAGCGGCATCGTGTTGGCGGCGCCTGTGGCCCCCTCCTTTAGCACATCGAGCGCCCGCCGTACCCGGCCGTTGTCGCGGGTCGCCCTGAGCCGCCCGAGCTTCTCCAACTGCCGTACGGACGCCGAATCGTCAATGTACAGGAGCTGGATCGGCTGGTGGTCTGCCGCAACGAAGTCGTTGACGCCGACGATGACCTTATCGCGCTGCTCCACGGCCTGTTGGAACCTGTAGGAGCTCTCGGCGATCTCCCGCTGCGGGTACCCCTGCTCGATCGCCTCGACCATGCCGCCCATACGGTCGATCGTATCGAAATAGGCCAGCGTCTCCTCTTCGAGATCGCGGGTGAGCTTCTCCACGAAGTAGGACCCGCCAAGGGGATCGACGACATTGGTGACACCGGTTTCGTGCGCGATGATCTGCTGCGTGCGAAGCGCGAGCGTCGCGGCTTCCGCCGTGGGCAGCGCCAGCGCCTCGTCGAGCGAATTCGTGTGGAGCGACTGCGTTCCGCCGAGCACTGCGGCCATCGCCTGCAGGGCGGTGCGCACAACGTTGTTGTATGGCTGTTGCGCGGTCAGCGAGACACCGGCGGTCTGCGAATGGAACCGCAGCTGCCACGAACGCGCGCTCTTCGCCTTGAAGCGATCGCGCATCACGTGTGCCCAGATGCGGCGCGCCGCGCGATACTTCGCGATCTCCTCGAAGAAGTCGCTGTGCGAGTTGAAGAAGAATGAAAGACGCGGCGCGAAGTCATCGACGTCCAGACCGGCATCGACGCCGTACTGGACGTACTCCACGCCGTCGCGCAGCGTGAACGCCAGCTCCTGCGCCGCGGTCGCTCCCGCTTCGCGGATGTGATAGCCGCTGACAGAGATCGTGTTCCAGCGCGGCACGTGTTCAGCGCAAAACGTGAAGACGTCGGTAATCAGCCGCATCGACGGTCGCGGCGGGTAGATGTATTCCTTCTGCGCGATGAACTCCTTCAGGATGTCGTTCTGAATGGTCCCCGACAGCGACTGCCAGCGTGCGCCTTGCTTTTCGGCAACCACGAGGTACATCGCGAAGATCATCGATGCCGGCGAATTGATCGTCATCGACGTGGTAATGCCAGAGAGATCGATCCCGTCGAACAGCGTTTCCATGTCGGCCAGCGACGTCACGTTCACGCCGCACTTGCCGACCTCGCCAAGAGAGAGCTTGTGATCAGGATCGCGGCCCATGAGCGTCGGCAGATCGAAGGCGACACTCAGTCCCGTACCGCCGGCCTTGAGCAGCTGCCTGTAGCGCTCGTTCGTTTCCTCGGGCGTGCCGAAGCCGGCAAACTGCCGCATCGTCCAGAGCTTGCCGCGGTAACCGGTAGGATGAATGCCGCGCGTGTAGGGAAACTCGCCGGGATCGGCCAGGTCGCGCTGGTAATCGAGCGACGCAATGTCTTCGGGCGTGTAGATCTCCTCGACAGGCCGCCCTGAGATTGTCGTGAACGATCTCTTGCGCTCCGGCGACGTGCCTTTGGCCGGCGTGGCGGTCTTCATGGTCGATTCATTGTAAGGCGGACCTGCGGGTCCGCCTCTACGAACCTTGAGGCGTAGAGGCCGACCTTCAGGTCGGACCTTGCGAGTACGGCGATCATGACAGAATAACGGGTCATGGCAGAGCACGGAGCGATCTTCGGGGCCATGCTTCAGGAATTCAACGTCGCCGCCCGCATCATCAACCTCGAGCCGGGTGTCTGGAACATCCTCACTCATCCCAAACGCCAGGTCATGGTGTCGTGTCCGGTGCAGATGGACAACGGCGAGATCGAGGTCTTCACCGGCTACCGCGTGCAGTACAACATCACGCTCGGTCCAGCGAAGGGCGGCATCCGCTATCACCCTGACGTCTCGCTGGATGAAGTCACCGCGCTCGCCGCGTGGATGACGTGGAAGTGCGCGGTCGCGCACATTCCGTTCGGCGGCGGCAAGGGGGGGATCGTCTGCGACCCCACCAAGATGTCGCGCCGCGAGCTGGAAGCGCTCACGCGCCGCTACGTAGCTGAGATCATCGATCTGATCGGACCAGAGAAGGACGTGCCCGCGCCCGATGTGAACACCAACGATCAGGTGATGGCGTGGGTGATGGACACCTACAGCATGCACGTCGGCCACACGGCCACGGCGGTCGTGACCGGCAAGCCGATCGAGATGGGCGGCTCGCTTGGACGGCGCGAAGCGACCGGACGCGGCGTCATGATCGTCACGCGCGAGGCGGCCAAGCACCTCGGCGTGGACATCCAGCGGGCAACGGTCGCGGTGCAGGGCTTCGGCAACGTCGGTTCGGTTTCGGCTGACCTGCTTGCGAAGATCGGCGCCAAGATCGTCGCCGTCACCGACTGGAAGGGGGGTGTCTACAACCCCAAGGGTCTCGACGTTGCACAGCTGATCGAGTACGCCCGCGAGCACAGGACCGTCGGGGGCTTTCCCGGGGGGGATCACCTGACCAACGACCAGCTGTGGTCGCTCGATGTCGACATCCTGATTCCGGCGGCGCTCGAAAACCAGATCACGATGGAGAACGCACCGAAGATCAAGGCAAAGATCGTCACGGAAGGCGCCAACGGTCCAACCACGCCGGACGCGCATCGATACCTGCACGAGGGAGGCGTGTTCGTCATCCCCGACATCCTCGCCAACTCGGGAGGTGTGACGACGTCGTACTTCGAGTGGGTGCAGGATCGGTACGGCTACTTCTGGGAAGAAGAGGAAGTGAACATGCGGCTCGAGAAGAAGATGTGCGTCGCGTTCGATGCGGTGCTGCAGACATCGCTCAAGTACAAAGTCGATCTCCGCACGGGCGCCTACATCGTCGCCATCCAGCGCGTCAGCACCGTCACCAAGATGCGCGGGATGTACGCGTAGGTAAAATCCCAAAGCCCAAAGCCCAAAGCCCAAGAAGAACCGGCGATACCGCGTTCCTTGGGAGTTGGGGGTTGGGAGTTATTGTTTCTCGTCCAGAAACTGCGACCAGTTCTTCCGGGCATCGGCCGGGAGCTCCAGGAGCAGCTTCTTGAGGTCCCCGTCGCGCGGCTTCACGTAGAACTGGTACGCGTAGCGCTCGCGCAGCGGCGCGTCGGCAGGCAATGACGCGCCGTGCGCCGCCTTCGAGTTCACGAAGGCGAAGAGCGTGTTCGCACGGAACGGTACCGTGCGCGCCAGTTCCACCGGCAATCCTTCGTCCTGGGGATAGAACTTCCCCATGGTGCTCGACGTGAACGCCTTCTTCACGCGGAATAGCTGCGTGCCGAACTGCTCGCCGTCGCCGGGTCGCGCGAAGTACACGAGCCCGGTGATGACCACGCGCTTCGGATCGAGGTGCGGCTTCAGGTGATAGCCAGGCCGGCGCAGATGCAGGCGTCCGGCAAACCCGCGATGGGGGATCGCCGCGGCACGCTCTCCAAAGTCTCCGCCCGCCGTCTCGGCATAGTGCTCGACGACCGCATCGTGAAATCTCTGGTGCAGCGCGGGCGCGAGAATCCCGGCAACGACGTCCTCATCGAAGAAGCGCCACACGCGCTGCGTCAGCAGCGGTGCGCGTTCCAGGTGTTCGTCGAGATGGAAGTCCTGCTTGACGGGATCACGAGACGGAAACAGCTCCGCCGGCGGGATCGCGGCGGCCACCAGCTCGTAGAAATCGGCCGGAAACACGTGCTCGATGACCGCGTGGGTCGTCGGCTCCGTGCAGACGGACGCGGCGTTGACGGCCGCGGTGACGTGTGCGCGGATGCGATCAAGCGACAGCCGTGCGTCGAGACCCTCGAGCAGCGGCGCGCGGGTCGCAGTCCACTCCCTCACGACCAGCGCATGGTGCGCGAAGCGGAGATCGGCGAGCTCCGCCTGGACGTCCGAGAGGGTGCGCTGGAGTGTCTTGACGGAGGCGTCGAAGTCCTTCGACCAGGCGCGCCGGAAATCCGGAAGCAGGGCGTTCTTCAAACGTGAGTAGACAAGACGGCCAAGCACTGTGGCGACTCTAGCACGCGGCAACTTCCAACTTCCAACTCCCAACGCCCAAGGGACGCTGCGGCGCAACATTCTCCTTGGGCGTTGGGAATTGGAGGTTGGGAGTTAGGAATTAACTAACAACACGGAACGCGACCAGCTCCTTCGCCTCCCCCGTCGTTCCCTTCACCGTAATCTCAATGACGTATTCGCCCGGTGGAACCGCGGCCAGACCCAGATCGATCTGATGCGTCCCGCCGGCGACCGCGGCCGTGACCGGCACATCCGTGAACTTCTGGCCGTTGTTATTGAGCAGTGCGGCGGTTGGCGTGGGTACCTCGTTGCCGGGACCGTAGCTGTCGAACCGGATCAGCAGCCGCGTCGTTCGAGAAAACTCGCGCGCGGCGGGCGGCACCGCGTTCGGATTGCTCGCGATCGCCTGAAGCTCGCGCGGCGTGCGCGCCGAGTACACGCGCGGCGTGCTGAGCGCGGATTGCGGCGCCGTCAGGTCGGGAATGGTGATGTTGCGGATCTCCTGATCGAGCACACCACCGCCCGGGCCCTCGACCGTCATGCGGAGCTCCAGTTTCCCGGGCGGCGCCTCGAAGGTCAGCCGTTGAGGCGTCGGCGTGGTAGATGCCGGCGTCGCCGGTGGCAACGAGGCGCTCGCTCCCGTCGTTTGAGGGTTGGCGCTTGCGAGTTGCGGAGCGTCAGGCGTCCGACCGCGGTAAACGAGATCGCCCTTGTCCGTCGCCGCGATCACCGATACGCGTCCTGCTACCGGATCCCGCCGCGCGGCACCCGGCGGCTGCGCGAGCGGCTCCCACACGAGCGTGACCTTTGTCTTGCCGTTCTCACCGCGCTCGGTTCCAAGCCACGTGCGCACGTACTTGCCTGCCTGCACCTGGGGCGCGATGGTCGCCAATGCGCTCAACACCGGCTTGACCGCGTCCGGCACGCCGGGGCCCGTGGCCTTGGCGGCCTTCTCGATGTCGGCGACGGTCGCGGCCCAGTAGCCGCGCCTGGCGCGGATCTGAAGCCCGCGTCGCCGTGCCTGGGCGCTGAGCTGCACTTTGATCTGGTGGAACTTGCCGTCGGTGGGCGCCGCCGCCGAGGTGTAGCCGATCAGGTAGTAGGCGGTTGAATCCTGCATCGCCTGCTGAAGGCCTTTCGCCAGGTCGTTGCGACCGACGATCGCGCGGCCGTCGGTTTCATCCGCGATCGTCCGAAGCGAGTCGGTCGAGGCCTGCAGCATCGACTGGTCCTGCCGTGGTCCGACCGCCTCGTCGATGTCGAACTCGTTCGTGGCGAGACCACGGGGGTCGACGGTGTAAATCGCAGTGTTGTTGCGCGTCGCGGCGATGAAGACTTCCTTGAGCTGCGAGTACAGGTCGCTCTGCGCGAACACCTGGGCGGTCTGCTCGCGCGGATCGTTTTCGCCCACCATCGGGCTGTTCGCGGCCGGGTTGCCGAACTTCCCCATCGACGCATCAGCATTGCGCAGCTGCGGCGGCAGCATCGCCTGAAAACCCTCGCTGACGTAGATCACGGACTTGCGGCCTTCGCGTATCGAGCCGAGTCGCACGGCGAGCCCGCGCAGGGCCGTCATCACGACCTGGTTGCGGATCTGCTCGACAATTTCTGTGGGGGCGCGCTCGTACTGCTGCTCGAACAGGTTGCGCGGCTCGTAGCGGTACTTCCGCCCCTCGAAGTGCTGGAGCGCGTTGATGATCTTCGCGTGGTTGCGCGTGAACTCGATGTCCTGGACGGGTGTCAGCGGATACATCACCGCCACGAGATCCAGCGGTTTCATCTGGTTCTGGATGAACTCTGACAGCGGGTTGCGGACGGCAAGCGAGCTGCCCAGCCTCGTGTGGTAGTCGTCGAGGAAGAATACGAACACGCGCGTGTCATCACGGGCGGCTTCGCGTTCCTCATCATCGCGGTTGCGGATCTCACGCGGGGGCGGATCCCCAGGCTTCGGATTGCCGTCGACGTGAATCAGTCGGAATTGCTCGATCGTCTGCGGTTTGTTGTCTTCGGTGAGCTGGAAGTCCGACTGCTTGAGATCGGTGACGGGTTGCCCTTTGTTGTCCGAGACGTAGGTGTCAACCGTCACGAAGTTGATGCCGGATCGGAAGGTGGTGTCGCCCTGCCCGGCGGGTGGAGTGGCAGGCGCCTGCGCGCTCGCCGGTTGACTCGCCGGTTGACCGTTGGACTGCTGGGCACGCGGCGCGCTGGTGCCTGCGGCAACCGCCAGCAGCAGGCAGCAGGCCGCCCGCAGCAGGCGCATCGTTATTGCCGGCTGCCTGCTGCCGGCTGCTCGCTGAGTGCCATTAGCCATCGTGTCCCGCCCTTGTCGCGATGATAACCCCATCATCCTCTCAGACGTTGGGATTTGGGTTTTGGGTTTTGGGTTTTGGGATTTGAGACTTACCCTTCATGAGTGCAACAAATAGAGACAATTCCCGCCCTCACGCGGCTCAGCCAGGACGAGGCCCTTTTTCGCGACAGCGTCTACGAATTCGCCGATCGGGAGATCCGCCCGCATGTCCGCGAGATGGACGAGCACGCAAAAATTCCGCCACAGCTCATCGACAGCCTGTTCAACCTGGGAGTGATGGGAATCGAGGTTCCGGAATCCTACGGCGGTGCCGGCGCGACATTTTTTCACTCCGTCCTCGCCGTCGAGGCGCTTTCGCAGGTCGACCCGTCGATCGGCGTGCTCGTCGACGTCCAGAACACGCTGGTCATCAATGCCTTCAACCGCTGGGCGGGCGACGCGCAGAAGGCGGCCTATCTCCCCAAGCTCGCCTCGGGCACCGTGGGTGCCTACGCGCTGTCCGAATCCGGTTCAGGCAGCGACGCGTTCGCGATGAAGACCCAAGCCCGCCCTGGCGACGACGTTGCTTCGGCGCGGCAAGCCACGGACGGCGAGTGGATTCTCAACGGCCGTAAGCTTTGGATCACCAACGCCAACGAGGCTGGGGTCTTCATCGTCTTCGCCAACATCAATCCTGAGGCGGGCTACCGCGGCATCACGGCCTTCATCGTCGAACGCGGCTTCAACGGATTCACCGTCGGGAAGAAGGAGGACAAGCTCGGCATCCGCGCGAGCAGCACGTGTGAACTCCTGTTCGAGGACTGCCGCGTACCGCGCGCCAACGTGCTCGGCGAGGTCGGCAAGGGCTACAAGGTGGCGATCGAGACGCTGAACGAAGGACGCATTGGGATCGGCGCGCAGATGGTGGGACTCGCACAGGGCGCGCTCGACGCGACGATCAAGTATGTCAAGGAGCGAACGCAGTTCGGCAGGACCATCGCCGAATTTCAGGGCGTGCAGTTCCAGATCGCGCGGGCGGCCACCGAAATCGAGGCGTCGCGTCTCATGGTGTACAACGCGGCGCGGCTGCGCGACGCGGGCGAGCCGTTCCTGAAGGAAGCGGCGATGTGCAAGCTCTTCTCGTCAGAGGTCGCCGAGCGTGTCAGCTCACTCGCGGTGAATCTGTACGGCGGATACGGCTTCGTCAAGGACTACCCGGTAGAGAAATTCTTCCGCGACGCAAAGATCGGGCAGATCTACGAGGGGACGTCGAATCTGCAGTTGCAGACTATTGCGAAGCAGATTCTCGGATGAACAGTAATGCAAGACTCAAGATGCAAAATGCAAACACCGCATTGCTGAGGCTTCGGGGCGATAGACGTTCCGCTTTCACCCAGTGGTTTCGTCGCCAGGGTGCTTGCATTTTGAATTTCGCATTTTGAATTACACGCGCGGGATTGCTTTACACGCGCGGCAGCGCCGCATCCGCAACAGCCTCGCGCAACGCTTCAGTCCGACCCGCGAACAGCTCGATCGCACGCACGTCCTGGGTGAGCCGCTCGATCACATGGCCCCGGCGAAAGCTATCGACGCCCACCACTTGCGTGGCCCGCACTACGGCCGCCTGCGCCGCGGCTGCCGCGGCCAGTTTGGCCATCGATGCGTCCGCCAGCGAGACGTCTTCGGTCGCACCTGCCGCCTTCCACGTGAGCAAGCGAGCCGCGTCGAGCTCGGTTGCGGTATCCGCAAGCAACCCCTCAACGGTCTGCTCCCCGCCGGCGCCGCGTTCGCGATGCGCGACCGCCAATGATTCACGCAGTGCGCGGTTCCCGATGCCGAGGGCCGTCGCGGCGATCAGCGTCCGCGCCCTCGCCATGATGCGCGTCGGGGCACCGGCCGCAATGCACGACGCGCCCGCGAACGTCACGTAGGCCGAGACGAACCCGCGCAGCGCGGAGGTCGTGACGGGCTCGACCTGCACGCCCTCGGAGTCGAGGGAGACCGCACACGCGGTGATCTCGTCCCCACTACGCGCGCCGACGATTGCGACGCCGTGCCCGGTAATCGGCCCGACCCACGACGCACGGCCGGTCAGCTTGCCGGCGTCGAGCGATGGCACGTCCTCGGTCGACAGTGACAGCGCACCAACAGTTTCACCGCGCACGAGCGAGTCAAAACCGTCTGAGCCTGCCGCGCCGGAGCGGACCGCGAATGCGGTCCGGTCAGCCAGCGCTGTCTGGTGAAGGCGGGCGAGAAGGGCTGCGGTGTGCAGAGCAAGCGCCATCCCCGCCGCTGCCGATTCGCACGCCAGCGCTTCGACCGCGAGCGCCGCCGCCACGAGATCGGCCTGCGGATCGAGCAGGCCGGCACGCGCGGCGCCCATCACGACGTCGGCCGAGGCGGCGTCAGCCGACAGCTCGCGACCGAGCGATTGCGCTTTCTCGCGCCACGAACGCTGCACATCGCTGAGATCGAAATCCATTTCAGGAAGAACCTATCACGAGCCACCGAGAGACGGAGACACAGTGCCTTGGATGTCTCACTGCCTTCGTCACTCCGCCTTCCCGACGAAGCTGAAGGCGAAGTCGGGTGGCTTGTCTCAGCGACCGGTGCTGAGCTTCTGAAAAATCGGCTTCAGGCGCGCTGTCGACTGCGCGAGCTCTTCCGGCAGCACGCGCGTCTCGCCGACGACGGTCATGAAGTTCGTGTCGCCATTCCACCGCGGCACAACGTGCACGTGCACGTGCTCGAGCACGCCGGCACCCGCGGGCTTTCCCAGGTTTACACCGACATTGATGCCATGCGGCTGATAGGCCTCGAGCAACGCGCGCTCGCAGAGCTGCATCAGGTCGGCCGTCTCGTGCGCCTCCTCCATCGTGAGCGAGGCGAGCGACGGCGTGTGGCGATACGGCACGATCAGCAGGTGGCCGTTGTTATACGGATAGAGGTTGAGGATGACGTAGCAGGTCTTGCGCTCGTAAACGATGAGGGAGTCGGGATTGGGAGGTCGAGGTACGTCGCAAAAGACGCACCCCGCATCTGGCTTGTTACTCGTCACGTACTCGAGTCGCCAGGGCGACCATAGGCGATCCACAACAAGGCCCAATGCTCAAAGCCGAATGCTCAAGGCCCAACGTTGAGCATTGAGCTTTGGGCATTGAGCATTGGGCATTCTTGCTAGACGGACTGCACGGCGCCGGCGATGCTGCCGGTAATCACCGCCGATTCGGCTGCTTCCGCCTCGCGGTTAATCAGCTCCTTCAGCTCTTTGCCCGGCTTGAAGTACGGCACCTTCTTGGGCGGCACATCCACCTTGTCGCCTGTCTTCGGATTCCGTCCCTTGCGCGGCTCGCGCTTGCGGAGACGGAAGCTGCCGAACCCGCGCAGCTCGATCTTCTCGCCCCGGTGCAGCGCTTCGATGATGCTCCTGAACACCGTGTCGACGATGACTTCGGAGTGCTTCTTCGTGAGATCGGACACGCGCGACACTTCCTCGACGAGCTCCGCCTTGGTCATGCTGCCGCCAGGAGTATTCAAAGTGTGCTCCCTACCTGTTTCTGAAGTGGTCACCGAGGGTGGCCGTACCCGTCCCTTCGCTCTCCGAGTACGACTCCCAGTCCGTGCGGTAGTCGTCCGACTTCAGCGCGCGGATGCTCAGGCCGATCTTCCGCTCCTGCGGACTCAGCTTGATGATCTTCATCTGGTAGTTGTTGCCAACCTGCAGATCGATCTTCTCGCCGCCGTGCGTGTCGTCGAATTCCGAGACGTGAATCAGCCCTTCGATTCCCTCATCGAGCTCGACAAACGCGCCGAAGTTCGTCATGCGCGTGACCTTGCCCTCGATGGTGTCTCCCAGGTGGTGGCGCGAGAAGAAGTCGTCCCAGATGTCGGTGGCGAGCTGCTTCAGCCCCAGCGACAGGCGCTGGTTCTCGGCGTCGATGCTGAGCACCATCGCCTCGACCACGTCACCCTTCTTCAGCACTTCCGACGGGTGCTTGATCCGCTTGCTCCACGACATGTCGGAGATGTGGATCAGGCCATCGATGTCCTCTTCGACCTCGACGAACGCGCCGAACTCGGTGAGGTTG
>Ga0070698_100001362_pt1 | contig 27193 bp, 27 predicted proteins | sample KBSK1502metaG_FD_65477 | JGI IMG/M metagenome (GOLD analysis project Ga0070698, IMG submission 65477) | Corn, switchgrass and miscanthus rhizosphere microbial communities from Kellogg Biological Station, Michigan, USA - KBS K1-50-2 metaG | ecosystem: Host-associated > Plants > Roots >...
GGTTGCGGTGTGTGAGCATCACGCCTTTGGCGGCTCCAGTGGTGCCTCCGGTGTAAAAAAGCCCAGCGATCGTGTCCTCGGGAAGATCGTCGGGAAAGTCCGCCGGCGGCCCGGCGAGCAACGCCTCATAGTCGTCGCCCAGATCGAAGATGTGATCGACCGTGGCACCCAGACCCTGGTCTCCGACGCCGGTGAACAGGATTCTGGCACCCGAATCCTCCAGCGCGTACCGAAGCTCGGCGATCGCATGACGCGGGTTGAGCGGCACGAGGCTGAAGCCGGCGCCGGGCACGGACTGATAGAGCTCGAGGTAGCGGTGGCAGTTGCCTGCGATCACCGCGACGCGGTCTCCTGGGGCAAGGCCCAGTTCCCGCAGTGCGCCGATCAAGCGCCGGCAGCGGTCCCAGGTCTGCTCGTACGTCAGCTGGTCCTCACCACACACGACGGCGGTTCGCGTCCGTCCGATCAGTTTCGCCCGCCGCATCGGGGTGATCAGTGTTGCCAATGCGCTCGCCTCCGATTAGGTGCGGAGGGCCCAGTAAAAAAAGGAGGGTCCACCGTGAGGCCGCCAACTCAGCGGTCCGCATCGCGATCCTACATCGGGGGCGGGGCCCCTGCCGGCCGGCCCCGCCTAGTGACCCCTGAAAGCCTCCTCGAGCCATTCCCCGACGACCGTCGGCACCACTTTGGCATCGACGAGCAGCGGTCCGGCTCGGCCTCGATCGAGCCAGTCGCGGACAGACTCGAGATCAGCCAGGCTCCGTACCGTCACGCCGTCGATGCCCAATGCCCGTGCGAGCGCGGCAAAGTCGGTGTCGGGAAATCTCACCGAACCCATGTCCGCCCCCTCTGGCGCGAAATGGTGCACTTCGGCCGCATAAGAAGCGTCGTTGTAGATGACGAGGAGCGCGTCCAGCCGCAACCGCCCCAGCGTCTCCAGCTCAGGTAGGCCCATCAGGGCGCCTCCATCGCCAAGCGCGATCACGCTCAGCCGATCGGGCCGCGCGATCGCCGCACCGAGGCCCGTCGCCAGCCCGAGACCGATCGACTGGAACGACTGGGTGAAGACGAACGAACCCCCGTCTGGAACGTCGATGTACATGGGCGCCCAGGCCATGAAGTGACCGGAGTCGACGGCCAGCGTTCGCTCCCGCGGCAGCAGGCCGTGCAGCGCAATGCTCAGCGTCCGAGGGTCGATCCGTCCCTCGCCCGACATGTCTTCGAAAGGCTGCTCCCGCCACCCGCCGTGCCGGATCCGCTCTGCCACGTGCTCGCTCCGCCAGCCACGCGAGGGGTGGTTGCGCAACGCCGCGCTGACGGCTCGGGCGGTTGCGGCAACGTCGCCGGCCAGCGCCAGATCCACGCGCCGATGCGCTCCGAGAGCCGCAGCATCGACGTCGACCTGGGCGACCTTTGTCGACGGCCCGATGAGGTTGCCGCGACGCGTGGTCCACATGTTCAGTGAGGCGCCAAACGCGACCACCACGTCAGACTCGGCGATCATCTCGGCCGCCACCGGCGAAGCGAAGCCGCCGCTGATGCCCAGGGACCACGGGTTGCCGGCGAAGAGACCATGAGCAACAGCGGACGTCGCGAGCAGCGCGCCAGTTTGCGTCGCTAGGTGTTCGAGCTCATTTCGCGCCCCCGAAAGCACGGCGCCTCGGCCCGCCAGAAGGAGTGGACGCTGGGCGGAGGCGAGCACCCGGGCCAGGGCCTCGACTCCTGCAGCCGGCGCGGGCGGATGTGGGGGCGCGACAGGCTCGATCAATCCCGTGGGAGGCTCGCAATCGCGTGCCTGCACCTCGAGCGGAAGCGACAGCAGGACGGGAATGCGGTCCGCCACCGCAGTCCAGGCCGCATCGGCGAGCGCAGCCACGGCCGCATCCCCCGCGGTGAGCCGCATGTGCCGCGCGCCGGCCACTTTCGCGAGACCGGCCGAGTCGATGAAGAAGTTCGAAAGTGGAGCCGTGGCCTCGGCCGCCAGAAGGACGAGTGGCGTACGGCTTTTCGCGGCCTCGGTGAGTCCCGTCAGCGTGTTGGTCAAGCCCGGTCCCTGGTGCACGCTGCAGACGCCCAACCTCGCGGAGGTGCGGGCATACGCGTCGGCCATGGTCACCGCGCCCGTCTCGTGGCGCGCCGGGACGAAACGCACCCCGTTTGCGGTCATCGCGTTGACCAGATGAAAGTTGCCGCTGCCGACCAACCCGAAGCAGTCGCGCACGCCGAGCTGGGCCACCGCTTGGCCGATCGCTTCGGCTACGCGCAATGGCGCTTACCGCTCGACGAGGGCGAGCACCCGCGCGGGGCTTCCAGAACCACGCACTATCGGCAGGGGCCCTGCAATGACGACCGCGCCGGTCGGTGGCAGGCTGGCCAGATTGGCGAGCTGAGTCAGGCCGTACTTGCCCGCACCGAGCAAGAAGGCATGGCATGGAAAGGCGGGATCAAAGCTGTGGGCCTTGCCCGCGTCGGTGCCTACGGTCTCGACGCCAACGCCGATTATCGGTGCCTCATCCGCGAGCCAGCGAGCACACTCGACAGAGATGCCAGGCGTGTGCGGCCCGGTGGCGTCGGCGTTGAGAAATCTCTGCTGGTTGTCGGCCCGTGCGTCCCATCCCGTCCGGTACAGGAGCCAGCCGCCTGGAGGAAGCAAGCCATGCTCGCGTTGCCAGGCTTCGATGTCGGAGACCTCGAGGAGGTAGTCGGGGTTTTGAGCGCACTCTTGGCTCTTGTCGATCACCACCGCAGGAGCAATCAGTTGCCGCGCAGGCACTTGCGAGACGTCCATTCGTTCGCGCCCTGTCACCCAGTGGATCGGAGCATCGAAGTGCGTACCCACATGCTCGCCCGTCGAGATGTCGTTCCAGTACCACGCAGGTCCACGCGCGTCGTAGTTGCTGATCTCGGTCAGCTCGAAGCGTCTGGTGTTGGCAAAGGGCGGTGGTAGCTGGATGATGGGCGTCCTCTCGGACAGAGGTGCCGTCAGGTCCACCACCTCGATCCTTGCCTCGGCAATCGCTGCGATCAGGTCCGTAAGCACAGATATCGTCCTTTGCTCAGATGGGCACTGGGGACCGCTCGACCACTTGAAGGATAGCCCGGCTTCGCGCAAAACCGGGCAATCGGCCACGGTGACGCACCGCCTTTGCGCAAAGCCGGTCCTTTAGCGCGGCCGTTTGACAGCTACCCGCGGCAGCCGTAGGCTCGAACTGGCGAACCAGATTCAGGGGTCGCAAGGCTAGCTGGGGGAGAAAAGAATGCGTGGTTTTATGACGCGTTCCGTTTTTGCGCTCGCCGTGATCACGTCGACCATCTTGCTTGCGGGTCAGCCGGCGCTCGCAGCCCGGTCGACCCCTGTGAAAGAAGCGACAGTAATCGGCACCGGCGGCGCCGCCGCGAGCGTCAATCCCATCGCAACCAGCGTGGCCATCGACATCCTCCGCAGAGGCGGCAATGCGGTCGACGCCGCCGTCGCCGCGGCGGCCGCGCTTGGAGTCGTCGAGCCTTTTTCCTGCGGTCTGGGCGGCGGTGGGTTCATGGTCATCTACAGTGCGCGAGACGGTAGGGTCTTCACGCTGGATGGACGGGAGACCGCGCCGTCGGCGTTCCGCCCCGACAGCTTCATCGACCCCTCGACAGGTTCACCGATCTCCTTTGCCGAGGGCGTGACCAGTGGCCTGGGCGTCGGCGTGCCCGGCACTCCGCGGTTGTGGGAGCAGGCGCTCGCCAGATACGGAACGATCCCTCTCGCTGAAGCCCTCGCTCCTTCCATCGGAATCGCGCGGAGCGGTTTCGAGGTCAACCAGACGTTCCACGACCAGGTCGCTTCGAACCAGGATCGCTTCCAGGACTTCAGCTCGACCAGGGACCTTTACCTGCCGGGCGGCGATCCACCTGTCGTCGGTTCGATCTTCCGCAACCCAGATCTCGCTCGGACCTACCAGACGCTCGCGGGGCACGGGATGGATGCGTTCTACGGTGGCGATGTCGCCAACGCAATCGTGACGACCGTCCAGCATCCGCCGCTGGTATCGGGCGCCACGCGTAACGTGCGGCCCGGGTTGATGGCGGCCGGCGACCTTGCGAGCTACCAGGTGATCTCGCGGGCGCCGACGGACATCCACTACCGCGGCTACGAGATCTTCAGCATGGGTCCGCCTTCGAGCGGCGGCTCGACTGTGGGCGAGGCGCTCAAGATCCTCGAGGGCTTCGACCTTGGCTCCCTTCCTCGAGCGCAGGCGCTTTACCTGATGCTGGAGGCGTCGAAGCTCGCGTACGCCGACCGCAATCGGTACCTCGCCGACCCCGACTTCGTGAGCGTGCCTCTGCAGGGCCTGCTCTCCGACGCCTACGCGGCGCAGCGCCGGGCTCTCATCGGCGCGACCGCGCTTCCGGTCCCCGTCACGCCCGGCGATCCATCGCCGTTCAACTCCTCCACCACTCACCTCACGGTCAGTGACCGTTTCGGCAACGTCGTCTCGTACACGTTCACGATCGAGCAGATCGGCGGCAGCGGCATCGTCGTGCCCGGTCATGGGTTCTTGCTCAACAACGAGCTCACCGATTTCAACTTCGTGACCGGCACAGCGAACTCTCCAGCGGGAGGCAAGCGACCACGCTCGAGCATGTCGCCGACCATCGTGCTGAAGGATGGCAAGCCGTTTCTTGCGCTCGGCTCACCGGGCGGGGCGTCGATCATCACCACCGTCCTGCAGATGCTGCTGGAGCGGTTGGACCTCGGTCGGACGCTTCCCGGCGCCATCGCGACCGCGCGGATCTCCCAACGGAATTCCTCCACCACCCAGGCCGAACCAGCCTTCTTCGGGACGCCCGAACGGCCGGCGCTGGAGGCACTTGGCGAGAAGTTCAGCTCGACGCCCGAGATCGGAGCCGCGACAGGGATCGAGTTCCTGTCGGACGGGATGGTCCTGGCTGCCGCCGAGCCCGTTCGGCGCGGCGGGGGCAGCGCGATGGTGGAGGTACCGCAGACTTAGCCGGGAGAGCCAAAACCGGCGCTCACCGATACAGTAGGCAGCGCGGCTCGGCATCGAGTCGATGCTGGGAAAGGAGGCTGCGGGACGTGGTACTGACGAGTCGCGTCACCTTTGACCACGCTGACGCGCGACCGCGCATGCGAATCCTCGTGCCGGTGCTGATGGGCCAGAAGGCACGGCCGGTGATCAGTATCGGCGACGCGCTTGCGATTTCGCCGGGTGGGTCGGGCACCCTGCTCGCCCTCGTTGAAATCCGAACAGGCCGTGACAACGAGGTTTTTGCACAGGAGAATCGGCGACGCGACATGCTCCGCTGGGTGGCGGGCCTCGAGTACGACAGCGACGTGCGCCGGCGTTTGCGCCTCAGCCTGCGCATGACCGCCAATGCCGCCAGCAGCGTTCGCGATGCTGCGGCAGAAAACGAAGTCACGACCATGGTGCTCGAATGGCCCACGGTCGAAAGCGCGCGACGTCACGGCCTCATGGACCTCACGCGCCAGCTCCTGACCGATCATGGATTCGACCTGATTTTTGTCCGCGCCAATGCGCGAACTCCGGACCTGGCGATCGCGCCCCGATCGATTCTGGCTTCTATTCGCGGCGGCCCCAGTGCTCGCGCGGTGGCCTCTACCGGAGCTAGGCTGGCCGATGCCTTCGGTAGCTCGTTGACGCTGCTCCACGTGCAGTCGGACACCCAGCACCCCGATCGCTCGCGCCGGGAATGGGACAGCTTCGAGCAGATCGTCGAGGAGCTCCGCAGGCCAGCGACGCATGTGCGCGTGGTGCGTCACGACAGTCCGGCGGCCGGCATCCTCGAAGAGGCTGCGGGCCATGACCTTCTCGTCATCGGATCGCGGCTGAACCAGGCCAGGGCCGGCGGATTGCTCGGTAGGGAAATCGATCGGATGCTTCGACGCCTCGATGCCTCCGTGGTGATGGTCCGTGCCAAGGCCGTGGCACCTTTCATATCGAAGCGCCAGGCCAACGGCAGCGAAAGGTGAGCTCGACCGCGCCGACCGCAGCTCATGTGGCGATCGGTCGCGATGCGGCGAGGCTGTTGGGCGAGTTCTCACCGATCATCCTCAGCAACCGCGCGCCCGTCACGCCAACAACCGATGGACGTCTCGTGCCGGGCGCCGGAGGCCTGGTCAAGGCTCTGACATCGCTGGCGAGCGCCACCAGGGCCACCTGGGTCTCGGCCGCGCGGACGGATGCCGAGCGAGAGGTCGCGAAGGCCGGCGTGCCCATCAGCTCTGACGCTGAGTCTGATCATGCATTTCCGATCTTTTTCGCTCCCACCGATCCCGAGGCGTACCAGCTCCACTATTCGGTGATCAGCAATCCGCTGATCTGGTTCGCGCATCACTACCTCTGGAACATCGCGCTCGAGCCGGTCGCCGACCGCGGCATTTACCAGGCATGGTTTGACGGTTACCGGGTGGTCAACGCGGCGATTGCCGAACGTGCGGTGTCGCTCGCCGGAGAGCTACCCCGCCGGCCGCTGTTTCTGACTCAGGACTATCAGCTCTATCTGACTCCAGAACTTGTGCGTTCCGCGCTGCCGGATGCGGTGTTGCAGCACTTCATCCACGTGCCGTGGCCCGAACCAAGGTACTTCAAGGTGCTCCCGACCTCGATGCGGGAACCGATCCTCAAAGGCCTCCTCGCCAACGACATCATCGGGCTGCAGACCAGTCTGGACGTGCACAACTTCCTGCGCTGTTGCGACGAGCTGATGGGCCTGCGGGTTGCGGAAGCGGAGGGCGCCGTGCTGTATGGCGGCAGGCTCGTCTGGATCCGCGCATACCCCGTCTCGATTGATTTCGATGCGATGGTGCAGCTCGGCGAATCGCCTGCCGTCCGCGCGATCGAGGATGAAGTGGCGTCGTGGCGACCCGAAAAGCTCATCGTCCGTGTCGACCGCACAGATCCGGCGAAGAACCTGGTTCGCGGATTTCTCGCCTACGAGCGTCTGCTGGAGGATCATCCAGAGCATCACGGCCGCGTCGCGCTATGGGCCTTCCTGCAGCCGTCGCGCCAAGATGTCGATGCGTATCGCGACTATCTCGAAATCGTCACGTCGACGGTCGCCCGAATCAACGCGCGCTTCGGCCGGCAGGACTGGACACCCACCAGGCTCGACCTCGGTGAAGATCTGCACCGGGCGGTCGCCGCCTATCGGAGCTATGACGCGCTGCTGGTAAATCCGATCCTCGACGGCATGAACCTTGTCGCGAAGGAAGGTCCGGTGGTCAACCAACGCTCCGGCGTGCTAGTCCTTTCGGAATCGGCGGGCGCCCACGAGGAGCTGGGGGCTTACGCGATCAGCATCAACCCATTCGACGTGGAGCTGACGGCCCGCGCCCTGCACAGGGCTCTCGTGATGGGACTCCCTGAGCGCCATGACAGATCAAACGCCATCAAACAGATAGTCGCCGTGAACGATGTGGCCCGCTGGATCCGTCATCAGCTCGAAGACATTCGTTCCGTGGCCCCGCGCCTGCACGAACGGCCGGCGACTGGCGAGGCCAACGCGCGATAGTCCGGACTATCGCGAGGTCTCGTCGCGCGGCTCGTACCGCATGGCCACTGCCCCCGAGCCGAACTCCAGGCGACTCACGAGCTTCAAGTCGACATGCTTCGACAGCCCCGCGAACAACGTCGGCCCGTGGCCTGCGAGCCTGGGATGCACCACGAACTCGTACTCATCGATCAATCCCAGCTCCGTCAACGCCAGCGGGAGCTTCACACCTCCCACGAGCAGTCCCTTGCCCGACCCCTGCTTGAGTTGCTGAACGGCCTTGCCCAGGTCCCCGCGCACAAGTTCCGCGTTCCAATCGACCTGCTCCAGGGTGCTCGACACCACGTACTTCTTTGCCGCGTTGATGGCCTGGGCGAAGGGTTCCATCCAATCAGGTCTCGCTCCCGCCTGCGGCCGCCACGCCGATTCCATCATTTCGTAAGTCACCCGGCCAAAGAGAAGAGCATCGGCCTGGTTGAGGTTCTCGACCGCGTGACGATGCAAGTCTTCGTCCGCGGGGATTGCACGATGATCGCAGCATCCGTCCAATGTGACGTTGATGGAGTAACGAAGGGGTCGCATTTCGCAAGAGTACGGCCGATGGGGTACACGGGCGACACACCGCTTCGATCCCCTGTGCCGGAGTTCAGTTGGTCGGGCTGCACTTACTGGAACGTTGGGGTGATGGGATTGGCAACGCAGATGGAGGGCGAGATCGAGGCTAGGTCCGCCGGTTCTCCGATCTCGCGCGCGCTCCCTCAGAGCGCTCCCTCGAGCGACTTATGTGGGCGAGCATCGCCGCCTCCGCGGCGGCGCCGTCGCGGGCTCGTATCGCCGCCAGAATGCTCTCGTGCTCGATCACGGTTGCTTCGCCGATGGCCATCGTGTAGTAGTGGTGATATAGGCGATAGAGGCGCAGGTGCGAGCGCAGGCGCCGCATCGTATCGCTCAGCAGCCCGTTGCCGGACGTGCCAGCGATTGCTTCGTGGAATCGGGCGTCCTGCAGGACAAAGGCGCTGTACTCGTGGTAGGTGCCCCCGTCAGACCCGCTGTTGGTGCCGACCAACCGGCGCATCTCCGCGAGCTCGCGATCGAGCACGCGCAGGACCTTTTCGTCGCGGCGTTCGGCCGCGCGGCGCGCGGCAAAAGGCTCGAGCAGCCGGCGAACGTCGTAGAGGTCGTTCAAGTTCTTGGTGTCCAGCATCGGGGTCACGGAGTAGCCACGCAACGGCTCCTTGACGACCAGGCCGTCCATCTCCAGCCGGGCTAACGCCTCTCGCACTGGTGTTGGCGAGACGTTGAGCTGGCGCGCGACCTGGTCGATGTTGACCCGGGCGCCCGCTTCGATGTGCTGGTCCATCACCAGCTCCATTACCGCGTCGTAGACGCTGTCGGTCAGGGTCTGACGCGAAAGCGGCAGAGGAAGGGCCTTCTCGCTCATTGCCGGCTGAGGTCGAAGACCTCCTCCATCGGAGCCCACCACTCGCCTGCCCTCGCTTCGGGCGCCGGTTCTTGGAGGCCGCGCATCAGCTCATCCCATTCGCGGTAGCGTGGATCCTGCACCAGCTTTGGGAAGTCCCGCTCAGGGGAGAACCCGTCGACCGCCTCCATGTACATGAACATCCGGCGGCCGAGCAGGTAGATCCGCATCTCCGTGATGCCATTCTCACGCAAGCGGGACACCACCTCGGGCCAGGCCCTGCGGTGGTACTCCTTGTAGCGCTCGACGATCTCTTCGTCATCCTTGAGCATCAGCGTCATCCCGTAGCTCTGCATTCCAACTCCCTTCAGCTGAGCCGAGCCATGATGGCTTCGCTCATCTCGTCGTATTGATGCGTGTTCGGCAGCTCGCCGACGATCGCGTGGTTGCGCATCACCAGGATGCGGTCGGCCAGGCGGATCACCTCAGGCATGTCGCTCGAGATGAGCAGGATCGACTTGCCGCTCGCGGCCAGCTCCCAGATGAGCTCGTGCAGTGCGTTCTTGGTCTTGATGTCGATGCCCACCGTAGGTTCGTCGATGATCAGGATCTCCGCCTCGGCCGCGAGCCATTTGGCGATGCTGACCTTCTGCTGGTTGCCGCCGGAGAGCGTTCCCACCGACTGCGACAGCGAATGCGCCCGGACGTCGAGCTGACCGAGGGATGGAAGAATCGCCGCGTCTTCCTTCGAACGTGCGATCCACTGGCCGAACAAGCGCAGGCGCCGCCAGATCGTGATCGACGTGTTGGCACGGACTGAGTGAAGGAGGATGAGGCCCTCCTCTTTGCGGTCCTCGCTCACGTACCCGAAGCGGTACTTCTCGAGGGCCTCCCGGAAGCTCGCAATGTGTGTGACCGTGCCTCGCACCCGGACCTCGCCGCCCGTCGCCTTGATCTCCCCGACCAGCGTCTTGGCCAGACCCGAGCGCCCGGCTCCGACCAAGCCGTAGAGACCGAGGATCTCGCCTTTGCGGAGCACGAGGCTCAGGGCGGCGTCGCCACCCCTGGTGGTCAGCCCCACCACCTCCATGACCGGCTCGCCCGCAGCCGGCTTGGGCGGCAGCTCGGCGATCACCTCGGCTCGTCCGATCATGTACGTGACGAGCCGGTCTCGATTGAGGGTTGCCACAGGGACGTCCGCGGCGGCGTTCCGTCCATCGCGGAGCACGGTGACGCGGTCGCAGAGCTCGAACACCTCTTCCAGCTTGTGACTGACGAAGACGATGGCCACGTTTCGCCGCCGCAGGTCGCCGAGGATCCGGAAGAGATAACCGACCTCGTGAGGGGTGATCGCGGCAGTGGGTTCGTCCATGAGGAGGATGCGGGCCTGCAGCGACAGCGCCTTGGCGATTTCGACCAGCTGCATCTGCGCCACGCTCAGCTCCGCCACCGGCGTCGCCGGCGCGGCGTCGAGCCCGACCATCTCGATCCACGGCCTGGACAGCCTGTTGATCGCGGCGTGATCGACCAGCTGGACTCCTCGGGTCGGGATTCGCTCCAGGAGGATGTTCTCCGCCACCGTGAACTGAGTGATCAGGTTGCGCTCTTGATGCACGACGCTGATGCCGGCGGCCAGCGCTGAACGCGGTGAGGCAAAGCGTACGGGGCTGGCGTCGAGCCGGATCTCGCCTTCATCGGGCTGATAGACGCCCGTCAGGATCTTGATCAGCGTGCTCTTGCCGGCCCCGTTCTCGCCGAGAAGCGCGTGGATCTCGCCGGCCCGCAGACGAAGCGAGACGTTGTCGAGGGCGACCACACCCGGAAACTGCTTGCGGATGCCTGAGACCTCGAGCCGCACCTCGAGCGTGCTTGGCTTCGGCTCGGCGCTCATCGGACGCTCTCGACGCGGCGCGTCGTGCGAATGCTGAGGAAAGCCCTGATGTCGCGAAGGCGGGTGCGTCCCAGGACGACGGCTCCGAGGATCAGCGCGCCGATGAGGAACTGAACCCAGAACGGATCCGCGCTGACGAGCACGAGCCCGTCGTCGATCAGTGAGATGAGGACCATGGCCAGCACGGTGCCGAGGACGGGGGCGCTGCCGCCGGCAAGCGCGGCGCCGCCGATGATCGGACCGGCGAAGGACGGCAGCACCCACGTCGCCCCGATCGTCGGCTGACCCTGCCCCAGCTGGGCCATGAGCATCGTGCCGCCGACCGCGGCGAGGAATCCGGAGATGGCATGAGCGGTGAGGGTCGCGCGTCTGATCGGGAGCCCTGAGAGGCGGGCCGCCACAGCGTTGCCGCCCACGGCCAAGAGCTGGCGACCCAAGACCACCTGGTAAAGGAAGCCGGCGAGCAGGAGGGTGAGCGCGAGGGTGACCGCCGCCATGAGCGGAATCGGGCCGAAGCGCGCCTGGCCGAAGGAGCTGACCTCGTTGGGTATGTGATAGAAGGGCGTGGCGTGAGTGATGCCGAGGTTGATGCCCGCGAACACGTAGGACGTGCCGAGGGTAAGCACGAAGCTGTTGATCTTCGTCCAGTAGACCAGCAGTCCGTTGATGACGCCGCAGACGATGCCGAGCACGAGGCCGGCCGCCAGCGCGACCGGCACCGCGGCGCCGTAACGAACCATCAGACCCGACTCGATGATCGCCACCAGGCCTCCGATCGAGCCGATCGAAAGGTTCATCTGCCCCAGCGACAGCACGACCATCTGTGCCAGCGCGACCAGGAGCAGGATCGAAAGGTCGCGGCCGGTGACGAAGAGGTTGTAGGTCGACAGGAACTGGGGCCTGACGATCGACAGCACGATCACGCCGACGACGTCGATGAGAAGCAGGCCCAGGGCCACGCCAGGCGCGAGACCGCGCAGGCGCACCATCACGGGGCCGCACCCCCCGCTGCCCGGGTCACCCTGTCCAGCACCACCGCCAGCAGCAGGACGGCGCCGAGGAACACCGTGATCCAGAAGTTGTCTATGCCCACGAGCAAGAGGCCGTTGGAGATGGTCGCCAGGAGCACGCCGCCCAGGATCGTTCCCGGCACCGAGACCACACCACCCGAGAGGAGGGTTCCGCCGATTGCGGGCGCGACGAAGGAAGCCAGGAGCCAGTCGCTACCGAGGCTGGGCGAGGCGGTGTGGTCGGCCGAGATCGCCATCAGCCCCGCCGTGGCGGCGAGCGCTCCGGAAAGGCCGTGGGTGAGGAGCACGACGCGGTCGACGGACAGTCCCGACATGCGGGCCGCCCGCCGGTTGGCCCCGACGGCCAGCATCTCGCGACCCAGGCTCAGGTTGCGATAGAGGAGGAAGAGGCCAACCCCGACCGCGAGCATGACCAGGACCAGGTTCGACACTGGGAGGCCGGCGACCTCGGTCTCCGAGAAGCTCGTGAAGGAGTCGGGCAGCCGGCTGAAGGGATCCGAATGGGTGAGGATCAACATCGCCCCTGTGATGAGGCTCGCCGTGGCAAGGGTGACGATGAAGCTGTTGATCCGCGTCCACGTGATCAGTAGCGCGTTGCCGAATCCAAGCAGCAGGCCGGCAGCCACGGCGAACAGCACCGCCACCAGGGGCGGAAGGCCCAGGACCTGCATCGCCCAACCGGCGATCATCCCGGTCGCGCCGCCGATGGCGCCCACGGCGAGATTGAGATCGCCGATCGAAAGCGCCACCATCTGGGCAAAGCCGATGGTGATCTGGATGGCCGCGAAGCGCAGGAGCGAGAACAGGTTGAAGTCGGACGTGAAGCCGGACGCCGCGACCGAGAAGTAGATCCAGAAGCCGGCGGTGACGATGAGCAGCGCGAGCAAGGCGACCTGCCGGAGGAGCGCGCCCCCGGTCAGGCGGCTCGCGCTAACTGATCCGAAGGTCTGCGATAGCCTCACGATCCCAGTCGATGCCGACCCCCGGCGACTCCGGCGCCACTGCGCGTCCGTCGGCGATCTCGATCTCCGAGCGCGTGATCTGCCTCAGCTGCGGTATGTGCTCCAGGTAGATGGCGTTGGGCACGGCTGCGGCAAGGCTGACATGAAGCTCCATCAAAAAGTGCGGCGCCACCTTGACGTTGAAGGCCTCGGCGAGGTGCGCGACCTTCAGCCACGGGGTGATGCCGCCGAGACGGGCTGCATCAGGCTGCAGGATGCCCGCGGCGCCGGCCGCCAGGTACTCGCGGAAATGGCTGAGGGAGTAGATGCTCTCCCCCACCGCGATCGGGATGCTGGTCGCGGCCGCCAGATGAACGTGGCCGCCGAGGTCCTCGGCCGGGAGCGGCTCCTCGAGCCAGTAGAGGTCGAGCTGCTCGAAAAGGTGCGCGCGCCTTTTGGCCTCGGCGTAGGTCATCGACTGGTTGGCGTCGACCATGATGTCAAAGGCCGGCCCGACGGCTTCGCGAACCGCAGACAGCCGCTCGACGTCCTCCTGCGGGCGGGGCTTGCCGATCTTCAGCTTCACCCCCGGCCAGCCCTGGCGCTTGGACGCGAGGGCGCCGTCAACCAACTCTTTGGTGGAGAGGTGGAGCCAGCCGCCCTCGGTGTCGTAAAGCGGAACAGTGGGGCGCGCGCCACCCGCCAGGCGCCAGAGCGGCTGGCCGAGAGTCTTGCCACGCGCGTCCCAGAGTGCGATGTCCACGGCCGCGAGGGCGAGGCTCGTGATCGCCCCAACCGCTGTTCCGTGTGTGGCCCAGAAGAGCTTCTGCCAGATGGCTTCGATCTGGTTCGCATCTTCCCCTGCCAGGAGGGGGACCAGGTCGCGCCGGAGCATCTCGAGCACAGCCCGTCCCCCCGTTCCAATCGTGTACGCGTAGCCGGTGCCAACCACGCCGTCGGACGTCTCGATGTCGACGAAGATCGTCTCCTGCTTGGTGAAGCTCTGGATCGCATCGGTGCGGGGGCGTTCCGGAATCAGGTCGACGAGGTAGGTGTCGACTCGCCGGATTGGCGTTTTGAGCGAGTCCTGAGACGTGATGGCCGGTCGCATCAGCAGGACAGGTACTTGTCCTTGAAGCTCGAGACGATGCCCTTGGTCAGCGTTTTGAAGTCGTCCTTGTAAGTCGTGACCTTGTCGGGGCTGATCAGCAGGGTGCCGGAATCGATGAAGTAGGGAGCGCCGCTCTTCTTCTTGCAGCCCTGGTGGATCTGGTTGATGGCGTAGGCGGCGATGTAGGCCTGGCCGTACGGGTTCTGGCCCATGGTCCCGATCAGGAAGCCGTCCTGAACGGCCTGCAGCACGACGGGGTCGTCGTCGATGCCGACCATCTTGATTTTCTTGTCGCCCAGAGTCCGCAGCGCCTTGGCCGCGGCGACCGTGGGGTTGTACGCGCTGGTGACGATTCCGGTGATGTCCTTGTGGGTGGCAAGCGCCTGGTTGATGGCGGTGTCAGCAGTCTGGGCGTCCTTGTCGATGTCGGTGATCGTGATCAGAGTTACGGCGCCGTTGGTCTCAGCCACGGCCTTCTTCACCGCGTCGACGCGCAGCACGGTGTTCGGGTCGGTGAGGAGACCGGTGCCGTGCAGCAGGACTCCCTTTCCGCCCATCGCCTGAATCGCGGCTTTGGCGCCCGTGTAGGCCGAATTGCCGACGTCGGTCGCTATGCAGTAGGTGGTCTTGGTCGGCTCCTGCACGCAGCCGCCGACGGCCATGACCGGGTAGTTCTTGGCCGCCAGCTGGGACACGATTCCGTTGGCCGCGTTGCCGTCGGTTGGAAAGATGCCAAAGCCGTCGTAACCCTTCGCCGCGAGGCTGGTCAGGAGCTGGTTCTGAAGGTCCTGCTTCCAGTCACTCGGCACTTCGAACGTGCCCTTGCTGAGGCTGAAGTCAGCCTTCGCGTCCACGATCGCCTGCCGCATGGGTTCGAAGTAGGGGTGCGGACCGCCAGGGACGATGGCCACCGAGGCGTTGGTCTTGGCCGTGCCGCCAGGGCTGGTCCCTCCGCACGCGGCGACGACCAGCACCACGGCGATGGCCAGTGATTGGGCCAGGGCTCGACGTGTCATCCGGCTTCCTCCTTGTCTTGCGCAGCACGAGATGGGGAACCCCAATTGCTCATGGGATTTGAGCGGGATCGGCCGAATGCTATAGGAAATAGGATGTTGGGTCAAGTTTTTGCGTGGCTGGCGTACCGGACCTCATGGGCGGCGCGCAGTAGCTCGACCCAGTCGGCCGTAGTGCCTTCACGGCATAGGAGATCCAGAGCCGAGTTGACAGCCACGGCAGGACACAAGTGAGGTCCCTCACAGGCCACGATTGGTCCTAACTTTCAGCGAATGGGGACGGCGAAACTGCATTGGTTGCCACCGAGTCAAGGCGGTAGACGAGCCGTGCCTCCAGGCGCCCTTTATGCGGCAACGGCCCGCTTCGAACGCCAAATTCTTGATGAGGACCGCAGCATCGTCCTTAAGTACCTGGGATCTCGTGTCGCCTTTGGGGAAGGGTTCGGCGCAGAATTCGGCATTCTAGTGCCAGAGTTGATTGTTGGCAGGCTCAAAATCCGGACTGTAAGGGAGGGCCCTCGGATGGTTGCTGAAGGCGTAGCAAAAGAAGTCAGCACGTGACTGAGGCTGGCTCCCGCGAGGAAGTCGGCCGTTCATTGTCCCCGATGGGCCTTAACGGCTCATGAACGTCGATCGGCATCGTTATGAGGCCATCGGTCCAATCAGTCGTGATGAGGGCCTTCGCTTGCTGCGAGAGGGGCATCCGATGGATCGGTCACGCGCCCTGCTCGGACTCGCGCTGCACGATTCGGACTGGCGGTGGGTGCAGAACCTGAGCCTTGACCATCTAGGGGATTCTGACCCAGGAATCCGGGCGACTGCCGCGTTGGCCCTCGGCCACCTAGCTCGGATCCACGGAAAGCTCGACTTGGAAAGGGTGTTGCCCGCACTCAACGCGCTGAAGGAGGACCCCGTCATTGGTGGCCGAGTCGAGGATGTCCTATCCGACATATCGATCTTTGCTTCGGATATCAGCGATGGTTAATCCGATCGATGATGGATGTCGTACCCACACCAATAAGAATTAGACCGTGACGGCGAATACGAGTTCTGAGGCACTCCTAGTACGTTCGATGGCAGGACTACTGACACGCCTCGGGCCAAATCGCTAAGCAGCTCATTCGCTTTGCGGGACGATTCCAATCTCAGGGCCAACGACTGCGAAGCGCATGAATTGGTCCGCTGCGCGTATACCCACATCGTCTGAGATGGCTGGATCAAGGTAGTCACGTAGCAGCGGTGGACGGTTAGCGGTGAAATGCTCCGCCTTGAAAATTCCAGGGTCAGCCGCAAAGTTGAATACCTGCTCAACCGGGCCTCCTCTGATGAGGCAGTAAGCACGGGGACGGCCGGCTGCAAGTAGCGCGAGCAGATGGTGGACACCGTTGAGCACGGCGATCTGCTGTGTCGCGGGAATTACGTTGAGCCACAAATAGTTCGGGCGGGGTCTGGCATCAAATTCAAACGTCGCTTTTGACGCATCTGCCGATTTCAGCCTGAGCGGACTAAGAGTGCCCAGGCTCTTTCGGCCACTGACAATGACCGCCGCGTTAGATCCAAGCATCATCGGCGACTCAAGCTTGCCCTCGGCAAAGCAGAAGTCGAACAAGCCTTCCTCATCACCCACGGGAGGTACGACCGCTAGGAGTTGTTCGACATAGCCCGTGTCAACCCACCATTGCGGTGCGATGAGATCCGCAATCGGCACCGACATGAACATCGCGCCAAGCGGTTCGTAGTCCGTCCGGAACCTTTCCGTTTCTCTGACCTGCTGCTCGCGTTGCGACAGTTGAGAAGGAAGCTGCTGGGTTCCGCCTGCCCCGGCGATTGCGACTGCCTGAACTGCCTTCGCGCGCGCTGTTTGGGCAAGTGCCGAGAATGCGTCAACATTGGGTGGGGTCGTTACGGATGCCCCGTAATAGAGTGGTCGCACATCAACGGGATTAATCCAGTGGAGAAGGGCCGATCCAATCCGCTCTGGCAATTCAGCTCACCCCTATTTGTTCGCGATGAACGCAAATTAAAACGGCGGGGCGAGCCCAATCAGTGTACTTCCTCAACTACGCGTTGGCACCTTTTCGGACGATTCGTCTACACAGCCGCTGGACAGATCCACGCGCCGTTGGGCGCGTAAGTCAGAAATGAGAAGCAGCCGGCAGTCGTTAGGGGTTTGCTGATCGCGGCATTAGTTGCGCCATCGGCTACCCTCACACAAGCAATTCGCGCTTTTTCACCACCCGCGACCGATACAACCGCCCATCTAAATCGTCCTTGGATTTCGGGAGGGTCCGCCGAGTACCGTCGAGGGCCCCACAACTGGCACGGGACGTCAGCCGACCCCTGGAATTTCCTCGACTTGGCGCCGTTAGGGAGTGGCTCTGTGTAGCGCTAGCGGCGTTGTTTGTTCAACTCCCTCTAACGAAGTCTCATCTCGAGTCGGTCCGCCGCTCAGCGAGCTAGTCCCACGGTTAACCGAGTGTCGTCAAATCCCATCGCTAACCGCCGACGCTGCTGAGCGAGATGGCGGCTAGATTTCGTGGGCGGCTCGCATGGCCTCGATCTCGTCTGACGTGCAGCCGAGCTCGCCAAGCACCTCGACCGTTTGCTCGCCCAATTCCGGCGGCGGCCTGCGAAGCGTGGCCTCCCCCGAGCTGTAGCGGACCGGATGCTTCAGCACCCGGACGCGCCCCGCGCGCGGATGATCGAACTCGAGGACCGGACCGATGTGCTTCACAGCCACGTCTTCGAATGTCTCCTTCAGGCTGTTCACCGGCGCACACCAGATGTCATGGGCGCGCAGCAGCTCGACCCAATCGCCGGTGGTGCGTTCTCGGAATATCGGATCGAGAGCGTCACGAATCTCGTCGCGCTTGGTGAACGCGATGGCGGGATCGCTATACGGCGCCAGAGCTAAAGGATGGCCGAGGACCTCGCTGATCGTCCTGATGGGCGTCATCGAGATCGCCAGGTGGCCATCCGCCGTCGCGTAGAAGCCGTAAGGCACCGAGTGAAACGTGTCCGCGATCGGCGTGCGCGGGCGGCGCAGGCGGGCGCCGTTGAGGTGATAGACGACCGGCTCGGTCTGGAGGTCCAGCGCGGCCTGCATCATCACCACCTCGACCCGCTGACCCTCCCCGGTGCGCTCCCGGTGGACGAGCGCACCGAGGATTCCCATCGCCAGGAGGGTCGCGCTGTGCTGGTCGACGATCGCCGCAGCCCCCACCGTCGGACCCCCGGATTCCGTGCCGGTGTTGGCGCCCAGTCCGGACATGGCCTGGAGCCGCAGGTCCTGGCCGGGCAGGTGGCTGTAAGGCCCGTCGCTGCCATACCCAGAGCCGGACGCATAGATGACCTTGGGGTTGACCTCTCTGATCCGCTCATAGCCCAGCCCGAGGCGGTCGAGGGCGCCCGGACGGTAGTTCTCGATCACCACGTCCGCCTGCGCGGCCAACCTGCGCGCCGCCTCCGCCCCACGCTCGCTCTTCAGGTTCAGCGCGACGCTGCGCAGGTTGCGATTGGCCAGCAAGAAGAAGGCGCTGACCCCATTGATGAAGTTCTCCGCCCCGGCCCAATTCCGCTCCCACGCGCTACGGCCTGGAGGCTCGACCTTGACCACGTCCGCCCCCATGTCGGCCAGGTACTGACAGGCTGCCGGGCCAAGGAGGAACTGCGTGAAGGCAAGGATGCGCACGCCGGCCAGGAGCCCGAGGCTTCTCGGCTCGCTCAATCCACCAGCTGCATGATGTGCGTCGCCACAGCGACCAGCTGGTCGTGCTGGTTCTGCCGAACCTGGGGAGGGATAGCCAGATGAAGACGATTCCCGGGCAGACCCGAAGTACGCGCTCGATTCTGGACACGATCCGGAAGCCAGAGTCGGACTGGGCGAATCGTTCGCGGTCGAGACCCACGACTGCCGCACCGGGACGATCACGCGCACCGATCAAGTCCGCGACCTGCTCGACACTCGCTGCGTGAATCCGGCGACAGGCCCCATCGAGATCGAAGGAGTGCGGGCCGGGGACACGACCTGCGTTGAGATCGAGGAGCTGCACGTCGACAGCAAGCTCGGCCTCATGGTCACCCGACCGGGCGTCACTGGGTTTGACATCACCGACGAGCCCGAGCTGCGCATCGGGAGCTGCGATGACTCCTACGCCGATGTGGGCGCGTTCCGGGTCCCGGTGCGGCCCATGATCGGACTGCTTGGTGTCGCGCCTGCGGGCGAGCCGGTTTCGACGTTCTGCGGGGCTGAGCACGGAGGCAACATGGACGTCCTGCTCATCGGGCGGGAACCCGTGTCTTCCTGCCCACCTTCGCAGATGGCGGCATGGTCTACTTTGGCGACGTCCACGCGGCCATGGGCGACGGTGAAGTCTTCCTGAGCGGGGTCGAGATCGCAGGCCGGATTCGTGCCCGCGTAACCGTGGCCGCGGGCTGGTCGCTGCCCACCCCGCTCGTCGCAACCGACGAGCTGCTGGCCGTGATCGCTGACGGCGCGACGTTTGACGAGGCGGCGAAGGCGGCCATGGCCAAGGCGGTGGTGGACGTCCTGTCGGCGGGCGGCATGGATCGGGTTGATGCCGGGTTCTTCATGAGCGCGGCCGGTCATCTGCGCGTGTGCCAGTACATTCCGCTTGGCAGGCTGGTGCACTGCCGGTTCGAGCTGCCGAAAAGCATCCTGGCGCTGAACCAGATCCGCGTGCCCCACATGCAGCCGATGCTCTGACCCGGCCGACGCCGAGCAAGATAAGCCTGTGGAACGCAGACGGACTGTGCTGCTAAGCGACGGGACTCTGGCTGCCGGCGCCAGGTCGCGCATGGACGAGGAGCTGCTCCTGGAAGCGCTGCGCTGGATGATGAGGTCAAGGCTCTATGACACACGCGCGATAGCGCTGCAGCGCCAGGGTCAGTTCGGCGTCTATTCCCCGGGCATCGGTCAGGAGGCTTCGATCATCGGCTCGGCGATGGCCGTCGATCCGGCGCGCGACTGGATGGTCCCGCAGTATCGGGAGCTCATGGCGACCGTTCACCACGGATTGCCGCTGGAGGTCATCACCGCCCAGTTCCTGGGCAAGATCGCGCCGGCCCGCATCCCCGACGGTGTCAGGGTGCTGCCGACCCAGGTTGCCATCGCCGCTCAGCTGCCGCAAGCCACCGGCCTCGCGTGGGGCCTGCGCCTGAGGGGCGAGGATTCCGTCGTGATCGCATACATCGGCGACGGCGGCTCGTCGGAGGGTGACTTCCACGAGGCCTTGAACCTGGCCGGCGTGTTGAAGGCGCCCATCGTCTTCTTCCTGCAGAACAACCAGTGGGCGATCTCCACCTCGCGACGGGCCCAGTCCGCCACGAGCAGCTTTGCGCTCCGCGCCGCCGGCTATGGATTCGACGGCATCGAGGTCGACGGCAATGACGTGATGGCCGTGTACAGCGCCACCTGCGACGCGGTCGGGCTCGCGCGCGGCGGCGGGGGTCCGACCCTCATCGAAGCTGTGACCTATCGAATGAGCTTTCACAACACGACAGACAACCCATCGCGTTATCGGGATCCGAAGGAATACGACGAGGCCCTGAGCCGCGACCCGATCGAGCGCGTCCAGAAGTACCTGGCGGGGCTCGGCTTGTGGGACGCGCAGCGCGAGGCCGCACTGCTCGAGGAACTTCGCGGCGAGCTCGATCGCGCACTCGAGCTCGCACTTGCGGCACCCGCACCTCGCCCCGAGGACCTCTTCACGAACGCTTACAGGAACCTGCCGCCGCGGGTGCGCCGGCAGAAGGCCGACCTCCTCCATGGGCTGAAGGACTGACATGACCCAGCGCAACATCGTGGAGGCGATCAACAACGCGCTGTACGAAGAGATGGAGGTCGATCCCCGAGTCATGGTGCTCGGTCTGGATGTCGGCAGGCTCGGCGGCGTCTTCAGGACGACGACTGGACTGGTCGAGCGGTTCGGCGGCGATCGCGTCGTCGACATGCCGCTGGCCGAAGCAAGCATCCTCGGCGCCTCGCTGGGGCTCGCGATCGCGGGCATGGTGCCCGTGGCCGAGATCCAGTTTCTGGGCTTTACCGCGCAGGGCTTTCATCAGCTCGGGCCGCAGCTCGCGAAATATCGGCAGCGCTCGCGGGGCCGATACCAGTGCCAGGTGACGGTACGAGCGCCGTTTGGAGGTGGCATTCGCAGCCCCGAGTTCCACTCCGATGCGGTCGAAGCCCAGTTTGTCCAGACGCCGGGGATCAAGATCGTCATGCCGTCAAATCCGTATGACGCCAAGGGTCTGCTCCTGGAGGCGATCCGAGATCCGGACCCGGTCCTGTTTTGCGAGCCGGACCGGCTGTACCGGGCGGGCCGGAGCGAGGTGCCCGACGGCTCCTACACGGTGCCTTTCGGGCAAGCGTCGCTCGTGCGTGAAGGCGAGCACGTGACGCTCGTCGGGTGGAGCGCCGCCGTCGAGCTGTGCACGCGCGCAGCCGAGACGCTGGCGGCGGAAGGGGTGTCGGCCGCCGTGCTCGACCTGCGGACGCTGGTGCCCCTCGACGTGGAGACGCTCTGCGCCCAGGTTGTCAAGACCGGCCGGTGCGTGATCGTGCACGAGGCGCCTCTGTCCGCGGGCTTCGGCGCGGAGATCTCCGCGACGCTGATGGAGGAGGTCTTTTACGACCTCCAGGCGCCCGTGGCGCGGGTCGGCGCGTTCGACGTGCCGTTTCCGGCCGCGTCGCTCGAGGAGTACTACCTTCCGTCGGTCGAGCGCGTGGTGGCGGCGGTGCGCCGCACGCTGGAGGGCTGAGCAGGCGCATGACGCGGCGATTCCGGTTCGGGATCTGCACCGATCAGAACATGACGTGGGCAAAGACGGTCGAGCGCTGGCAGCTTTTCGAGCGACTCGGTTATGAAAGCGCGTGGCTCTGCGATCACCTCATCCAGCCCAGCCGCCCGCAAGGACCCTACTTCGAGGCCTGGTCGCTGCTGGGAGGCCTGGCCGCCCGGACCGAGAAGATCCGTGTCGGCGTTCTCGTGACGTCGAACACCTTTCGCTATCCACAACTCCTCGCCAAGATGGCGGTCACGGTCGACCACATCTCGAACGGCAGGCTCGAGATCGGCATGGGAGCGGGGTGGTACGAACCTGAACACACAATGTTCGGCATCGAGTTTCCCGACACGAAAGAGCTCGTGGCGCGCTTCCGAGAGGCGGTCCAGGTCGTCGACTTGATGACGCGGCAGGACACGAGCTCCTTCAGCGGGACGTACTACAAGCTCAAAGGCGCGAGCTCACGTCCGGCAAGCATTCAGAAACCGCGCCCGCCGCTCGTGCTGGGAGCCTTTGGGCCACGGATGCTGAGGATCGTCGCGGAGTTTGCCGACACGTGGAACGCTTTTGGCACCCCGAGCGAGATGCGTGAGCGAAATCAAATGCTCGACGACTACTGCCGCGAGATCGGACGTGACCCGGACACCTTGGACCGCTCGCTGTACTACTGGGTGCCCACGACGGATGCGGACCCCTGGGTTTCGAGGGATGCGTTCTACAGCGTGATGGAGCCGTACATCGATGCCGGAATGAACCAGTTCATCTTCGACCAGCCTCGCGACGATCAGCTCCAGATGCTGGAGTGGGCGGCAGCGGAGGCGATTCCAATGTTCGCCACCCAGAAGCCACGCTCGGTCGAGGCTGCGAGCGCGGCGGAGATAGACACTTCGAGCTGGAGGCGGCCGCAAGACCACATCTGAAGCCGATGGCTTCAGCCGCCGCTAGACGCAGAGCTCTTTTCTCGCTGCGTCCTCCGGTCGGGACAGGTGCCGGATCATTGCCGCCTCGGCCCGCAGAGGATCACGGGCCGCGAGCGCTGCGACCAGCGAATCCAGCTCGTCGACGGTCTGCCCCCGAATGCTAGGGACGGACACCGTGAGCTCTCGGCTCTGGTGCGCCACATCGCGGAGGCTGCGGGTGACGGCCGAGATCAGCGGGTTGTGCATCGACTCCATGATTTCATCGTGGATGCGCTCGGCCCGCACGAGGCCCTCGTCGTCGCCCTCCTGAAAACGCTGCGTCGCGTCGGCGACCAGGTCCTTCAAGCCGAGGATGGCTTCGTCGCTGAGCCGGGTCGCGGCGAGGGCCGCGGCAAGGGGTTCCAGGATCCGCCGCAGCTCGAATAGATGCAGAAGCGAAGGCGGGTTCACCCGCAGGGCGAAATGCAGCGGCGCGAAGAGCTCCGCCGTGCTCAGCTCGGTGACGTAAGTGCCGGCCCCCGGTCGAGTGACAAGGATGTTGAGGGCGACCACCTCGCGGATGGCAGGTCACGTCGCCGGTTGCCTTGATTAACTGCTTTTGGTTCGGATGGGCTGCTGTGGCTAGCCGGGACCGATCTCATCCGGGCTAGTCGGTTTTTATCGATCGACGACTACGGCCTGCCGTTGCGACGTGAGCCTCGCCCGTAACGCCGATTCGTAACTGCTTGCGAAACAACAGCCAATTTCTCAGGAGCACCCACATGCATTCAAGACTCTTTCTCACCGGCAGCCTACTGGCTGCCGCATTCATCGCGGCGGCATGCTCGCCGACGACGGGCTCAACAAACCCTTATGGCGCGCCACCGCCAAGCGCCGCCCCAAGTTCGGCGCCCGTTGCTGTCCCCAGTCCCCCACCAGCCGCGCCGACCGCCACAGGCACGGTGATCAACATTGGGAGCACAAAGCTGGGCCAGGTTCTCGTCGACTCCAACGGACTCACCGTGTATCTATTCCTCGCCGACAAGGGCACCATGTCGAGCTGCAACAGCGCCGGCTGCATGCAGTACTGGCCAGCGGTCCTCACCACCGGCGCTCCACAAGCCGGTTCCGGCGTGACTGCTTCATTGCTGGGCACGACCGCGCGCGCCGATGGAACCACCCAGGTCACATACGCCGGACACCCGCTCTACCGGTTCATCAACGACAAGGCTGCCGGAGAGGCCACCGGTCAGGGCGTGAACGCATTCGGCGCCCCCTGGTACGTCGTGTCGCCGTCAGGGGCGCAGATCGGATAAGCCCCCTGAACGTGATCGGGTTGCATCCGGTGAGCACGTGATGTTGCTGATTGCGGCAATGGCGACGTGGTGGGCTCCGTCGCAGCGGGCTGATCGTGATATTGGCGCTTGCGCTCGCTGTGACGATGCTCCGCAGAAGAACTGCGTGAGCATCGTTCAGCGCGACTCAGTGGAGGTGTCCCGAGCCCGCGGCCGGATCCAAGAACTTCATCTCCCCGGCGCGGATTGGAACCTTCAGCCAGTTCTCCGCAGGTGGCAGCGGGCAATTCCATTCCGGGTTGTACGCGCAGTTCGTGTTGTAGGCGTTGTTGAAATCGACCACAACCTCATCCTCGTGAGCGTGTAGATCGAGATAGCGACCAGCTCCGTAGCTTTGCTTGCCCGAGGTTGCATCCCTGAAGGGCAGGAACAGATCGTGCGAGCCTTTCTCCGATGCGTAGGTAGTCACCTGTACGGGCTGTCCATCCACCTCAAAACGCACCACGCCGTATCGTCGGAAGGCCTGCTTTTCTCCCTTGGTGGTCTCCATTTGAATAAGTCCAGGTTGCAGTTCCGGTCGATCCTGGCCTTGATGACGAGAGCGCCGTTCTCCGGGAAGTACGAAAGCCCTTTGAAATCGCGTTGCTGATCCGGCGTCAGCGGCGATCGGTGGTCACGTCGGTAGAACTCGTCTTCCTCTGTTCGGAACTGCTCCAGCTCCGAAGCTTTGACCACAGCAAGTCCAATCGCGGGGAATCGTCGGACATTCCGACTGTTCGATACCCCCGCCACCCTCCCTCCTGGTCGTGGTCTGGGAATCACGGCGGTCAAGAATCGGTTTCAGACAGTCGTTGCTGCGTCGGGTCTGAGTTTGCGTCGGGGTGGAAAATGCCTGAGTTTCGGCGCCGGTACTTCGACTCGCACAAGAACTACTCCGATTTCTTCAAGGAGACGCACGCGGCAGGCGCACTTGACGCCAAGACCAAGGAGCTGATGCACCTTGCTCTTGTGCTCGCCCTGCATTGCGAACCTTGAGCGGTATCTCACTTCGCAGGTGCGAAGAAGCTAGGAGCGACTGACGAGGAGATCGAGGAGACGATCCAGCTTGCTGGGTCTGTCGGCGCCGGGGTGATTCTCGCGATGGCAGATCGCGCTCGTGACGCTTCGGATCACCGGCATTTCTGGTGGCGACCCCCTCGGCCAGAACTCTGAGATGTATAGCTCAGCCACGCGCAAGCGAGCGCGAGGTTGTCGACGGTGGCGCTGACAGACCGCGAAACACCTCCGGGTATTAGGGGTGTCATATGCCTGTAACAAACGGTCGGTACGAATCGGCTGTGACGCTCAAAACCGGGGATCGCACCTCAGAGGCTGAGTTGATCCACCGTTTGCGTGATGGTGACGAAGCCGCCTTCACCTGGCTTGTCGACACCTACAGCCCGTCGCTCAAGAGACTCGCCTTGGTGTTCGTCTCAGTCGACGCGGTGGCCGAAGAGGTGGTCCAGGAGACCTGGCTGGCCGTGTTGACCGGAATAGGTCGATTCGAGGGCCGCTCGAGCCTGAAGACCTGGCTGTTCAAGATCCTTACCAATCGCGCCAAGACTCGAGCCGTGCGCGAAAAGCGGACCGTCCGATTCTCTGAGCTCGGCCTTGAGGAGGTGGATGGCCCGGCCGTCAGCCCGGAGCGCTTCCTGCCCTCCGACCATCCGAGCTTTCCTGGTCACTGGTCCACCCCGCCTCACCCTTGGTCGGGGGTGGCTGAACAAGCTGTCCTTCGCCGCGAAACCATGGAGGTCTTGCGCCGCGGCCTCGAGAAGCTCCCACGCTCACAGCGCACCGTCGTGACCCTTCGCGATGTAGAAGGCTGGCCAGCCCATGAAGTGTGTGCAGCACTCGAGCTGAGCGAGGCGAATCAGCGTGTCTTGCTGCACCGCGGGCGGAGCCGGCTGCGGTCGATCCTCGAGACATATTTCGCGGAGGATGCGTAACGTGGCGCCGACCTCCGATACTGATTGGCAAAAGCACATGGGCGACGACACCCTTCGCGAGATGGCTTGTCAGGAGCTGGTCGAGGTCATCACGGATTACCTCGAGGGCACCCTTCCCAAGTCGGACCGCGCGCGTTTTGACGCCCATCTTGCCACGTGCCCAGGCTGCCGTGAGTACGTCGAGCAGATGCGGGCGGTGATCCGGCTCAGTGGAAGTCTGACCGCGAAATCCATCGAGCCGGCGACCCGGGACTCGTTGCTGCGGGCTTTCCAACGCTGGAGAGACTCACAGACCCGCCTGTAACGTCTGGCGCCGCGGCGGGACAACAACTCCATTCGACACCGTCACAGGACGGGGTCACCACGAAAGGAGTTCACCGCATGAGACAGAAAGTTTGCCGGAGGCTCGTCTTGCTTGAGAGGCTGCCGTGACACGAGAACGTGCTTTGGCTGCGATAAACGGCCGTAGGGTCCTGGCTGCGATTCTGATTGGACTTTCAGCGCTGGCACTTGGAGTGGCCGGCCGCTGGACATCACCTGCCAAGGCTGCCGTTCAGGCACCTGGCGCCGCTCACGGCCTTGGTCAACTGAGCGGACAGCTGCCTCGAGAAAACCTGGTGCTGGAAAGCGCGCTGCAGGTTGATCTGACCGCAGAGACAGTTCGCCTACCGCTGTACAAAGGGACGGTCAACGGCCACGACGTGTGGTTCATCCTCACGGAGGCCTCGGACATCGGACTTGCTCACAACAGCGGACTCAACTACGCTCCGAAGCTCGCGAACATCGGCGTCAGTTGCCCGGAATGCGTGCAGACGGTCACGCTCGATTCACCGACCGCGGACCAGAACAAGTTCGGGCCGGCCACCGTCCATTTCCAGGGAGAGCCCGACTTCACCCCGACCCGAACGCTGGTTCCGGGTCCGAACGGCTTCCCGCCCGCCAGCTTTTCGCCCGGCGCGGTCGCTGGTCCCGGCTACAGCCCATTCATCCGGATCGCGGGCAGCCCGGTCGTTTACAACGCTCCGATCGTCGCCACCGGTGACGGTCCTTTCGACGTGACCACGCACACCAACACTGCAGACCGAGTGCTCGGCGTCCACATCGCCCAGCCACCGTTTGCGTCCGGCCAGTTCCTCGACTCTTGGGCCGACCTTCTCGTTGTGAAGGGATTCGACGCCGGACAGCCCATCTTGTACCTCAGCACGGAGGCTGACGATCCGCTGGCCTCTGTCCTGGAGCGAGCGACGTACGTGCCCGCCCTCGCGAAAGCCGCGTACAACGG
>Ga0070698_100001363_pt1 | contig 27191 bp, 16 predicted proteins | sample KBSK1502metaG_FD_65477 | JGI IMG/M metagenome (GOLD analysis project Ga0070698, IMG submission 65477) | Corn, switchgrass and miscanthus rhizosphere microbial communities from Kellogg Biological Station, Michigan, USA - KBS K1-50-2 metaG | ecosystem: Host-associated > Plants > Roots >...
CTACTCGGCGAAGGCGGCATGGGCCGCGTCTATGCCGCGTTTGATCCCGAGCTCGATCGCAAGATCGCGCTCAAGGTGTTGCGGCCGACGCTCTCGACGAATCATGCCGAGCTGTGCGCGCGCCTGTTGCGCGAGGCGCAGGCAGCGGCGCGGCTGTCTCATCCGAACGTCGTGGCGATCTACGATGTCGGTTCGGTCGGCTCGCAGGTGTTTGTTGCGATGGAGCTCGTCGAAGGCGCGACGCTCCGCGGCTGGTTGCAGGAGACGCCGCGCGGTGTGCGCGCGATCGTCGATGTGTTTCGGCAGGCCGGCGAAGGCATCGCAGCGGCGCACGCGGCGCAGTTGATCCATCGCGACATCAAGCCCGACAATATTCTCGTCGGATCCGATGGCCGCGTGCGCGTGAGCGACTTCGGGCTCGCGCGCGCGGTTGTCGAAGCGCACGAGCCGCCGGCGCCGGAGCGCGTGCTCGAGCCACCGCTCACGCGCACGGGCGCGTTTGTCGGCACGCCGGCCTACATGGCACCGGAGCAGCTGCACGGCGATCCGGTCGATGCGCGCGCGGATCAGTTCAGCTTTTGCGTCGCGTTATACGAAGCGCTGTGTGGCGTGCGGCCGTTCGTGGGCGACACCGTCGGCGCGCTTGGCGATGCAATGAGTGCAGACCACGTCGCCGAACCGCGCGGCGTGCCGCGGTGGCTCCGCAAGATCGTGTTGCGTGGCCTCGCAATCGATCCGGCGCAGCGCCATGCATCGATGCGCGAGCTGCTCGATCGCCTCGCGCGCGATCCATCGGTGCGCGTGCGTCGCATCGCGCTCGCCGGCGCTGCCGTCGCGCTCATCGGCGGCGCCATCGCGTTCGCGCAGCGCGAACCAGCGGCGGGACCGCAGCCATGTCAGGACAGCGCGCAGCGGCTCGTCGGCGTGTGGGACGCGCCGCGGCGCCACGCTCTCGAAGCCGCGTTCAAGGCGAGCAAGCGGCCGTTCGCGGATGCCGCGATCGCGCGCGTCTCGGCAGCGCTCGATGCGTACGCGAACAGCTGGGTCGCAATGCACGCCGACAGCTGCAAGGCGACGCACGTCCGCGGCGAGCAGTCCGCGGATCTTCTCGATCGTCGCAACGCGTGCCTCGAGGAGCGACGCGCCGCACTCGCGGAGCAGGTGACACTGTTCGGCACCGCGGATGGCGCTCTTGTCGATCGTTCGCTGCGCGCGGTCGGCGATTTGCCCGATGTCGCCGCGTGCGCAGATACAAAAGCGCTGCTCGCGCTCGTGCCGCTGCCCAACGATGCGGTGAAGCGCTCGCAAGCGCAGACGCTGCGCGCTGGGATCGGTACAGCGCGCGCGCTCGAGCGCAGCGCGCGCTACGTCGACGCCGATCGCGCTCTCGGCGAGCTGCGCCCGAAGGTCCAGGCGCTTGGTTACGCGCCGCTCGTCGCACTCGTTGCCGAGCAGGATGCCGTGATCGGCGAGAGTCAGCACGACAGCAAGCGCGCGCTCGCCGGCTTCGAACGCGCGGTGCTGGCGGCCGAGGAGGGCGGCGACGATGTGACGAAGGCACGCGCGCTGCTCGGCGTCGCGCGTGTGCGCGGCATGATGAACATCGATGCCGATCGCGTCGATGGCTTGGTCGCGCAAGTGCGCGCCACGCTCGCGCGCATTGGCGGCTCGCAGAACATCGAGATGCGACTCGAGCAGGCGCTCGGTGCGATCGCGCTCATCCAGGCCAAGTACGCCGACGCGGCGCCGCACTACGAGCGCGCCGGCAAGCTCGCCGCGACGCTGTTCGGCGTGAGCGACTTCCGCACCGCGCGCGTGCACGGCGAGCTCGGCGGCATCTACACGCGGCTCGGCAAGTTCGCCGAGGCCGACAAGCTCCTCACAAGCACGCTCGCCGTACTCGAAGCGCAGCTCGGCGCGAGTCATCCCGATGTCAGCACCGCGCGCGGTCGCCTCGACCAGTTACGTTTCGAACAGGGCCGCTACGAAGAGGCGCTCCAGCTCGCACAGCGCGCGAAGGCGGATCTCATCGCCGTGTTTGGACCGAACGATGGAGCGTTGTTCGCGACCCTCGTCGACATCGCGCGCGCATACGAAGGTCTCGCCAATTTCAATCAGGCGCTCGCGACATACCAGGAAGCGCGCGACGTTGCCGATCGCGCGTTTGGCGAGAGTCATCCGAATGCGCTGCTTGCGCGCGTCAACGTCGCGAGCGGGCTACTCGAGGTCAAGCGCTACGACGAAGCCGTCGTCGCGTTTCGCGACGTGATCGCGAAGGCAAAGGCGGGCGGGCAGGCGGAGAGCTTATTCGTCGCGAACGCGCAGAACGGCCTCGCGCAGGCGCTGCACGATCCGAACGAGGGACTCGTCGCGGCGCAGGAGGCGCTCAGGTTGTTTCGCGCGCTCGACGGCGAAGATCATCCCGACACCGGCCACGCCTACGAAACCGTCGGCAACATGCTTGGCAAGCTCGGCCGACGCAACGAAGCAATCGCCGCGCTCGAACACGCGCTCGCGATCCGCACTGCGGCACTCGGCGCGGACCATCCCGATGTCGCGTACACGCAGTTCTCGCTCGCGGTCTACCTCTATCAAGCTGGCGCTCACGCGAGAGCGCGCGCTCTCGCCGAGACAGCGCGCGGCGCGTTTGTCACGAGCGACACCGACAACCTCAAGACGATCACCACATGGCTCGCGAAACATCCATGATCGATATGCAGCAACACGTCGACGCGCTTGATCGCGACGGCATCACCGGACTTCCCGGCGCGTTCTCCCGGTCGTGGGCCGAGCAGATGCGCGAAGACATGATGAATGCGTTCTGGGACGCCATCCAGCGCCCGGGCGGCTCGGTCGGGCGCGGGCCGCGCCGCTGGTACGTCGAGGTTCATCCGCAGCAGATCAGCGGCTTCGTCGAGCTAGTCACGCATCCATGGGTCAGCTCGATCTGCGAGTCCGTGCTCGGTCGCGACTATCAGATCGTCGAGATCGGGTTCGACGTTCCGTTTCAGGGCGCGGCGTTTCAGCCGTGGCATCGCGACTTCCCGTCGCCGCCGGAGACGTACAAGCACAAGCGCATCACGTCGCTCGCGTTCAACCTCAGCGGCGTCGACGTCACCGAAGATATGGGCCCATTCGAGATCGCGCCCGGCACGCAATACGACGACGGTCGCACGTGGGATCAGCAGATGTTTCCGCCGGAGGAGCTGTGGTCGCGCTTCGCCGAGCGCGCGATCAAGAAGTACCCGCGTATGGGCGATATTTCCGCGCGCAGCGCGTTGACCGTGCATCGCGGCACCGCGCATCCATCGCCGATCGCGCGGCCCGTCCTCGTGCTCGGCGCCGATGCGCCCGGAGCCGGTCACGCGGAGCTGCACGATCTAATGGTCACGCGCGACTACTACGAGGCACTTCCAGCGGCGGTGCGCGCGCATCTCGTGTGTCGTGTCGTCGACACGCTCGTGCCCGTCACGCAGAAGCACATGATCGACGGGCTCGTGCAGGGCGTTGCTTAGTAACGGCGGCGAACCGGCGCGGGCCGGGCGTGGTAATCGCGATGATCGCGGACGACTGGGCGCTGGATCCGATATGCCGGCACTGGGCGACTACGCACGACGTAGTTGTGCGGTCGGTAATACCGATACGCGTACGGCTGAGAGATCCGCGCCACGGCATACGGCGGCGACGCATATGTCCAGCCGCCCGTGTAGTAACGCGACCGGTACCACGCGCCGTCGTACGAGTACCAATAGAAGCCATCGGCGTAGAAGATCGGCTCGTCGTAATTCGCAATCACGTACACGCCAGGTGCGACGTACGCGAGATCCGGCGTGTTCGTTCTGACGGAGACGGTGCCACGGTACGTGCCACCGCATCCCGCTGCGAATGCGCCGCACAGTAGGAGCAAAATCAGCTTTGTGCGCATGATCGAGGAGAAAGCATCGCGCGTGCCAGCGCGCGACCCAACGCTTCGCGCGGCGGCGGCATGAAACAGAGAATGGCCCAGTTCGACGCAGACGAGCTGCTCGTGCACGCAGGTTGGTTGCGTGGGCTCGCACTGCGTATCGTCCGCGATCCAGACGTCGCCGATGACCTCGTGCAAGAGACGTGGGCGGCGACGATCCGTCGTTCGCCCGACACGCGTGAGCCCGTCAAGCCGTGGCTCGCGAAGGTGATGCTCAATGCGCTGCGGATGCGCGTGCGCAGCGAGGGAAGACGCGCGGCGCGCGAGCAGGCGACGCTCGTCGCGCAAGGCGAGGTGCCGACACCGGATCAGCTCGTCGCGCGTGCCGAAGCGCAGCGCGTTCTCGTTGATCTCGTGCTGCGTCTCGACGAGCCGTATCGATCGACGGTGCTCTTGCATTTCTGCGAGGGCATCACGCTCGCGGATATCGCGCGGGCGCAGGGCGTTGCAGCGGGCACGGTGAGGTGGCGCCTCAAAGTCGCGATCGATCAGTTGCGCCGCTGGCTCGACGAGCAGTCGAACGGCAAGCCGCACTGGGCAGTCAGCCTACTCGCGGTACCGAAAGGAGTGCTCGTGGCGCAAACAAAAACCAAGCTCATCGCGGCAGCGATCGCAGTCCTGCTGCTGTTGCTCGTCGTCGGCGGCGTGATCTGGCGGATGCGAAGCGGCGGCGCTGGCGATGCAAACCATCCCGCGAGCTCGGCGACTGCGGCCGCGGGAGGCGCGGCATCGACGACGATGGGCGCTATCGATCCGAACGTGCCCGCATGGCTGCGGCAGCCGGGCGTCGCCGCGCGGCGGATCGCCGGTCGCGTCGTGTTTCGAGGCGCGCCTGTCGCGGGCGCGAGCGTCGAGCTCGCGAGCTTGGCCTCCGAACATGGTCTTGCCACTGCGCCGCGGCGCACGACAAATGCAGCCGGCGAATTCGACTTCGGTGCGCAGCCGGCGATGGAGTGGAACGTGCGCGCGTCGGCACCGGGCAAGACAAGCGCAGCGATCGACGTCGACCTCCGCAATCCCTCGCTGCGCCCGGCGCCCGATCATCTCGAGCTCGAGCTCGTGCCGTGCGATGCAGCGATGTTCGGAACGGTTCGCGACGCCTCGGGCGGTGCGATCGCGAAGGCGCGCATCGCGCACCTCATGTTCGAGCAGCACTCGACGATTCCCGGCGGGCCCGCGGTCACGAGTGACGAGAAAGGCGCGTACGAGCTGTGCGTGCAGGCTGCGTGGCCCGGCTGGGTCAGCGTCGAGGTTTCGGCGGATGGCTACGGCGCGATCGCGTTTCGCACGATGGTGCCGGGCCGCATGAAAGTCGATTTCGCGCTCGTCCCGGAGGCCACGATCGTCGGCCGCGTCGTTCGCGACGACACCGGCGAACCGGTACCACAAGCCTACGTGTTCGTGCCGTTCGGGGCGTATGCGACGGAGCGTTCGTCGTGGCGCGGCACATTCAGCGATGCGAGCGGAAAGTTTCGCCTCGAGCGGGTGGCACCGGGCAGGCACATGGTGTTCGCACGCGGCGCGGGAATGGTCGATTCGTCGCACGGCGTCGAAGTGATCGTCGAAGCGGGGCAGACGACATCCGAGATCGAGATTCGGCTCGAGCAGGGATCGACGATTCGAGGCGTCGTCGTGGATCACGGTAAGCCGGTCGCCGGAGCACGCGTTGCCGTCGATGCGCGCGGCGCGACGAGCGCGGTATCGCAGCAAGATGGCACGTTCGTGCTCGCCCAGGTCCCGCGCGGCGAGCTGCGGTTCACGGCGATTCCGTACGACGTCGTCAAGCCGACCACGTTTCGCGTCACGCAGCCGGAGCACACGGGCGTCACGCTGGAAGTCGAGTCGCTCGGCACGATCACGGGGCACGTCGTCAGAAACAAGCGCCCGGTTGCTGGCGCACGCATCGACATTCACGGCCCGAACGAGAACGACCTCGACGAGATCCGAACCAATGCCGATGGTCGCTTCGAAGCGCGTGGCTTGCGGCCGGGCCCGTGGACGCTGTTCGCGGGCTACGATCGCGAAGGTGCGTTTGGCGGACCGAAGACCGTCAAACTCGAGCGCGGCGCGACTGCCGACGTGACGATCGATCTGACGTTCGCGGCGTCGATTGCAGGCCGCGTGATCGATCAAACCGGAGCGCCCGTTGCCGGCGTCGCGGTGTGGTTCGAAAACACCAGCACCGATGATGGCGGCGTCGCTGTCACGTCCATCGACGGCACGTTTCGCGCAGCGACGATGACCGGCGGCGGTCAGTATCGACCCAGCGTGCGCCGCAATGCGACGTCGACCGCGCTGCTAAAGCCCGCCGCAGGAACCGAGTTCCCGCTCATCTCGCTCAGCGACGGCGACGCCTCGGTGACCGGCGTCGTCCTCGCGGTACAGCTCGATCACCTGACGATCGCAGGCAAGGTCGTCGATGCGAATGGCGCACCCGTCGCCGACGCGCGAGTCGTCGCCGAGATCGTCGAGCAAGGCCAAGCGCCACGGTTCTTCCGCGGCGTTCAGGATCCCGCGACAACGACGTCTGTCGACGGGCGCTTCGCGATCACCGATCTGCTCGCCGGCTCGTATGCACTGTATGCGCGTTCGCCCGATGGCGGCGATGCGACGCTCGAATCGGTTCGCGCGGGCAAAACCGACGTGACAATCGTGTTACCGAATCCCGGCACGATCGAAGGCACGATCGTAGGGTTCAAGAGCACGCCGCAGGTCATCGCGATCAAGCGCGGCTCGAGCGCGCCGGTCAACGGCGTGCTGCAAGGCAACGCGTTCGTCATGCGCGGCCTCGCGCCGGGCAGCTATACGGTGACAGCGCGCAGCACCACGGAAGCGGCAACCGCGAGCGTCGACGTCATCGCCGGGCGCACCGCGCGCGCAACGCTGACGAGCCGCGGCACCGGCGTCGTCGCGGGTCGCGTGTTGGAGTTCCGCACGAACAAGCCGATCGAAGGCATGACGTGTCGCGCGATGGCGCGTGCGGGAACCGCGATACCACCCATCGGCGCCGCCGGCGATGGTGCGCGCACCGACGCGCAAGGCGCATTCCTCATCAACGCCGCGCCGGCCGGCGACATCGCCGTGTTCTGCGATGGCCTGTGGCGCCTCTATTCGGATGGCGCGCGCCTCGTGACGCTGCAGTCCTCGTTGCGCTTGGACGTCGACGTTCGCGTCGTCGCGTGGACAGACGAGCTCCACGCGATGGCCGGGTTTGGCGCCGAGCTCGATACGCAAACGCTCGTGGCGCGCCTCATCCGCGTGAAGCCGGGCGGCCCCGCGGCCGTCGCAGGGTTTGTCGACAACGACATTGTCGTCGCTGTCGACGGTGCGTCCGTCACCGAGCTCAGCCACGACGGCGTGTGGATCTTGATCTCGAACCATCCCCCGGGCACGAAGGTCAAGCTCACGGTCACGCGCGCGGGCAAGCCGATCAGCGGTGAGCTCGTGCTTAGCGAAAATCCGGGGCGTTAGCTTTGATCCATTCGAGCGTCGCGAGCAGCTTCTCCGTGTGGTGGCCACCGTTGATCGGATTTTGAACGGACACTTCGGTGTTGCGCTGCCGGCCGACCACGCGCAGCCGGAACATCGCGCGATTCGCGCTCGACCAATCGCCGTACTTGAGCGCGTTCTCGAGCAGCTCGCCCGTCACCATCGCGAGTGTGTGGCAACCGTCGAGATCCGCGAACACCGCGATGAAGCAGTTTTGCACCGACGTCCGCAGCAGAGCATCGAGTTGCTCCGGCGCCATGTAGCCGAGCGTGCCGCCGCGAACGCCGAGTGGATAGTCGCGCGATTGCGCGAGGCCCCAATCGACGAGCAGGACCTCGCCGTAATCACCGAGCAGGATGTTCGCCGGCTTGATGTCGCAATGAATGACGCCGCGATGATGCGCGTAATCAACCGCGTTGCAGATTTGCAAGAAGTAGCGCAGCAGGCGATTGAGCGAGTAGTCGTGCGGATTGCCTTCGCTGCGGTTGCGGTGATGCAAGATCATCGCGAGCGACGCCTCCGTCACTTGCCGCATGACGTAATAAGGCCCGCGCTGCGGATCGATGCCGGCGTCGTAGATCGGGATGATGTTCGGGTGCTCGAGCTGCGAGATGATGCGGGCCTCGCGCTCGAGGATGATCTGCATGTCGAGGCCGCGCGTATCGTTGCCCGCTTTCACCGCAACCGTTCGGTGAAGCATCGTGTCCTCGCACGCGAGCACTTCGCCGAGGCCGCCTAGGCCGAGCGCCGAGACCGGGCGATAGCGCGCGCCGATCGCGTCGCCGCCGTTGATGGGTTGTCGATCTGTCGGTTGCGACGGGATCGTGTCTGACTGCATCGCTGCCGCAGTCGGCGCAGTCGCTGTACTCGTGATCGACGACTTGATGTTGGCCACGCTCCCCCGCGGCGCTTCACGTGCAGCGTTCGTGGCCGCGCATACCGCTTTAACGAGGTCGCATCAGGGTGCGATGACGCGCTTTCTTACTGGAACGTGAAGTAAAACCGCGGCATGTCGATCATGAAATGGCTGCTCGCCTGCTCGCTCGTGTTTGCGGCGTGCGAATCGAAGCCGAAGAACGCACCCGCGAATCAACCACCAACCGAGACGCAGCAGAAGGGCGACGCTGCCGAGGCTCCGCCGCCTGCGCCACCCGATCAGGTCGCGAGCGGATCGAGCGCGCCAGCTGCCGGCAGCGATGCGAGCGGATCGGCGAAACCGAGCGGTTCGAATCAGCCGACAGGCTCCGCTGGATCGTTTGCGAAGGCCGAGCCTGTCGATCTCAACACGGCATCGGAAAAGGATCTCGTCGCGCTGCCCGGAGTCGGCGATGCGTACGCGAAGAAGATCATGAAAGGCCGGCCGTATCTGCGGAAGGACCAGCTCGTCACGCGCAAGATCGTGCCGGAGTCGACGTACGACAAGTTCAAGGACCTCGTGATCGCGAAGCAGAAGTGACTATCGAGAATGCTTGTGTCACGACCGCGCGACACATGTAACGTCTCGCAACGAAAGCGCAATTTCGGCGATCCGGGTTGTGCATCGAAGCCCGGCGTGAAAGCCTTCTAGGTCCACAACCAGAGGACTTGATATGCGAACGCTCGCGATTGCTCTTTTCTCGATGGCCCTGCTCGTCGGCTGCAAGAAGAAGGAAGAAGCCAAGAAGGACGAGACCAAGCCAGCCGAGACGACTCAGCCGACGGAAGCGCCCAAGCCTGCCGAGGGTGCGACTCCCGCCGCCGCTGGAGTTGGTGATGCTCAGAAGTACGTCGACCTGATGGTTAACTTCGGCAAGGTGTTCGCAGCGGACGCGAAGGACTGCGGGAAGCTCGCCACCGACATCAAGAAGTACGTCGCCGACAACCGTGCGACGTTCGAAGAGATGAAGGCGCGCGATGGCAAGATGACGCCGGAGCAAAAGAAGGCGGAGGACGAGAAGTTCAAACCGCAGATGGAGCAGTTCATGAAGGACATGCAACCGGCGATGGAGAACTGCAAGACGAACAAGGATGTCGAAGCAGCGATGAAAGACGTCCCGATGTGATCGAGTCCTAGACGCAGCTGCTACTAGAGAAGACTTCACAAGGCCGGCCACGTGCCGGCCTTGTGCGTTTCGGTTAGCGGCGACGAAATTCACCGGGCGGCATACCGGTCCACCGCTTGAACGCGCGGTTGAACGCGCTCTGCTCGGAGAAGCCGCACAGGTACGCGACATCGACGAGGCTGAGCGAGGCATCCGCCATGTAGCCGAGTGCGAGCTGCCGGCGCGTGTCGTCGACGATCTTCGTGTAGCTCGTGCCGCGATCGGCAAGGCGTCTCTTCAGCGCGCTCGGCGAGAGCTCGAGCGCTGCCGCGGCCGCTTCGAGATCGGGCAGCTTGTTGCTGATATCGCGCGCGACGAGATCGCGTACGCGCGTCGCGAACACGTCGGGCGCGTTGCGCTCGGCCGCGAGCTGCGCGGCGCGCTCTTCCATGCGCACGCGTAATCCCGGGTCGGCCTGGGCGAGCGGTTTGCGCAGCACTTTGGGATCGCGCCAGACCGCGACGTGCGGTGCGTCGAAGACGAGCTCGCAGCGAAACAGCTCGTCATGTGCCTCGCGCGCTCGCGGCTCGGAATAGGGCAGTGCGACGCGTCGCAGGCCATCGTCGGCGGTCAGCCAGCGCACGAAACCGACGGCCGCGGATGCGGCGCACGCGTACGCGCAGCGTGGCGGCGTCGGTTCTCCGTCGGGCAGGAGCAGCGTTCGCCGGCTCAGCTCGCCGTCGCGCGCGTATTCGATGTGCTCGCCATCGGCGACCAGCGAATGCCAACGCTGGTCGAGCTCGGCGGCTTGCTTCATCGACTCGCAGCTCATGAGGATGTAGCCGAGCACGCCTAGGTGCGCTGGGCGGATGCTCTCGCCGACGCGCAGGCCGAGATCGGGATCGCCGGTGACGTCGACCGCGACGTCGAACGCGTCGAGCCAGGCACGTCGCGGGATGCGGCCATCGCGATCGGCCAGTGCTTGTTCGTCGACCCCCATCGCAGCAACAACCCGCTCGTGCGGATAACCGTGAGCGATCAGATAGTCCGTCAGAATCCGGCAGAAGCTGGTGCTGTACGTGAGAACACCATCCATACGGACTCTCGGGTCAAGTCGGGTGCCGCCGGGTCAAGACGAGCGAGCACCGCCGCGCAAGTGTACGCCGCGGGAGGTCCCCATGCGTAGCGTGTTCTTCCTCGTGCTGGTCGCGACTGGGTGCTCACAAAGCTCCACCGGCGACGACGACGATATTCCCGCGAACTGCGGCAACGGCAGCGTCGATACCGGCGAACAGTGCGACGACGGCAACGATAACCGATTCGATGGCTGTCGCCCCGATTGCACGGCGGTCGATCCGATCCAGGCCACGCCGATGACGTGGCAGTACTTCGAGATCCCCGGCACGAAGTGTATCGACGGCACACCCGCCGGCTTCAGCGTCAACTACAACCCCGCGTCGACGAAGCTGCTCGTCTATCTCGAGGGCGGCGGCGCGTGCTTCAACGGCTATTGCGACAGTCTGTTCAGCCGCGGCCCGAATCAGCCATCGAGCGGTGGGATCTTCGACCGCGCGAACGCGGCGAACCCGGTGAGCGACTGGTCGTGGGTCTACGTGCCGTATTGCTCGGGCGACGTCTATGCCGGCGATGCCGAGACGATGCTCGGCGGCAAGATGCGTCAGTTCCATGGCTACGCCAACATCACCGCGTTCCTCGAGCGCTGGGTGCCGAGCTTTCCCGCCGATAAGGTCGTGCTCAGCGGATCGAGTGCCGGCGGCTTTGGTGCATCGGTCAACTTCGCCCAGGCGCAGCGCGCGTTCGGCACGACGCCTGTCGTGCTGCTCGACGATTCCGGGCCGCCGCTTTCAGAGGCTGTCTTTCCGCCGTGCCTGCAGACGCTGTGGCGCACGGTATGGGGCTTCGATAAGACGCTGCTCGCCGAGTGCGGCAGCGATTGCAGCAACCCCGACAAGTTCATCTCCGACACGTTCGAGCACATGCGCCGCGAGTTTCCGACGATGCACGGTGGCGTGTTTTCGAGCGTGGCCGATCAGACGATCCGCGCGTTCGCCGGCTACGGCTGGGCGGGCGGCTACAACGTGTGCGGCGAGATTCCGACGGCGGTGACCGCGACGGTGTATCAGCAAGGCCTCGACGAGCTGCGCACGCGTCTTTCGAGCGGTGCCGGCATGGGCACGTATTACATCGCCGGCAGCACCCACACGATCTTGCGCAGCTCGAGCTTCTACACGACGACGGTCGGCTCGACGACCGTGCCGCAGTGGATCTCGACAACGATCAGCGGCGAGACCGCCCAAGTCGGGCCGTGATCAGCAGCCGCCGCTGACGCAGCCCATGATGTGCTCTTCTTCGGCGCGCGCCTCGACCTCGAGCGCGTTGTCGTCGTAGCTGAACCTCGCGCGATAGAACGCGCGGCAGTATTCGCCGGTGAAGCTGTACACGCCGCCGAAGCGCTCGGCCTGTTTTGCGTGCGTGAGCTCGTGCGCGAGCATGGAGAGCACGGTGCGGCCAGAGTCGGCATCCTTCGCGAAGACGTGCGTGCCGAACGTCTGCGCGCCGACATCCATGAACACATCCTTGACGTGAAAGATCGGCCAGTCGTCGAGCAAGGTCGCGTTCCAGTGGACGCGAGCATCATCGACCAACGTGCCGAAGTACGGCCTCAGCTTTGTCTTGATTCCATCGGCGAGCGGCGCGCTAGTGGGATTGCGCATCTTCTCGACGAGGAAGCCGCCGAGCAGCGCGACGCGGCAGCTCGTGACGAACGCGAATTCGCCGAGGCCATCTGCCTTGCCATCCGGCGATGGACAGCTTTGCGCGAGCGCCTCATCGACGAGCGTGTTCGCTTCTGCGGCGGGCGCCTGTTCGCAGGCGGTGCGAAACGTTTCAGCGTCGATGCCGTGGCAGGTCGCCACAGCGTCGGCGGCCTCCGCGCAGCGCAACGTCTCGGTCGCGCACCCAATAGACAGTAGCAACACGAGTGACCAGCACAGGTGAAGGGAATCCACGGCTGCGCGTCCGAGCAAGCGTCACACCAGCGCAAGTCCGCGGCGCCGCAAATACTGCGGTGACGACAGGCAAGGGCGGCTTCCAGTTCATGTCGCGTTCTGCGCCGAGCCTGACGCTCTGCACACAACCCGGGTCCGGCACACAAACCTTACTGCTTCATCTGAATATGAGTTCCTTGTAACGCTGCCCGCTAGGTTTGGACTTCGTTCCACATATCAAGAGGCAGTCTAGTCATGATGAGAAAGCAGTGGGTGTGTTGTTTGGCGTTGGTGGCCGCATGTGCGGAGACACCGACGGAAGAAGAGTCGGTAGCCGCGCTGACGCGGTTGCCGCAGAGCTCGAACCCATACACGTTGTTCGAGACGCTGCAGGTGCGACCGCTCGCACTTTCGCCGTCGGGGAAATATCTGTTTGCGACAAACACGCCAGATAACCGGCTCGAGGTCTTCCGCGTCAACGGCGGTACGCTCACGCCGCTCGGATCGGTTGCCGTTGGCCTCGAGCCAATCGCCGTCGCTGCGCGAAGCGATACCGAGGTCTGGGTCGTCAACCACCTCTCGGACTCGGTCAGCATCGTCAAGCTGAACACGGCGGGCGTCGCCTCGGTGACGCAGACACTGCTCGTCGGCGACGAGCCGCGCGACATCGTGTTCGCCGGCACGAATCGCAGCCGTGCGTTCATCACGACGGCACACCGCGGTCAGAACACCGGTGACGCCTATGATCTGCAGACGCCCGGCGTCGGCCGCGCCGATGTTTGGGTGTTCGATGCAACCAACCTCGGCAGTGCGCCGGGAGGCACGCGCCTGACCAAGCTGACGCTCTTTGCCGACACGCCGCGCGCACTCGCGGTTTCGGCCGACGGTCGCACGGTCTACGCGGCAGCCTTTCTGTCCGGAAACCAGACGAGCGTGGCTTCCACATACGCAGTCAAAACCATGTACGGTGGCATGCCGGGGCCGGCGTATATCGATGTGAACGGTCAGCTCGTCCCCCAGCCGCAGACCGGCTTGATCGTCAAGTATCGCGATGGGCACTGGTTCGACGCGTACGGCACGGCGTTCGATCCGTTCGTCAAGATCCGCCTCCCCGACAAGGACGTGTTCGCGATCGACGCGACCGCAAATCCACCAACGGCGACCGCGACCTACGCGCACGTCGGCACGACGCTGTTCAACATGGCCGTCAACCCGCGCAACGGCAAGGTCTACGTGACGAACACCGATGCGCACAACGACATCCGCTTCGAAGGCCACACGCCCGGCTTCACGACGGTGCGTGGCCGTATCGCTGATAGCCGCATCACCGTCATCGATCCGGCGACGAGCGGCGTCGCGGCGTACGATCTCAATCCGCACGTTGATTACGCGACCGAAGGCAGCCCCGCAGAGAAAGCGCTCAGCGTTGCCGCACCGCAAGACGTCGTGGTCTCCGCCGATGGCTCGACGCTGTACACGGTCGCGCAGGGCTCATCGAAGCTCGCGATCTACCGCACCGCCGATCTCGAAGCCGGGCAGACAGCGCCGAGCATGACGAGTCAGGTCGCGCTCAGCGGCGGTGGCCCGACGGGCGTCGCGCTCGACGAGACAAACGGCCGCGCGTATGTGTTGACGCGCTTCGATAACAGCATTGCCGTCGTCGATCTCGCGCAGCGTCGCGAGGTTGGCAAGCTCGCGATGTTCAGCCCCGAGCCCGCGAGCGTGACCGCCGGCCGCAAGTTTCTCTACGATGCGAACCTCACGTCGCAGCATGGCGTGACGTCGTGCGCGAGCTGCCACATCGGCGGCGATAACGATGGTCTTGCGTGGGATCTTGGCAACCCCGGCGGTGGACCGCTGCCGATCACGAAGCTCGGTGATGTGTTCGCGATTCCGCCTGCCGCGATCATCTCGGTGCTGCCGTTCACAGCGCCGATCTTCGACTGGAATATGCCGCTCAAGGGCCCGATGACGACGCAGAGCCTGCGCGGCATGGACAACCACGGCAGCATGCACTGGCGCGGTGATCGCAACGGCGCGATCAAGCAGGACGGCTCGCCGTTCATGGATCTCGCGACAAACTCGCCGGTCGTTTCCGCACAACCGAACGCCGGCATCTACGACGAGGTTCGCGCGTTCACGTCGTTCAATGTCGCGTTCCCCGGATTGATCGGTGCGGCCGACCAGCTCGCCTACGACGACATGCTCGCGTTCGCGAACTTCATCTTGCAGGTCAGCTATCCGCCGAACCCGATCCGCAACCTCGACAACTCGCTGACGGCCGAGCAGCAAACCGGCAAGAACTTCTACTTCAACCACGTCACGCTCTCCGATGGCTCGACGCGCGAGCTGCCATCGGATCGCTTCCACAATTGCAACGGGTGCCACACGCTCGATCCCGCGGCAAATACCGGCGCGAGTCCACACCCAGGCTTCTTCGGCACCGACGGAAGGCTGACATTCGAGCTCGAGAGTCAGATCTTCAAGGTCCCGCACCTACGCAACCAGTACACGAAGATCGGCATGTTCGGCAGCTCACCGGATACGAACATGACGGGCACGATCATCCTGCAGCAAGCGCCCGCCGCCGATCAGGTGCGCGGCTTCGGCTTCCAGCATGATGGCGCGCTCGGTGCGCTCGAGCACTTCTTCACGGGCGTGGTGTTCTTGAAGAACACAGCGCCGGTCACGCTCGCCGGTGCGACCGTGGCACCGAATCCGTTCGGCATCCCGTTCGTCGATCTCACGGCGCTGCAACAAGGGCAAGTCGTGTTCGTCGATGATGGTGGCTTCGCGCTGCGCCACGCGCTCGTTGCGTTCATGATGGCGTTCGACTCGAACCATGCACCGATCGTCGGTCAGCAGGTCACGATGACGCCGAGCACGGTTGCGGCGGCCGGTGCGCGTCTCGATCTATTCGAGGCTCGCGCGAATGCGGGCGAGTGCGAGCTCGTCGGCAAGTCGACGACGGTCATCGGTGCGAACTCGGGCTTTTTGTATAGCAACGGGTCGTGGCAGCCGGCGTCGCTGCTGCAGCCGCCGGTCGCGGATGCCACGCTGCGCTCGCGCATCGCCTCGGCGGTGTTGCCGGCCGTGACGTTCACGTGCGTACCGGTCGGCGAGGGCGCGCGTATCGCGATCGATCGCGATGGCGATGGCTACGCGGATTGGGACGAGGTCGTGTCGAGCACGAACCCGGTCGATCCGAACAGCCACCCGTAAGAGATGTTCTGTCAAGCGTCCATCGCGGCGGCGAGCGGGTTACCATGGTCTCGTGGGTGCTATCTCGCCGTCGCATGGGCGTATCGATCCGCTTGCCCTGACGTTGGCGCCGACAGCGCCGAGCGTCGTAGTAGACCTTGGGCTCACGCCCGGCACGCGGATCGGCCAGTACGAGCTGATCCGCGAGCTCGGTCGCGGCGGCATGGGCGCCGTGTTTGCCGCGCGCGACACGAAGCTAGGCAGGCGCGTCGCGATCAAGTTCCTGCTCGACGCGACAGGGCCTGTCGCCGAGCGGTTCATGATCGAAGCGCGCGCGACCGCGCAGTGCACGCACGAGAACATCGTCATCATTCACGAAGTCGGCGAGCACTCGGGGCGCCCGTTCATGGTCCTCGAATTTCTCGATGGCTACTCGCTGCGCGAAAAGCTCGACACCGGACCGCTGCCATCGTCGCGCGTGATCGAGCTGACGCTCGCGATCGGGCGCGCACTCGCGCGTGCCAGCGAGCTCGGCATCATTCACCGCGATCTCAAGCCCGAGAATGTCTTCGTGACGACATCGGGGCAGGTCAAGGTGCTCGACTTCGGCATCGCGAAAGCGCGTGGCGACGAGGATGGGCCGCGGCCCGATCCGCGCATCGTCGGAAGCGTCGATCCATCGTTCACGACGGACGGCTCGTTGATGGGCACGCTGCCGTATATGTCCCCGGAGCAGCTCGGCATGGATCAGGTCGACCATCGCTCCGATCTGTGGGCGGTCGGCATCATGATGCACGAGATGCTGACGGGGCGGCATCCGATCGAGCCGTTCCGCAGCGAAGTCTTGCTCGCGAGAATGATGAACAACGAGCCGCTCGCGGTCGGCAAGTTGCCGCCCGATACGCCGCAACCGCTGCAGCGTCTCGTCGAGCAATGCTTGCGCGCGCGCAAGGTGGAGCGTCTCGCGAGTGCGAGCGAGCTCGTGCGTCGGCTCGAAGACCTCTTGCCGGGACGCACGCGGCGCGAGCTCGCCGCCGGCGAATGCCCGTATCCGGGGCTCGCCGCGTTCCAAGAAGACGACGCCGATCGTTTCTTCGGGCGCAAGCGAGAGATCGCGCGCATGGTCGCGCAGGTTCGCGATGTGCCGCTTAGCGCAGTCGTCGGGCCATCCGGGGCCGGCAAATCGTCGTTCGTGCGCGCGGGTCTCGTGCCCGCGCTCAAGGCGAGCGGCGAGGCGTGGGATGTGATCACGCTTCGTCCTGGACGACAACCGATCGCCGCGATCGCGAGCGTCATCGAACGCATCGCGCTGCAGCATGTCGATCGCGAGCCGCTACTCGGCCGCCTTCGCGAAGAGCCCGGTTACTTCGCGGAGGTGCTGCGCCAGCGCGCCCGCGACGCCGGGCACAACATCCTGTTGTTCGTCGATCAGTTCGAAGAGTTGTACACGCTCGTGCCTGACATCGAGACGCGCCGCGCGTTCACGGCACTGCTCGCCGGCGCGGCAGACGATTCGGCGGCGCCCCTGCGCGTCGTGTTGTCGATGCGCGCCGATTTTCTCGATCGTGTCGCCGAAGATCCGCGGTTTGTCGCCGATGTCTCGCGCGGTCTGCTCGTGCTTGGCCCGACAGACCGCAATGGGCTGCGTGAGGCGCTCGTCGAGCCGGCCGAAATGGTTGGCTATCACTTCGAATCGGCGGCGCTCGTCGACGAGATGCTCGACGAGCTGGTCGAGACTCCGAATGCGCTGCCGTTGCTCCAGTTCGCGGCGAGCAAGCTGTGGGAAGGCCGCGACGAGCGGCGCCTGCTGTTGACGAGCGAGAGCTATCACGCCAGCGGCGGTGTTAGCGGCGCGCTCGCCACCCATGCGGACCACGTGATTTCCGCGCTGGACGCGCCATCGCGCGATCTCGCACGTCGGATCTTTCGCCAGCTCGTCACGCCCGAGCGCACGCGCGCGATCGCCGAGCTCGCGGATCTCGAAGCGCTTGGTCCGCAGGTGTCGCGCGTGATCGATCAGCTGGTCAGCGCTCGCCTGCTCGTCGTTCAAACGGGCGTCGAAATTATTCACGAGTCGCTGATCGAAAGTTGGCCGACATTGCGCCGCTGGCTCGACGAGGACGCCGACGATGCGGCGTTTCTCGCGCAGCTCGCGACCTCGGCAAAGCAATGGGAAGCGAAGCAGCGCGCACCCGGCCTGTTGTGGCGCGGCGAGGCGATGGAGGAGGCGAGGCGCTGGTACACACAAAGGCCGCGCGAGCTCGCCGCCCGCGAACAAGCATTTCTCGATGCAGTATTCGCGCTCGCGCGGCGTGGCAAGCGCGCGCGCCGGATCGCGCTCGTCGTGAGCTTTATCGTGCTCGGCGCGATCGCGGCGGGCGCGTCGAGCGCGTATGTGCTCGTGCGTTCGGCAGAGCAGGTGGCGACGGACAATGAAGCGCGTGCCAAGGCGGCACTCGCCGAGAAGCTGAAGGAGCAGCACGCGCGCGAGGAGGCCGAGCGCAAGAACACGGCCGCGCTCGCAGCACTGATGACGGAAGAGGAGCGCCGCTCCGCTGCCGAAGCCGGTCTGTTATCGGCGGAGCAAGTCGCGACCGCGGCAGCCGACAGTGCGAAGGCTGCCGAAACCGCGCGCCGCGATGCCGAGCGCAAGCAGGCGCAGGCGGAAGCGAAACGGGAACAGGCCGAAGCGAGCGCGCAGCAACACGCGACGGAGGCCCAGCTCACGCGCGAAGAGCTCGTCGCGGCGCTCGCAGCCGCGCGAACCGCGCGCGAGAAAGCCGAACGCGCCAGCGCGAAGGCGGAGACGGCGCAGCAGGAAGCGGAGAAGGCAAAGCGCGCACTCGAGGCCGCACTCTCCGTCGAGCGAGCGCGCGTGCTGAGGCTCGAAGAAGAGAAGCGCAAGCTCGCGACGAAGCTAAAATGACCCGCGTACCGTCAGCGTCGCACCATCGCGGGTCGGCGTGAGCGACACGGCATCGTGCGGATACGATGGTCGCCCGCGGTTCATGTAGACCATGATTCCACCGGTGATCAGCGCCGCCGCGCCAACCGTGAATAGCCCGATCGCGACTCGATTCTCGATGATCGCCTGGTCCTGGAGATCCGCGGCGAAGCCCGCGTCGCAACCGGCCGGTGCGCACTCGCGCGCGACGCGATCGTAATAACGGTCGTGGTCGTTGACCGCGAGCGCCTGCGCAATTGCGCCGAGGCCGACGACGCCGGCGCCGGCGCCAACGACAGCCCACGGGATCCACAGCTTCCAGCGGTGCGTGATCGTGCCGACCTGGCCGAGTGGCTCGAGCTTGAGCGAAACATCTTCGTTCTTGCCACCGAGCACGACAACCTCGACGGTGCGCGTGAGATAGCCCGCGCGCTTGCCCACGACCTGGTGCTGGCCGGGCAGCACGCGCCGCGTTTGTTTGCCTGGACAGTGCAAGAGTGGCTGTCCATCAAACGTCACGTGCACATCTTTCTGGTCGCACGCGACGACGACGTTCGCGATCTGCTTCGCGAGAAGCTTCTGGTAGGCGAGCGCTTCGCTGTAAACGTTCTCCTCGAGAGGCGCCGCGCCATATTTGAGCGCGAGCTCGAGGTTGTCGTACGCCTCGACGACGCGATCCATCTGGATCAGCGTGCGCACCATGTTGAAGCGGATCGATGGATGATCCCAGACGGCGAGCGCTTGCTGATATTTCGCGATCGCACCGGCGTAGTCACGCTCGACGAACAGATTGTTACCCTCGTCGAGAAGCTTCTGTGCTGCCGCCTGCTTCTCGGGCGTCACACCTTGTTTCCACGGCTCGTCGGCCGAGGCGATGCCCGTCGCGAGCGCAACCGCGATGACGATGCGCGCGATCATTGGCACGACACCTTCATCTGGAAGTCGGCGCCGATGCCCGTCGGACCGTCGACAATGAAGTAGTACGTCGCGCCGGGTGCGGCCGCGAACGTCACGCTCTTGGGCTGTGTACCGGAGACATTCGACGCTGTGATGCATTGCGCGAGATCGCAGCTCAGCGACATCGCAAATGCGCCGGTCACGGCAAGATCGAGGTCAGCGCCGAGGTCTGAAATCTCGACCGTGACTGATCCGCCGAGCGGCGGAGCTGTGAAGCGATACGACGCTTCGGGCCCCGGCGTCGAGCGCTGCGTGCAGCGCAGCTCGTCGATGTGGCCGATGCCGGTATACGTCGAGCCGGTGATGGCAGCATCGCAGCCGACATCTGCCACGCGCGGGCACGCACCGCCACGCGTACAGAATCCGTCGTTTTGGCAGTCGTCATCAGCGCAATTGATGAGGCCGTCGCAGTCGTCGTCCCACGCGTCGCCGCACAGCTCTTCCTTCGCGCGGCACAGACGCTCGATGCGATGGCTCGCGCCGAAATCGCCGACGAACAAGTACGAGGTCGCGCTCGCAGCGACGCCGCGGAAATCACCGAACACCGACGGCGCAACCGGCGACCAACTCACGCCATCGTAGTGGAGGATCAGATTGTTGACGCCGGCGATGAAGATATCGGTCGGCCCGGCGCCGCGAATGCTGACGAGGTTCTCCGCGGTGCCAGACGTCATGAGCCGCCACATCGTGCCGTTGTAATGCAGGATCGTTCCTTGCTGACCGACCGCGAACACATTGTCGGGCGCAGTACCCCACACGTCGTCGAGCTCGGCGTCATTGAGCGGCGACACCATCGGTGACCACGCGGTGCCGTCGTAGTGCGCGATCATTCCCATGTCGCCGACCGCGAAGACATCGCTCGGTCCGCTGCCCCATAGTGCGCGCCAATCGTGCGGCCCCGAGGCGCCGCTGCCATACACGCGCGTCCAGGACGCGCTGGGATTCGTGACGCTGCCTTTCCAGATGTACTCGGCGTTGCCTGCTGTCCATAAATCGCCATTGCTCGCGCCCCACACCGCGAACGGACTGCCGACGAGCGCGCTGCTCGAGACGCGCGTGAAGCCGCTCGCGTAATTGCCGTAGTAGAGGCCGGCGCCATTCGTGTCGTCGGCAGCGATGAATACGGTCGCTTCATCCTTTGCCCAGATCGATCGCATCCAGGCGGCACCGTTGATCGACTTCGTCGCTTGCCACGTGGTGCCATCGAATTGTGTGTACGCGCTGCCGTGCGAAATCGCGATCGCGTGTCCGTTGTCGAAGCCGTGGACTCGATAAAGCTCGTCGGAGATGGCCGCCGCCTGATCGACGATCCACCGCGTCCCGCGATACTCCTGGATCCCGCCGCCCTGCGTGACGCCGTACACGTGATCCGGCGAGATGCCCCACAGCGCCATGATCGAGCGCGTGCTGTCTGGATCATGTGCGATGAAGCGCGCGCCGTCGTAGTGGAAGAGCTTGCCGTAGCCGCCGCCGATGAAAACGTCCGTCGGAGACGTGCCCCACACCGAAAGCAGATCGTATCCCGTGAGTTGGCCCAGCCTCGACCAATTGGTTCCGTTGAGCTGATAGACGGCGCCGGCTTGGCCGACGGCGAACGCGGTCGTGCCGTACATCCAGATGCCGTACAGGTGATCCGCGACGCTAGTGAGGTTCGTCCACGTGCCGTTTTCGTAGCGACGCCCAACGCCGGAGCGGCCGACGGCGATCGCGACACCGTTCGCGGCTGCGACCGCGCGCAGATCGATCGTGCCTTCCGTCCGCGGCGTCCAGCTCGTGCCATCGAATCGAACGATCGTGTTGCCGCCGACCGCGAACACCTCGTTCGAACCAATGCCGTAGACGCCGTAGAGCAGGTTCGTCGTATTCGATGTCATCGCCGTCCACGACGAGCCATCGTAATGAAGGATCGTGCCGCCAGCGCCGACGGCGAAGACGTTCGATGCGCCGCTGCCCCACACGGCGTAGAGATCGACGTCGGTGTTCGTCGTCATCTGCGTCCACGCGCCACCGGTCGAGTGCAGGATCGTGCCGTTGAACCCGACGGCGAACATGTCATTGGGTCCCGAGCCCCACAGACCGTGCAACACCGCCGTTCCGCTCTGTGCCGTGTACCAGCCGATCTGTCCACACAGCGTGATCGCCGGGCCGCATGCGGCCGAGCAATCGAGCCGGCCGATGTCGTAGCCGTAATTGATGCAGCTTTGGTTCGGTGGCGGCGCGCCATCGCACACCTCCGGGCCGTTGACCTCATGCTCGCCGCAGCGCATCGAACAGCCGGATGTGTCGAACGTGCAGTCGGGGCGACACGCGAGGTTACCGATGTCGTAGAAGCCAAGCGCGGTGCAGTCGCTCGGCACGCGCTCGCCATCGCATTGCTCCGTGCCGCGCACCTCGCCGTCGCCGCAGCCGGGCGGGATGCAGAGCTTGTTGACCTCGTCGCACGTCCAGTCTTCGGGGCAGATGCGACCGTCGGCGCATCGACCGGAAGAAAAGTCGAGGCAGCCGGCGCTCACCCCAAGCGCCATGACCCAGAACAGACGCAACGACCTATCGTAACCCGAGCGGTCCGGATTCTTGATTGCGGCCGGACTTTCTTAGCTCTCGCCGCGCGAGTCGAGATCCCAGCTCCACTCGGATGGCCGCTCGCCCTCTTCGTCGAACACTTCGATCGCGAGCCAGCGCGTGTGGCAGACCCGGCAGCGGGTCGTGTAATGACGAACGGGGGCGCACGCATTGTGAAGCGTCTCGAGGACTTCCATCGTCGCGATCATCAACGCATCTTGCGTCGACATGTTCGCGCACGTCGCGCACTTCACCGTCGGAGTGTAGCGCCTGCGGCAATTCGCTGCAGGTACCAACCGTGCTAAACGATGCATCTCATCAGTATGTGGCGCTTCGCGAGAGTCTTCCTAAAGGCACTGATGATGACGGTGGCGTTCGTCGTCGGGCTGCTGGTGATCATGCAGGTGATCCCATACGGACGCGCTCATGAGAATCCGCCTGTGATCCAAGAGCCAACCTGGGATTCGCCGCGTACGCGCGAGCTCGCGGTGCGCGCGTGCTTCGATTGCCATAGCAATCAGACGACATGGCCGTGGTACTCGAATCTCGCGCCGCTTTCGTGGGTCGTCCAACATGACGTCGACGTCGGTCGCAGCGTTCTGAACTTCTCGGAGTGGACGCGCGACTACGAGCTGGTAAACGCGTCGGGCCCTAGCGTGATTTCGCGCGAGATGCCGCCGCGCAAGTACCGCTGGCTTCACGAGAGCTCGAATCTGACGCACGATGAAAAGGTCGAGCTCGCGCGCGGTCTGAACGCGACGTTTGGGCAGCCGTCCCAGGATTGAGCACATGCGCCCACGAGGTGCAGGCATCTCGCGTGCGGCCTCAAGGTATTCCGGAACTGGTCGATAACGTGCTGCATGGATCCGAATTCGGCGATTTCGTTGGCTCGGCTCAAGTTTCGAGCGGCGCTGACGGAGCTCGCGCAACTCGACAAATCGGATCTCGACGCCGCACTGCGTGTGGTCTTGGCGACGGATGCCGATCTACTTCAGGTCGAACGGGTGAGTTTCTGGGAGCTCGCTCCGGACCACTCGGCGATTCGCTGTCGACTTCTTTATCGCCGTACCGCCGCCGAATTCGACACCGGCGGCGAGCTGCGCGCTGCGGACTTTCCCGCGTACTTCGAGGCGATGCTCGAGACGCGCACGATCGTCGCGCACGATGCGTGGACGGATCCGCGCACGATGGAGTTTGTCGACGCGTATTTTCGCCCGCACGATATTCGCTCGATGCTCGACGTGCCGGTGTGGCGGCGCGGCAAGCTCGCCGGCGTCATCTGTCACGAACACGTCGGGGACGCGCGCAGGTGGAAGACCGACGAACAAGACTTCTGCGCGGGCATCGGCAACATGGTGTCGGTCGCACTCGAGGCGAAGGATCGCCGTCGCGCCGAAGAAGGCTACGCGCTCGTCGCACGGGCGACGAATGACGTCGTGTGGGATTGGGACATCACACGCGACATCATGGACTGGAACGAGGCGATCTACGCGGTGTTTCGTTATCGCCCCGACGAAGTAACGCCGACGGCCGCATGGTGGCTCGAGCGCGTGCACGCTGGCGATCGCGAACGCGTCCATCGCGCGCTGTACGCGTTACTCGACTCGGACGGCACGATCTTCGCCGATCAGTACCGCTGGGTTCGCGGCGACGGATCGATCGCGACCGTCATGGACCGCGCGCTCGTCGTCCGCGACGAGGAAGGCCGCGCGATCCGCATGGTCGGCAGCATGGTCGATATCAGCGAACGCGCCGAGATGCAGGCGCGCGTCGCGCTCTCCGATCGGATGGCCTCGATCGGCACGCTCGCCGCCGGCGTCGCGCACGAGATCAATAACCCGCTCACGTATATCAAGGCGAATCTCGCGTGCGCGATCGATGATGTCACCGACGGCAATTACGATCGCGATGCGTTGCTCGACCTGTTGCGCGATGCGCAAGAGGGCGCCGACCGCGTGCGGCGCATCGTGCGCGACCTCCAGGTGTTCTCGCGTACGCGCGAGGATGATGTCGAAAACCTCGACGTCGCAGTCGTTGTCGAAGGCGCGATCAAGATGGCCTCGAACGAGATCCGTCATCGCGCGCAGCTCGTAAAGGAGCTCGACAAGGTGCCGGCCGTGCGCATGAACCGCGCGCGGCTCGGGCAAGTCGTGTTGAACCTGCTCGTCAATGCCGCGCAGGCGATCGAGGAAGGTAAGGTCGAAGGCAATCAGATTCGCGTCGCGACCTCGACAAATGACGCGGGCGAAGTCGTGATCGAGATCCACGACACCGGGTGCGGCATCGCTGCGCCGATTCTGCCGCGCGTCTTCGAGCCGTTCTTCACGACGAAGCCCGTTGGCGTAGGCACCGGCCTCGGCCTCTCGATCTGCCACACATTCATCTCCGCGGCGGGTGGTCGTATCGATCTCGAATCACCGCCGTCCGGAGGCTGTCGCGCGCGCGTGACGTTGCCGGGCGTCGCTGAGGTCGTGCGGCCTTCCCGCGAGGCGCTCATCGCCTTGGGTCGGCGGCGCCGCGTGCTCGTCGTCGACGACGAAGCGCCGATCCGACGCGTCGTGCGCCGCATGCTCGAACCCGCGCACGAAGTCGTCATCGCGGAGAGCGGCGAGGGCGCGCTCGCGCAGCTCACGGATGGCAGCTATTTCGACGTGATTTTGTGCGATCTGATGATGCCGAAGATGACCGGCATCGATGTCTACGAGCGTCTGTGCAGCATGCGGAGCGCACATACGCAGCGCATCATCTTCATGACAGGCGGCGCGTTCAGCAAACGCTCGAGCGATTTCCTCGCCGAGTGCGCGTGCCCGATCATCGAGAAGCCGTTCGATCTCGAATCGCTCGGTAAAGCATTCGCGCAGATCGACGGTCGCTGACGAACGCAGTCGACTCCGAGGGCCGTTTCGTGCAATTCCCTCGGAGATGAGGAGGAAGTACCCGAGCCTCGCCCTGCTGGTGGCGGCCTGCGGCTCGTCGACGGGCATGCCGCCCGACGCGACGGAAGTTCCATGCGCCGATCCGCCGGCATCGTTGCCCGCCGGCGGCACCGGCGTGCCGACATTCGAATCGATTGGCGTGTACTGGAAGCCGGGCAGTGATCCAGGCGACGCGGGCTGCCAAGTGCAGTTTCGCAAGACGAGCGAGTGCGCGTTTCGCCCGGCGCTGCCGCTCTGGTACGACGCGCGCGATGGCGAATGCCGCGGAGCGCTCGTCCAGCTCGAGCCCGACCACGATTACGTGATCCAGCTCGGTGTCGGTCCGTTCACGAACGAGATGACGGTCCACACGTGGTCGAACACGTTTCCGATCGGCGAGACCGTGATGGTCGGCACGCGCAACTCCACGCTCGTGATCGATCAAGGTGGCACCGCCGACGCGTACAAGCTCTACACCGCGGGGACGATCGAGAACGCGTCGCCGAACGCGGTCACGATCTCCGCACCGTATGTGATCGTGCGCGGCCTCGTGCTGCGCGGCGCCGAGCAAAACGCGATCCGCCTCGACGACGGCGCGCACGACATCGTGATCGAAGATAACGACATCTCGGGCTGGGGGCGCGTCGATACCGACGCAGGCTCCGCGGGCGCGTCGTCGGTCGTGTGGGGGATGAACGGTGATGCCGGCGTGTATTCGTCATCGCTTACGATCGAGCGCATTGTGGTCCAGCACAACCGCATCCACGATCCGCGCACCGATTCGAACAGCTGGGGTGAATACCGCGCGAAGTACAGCACGTCGCACCCGAGCGGACCGCAAGGCATCTACCTGATCCACGGCGCCGGTCACTACGTGATTCGATACAACGAGATCTATTCCGACCTCGACCACATGTTCAACGATGCGGTCGGTGGCGACGAGAACTTCAGCGACAACGGCTTTCCAAATCGCGACAGCGATATTTACGGCAACAAGCTCAGTCACGCGTGGGATGACGCGATCGAATCCGAAGGCGGCAACAAGAACGTTCGCATCTGGGGCAACTACATCGATCGAACTGCGACGGGCGTGGCGAGCAGCTCGACGTATTTCGGGCCGCTCTACATCTTCCGCAACGTCTACAACCGCAGCCGCAAAGACTCGACGGTCGCGCTCGACAGCGACGACCGGCTGTATTTCGGCAAGTCAGGCTCGGTCTCGCCGTGGGGAGGCGGCCGGCGCTATCTGTTTCACAACACGCTGCTGCAGGCGATCGATGGGAGTGCGCAGTATCCGCTCGGTGCGGGCATCGGCATCGCCGGCAACGGCACCGATCGGCCGATCGAGAACACGGTGTCGCGCAACAACATCTGGCACATCTGGAAGAGCTGGTGGCAATCGATCGCGACCGACGGCGGAGCGGGCAACGACCTCGACTATGATCTCTATAACGGTGTCGTCGATGCCGGCACGGAGGCGCACGGCATCCAGGCCGAGCCGAGCTATGCCGATGGCCATGGCTGGCAGGCGGAGGCAAGTGGCAAGTACCAGCTCGCGCCGACAAGCCGCGGCTTCGATGAAGGCGTGGTGCTGCCGGGGTTCAACGATGGGTTTGTCGGCGCGGCGCCGGATATGGGTGCGCACGAAGCAGGCACCGAGGACATGCGGTTCGGCGCTCAGTAGTCGACGCAGCGCAAGAAATGAGGATGACGGCTGTGTTGATACCGGCCGATCGTCCACGGCGGCTGAAGCACGACATTGCCGAGCAGGATCGTTTCGCCTTGCAGCGGCGCGAGGCGAGCGTGCTGCTGCGCGGCGTTGCCGCAGCGGCCATCGAGCGTGCGTAGCTCCGCTTGCATGCGCGCTGCGCGCAGCGGCGTTTCGGCGGATGCCATCTTGCGGATGTATTCGGCCATGATGAAGGAGCGTTGATCGTTCGTATCGAGGCGCTCGACGCACTCGCTCATGGGCACGCGGCTGCATGCGCGCTCGAAATCGTGCAGCCAGCGTTCTTGCGAGAGGATTGCGGGAACAGCGACCTCATCGCCGTCCGACATGACAGCGTGCGTGGTCGCGATAACTTCCTGATGGATCGTTTCATCGATGCTCGGCTGCGTCGCGATCAGCAC
>Ga0070698_100001364_pt1 | contig 27181 bp, 21 predicted proteins | sample KBSK1502metaG_FD_65477 | JGI IMG/M metagenome (GOLD analysis project Ga0070698, IMG submission 65477) | Corn, switchgrass and miscanthus rhizosphere microbial communities from Kellogg Biological Station, Michigan, USA - KBS K1-50-2 metaG | ecosystem: Host-associated > Plants > Roots >...
TCAATAACTCAGTCAAGCAACTTGAATTCACAGACTAAAGTCTGTGCCACTCTATTTTGCTACGCCCTGCACTTTCGCGATTACTTCTTCCGCCACATGCTTGGGCGCCTGATCGTAACGCTCAAAGTGCATCGTCGAAGTAGCGCGTCCCTGTGTCGCCGAGCGCAAGTCGGTTGTGTACCCAAACATTTCTGAAAGCGGCACGAAAGCAGTTACTACTTGCACGCCGCCCGGCCGTGGTTCCGTCTTTTCTATCTGGCCACGCCGACGATGCAGGTCGCTGGTGACGGCGCCCATGTAATCCTCAGGCGTCACTACTTCATTCCGCATAATCGGCTCCAGCAGCACCGGCTTTGCCTTCTTGACCGCATCCTGGAACGCCAACGAACCGGCGATAATAAAGGCCCGTTCGTCCGAGTCAACCTCGTGAAAACCGCCATCAATCAGACGCACTCTGATATCGACCAGGTCATAGCCGGCCAGATAACCGCGTTCCATCGCATCGTGAACGCCCTGTTCAGTTGGCTTGATAAACTCGCGTGGAATCGCGCCGCCCTTGATTTCGTTTTCGAAGACAAAGCCTTCGCCGGGCGCTGGCTCGATCTCCAGCTCCACGTGCGCGTACTGACCGCGACCGCCGGTCTGCTTCTTGAAGACTTCTTTACCAGCCGCTGGCTGTGTGATCGTTTCGCGATAAGCAACCTGCGGCTTGCCGACGTTGGCTTCAACACCAAACTCGCGCTTCATGCGATCGACAATAATCTCGAGGTGCAATTCGCCCATGCCGGCGATAATCGTCTGGCCGGTTTCCTGATCGGTAGAGACATTGAAAGAAGGATCTTCCTGAGCCAGGCGACCCAGCGCCACACCGAGCTTGTCCTGATCGGCACGTGTCTTGGGCTCGACAGCCACGCGAATGACGGGAGCCGGAAACTCAATCTTCTCAAGAATGATCGGCTTGTTGTCGTCGCAAATCGTGTCGCCGGTGGTGACCTGCTTCATGCCGCCAATCGCGATGATTTCGCCGGCGCTCGCCTCTTCGGTGTCTTCGCGCTTGTTCGCGTGCATGCGCATCAGTCGGCCAACGCGCTCGCGCGTATCTTTGCCCGTGTTGTATGCGTAAGAACCCGACTTGATCGTGCCGCTATAAATACGGACGAACGAAAGCTGGCCGAGATGCTTGTCGGCCATGATCTTGAACACCAAGCCGCTGAAAGGCGCGCTCGCGTCCGCCGGGCGCAACTCTTTCTGACCATTCTTTGGATTAATCCCCTCGACCGGAGGAATGTCGAGCGGAGAAGGCAGATAGTCGACGACCGCATCCAGCAGCGTTTGCACTCCTTTATTCTTAAACGCCGATCCGGTAACGACAGGCACAAGCCTCAACGCGAGGGTTCCCTTGCGGAGTGCTGTGCGAATTTCGTCTTCCGTGATCTTTTCGCCCTCGACATACTTCGTCATCAGATCGTCGTCGACAGTGGCCACTGCTTCGATCAATTTCTCGCGCGCGGCGGCGGCTTCCGCTTTCAACTCCGCGGGAATCTCGCCGGTGACGTACTCTGAGCCCTTGCTCTCGTCATTCCAGATCAGGCCCTTCATCGAAATAAGATCGACGACGCCCTTGAATTGATCTTCGTGGCCAATTGGAATTTGAATAGCGACAGGATTTGCGCCCAGGCGACTAATAATCGAATCGAACGAGCGTTGGAAAGAAGCACCGGCGCGATCGAGCTTGTTAATGAAGCATATGCGCGGGACGCCGTACTTGTCAGCTTGACGCCAGACGGTTTCAGACTGCGGCTCAACTCCGGCAACGCCATCGAATACAGCTACGGCGCCGTCAAGGACACGTAAGCTGCGCTCGACTTCCATCGTGAAATCGACGTGACCGGGCGTATCGATAATATTGATGCGATGATCGACGCCGTTGCGTTCCCAGAAACAGGTCGTCGCAGCGCTGGTAATCGTGATGCCACGCTCCTGTTCCTGCTCCATCCAGTCCATGGTCGCCGTGCCCTCGTGCACTTCGCCAATCTTGTGCGAAACGCCCGTGTAATAAAGGACACGTTCGGTCGTGGTGGTCTTACCAGCATCAATGTGAGCCATGATGCCGATATTCCGAAATTTGCTGAGGTCTGCTTTAGCCATTACCACTTATAATGAGCGAATGCTTTGTTGGCATCGGCCATCCGATGCGTGTCTTCTTTTTTCTTAACCGCATTGCCGCGATTATTTGCCGCGTCCAGCAGCTCTCCCGCCAGGCGATCGGTCATGGTCTTTTCTCCACGGCTGCGGGCGTAAGCGACGATCCAACGAATAGCCAGGGCGCCGCGGCGTTCCTGATGAACCTCGACCGGCACCTGATAAGTTGATCCGCCCACGCGCCGCGATTTCACTTCAACTGTGGGTCGCACGTTTTCGATCGCCTTCTTGAAAACCTTAAGCGGCTCGTCCCCGGCCTTTTCACCAACCTGCGCCAAAGCGGCATAGAAGGTTCTCTCGGCTATCGAACGCTTGCCACCCCACATGATGCCGTTGATGAACTTGGTCACCAGGGCGTTGTTGTAAACGGGATCAGGCAAAACCGCGCGTCTTTCTGCAACTCTTCGTCTGGGCATTGCTTACTTAGCGCCTCCCTTCGGACGCTTAGCGCCGTACTTCGATCGACTCTGTTTGCGATCGCTCACGCCGACTGAATCGAGCGTGCCACGAATTACGTGATAGCGAACACCCGGCAAGTCCTTCACGCGGCCGCCGCGAATCAGGACGATTGAGTGTTCCTGCAAATTATGGCCGACACCGGGGATGTAGGTCGTCACCTCAATACCGTTGGTTAAGCGAACACGGGCCACTTTGCGCAATGCCGAATTCGGTTTCTTGGGCGTTTGCGTGTAGACGCGAGTGCAAACCCCGCGCTTCTGCGGCGAGCTTTGCAGGGCCGGGCTGGCGGTCTTGTACTTGACCCGCTGGCGGCCTTTGCGAACTAGCTGATTGATCGTCGGCACTGTTAATTTCCCTCGAATAAAGCGCAGAAGGGCCGGGGCCTGCCTCTTTCCGGAACAAGTCCGGCAGTCAGCGCAGGCAACTGCCCTGCTACAAATTCTGGTTTAGGGACGTTCTGACTTCGCTTTTGGGGCGGGCGCGGATTATGGCTTCCCTTGGAGCCGAAACTTTTCTGTAGCGTCGCATAAGGGAAGCGGTTTCTCTTAATGCGCACTCCCCGGTTCGGTCTTACGAACCGCCAGCGAGAGCTCTTACGCCACAATAATGTCAAACGGCTGATGATCTAAATCTTCAGCCGGGCAACGCCTCCGCACCGCAGAACCAGTTGCAGCGTTGCTCATGGGGAATCAGACCGGAGTCCGAAACGGGAGACTATACGGGGCGAGAGATACCCGTGTCAAGCGAGGGGTCAGGGCAGGTTTAGAGTTCGACCTTTAGCTTGTGTCTCTGATCGGCAACCTAACGGTTGAACTCCGAACAAGAACTGTCCCCGTCACAATAGCCATTTCAGCAGGTACACAAAGCAAACGACAAGGCCGCCAATGATCAGCAGCAACAAGAGCACGCCGCCGGCTATTGCGAACTTGAACTTTCGATAGCGCCTCTCATCAGGCGGCGATAGAGAGCTTTGGGGGAAATACGGCGGAGGTGTGGATGTAGCCATTAGTATTCTCCGAACTACCGCATGCCAACCGGGCTGGTCCTGGTTTTTGCGGGAGTTTTCGTCGGGCTGTGCTTAGGCGCAGGACGCTTGCCCGAATTGGAATTAGCGTTTGGGTTTCCGTTCGTGTTCCCATTCGCGTTTTCGTTCTGCTGTTGCTTCTTTAGCATTTCTTCCGCGTGCTTCTTGCCCTCTTTAATTCTATTCGCGCCTTCCTGGGCATTCTCGATTGCGTCGGTGGCTCGATAATCATCCGCATCGAGTTCGAGCGCTTTTTTTAGAGCGGTCAGCGCTTCGGGATAATGAGCGAGCCGTGTTTCGGACACCCCCAGTTGATAAAAAGCTTCTTCGTCATCGGGCTTAAGGCGCGTCGCTTGACGATAGTTGCGCGCGGCCTCTTCATCCAGATGCAGAAAGCTATAGGCTTCGCCCAGATTGAAGAAAGCCTCGGCGTCCTTTGGATCCGCCTGCACTCTCTTCTTGTAGAGTTCGATTGCTTTCTTGTATGACTCGTCAGCCTCCGGCTTTCGCTCCAGCGCGGCGTAAGCCATTCCTAACCGCAGGTGGGCCTCGGCGTTATTAGGATCCTGGCCGATCGCCTTCTTGAGAACTTCCGCTGCCTTCTCGTCCTCGTCGTTCTTATAGAGTTCCTTGCCCTGATCGACCAGTGTCTGCGCCTCGCGTTTTGCCTGCTCGGGGTCTGACGGGACAGACGACGAACTATTGTTGTTCACGTTTCCGTTCTTGTTGGTTCCTCTGCGACAGGCACACATTCCCGTCAGCAGTAACAGGCCCGCAGTAACGACCAGTACTGTCCGAGTACTCGATAAGATTGCAGCCGGCGTATGCATTAAGCAGTCATGTATCTACGCCGAAACGCGATTCCGAGTCAAATTGCGAAAGAAGATTTGGACGATGAACAGCAGAGTGGCACAGACTTCAGTCTCTGATTGTTCGTACTTGAAACCAATCACAGACTGAAGTCTGTGCCACCTGAAAAAAGCGAATGGGCGCCGCAACGTGGGTGTCGCGGCGCCCATTCATTTTCGTGGTTACTGTCCTCACCCCAGCAACCACTTGAGACGGAGGATCCACCAACCGTCTCTCTTGCCCCACAATATACTTCGCAACACTTGTGCCGCGCAATAATAATTTTCTTGCATTGAAAAACGCCAGAAAAGCTGCCCTTTTGTTAGAGATTCTTGACGATCAGCGAGCCCGACAGTGCAACTATTTCACCGCCCACAAAGTAAGAATTTCTCGATCAAATCACGGCCGCAAGTCTCGCTCACCTACGCCAGGCAGAAAAACCGCACGACAGTCACGACTAATCGCTTCCGAGTTCTTTCCTAATCAGTTCTGCCAGGGCGTTAGCCTGTGCTTTGACCTCGCTCTCGCTCTCGCCTTCGATCATGACACGAGCAAGCGATTCGGTGCCTGAGTAGCGTAAAAGAAGTCGACCACGATCGCCCAGACGCTGTTCAATCTCATTTGCCAAACGCTGAACGGATGGAAGCAGCGCAAAAGGTTTCTTTTCGCGCACGCGCACGTTGACCAACACCTGAGGATAACGCTGAAAGCCCGCCATTAACTCTCGGAGTGTCTTGTTGTGATGGCGCATGGCGCGCAACAAACTCAAGGTCGTGATCATGCCGTCTCCCGCCAAACTCAAGCGCGGAAAAATAATATGTCCCGACTGCTCTCCACCCATTACGGCCCCACAGCGGACCAGTTCCTCGAGGACATATTTATCGCCAACGTCCGCGCGCTTAAGTTCGATGCCGCGCGAACGCAGCGCAATCTCCAAACCGATGTTGCTCATCACCGTAGCCACCACCACGTCGCCAACTAACTCGCCGCGCTCTTTCAAATCATCAGCCATCACCCACATGGTCGCGTCGCCATCGACAAAGCCGCCACGCGCGTCGACAAACAGCGCGCGATCCGCATCGCCGTCAAACGCCACACCGAGATCAGCTCGCTCATCAACCACACGACTCTGCAAACCTTCGATGTGCAGCGAACCACATTCAAGGTTGATGTTATGGCCGTCAGGCTCGTTATTGATGGCGATAACTCGAGCCCCCAGCCGGCTAAACAATTCAGGAGCCAACTCGTACGCGGCGCCATTGGCACAATCAACAACAATCGTCAGACCGTCGAGCGGAAGATCATGAGCAACGTCGTGTTCGAGATAGCTCAGGTAACGTGAGCGCAATTCGGCCGCTAGCTTTTCATCTGAAACTGAATCACTGCGTTCGCTGGTCGCGGCGGTCACATGTTCGGCCCCGGTTTCAGCAATGTCTCTTTCGATTCTGCGCTCGGTTGCTTCATCAAGCTTCCGTCCCGAGGGATCGAAAACCTTGATGCCATTGTCCTGGTAGGGATTGTGAGAAGCGCTGATAACGACTCCGGCATCGGCAGGTAAAGAGCGGGCGAGAAACGCGATACCGGGCGTAGTGATGATTCCGGCTGATTGAACCTCGGCAACGCCATCTCTCGCTCCGGAGATCAAGTCGCGTTCGATCCACGAACCTGATTCGCGAGTGTCGCGGCCCGTAACAATTCGGGGATTACGTCCGGTCTTTTCGGCGAGGTGTTTGGCGAGCGAGCGGCCGATGACCCGAACGGTCTGCGCATCGAGCGGAAATTTTCCTGCCTCGCCGCGAATGCCATCAGTGCCGAAAAGCCTGCTTATGTTTTCCGGCTTCAATTCGTGTCCCGGGATTTTGGTTTCAAGTTTTCGGGGGCGACGATCGTCACGTGCACGTTGACCATGTCGATTACTCCGACCTTCGGATCGGAAATATGAATCGCTGCATGAGGCACATCAAAACTCTCGCGCCGTCCCTCGATCGAAATCGTTTCCGTCCGTGCGGTCTCAAGTGCATTCACGTGACTTGCCGGTCCCGTGACGCGTACTCTGGCAGGCGTAACCAGCACTTCTTTCATTTCGTAGCTGGGCGCGGGTTTCCCTTCGAGGTTTGGTTCGACGACAAGTTCACGCTCAATCTGCCGACCGGACATGATAAACCAGAGCACCAGAGTAATGGCCAGGGCGAGTAACTTCAGGCCCCAATCTTCGGTAAAGATGCGGCTACGCCGGCGCTCGCTCGAGCCCGGCGCGCCGACGCCAAATTTACTTTCGCGGAAAGGCATAGCCGATCAACCCTCAGGCCGATGCAATCTCTTCTCTATCTCTCTCTGATTCGGACGCGAGTGAGTTGCGCCTGGCCGGCACGGCATCGCGGCCTTCTATCGTTTGGAAGATTGCCGCCCGCAGACGCGTGGCGTCGAGCGCGCGTTTGATGCGTCCGGCCCGGACAAATGATATCAAGCCGGTTTCTTCTGAGACTACGATTACGACCGCGTCCGAATCTTCCGTGATGCCCAGCGCCGCGCGGTGACGCGTGCCCAAATCCTTGGACAAAAGCGGATTCAAAGAGAGAGGCAGAAAACATGCCGCCGACGCGATCCGGTCGCCCTGGACGATAACCGCTCCGTCATGTAAGGGCGACGCCGGATTAAAAATCGCCAGGATTAAATCGTAACTGAGTTCGGCATTCAGCCGCACACCTGCTTCTATTATTCCTCTCAACCCGACGTTCCGCTCGACTACGATTAGAGCCCCGGTCTTGGTCGAAGCCAGCGAGGTTGCGGCCAGAACGATTTCATCATAGATACTCTCGCCGAACTGTCCGCTATGACGGCGCGCGAAAGGCACGCGAAACCGGTTGCCGAAACTGATCAAAGCATGGCGAATCTCTGATTGAAACAGCACGATGATCGCGACGCCGATGTAAAGCAAAGCGCCGCGCAAAACAAATTCAAGCGTTACCAATCCCTGATTGACTGCCAGCCAATATAACAGCGCAAAAGCGGTAATTGCGGCGGCCATCGGAGCGGCACGCGTGCCGCGAAGCAGCTTAAGCACGCCGTACACAACCAAAAACACGAGCACAATATCCGCAATTGAACGCAGCTCTGTCAGGCGGACCAGGTACTCCTGAAATGGCAGCAGTATCAGCAGCATGCTCTTTGTAGTAGTCGACCACCTTCCGAATTCGGGACGATGCGTCACGCTCTCGGTCGCGTCTCGGAACCTGAACTAATTACCTGAAAAAGGGGCCGCGCAGACAGTTGCGCCCGGGCTCTCATTTAACGGACGCTCCGCCAGGGATTATCGCGGAAAAACGGGGAAGAGGCAATGGTTGTTTGTGAGGAATGCGAGAGTGACGGTACGTCCCAGAAATTTGGGAGAAAAGCGTTGGCCAGTGTTCGCTCCGTTAGGAGCGAGATGTTTATAGAACGGCTGCTACTCAAACCCGCCGAGCTCCTTTAGGAGCGAAATGTGTCTACTCAACGAACTTGAAGACATATTTCCCCTCAAACGGAATCTCGAATTTCTTGAGCCACGCCATATATTCATCTTTGAATGTCCGTCGATGATGATGTCGTTCCTGGTTTCGAATGTAGCTGATAATCGTGTCCAGTTGAGAATGGCCGTAAGAAAACGCGCCATAGCCTTCCTGCCAATTGAAGCTTCCGCGAACCCATCTTTTCTTGTTGATGAACTTTGAAGAATCGACCTTGATGTCCTGGACGAGATCCGCTAAAGCCATCGCGGGCTTCAACCCGATCATAATGTGGACGTGATCAGACATTCCGTTGATGGCGATCAGTTTTTGTCCGCTATTTCTAACGATGCCGGTGATGTATTTGTAAAGCTCTTCTTTGAAGTCCGGTTTGATTAGCGAGAGCCGGCCATCAACTGCGAAGACGGTTTGAATGTAGATTTGCGAGTAGGTGTTTGCCATGAAGCTTTCACATTCAGAAAAGCCAAGATTAGACAGAACGCTCGCCTAGTCGATCAGATGATTGGCGATTTCACTAGCGTCCTACATATTTCGGAGGCCGGAAATGAGACAACCAGCGTTGAGGCCGCAAGCTATCAGACGGGAGTGTGGGAGGCTGTGGCCCCGCAACGTCAGCTGTTCGTCATGCAAGTAATAAGATTTTGGGTCGAATTGCTTTACGATTTGCAGTTCAAAGCGATGGCGGTCGGTAAAGAGGACATCCCATACTTCAATGAGATATTTGCCGGATTTTGTAATGAGGATTCTTACATAAGGACTCGCAAAACGTGGGACAACATCTGAGCCCGGAATCGAGTTGGTCTGAGGATGGTTTCGAAAAACTCCCGACCGCTCGTTCTCATTTCTTTCTTTTCACGCGCCCTCTCCGCAGGAATCCAACCAACTCGCCCGAGTCTTCGATGACCGCCAAAGCACCCACGCCGTTGCCTTCGATCAATTCGTTTGCAGCATCCATGCCGGTTGAGGTCTTGACGAACATCGACGAATTCACCGGCCGCATCGCGTCCCGCACACGCCGTTTCTGCCATTGCTGGCGAGGAAGTTTTTTCAGATCTTCCAACGTTAGAATTCCCAGCAAGCTCTTTCCCTGGGCCACCGGAAAACTCGCATAGCGATGCAGCGGCAGAATCTCATCCACGAAGCGACTGATCGATAAGTCCGGTCCGATCACGACCGCGGGCGACATCGCCTCTCCGGCGGTGACTTGCTCGCGGACGCTTCTCACCACGCTGGTCGCGGCGCCGAGCAGAAATACGCCGACCAGGACGGACCACAAACCCATGAAGTAAGCGCGAAACGTCGGCGCCAGCGCCATGTACAATCCAAAAACGATCAGGACCAGCGACATCAGTTGGCCGCAGAAACCGGCAATTCGTGTTGCGTGCTGAATATTGCCGGTGCGTTTCCAGATGATGGCCCGCAGCACGCGGCCTCCATCCAGCGGATACCCCGGGAACAAGTTGAAAACCGCGAGCAGAAGATTGCCCGCGCCAATGAAGAAGAAGAATGCCGTGCCGAAATTGAACCGTAAAGACCCGGCCAGGATCATTCCCGCAAAGCCGATCAAGCCGAAGATAAAACTCGCCGCTGGTCCAGCCACGGCAATGCGAAACTCCGCGCCGGGACTCTCAGGTTGGGAGCGCAAGCGCGCCAGACCGCCAAAGGGATGCAGCACGATCTCGTCGATCTCAATCCCGTCAATGCGAGCCATTAGGGCGTGCGACAGTTCGTGACCAAAGACCGAAAGGAAAAGTCCGAGCGTAGTTACGAGTCCCATCACCCAAGCGGTCACTTCTCCGGTGGCCGGCAGGTGATAACCAAAGAATTGCAGCGGGTTCTTACGAACGTTGGCGGCAATCAGCGCGACGCTCAACGCAAACACGAGGAACCAGCGATAGTCGATGTGCACGGGGATGCCGTAGACGCGCGCGATCAAAATCTGGCGTTTGAAGATTCCCTTAAGGTTGGCCATCTAAGAAGTCGAAAGGAAAAAGTAAAAAGGCAAAAGATAAGACACTTCCGGCCATCAAGGTGTTCCCTGGTTACAGAAACAAGTCTCAGCTTTCGTGAGGGTTAGTTTGAAAGCCGCGTTAGTTCCAGAACCGGGAGCGGTAGCGACCGGATGCCATACGCAATGAGTGAATCGGGACAAATGGTGGTGATTGTAATCACAGCCGAGCTTAGCATCCCGGTCGCTACCGCTCCCGGTTCTGTAACCAGTCGGACAAATTGATCCACTACTCATGTTTTGGACAAGAACGATCCACGAAGGACACGAAGCCGCACGAACAAAAACTAGTTCTCCCTTGGTGTCCTTAGTGGATCGTCTGACCTAGCAAAGGCGCAAGCTCGCAAATTAGACGCCACCTCTTCGTCTTATTGTCACGGCCGAGCCCTCCCTCACGGTCGGGCTACTGCCCTTTATGACGAGCTGCTGGTAGCGTGCTGCCATCCAACTTCAAATAGCGGCACTGGCTGCTCGCGGTTCTTGACGCTGATGGGTTCGCGCGCGGCCAGTTGATAGCGTGAGTGCGCGGCCTTGGCGGTGACCTCGCTGACTAAAATCTCTCCGGCTTTCGCATTTGACTCCAAACGAGAGGCGGTGTTGACTGCGTCGCCGATCGCCGTGTATTCCGATCTGCGCTCAGAACCGATGTAGCCAACTGTAACTTCGCCAGTATGCAGCCCAATGCCGATGCCGATTTCGGGAAAGCCTTCTTCGCGCAATTCATCGTTGATGCTGAGCATGCGCCGCTGCATCGCGACGGCTGCCGCGATAGCATTGGCCGCGTCTTTCGGCGTCACGGTGGGCGCGCCAAACAACGCCATCAATCCATCACCGAGATATTTGTCGAGTGTGCCGCCGTGCGCAAAGATGATGTCGGTCATCGCCGAGAAATAACGATTGAGCAACTGCACGATCTTTTCCGGCGGCGCGTGTTCTGAGATACGCGTGAACCCGCGAATGTCGGCGAACAGCACCGTAATTGTCTGAAGCACGCCGCCGAGTTTGAAAGAATCGGGGTTTTCGAGCATCTGCTTCACGACGTACTCGGGCAAGAACCGGCTGTAGTTGGCGCGCGCGACTTCTTCCTTGGCCAGGCGTTCGTGCGCGCGGACATTTTCAACTGCGATGGCCGTCTGCGCCGCGACCGCGCTGATCAATTCCAAATCGTCCGGCTTGAAAGCTGAGAAAGGATCGAGCCTGTCGGCATAAAGCGCGCCGTGCACGCCCGACTCAGTAAAGAGCGGCGCGCAAATTGTCGATCGCACTCCCTGCGAAACGATCGAATCAACCCCGGCAAATTGCTCGTCGGCGGCAGCGTCCTGTGACAGCAGCGCCACGCGGTCTTTCATTACTTTGCGCGTGATGGTACGGCCAATCGTCATCTTGCGCGCGTGCGCTTCCAATTTCTCATCCCGCGCGCGCGTGGCTATCGGAAACAACTTCGCATCGTCGGCGTTTTGTTCAGTGACCACCGTTTCAGCCAGCAACGCAATCACGCGATCGGCCGGCGTCGAGCGAAAGATTATGTCGGTAGCCATTTTGAAAATTCGATCGAGATCGAACCCCGACCCCAGCGCTTTGCTCATCTCGTAAAGCTCGCTCAGGATGTTGGCCTTCCGCTGCAACGATTCCAGAACCTTGTCGCGCGGCGCTCCGGCGGCGGTGCTGGAATCAGCCTGACGCAAAACTGTCGTCAGGACGTCCTTGGCCGACATCAGGAGCTGCGTATGGCCGAGTGGCTTATCGTCGTAGCTTAGGTCGGCAGTTCGTTCTTCCTTGGGTTGTTCAAAACGCAGCGTGCTGGCGCCGATGGTAATGCGGTCGCCGTTCTTCAACAGATGTTCGAACTTCTGTTCGCCGTTGACAAAGACCTTGTTCGCGCTGCGCTTGATCTGACCGTTGACCGAAACGCCGTCAATAATCTTGAACGAACCATCGTCGTCAGTCTTGATATGCGCGTGGTGCCGTGACGCGCGCGGATCGTCCAGCACAACCTGGTTGTCCGGAGCGCGCCCAATCAGGCAGGTTGTTCCCGAGACTAATTGATGGTGCGCCTGGCGTCCGCTGGCGTCGGTGACTTTCAGTTGGGCCATACGATTTTTGATCGGTCGGACTACTACAAAGCTGAATCTCCAAAGCTGATTCCGAAGCGTAATTCTACAAGGTAAATACCGGGGAAAGCGAGTCCTCTTTGCTGGGAGCGCGGACGGCCCGTCCGCAGCCGAGCGCTGGAAAGAAGCGGACGGGACCGTCTGCGCTCCCGGCATTAACGTGAAGCACGCTTCCATATTGAGCAAGTGCTAACGCCCACGCACCTGACATCCATTTTCCCAAACTTGACATCGAACCGCTTCGCTTAAACCTTCGATTTGAAAGAGAACCCAAAGCTACGCGCAGTTGTAATGTAATCCAAATAGATAGAGCGTTGCGGCGACCTGCGATCTTTGTGATAGATTTGTGCTTCGATAATTTTCGACTGAAGTCCGGCAGCAGCCGGATCTAAACGGACCGAACGGGAGTTACAGTGAAACGAATTCTTATAGTCCTGGCACTGACTTTTTCCATGATCGCGCCAATCGTGGCGCGGCCCACGCCTACTTCTCTTTTTCCTCTCCGGCAATCTCAACAAGCAGTTCCGGCCAGGACAGCGACGGTCAAACCGGCAGCGGACATCGCCAGCAAGGTCCTCGCGAATGGCCTGGAAGTTGTCGTGTTTGAAGATCACTCGGTGCCAATCGTGACTATCGAACTGGCCGTGCGCAACGGTTCGTTTACCGAGCCACCCGAACTCAACGGCCTTTCGCACCTCTACGAACACATGTTCTTCAAGGCCAACCGTGCCATCGCGAATGCCGAACAATACCTGCAAAGGATTGGACAGTTGGGTATCGCTTACAACGGCGAAACGCGCGAAGAAGTCGTCGAGTATTATTTCACCACGACTTCTCCGAACCTGCGGGCGGCGATGAACTTCATGCGTGACGCTACCCGTTACCCCTTGTTTGACGACAACGAGTTCGAGCGCGAGCGTCAGGTGGTCATCGGCGAAATCGATCGCAACGAATCCGAGCCAGGTTACTATCTCAATCGCGAGATGAACGATCGGCTCTTCTACAAATACCCCAGCCGCAAGCAGCCGCTCGGCAATCGGAAGACGGTATCCGGCGCCACCACGGCGATGATGCGTTTGATTCAAGGCCGCTACTATGTGCCGAATAATTCCGCGCTGGTCGTCACCGGCGACGTGCAAGCGGAAGATATTTACAAGATTGCACAGGAGTACTTTGGTGAATGGCCGCGTCGCGAGAAAGATCCATTCGCCGAGTTTCCGATGGTCGAACATCCGCCCCTGGAGAAAAGTGAAGGCGGAATTATCAAGCAGCCGGTCACCAACGTGATTCTCGAAATCGGCTGGCAAGGTCCATCCATCGGCAAAGACGACGCCGCCACTTACGCCGCCGATACTTTTTCCTTCATCATGGCCCAGCCGGATTCGCGCTTTCAACGCAACCTGGTTGACACTGGATTAGTTAACGGCGTTGGGATCGGTTACTACACTCAACGCAACACCGGACCGATTACCATCGCGGCGCAAACCAGTCCCGATAAAGCGCAAGCCGCCCTCAAAGCTATTTACGCTGAAATCTCACATTTCAACGACAAGGACTACTACACCGACGAACAGCTCGAGAGCGCAAAAGCCCTGCTCGAGGCCGACGATCTATATTCGCGTGAAAAGTTTGACGAGTACGCCAAGACCCTCGGCTTCTGGTGGTCGTCAACCGGCATCGATTACTTCCGCGGCTACCTCGGCAACCTGCGCCGCACTTCGCGCGCCGACATCAGCCGGTATGTGACGACATATGTTCAGGGCAAGCCGCATATTGGTCTCGCCCTTATTTCCGAGCAGGCTCAGCAAACTGCGAAGCTCACCCCCGAGGATTTGATCGGTAAGAATTGAGGTATTGGTTTAGAGTTCAAGCTTTAGCTTGCGCCGGCAAGTCGGCAACCTAAAGGTTGAAACTCTGAACTACACCGCAAGCTATCTTCATCTCCGATTGGAACGGTCAAGGAATTGGAGAACGAGAAATAAAAAATGACAAATGATAAATGTCAAATGACAATTGGAAAATGGCTTTACCTGCCTACTGCCTTCTGCCTACTGCTTAGCTTGGTCGTCGCCGCGGCCGGCCAGGCGCAGACTGCTCCGCCACCGCCCGCGCCGGATTTTCAAAGCGTCATCGCCCGCCAGGCGTCGCTGGTTTCTGAGTTCGACGTCAATGGACTCAAAGTTTTGGTGAAGCGTCGCGAGGGCAGTCAGACGGTTGCCGTCGGCCTCTTTATTCGCGGCGGTGTCGAGAATATCAGCGCCACCAACGCCGGCGTGGAAGCGTTCATGCTCAACGTGGCCAGCGAAGCCAGCGCCAACTTTCCCCGCGACCGCATGCGTAAAGAAACAGCGCGCATGGGAACCGTAATCGGCGCGAGCGTGAACTATGACTACTCTTCGCTTTCAATGGCGGCGACCCGCTCGAACTTCGATCGTTCGTGGGAGATCTTCACCGATGTCGCGCTGCGTCCGTCCTTCACCAAAGAAGATGTGACGCTGACGCAAACGCGAATTCTGGCAAGCATCGAAGACGATGCCGACGCACCCGACAGTTACCTTCAGCGTTTGCAGGAAAGCGTTGCCTATGCCGGTCATCCTTATTTGAATCGTCCGGAAGGGACGGCTGACAACATCAGGCGTCTGACGGCGGACGACTTGCGTGCTTACCATCAGCGAATCATGCAAACGTCGCGCTTGCTGCTGGTGATTGTCGGCGACCTCGATGCTAATCAACTGAAACAGCGCATTGCGGCTTCTTTTGGAAAACTGCCGCGCGGAGAATACAAGCCACAGATGCCGCCGCCGCTCTCGTTCACATCTTCAACCGTCGATATCACCACTCGAGAGCTGCCGACCAACTATATCCAGGGAATGTTTACTGCTCCCGCGATCACTTCGCCGGACATTTATCCGATGCGCGTTGCCTCGTCGCTCTTGCGTGACCGGGTGTTCGAGGAAGTACGCGTGAAGCGCAACCTTTCCTACGCGCCCGATGCGTTTTTGCGGAACCAGAGCGCGAACATCGGCGGCCTCTATGTCACGGCCGTCGACGCCAACCAGGCTGTCCGCGTCATGCTCAACGAAATTGGGCGGCTGCAACGCGAGCCGATTGGCCGCGACGACATTAATGCAGTGATCGCTCAATTTCTGACGACTTATTACATCGGCCAGGAAACCAATGCCGCCCAGGCGGCCGAACTGGCGCAATACGAAATCATCGGCGGCGGCTGGCGCAACTCTCTGGTCTTCTTGGAGAAGCTGCGGGCCGTGACCCCAGCGGACGTTCAGCGCGTCGCGCAAAAATACATGCGCAACATTCGCTTCGTAGTGCTTGGTAATCCAAAGCAGATTGATAAGACCGTGTTCACCGGCCAGCCGGGCGGCTGAATTCGCGCAAACCTCGAAGGCATTAAGAAGCGCTGCCGTTTGGCAGCGCTTTTGCTCTTGGACCAAAAAGCGGCTGCCCAAAGAATTTCCACCACCAAGTGTGGGTTTGGGTCTCATACAAGCATCTTTTCAGATAGAGCTGCGATAGAACTCCGCGTCGCCGGTTCACGATCCATTTGCTGGAGACTGCATCATGAACGAACCCTGGCTGTCAGAAGATCGCCTGCGCTCCCTGATCAATTCGAGATCTCTGCTTCGTCTTGTTCGCGCCGCCATCGCTTTGTCAATCGCCACCGCGGTGCTGCACGGCACAGTCATCGCTTCCGCATTCTCTCGCAAAGCTGCCGAGTTCTCCATGGGAACCGTCACAGTTGACGGGGCCGTGACGATCAATGGACAAAGCGCAATCTCGGGACAGACTCTGTTCTCGATCAGCAACATAGTCACGGACGCAAACTCTGGATCGCTAATTAGTCTCAGCAGCTCCGCCCGCCTGAGGCTCGGGCCGGCAACTGATTTGACGGTCGACCCTTCACGTGCAGTCGTTTCCGGATCTCTAAAAGAAGGTCAAGTGTTCGCCCTTCTACCTGCGGGCGTATCGCTCGACTTCAAAACCGTTGACGCGTCGATTGAGACTGCTGCGAATGAACCAACAGTATTAAGTGTTCAAAGCGGAGAGTGTTCGGGCACCACCCTTCTTGTGCAGACGGGTGCGGTGGACATTCATGCCGCAGGTAACATGCGCACAGTAAAAGCTGGAGAGACTTTTTCAACTGCTCCGAATTCATCTGCACCCCAGAACCCTCAGAACAGCTCGAGTCATCGGAAACGTTTGGGGCTGCTGATCGGAATCGGAGCAACGATTGGCATCATCCTCGGCGTCGTCCTCGGTAAGAGTGATAAGAACCAGTCGCCTTTCGGTGGATGTGTGATCGCTCCCAGCGGCGACGGTGGACCCGGCCAGTGCTCATAGATAAATGAAAGCCGCCTTGATCAGGTTTCACGCAGGATGAAAAAAACCAAACTGAATCGACTCACGGCTCTGCTCTTTGGGCTGACGCTGCTGATGCTCTGCGCCCCGGCGCAAGGTCAACAGAGCGAACCTTCGACGCTGGAAATTGGCGCTCAGTTCACTTCAATCACCCTGGCTCCGCCCGCACAAAAGAGAGAGGTGGGTTTCGGCGCACGCGTCACTTACAACCTCACGAGGAATCTTGCTCTTGAAGCTGAGGGCAACTACTTACCGAGCGGCAGTACCTGGGGCTTCACGCCAGGTGGCAGCATTCGACAGGGACAATTCGGCGTGAAAGCCGGCAAGCGCTGGAACAGGTTCGGCATCTTTTTCAAAGCGCGACCCGGGTTTGTCAGCTTTGACGGAACATTCGTGCCGAGGATAAAGAGCTTCGTCACCTCGTTCAACGGCAAACAGTTTCCGATTTACGATTTCGACCACATTATCAAGACCACTCATTTTTCGATGGACCTCGGCGGTGTCGTCGAAGCCTATCCATCGCGCCGGGTCATCGTACGCTTTGATGCGGGCGATACGATCATTCACTTTGGCCCGCACGATGAACTCGATTTTTCGCGCACGCCGGAGTTCTTTCGCGCGCCGGGGTTCACAACCCATAACTTTCAGATTAGCTCTGGCGTCTCATTCCGATTGCTGATGCCGAAAGACGAAAGCGCCGCGAGTACCAAACAAAGCAAAAGCGCGGCGCCCTACCAAACGCCGAGATTCGAGGTCGGCGCCCACTTCACGTCTCTGACCTTCAACCCACCACGTCAAGTATTCGATTCCCAATTCCCCGCTTTCACCGACGAAGAGCGCCCGCAAACAGAACTTGGGTTCGGTGGGCGGTTCACTTTTAATCTCATCAACTCCATCGCAGTCGAATCAGTGTTCAATTATTTTCCAACTGCCGATGGTGTATCCGACGGCGCGACGGGACGTGTTCTCCAGGGACAATTCGGCGTCAAAGCCGGCAAGCGATTCAAACGGTTCGGATTGTTTGGCAAAGCCCGGCCGGGATTTGTAACCTTCACGCGGTCGGTCAATCTCGTGGGCACCAGACCCTTCACCTTCAGTGGCCGTACATTTCTGATGGGAGTTTTTGCAACGGGGCAAAGAACTTTTTTTGCGAACGATTTGGGAGGTGTGATCGAGTTTTACCCGAAACGCCGTTGGTCACTTCGAATCGACGCCGGAGATACAATAATTCATTACGGCCCGCGCAGTGTCTCGACTTTTTCTGTTAGCCCAGCCTTCCTTACCTCGGCGCCAGAGAAGCGGCATAACTTTCAGATTACTTCGGGCTTTGCATTTCGGTTTTAGCTGGGAGCGCGATCGCGCGAGATTTGAGTTTGCGAGTTCCGTTACAGAACCGCGAGCGGTAGCGACCGGATGCTATGCTCAAGTTCGCTTACAATTCCGCAATGCCAAACGCCCATGAATTCTTTCTTTTCGTTGCGTGTAGCATCCGGTCGCTACCGCTCTCGGTTCGGTAACGTCCTCAAGGGCGCGAGTCCACGCTCAAACTCAAAACAACAGCTTCACAGCGAATTGAACCGATCGCGGACCGCCGATTTGATAGATGGGACTCAAGCCGCCATTGATTCCGCCCGACCCTAAACTGCGGCCGAGCATTTGAGTTGACTGGCCGAAGGAACTGCTGGTGAGAATGTTATTTGGGTTTCCAAAATTAGGATGATTGAAAACGTTGAAGACTTCTGCCCGGAACTGAAATTTCAAACGCTCACCCCAACCGAACTGCCGGCGCAGCGCCATGTCTAACTGCGACACGCCAAAGCCTCTGAGCGCGTTGTACCCGAGAGTCCCCTGCCTGATTTGCGCCGGAGTCAAGAACGCAGCCTGATTGATTCGCCGGCCTCCCGCCGACGTCCTGTCGTTTAGGTAAAGCGGGACTCCGGTAACCAGGTCGGGGCGCTGTAACTCAACAATCAAGTTCTCGCCGATCACGTCCGATCGGATCACGATGTTCACCGGGGTCGCGGTGCGCGCACGAAAGATCGCATCTATCGACCAATTTCGCAGGACCTCGCCTCCGAAAGAACCAACGCGCGGCGAGGGCAAATTGTAAGTAGCCGCGGCCGACACCGCGTGACGCACGTCGAAATCCGATGGACCACGATCTGTGTTTGGCACGAACACGGCGCTGGTCCCGGCAACCCCCTGGGTAATGCGCAGGCGGGAGAGCGAATCGCTCGAAGCATTATCGATCGAGTGTGACCAGGTGTAAGAAGCAACAGCTTGGAGGCCACCTGAAAGGCGTCGAGAGTATTGCGCCTGCATGGCATGGTAACTCGACTCGGCGTTGTTCCGGGTCAGCCGCACAACCGTGAAGTTAGGATTCGGATTTAGCAGCACGTCCTCGCGCAACAAAAGTCGTCCGGCTGCCGCCACATAACCGACGGCTACGATTTGTTTCGAGCCCAGAGATTTCTCAAGCGTGAGATTCCATTGTGCCACCCGGGGCAGCCTGAGTTTCGGATCAAAGGCGACGATCGTCCCGTAAGGCGAAGTCAAAGTCAGCGGCGGTGGCGTCTCCTGATCCGGAGTCAGCGGGTAGGCAACGTTACTGAATCGCTTCACCGCCACAAAAGGAAAGACATTGCCGAAGCCCTGGGCCGCCTGCCCGTTGCCCAGATCATAAAAGATTCCCAGTCCTCCCCTGAGCATCAGCTCGCGCCGCGGATTTCCCGGGAGCTGATATGCAACGCCGATGCGCGGCGCAAAATTGTTGTAGGTCGTTTGGTAGAGTCGCGTTCCGCGTGGTGCAAGCTCGATCGTATCCAGGCTCTCCAGTCGCCGGACGGTAAAAGGTTCGCTCCCACTCGATCCGCTGGGCGGTGGATTCAATTCCCAACGGAAGCCGTATGTTAACGTGAGGCGTGGTCTCACTCTCGCAGTGTCCTGCGCATAAGCAGAGAAATTAGTGAACACTGGAAAGCGCGGACCGCCGCCGGCAAACACCTGAACGGATTCGGCGATTCCGGACAGAGCTGTGCCCGGAACGGCCGCGCTGCCGTTTGTAACGCCCGCATAGATAACCGATTGACTGTACTTCAACGAGTTGTAAACAGGAGTCAGCCGCCGGTAGTCAAAACCAACCTTCAGTTGATGAGCACCTCTGCCGTAGGAAAGACTGTCAACCAGATTGATTTGCCTTTGCAGATTGTCGGCATTTCTTCCGACCACTAGACTTGTATTTATCCCGCCGCGCAAAATCATTTGAAAGCCCCGGTCGCCGGTCGTGGTGGACACGAACGGCAGCGGCGCGGCTCCACCAAAATCATCAAGTGAAAAAGAGGTGGCGCCTTTGACCCGGCTCCAGTTGGCGCGCAGCTCATTAATTACGTGGGCGCTGAATGAGAAGGTTGCGCCCAGCGTCGCCGTCTGCGTGTCTAACTCAGCATGAGTCAGATCGTTCAGACTTTGCGCGATGGTCGGATTCACTACCGCCTGAGCGCTGAAGCCCGGAACGATTGTGCTGCCTCTTTGAGTTGTCGCCGAGGTCGCATAGTTATAACGAGCAAACAAAACCGTCTTGCGGTTGACCACGAGATCAACGCGCGGGCTGAGCGCGTTGAAGCGCGATGGATCCGAATAGCTGGCCGCGAATTCGGCCAGGCCATTGTGCGTTTCAGGTCCGTTGGGAACCGGAAAGGCTTTCAGGAATGGCTTCATGCCGGCTGGCGCCAGTTCACGGGCGGCGATTGCAGGAACTTCAGTTGCGGCGATCTGCGGTTGGCGAAGCCTGAGTCCTTCATAAGAGAAGAAAAAGAAAGCGCGATCCTTGATCAGCGGGCCGCCGGCCACACCGCCGAAATCATTTTGCCGAATCGCCGCACGTCTCAGGCCTTTGCTGTTTGCGAACCAGTCATTGGCATCAAAAGCATCGTTACGAAAATAGCCAAAGATGTTTCCATGAAAGTCGTTCCCACCGGATCTGGTGACGATCGAAATTTGCGCGCCCGGCGTCCGGCCGAACTCCGGCGCGTAGTTCGAAGTGAGAATCCGAAATTCTTCCAGCGCATCAACCGAAACCAGGTTGCTGGTGCTGCCGAGGGCGGTCAGAGCCGGCAGAGACCCGGCGGCGGATTGGCCCGGGGCCGCGCCGGCGCTCACCCCGATATTCGCGCTGACGCCATCCACCATGAAATAGTTGGCGTTGGCGCGTTGACCGTTGACGCTGAATTGCCCCTGCTCGTGAAATGTGGTCCGGGTCAGGACGATTCCCGGTGACAACTCAAACAGGGACTGAAAACTTCTGCCGTTCAGCGGTAAGTTTTCCACGAACTGTCGATTAACAACTGTTCCGGTAGCCGCAGACTGCTCGACACTTGAAGGATCTTCGATGATGGTGACCGACGCGCCAATCTCACCGATCGTGAGCTTAACCCTCAGCGATAGTTGATCGCCGGTATTGAGGACGATGTTTCTTATTTCGACCGGGGTGAATCCATCGCGCTGCGCGGTCACGTTATAGCGGCCGGGAGGTAGTAGCGGAATCACATACGAGCCGCGGTCATCCGTCGTCGCATGACGCTGTAGTGCGGTACTGAGATTGAGGACAGTGATGTTGACGGCGGGGATGACTGAGCCGGCCTCGTCTGTCACAGTGCCGCTCAGAGTTGCCGAAGCCGACTGCGCGTGTGCGATCGTGTGCGGAAAACCAAAAGCGGTGATGACGATGGCTATGCTCGCGGTAATCCTGAAGAGTCTTGTCCTGAGCCCGCGAAGCGCGGCGACCGCATAAAGTCCAGCACCCCCCGCCCTGGGGTGGAGCAACACGGACCCCCAGGATCGCTTCGAGTATGACGGCAGAGCAAGCGAAGCGTGGCGACAGCCACTTTTCACAATTAGACTCATAAGCATTGTGCTATCGCACGCTTCGCGCGCTCTGTTGCTAACCAGCCGGCAAGCTGAGGTTCCGCTCTGCTCCACCCCAGGCCGGGGGTGCCAGACTTTAGGTTCCACCCGCTGGGCGGGTTTTGAAAAGAGAAATTCGCAAGTTAAAAACTTGCGCTACAAACCTCAGAATCGAAACCCAAAGCCAACACTCGCCTGAAGATTGTGAGTTGTTTCCGCAGGCTTGAATATAACCACCTCTCGCGAAGGAAATAATGCTCCCGCGGGAGGGTTTATCAAGACGGGCACGCTGCGGTCGCCGAAGCGAAGAATGGTATCACCCGCATCGAAACGGATGATCGTCCGCCGCGACGGATAGTATTCGACCACTCCGCCCACATCGAACGCTAAGCCCGTCTTGCTCTTCGGATCGAAACAACTGAGCGGCGGCGGAAAGATTGCGACGCAGCCACCCGGCTTGGATTGAAGGTCGCCTTTGGATGCATATAAGAATCCGGGACGTGCTTTGCCGAACCAACCCATCTTCTTCGAGCGCTTACCCACTCTTACTCCAAACAATCCTTCAACCTTCCGGCCATCCTCGAAGTTATTCTCACGCGGAAAGAAATTGAACTCGGCTTCGAGCGTAACGTAACTTCCGGCGCGATAGCCGAACCGGCCGCCGAGACCTAGCTCAGTCTCACGAGCGCGTCGGATCGTCACGCCTAACGGACAGGGGACCGGCGCAAAACAAGGGATTGGTGCAGCGCTAACGACTTTTGCCGCAGAGAGGTTGAGCGCGGAAAACTGTGCGCCCACTTCGAATCTGCCGGCGTCGTTGTTCGCCGCCTGCGCCCCCGCATTCCGAACGCCGCCAAAAAACATTGCCCCAAGTACGACTGCTCTGATGAACCATTTCTTAGACATAGCCCTTACCTCAGTTCTCAAAACAAAACTTCATTCGTTACAACCCACTTTGAAACCAGCGATCGTCATGCTGGGATCGCTGACAGTCCCGTCCGCATTCAGCGTGAGAATATGCGCACGATGTAACGTGCCGCACACGGTGCCAACGAACCGTCCGCGCTCCCAGGAAGATGATGCATCGTCGCAAGTTACTTCTCGTAAACACGCTGAATTGCCTCAGCCAACTTCTCGGCCGAATTGAGCGAGCGCCAGAACTGCCTGGTCTTGATGGTCGCGGCGTCTTTCTGTTCAGCAGAAATCGTAAATGCCGCGCGAATAGCTTCATCATTCGCATAGCTCAAGCCAACCAGCCGCTCGGCAGACTGCGGCAGATTCGCTTGCGTAACAGTTTCCGTGGACCCTTCGTTTGAGCCGTTGAAGATCGGGCGCAGTTCCTGCCTGAGTGTCGCCACCTCTCGCTGATAACCCAGCGCGTGTTCGCGGATCATTGCCAGCCAGGTGGCCCGGGCCTGCGGGGCCAGGCCGTTTATTTCTGCGGAAGAAAAACGCTGGGCCAATTTTTTCAGCGCCGCTGCCTGAAGTAACGCCTGGCGCGAATGAGCCATCACGCGACTGGTATAGCGGCCGATCTCTTCATCAATCGCTTCGCGTCCGACAAGTCGCGCGGCGAAATATGCTCGCAGCTCAGCTTCGGCCGGGATACTGTTGTTCGCAACTTCAACTTCGCGGATTGTCGTTTTCTTCGATCGGTCCTGCTCGCGCCGGGCCGCTTCAGCCACAGTGCTGACCTCAACTCTTACCGCCGGGTTTGCGCGGACCGGGCCGAGCGCCCGCAGAATTTCATCTTTGCGGGCGTCGGTCTCCGTCAAAGCTTCAATCCGCACCGTTCCCCCGGCGGTGCGCGACAAGCTCACTTGCTCGCCGAGGTCAGCCTTAATTCGATTGAGCAGGTAGGTCACTTCAATTTCGAGTTCCGGTGACGCCACCGCTGCGGACGGCCCCGCGGAAGGCGTTTTGGGATCAGCAGTATTAAGCCGGCCGTTGCTTCCCACAGGACCCTTCGCAGCCGGTGTCAACAGTTCAGGCTCAGGCTCAAACAGATCAGCCGGGACAGTTCCGGCAGGCTTCTTTTCAAAACCCGCCTCGCTAAACCTGTACTCGCGCAGTTGACCCTGACGCGAAACAATGAATTTCTGCTCGATTGCGTGCAGGTCGGTCCTGTTCAGTGTTAGCGATGCGCTCAGCACCCCGTTCGGATGTTGCGCGGTGTCTCTTTCATACGCCAACACATATTTGTTCGAGTCTTCGTCGATCCGGATCGTATCAGTCGGCTCGATCAGCATTTGGAAAGCCGCCGCTGAAGCATCCAGCCGCCAGAGTTCTCCGTTTTCAACAACGGCTTGAGCTGCTATTTCGGATGCAGTCCGCGGCTGCGGTTCCATACCGCGCCGGCAGAGCGTGCTGGTCCCGTCCGCCTTAGACCATTCTCCGGCGACCAGTTGGTTCTGTTCGTCATAAAGGCGGCGCAGCTTCAGCCCGCGTGCCGCACTCTGCCAGATCTCGACACGGCGGCGAACAGTTGCGTCGCTTCCATCCAAACGCCGCTCTTCAATTGTGATGCTGCGATGAACCACTGTTCCGACTTCGCCGGCAGTTACCTCTTCCGCCAAAATCGAACGCCGCAAAAGTTCCGCCGCTGACACAGCCGGAACGTGAAGACGAACAAACAACAGTACTCCGATGAGAATCATTGACAGCACGGCTGTAATCGTCGCCGGCCGGAGCAGGAAGCCCAGGCTGGCAGTCCAATGGCCGGCTCGTCGCATGAACTCACGAATCGCTTGAACCGGTTTTGAGTGCCCCACGCGAACCGGATTCATCACCTCGAGTGGTGCGCGTGTCTGTTCGCGGCTGATCGACGGCTCGGCGGCCAGCGACGGATCGTGATAAGTAACCTGGAGAGTGGGCCAGGGCTCGCCGAAACCCAGCGTCGCTGCCAGCGTGCGATCATCGCTCAGCTCAACCCGTGCTTCGCGTTGGGTCTGGTTATCTCCGTCGATGCTCAGGAACAGCAGCCTCAGTTCCTGCTCGCTGAAGATTTCCACAAACTCAATCTTTTCATCGAGGCTGATGCTGACACTCTGCTCGCTCAGTTCAGAGCCGACCGTCTGTGTCGCCAGCAGATAACCGTTGACTGAAACACAGAGCTCCGCCGGCCGGTGCTCTAAAACATCCCGCGCTGCCTTCCTGCATTTTCGTAGTTCAGCGTCTGATCCGCCGCCCGTCGTACCGCTTCCGCCGTCATCGTCCCCGTCCTTCGGGCGAGTGTCGGTGCCGAGTGTGTCGGTGGGAAAGCGCTCAGCCAGCGACGGCAGATTGAGCCGTCGATTAATTTGATCGAGGCAAGTTGGACAACTAACCACGTGCCCGAGAGTCGCATTATCCATTCCCGGCTGGGTGTCATCGCGATAGGAACTTGCGAGCTGCTCGCTCGAAAGACAATCGCCTCTACGCGAAGCGAATATCATCCGGCGCAACTCATTCAGAAACTCGTCCGCAGTTCGCGCAAATCCGGACCCGGCAACCTCGACCTTCCTGCTAATTCGATCACCGAGAAACCGCAGGCTATTCGGATTCTCGAGATATTGCCTGGCCTCTCTGCGCGCCACGCGCAGTCTCTCCTCTACCGCCGCGCGCGTGCATCGCATTACCTGCGCAATCTCTCTTGGATAGTAGCCGTGCAGGAATCGCAGGATGAGGACGCTGCCGGCTTTTGACGTTTCCTTGCGCGTACAGGCGTACTGACAAACTTCGCGTAACTGATCCTGGAGAGAAATGAGTGCGCGCGGGTCGGCGGCGCGCAGGCAGATTTCGGCCGAATCGAAATCAACAATCGAAAGCGTTCGGTACTGTCCGCGCAAAGAGCGTCTTACCTGCGACAGGTGGAGATTGCGAAGCATTGTGTACAGGTAACCGTTGAGATTGCCGATCGAGTCGAGGTCCGGCCGGGCGAAAGTGAATTGGATATAAGCATCATGAACCAGGTCCTCGGCCCGCTCCTGATCGTTTTCTGCCAGGTGCAGGGCCCAGGAGCGCAGCCTGGCATAGCGCGCGAGGAATGCCTCCTCATGAGCGTCGAAATCGCGAGCAATTCTCGAAGGTTGAATCATCGCCTTCATAACTTAAGACGCTGTTCAGGGGTCAAAGCCCACGTCCGGAGAACCGTTTTGAGCTGTGCAGTGTTTCTTTAGGCAAGCACGATACTTGAAAGGCGCCGCAGTTGTCATCCATTACCGACTTGCGGCCTGAGGTGATTAGGGAGGGTTATGTTTTGTTGAAAGTGAGCCGGCGAGTGGCCTTCGCGGAGGCGGTGACGAGCCGGCCGTGCGCCCTTCCTCGCTCCTCCAAGTCCTCGAAGTCACGGCTGCCTTCTACCGGAGACGCGGCGCGAACTTGCGCATTGCCCCCTTGCGAGTGAAGGTCGGTTTAGCCGAAGTTGCCGTTGAAGCGGCCTGTGGGTTCGATCATTAAGTGAAAAAAGAATTGAGCATCAAGTGAATACTTCTTATAGATATCGAGCATAAAATGAAAAGTTCCACACTATTGGTGTGACTTTCAAACTGTTTCTCCAGGACCCCGGCCGTTGATCAGTAATGAAAACGATAGCGCACCTCCACATAGATCTGTCGCGGCTCGGCGAAGTGCGTCCCACCAAACGTATTGCTGTTGTCGAGCAAGAAGCGCCGGTTTGCAATGTTGACGGACTGTAAGACTATAAGCCAGTTTTCGCCAAAACCTTTCCCAAGACTCAAGTCAATCAAAGTATGCCCCGGCAGGTGGGCTGGACCGCCTGCGTCAGTGAAGCCTGAACCGTAATGGATATTCGTAGAAGCGAAGCTCCGCTGCGGAAGATTAACCGTCACACCAGTGCTGAAGGTGTTGCGTTGGTCATGATCCAAAAGGAAGAAGCCAGCCGGGGGAGAGAAATCCGTCAGCCCGCCGGTTACCGCGCCCTGGCCTTCAGCCTTCTGATGTGAATAGGCCAGATGAAATTGACCACGCCCAAACAATAGCGGCGACAGCGCCGTCACTTCGAAAGCCCTTACGCGCGCCCTCTCAATCGTCAGGGGGAAGAAGATATTAGAGTTGCCCAACGCATTGTGGTCGAAAAAGTTCTTCACACCTGTGCGGAAGTAGTCGGCATCTATAGCCCACCCTTTGATCGGAATCGTAATGCCAAATTGATGCTCTTCATCACGCTCGCCGCGCAAAGGAATGAAATCGAAACCCTGGGCCACGGCGAATTGGAGCAACGGTCCGGCGATGGTCGAGAGCGGCGGGGCTTGATAAAACCGTCCATAGAATCCGTGCAGGATGATGTTCACGCGCGGAATGCGAATAGCCACGCCAATGCGTGGGCTGGTCGAGTTCTCAGTCAATGAGCCGTGAAACCGCGTCAAGCGCACGCCGCCACTCAGCGTGAGCCATGAGACCGGCTTGTACTGATCTTCGATAAAGAACGCGGCCAGATTGCCGTGGGGGTTCTGGCTCTGCTGCAAGTTCACTCGGTTGCCGTTGCCATCGAGGCCTTGCAAATTAAAGAACGCAGAATCGCGCTGCCAGAATCCGTAGAAGCCAACCTTCGCGTTGTGCTTGCGCGTGAGTGCGCTTAACACGAATTGCGCTCCGCCGTATTGCGAACTGCGTTCGTCGCGCGGAACTATCGGCGTGTCGTTTGGCCCGCCGATGAAAGCGGCACGGTTGTAGTGATAAAAGGGCGAAACTGTTAAGAGCAATTTGCCATTGAGGGTGCGGACCCACGAGAAGTTAATGAAAG
>Ga0070698_100001365_pt1 | contig 27171 bp, 18 predicted proteins | sample KBSK1502metaG_FD_65477 | JGI IMG/M metagenome (GOLD analysis project Ga0070698, IMG submission 65477) | Corn, switchgrass and miscanthus rhizosphere microbial communities from Kellogg Biological Station, Michigan, USA - KBS K1-50-2 metaG | ecosystem: Host-associated > Plants > Roots >...
TATTACGGTGAGGTCGGCAACCGCGTATTTGGGCGGATCAGTGCATCGTCGGCGCGCGAAGAGCGTGGCTTTCTCGAAACGCAAGTCATTAAAGCGCGCAAGGACGTCGACGAAGCGTCGCGCAAGCTTCGCGACTTCCAGGAAAAGCATCATGTCGTCGATCTACCCGAGCAGAGCAAGGCAGTGATCACTGCAATGGCGACACTGCAGGGTGATCTGCTCAGCAAGCAGCTCGAGCTTTCGTACTTGCGCGGATTTTCGGCGTCGAACGAAGCGAGCGTCGTGCAGCTTCAGAAACAGATCTCGATCATCGAAGGCAAGCTGAAACAGCTCGAAGCAGCACAAGGCTCGGCTGCCGGCAGCGCAGCGCCAACGGAAGGGACAAAGGCGGCGTTCTTCCCCGGTGCGATGAACGTTCCCGAGCTTCGCTTCGAGCTAGAGCAACTGGTGCGCGAGCAAAAGATCACCGAGACGGTGTTCTTATTGACCAACGAACGGTTCGAAGCAGCGAAGATTAACGAGGCGCGCGACACATCGACATTCCAGATTCTCGATCAGCCGACGCTACCCACGTTCCCGTCGAGACCTCAGCGCAAGCGCATCGTCATGCTGGCCACGGTCGGCGGCATCGCTTTCGGTGCCGCGCTCGTGATCTTGCCTGTATGGTGGCGACGCCGCACTGCCGTGACCGCATGACGCTTCCGTCGATCACCGTGGCCCGCGTGCCCGTGCACGCGGTCAATATACACGATGTGCTCGCGGCGATTGACGCGTTCATAGGCGAGGGGACGCCGCACTACAACATCGCGATCAACGCGGCGAAGGTTGTCGAGTACCAGGACGATCAGTCTCTGCGAGACGCGATCAATGACGCGCATCTTTTGACAGCAGACGGTCAAGCGGTGGTATGGGCGAGTCGCTTACTCGGCGCGGCTGTACCGTGCCGAATCGCCGGTGCCGACCTGATGCAGGTCTTGCTGGAGCACGCCGCGCGCAAGGGATTCTCCGTTTATCTCCTCGGTGCTACGGACGAAGTGGTGCGCGAGTGCGTCGAGAAGGCGCGTAGCGCGCTACCCGCTCTTCGCGTTGCCGGTTATCGAAGCGGCTATTTCAAGCGCGACGAGGAACAGGATGTCGTATCCGCGATTCGCGATACGCGCCCCGACATCTTGTTCCTCGGCTTCGGAACGCCGGCCAAGGAATATTTCATGCATCGCTACTACCGCCAGCTCGAGGTGCCGTTCGTCATGGGAGTCGGCGGCACGTTCGACGTTTACGCTGGTCGAGTGAAGCGTGCGCCAGTATGGATGCAGCGCAGTGGGCTCGAATGGGCGTTCCGCCTCGCGCAGGAGCCGAGTCGGATGTGGAAACGCTACCTCGTGGGTAATACGCGCTTCGTCGCACTAGTGGCGCGCGAAATCGTCGCGAGAGCGCGATCATGAAGCAGGTCGTGCAGAACTATCGTACGGGCGAGCTCTTAGTCGACGATGTGCCCGCACCATCGCTGCGAGCACGCGGCCTGCTCGTTCACACCATGGCTTCGGCCGTCAGTGCCGGCACCGAGAAATCCAAGGTCGATCTCGCGCGAAAGAACCTCGTTGGTAAAGCGCTGGCTCGTCCGGACCAAGTGCGCAAGGTTCTCGAGACGCTCAAGCGTGAAGGGCTCCGCAATACGTACAACAAGGTCCGCAACAAGCTCGATAGCCTCAGCCCGCTCGGCTACAGCGCCGCCGGGCGCGTGGTCGCGGTCGGCGATGGCGCGTGTGGTTTCTCCGTCGGCGATGCTGTGGCATGTGCCGGCGCGGGCTTCGCGAACCATGCCGAGCTCATCTGGGCGCCAGCGAACCTCTGCGTCGCTGTCCCGGAAGGCGTAGGCTTCGAAGAAGCTGCTTTCACAACGATTGGCGCAATCGCACTACAGGGCGTGAGACAAGCCGAAGCCAAGCTCGGCGAGACCATCGCCGTGATCGGACTCGGGCTGCTAGGTCAACTGACCGTGCAGCTCCTGCGCGCAAGCGGTTGCCGCGTCATTGGCATCGATGTCGATCCCTGGAAGGTGGAACTCGCGAAGCAACACGGCATCGATCTAGCGCTTCAGCGCGACGACAACGTCGTCGCCCAGACATTGTCGCGCACGTATGGTCGCGGCGCCGACTCTGTCATCATCACGGCCGCTGCCCCGAACAACGATCCAGTCGTACTTGCAGGTGAGCTCGCACGTGATCGCGCTCACGTGGTTATTGTCGGCGCAGTTCCTATCGAGGTGCCGCGTTCGCCGTATTACGAAAAAGAGCTCGACGTGCGTCTGTCGCGATCGTACGGGCCCGGCCGATACGACCGAGCGTACGAAGAGAAAGGGCTCGACTATCCCATCGGGTACGTACGCTGGACCGAGAATCGCAACATGGAGGCGTTCCTCGACGCTCTACATGCGAAGCAAGTCTCGCTCGCCAAACTAATCACCCATCGCATCCGCGTCGATGATGCCGAACGCGCTTATGCACTGATCGCCGGCCAACGCGATGAACGCTTCCTCGGCATCGTGCTGCAGTACGCGGACAAAGACGATGCCGTCACGCCGATCGCGACGCCGGGCGTAGAAGCGCCGAGAGGCGCAGCACGCGTTGGCCTAGTCGGCGCAGGCAGCTTCGCCGGCGGCACGCTCCTGCCGATTTTGAAGTCCCTGCCGAACGTAGTGCTGCGTTCTGTGTGCAGCGCGTCCGGGTTGACCGCACGCGATACCGCGATCCGGCATGGGTTCGCGATGTCGGCGAGCAGTCCCGACGATATCTTGACGGATCCCGACATCAACGCAGTCGTGATTGCCACGCGCCACGATAGTCACGCGTCGCTCGCGGCGCGCGCACTCACCGCGGGGAAAGCGGTCTTCGTCGAGAAGCCACTCGCGTTGAGTCGCGACGAGCTCGCGAACGTGATGACGGCTGCCGCTGCGAACGGTCGGCTCGCCGTCGGTTATAACCGGCGCTTCTCGCCGCACACCGAACGCGTATGCGGCATGTTCTCGGGAGTCGGCGGTCTCGTTATTACGATCCGCGTTAATGCCGGCGCGATTCCCGACGAGAGTTGGATCCACGATCCCGAAGAAGGTGGCGGTCGCCTGTTGGGCGAGGCGTGTCACTTCGTTGATCTTGCACAGGCGATCGCGGGCGCGCAGATCGAACGCGTGTACGCGTCCGTGGTAGGCAAACCAGATGCGGCGAGCGCCCTGCGCGACAACGCTTGCATCACGTTAGAGCTGGCGAACGGATCGATCGCAAGTATCGTCTACACATCGAAGGGAGATGTCGCGCTCGGTAAAGAGCGGATCGAAGTCTTCGGCGGCGGCATGTCCGCAGTCATTGAGGACTTCGTCACGACGACAATGATCCGGCACGGTCGGACCGAACGGTTCCGCACGCGTCAAGACAAAGGGCACGCCGAGCAGATGGCGCGCTTCTTCGCAATGTTGACGATGGGCGCATCACCGCCGATCGAGCTCGAAGAGCTCCGCGGCTCGTGTCTGGCGACGATCGCGGTGCTGGAGTCGCTCGAGAACGGCTGCGCCGTTACCGTTTGATATGCCGCCGCGCGTCCGCTGGTACTTCGATCGCTTGCGCGCGATGTCGGTACCCGAAGTCGCGCATCGCACGTGGCGGTTCGCGCGCCGTCCGATAGAACGCGCTCGCATGCGAAATGGTCGGTACGCGCCCGCGTCCACACAGCTCGCGCAGTGGCGAGGACCTGGTCGTTTCTACTTCGACCCCGAGCTCGCTAAGCAACCAATACCCGAGTGGTTGCAGCGTCGCGCCGAGCTAATCTGTGCCGGCAAACGCGAAATACTTGGTCTTGGTGTCGTCGATGTTCCGGACGCGCCGTGGCATTACGAGCCGCGCGCAAACGCGTGGTGGCCACGCATCGATGCAGCGCGCGTGCTCGCGCGGGCACCCGCCGGCTTCGATGCGCGCCTGACCTGGGAGCTAAATCGCGGGCACGAATGGGTCGTGCTCGCGCGGGCGTGGGCCGCTACAGGCAAAGCGCAATATCGCGAATCGCTCGATCACGACATCCAGTCATGGCGTGATGCCAACCCGCTCGGCATCGGCATCAACTGGGCGTCGCCGATGGAAGCCGCAATCAGGATCCACTCTCTCGTGTGGGCGTCGGCCTTCCTGCGCGGCGAGTCTCTCGGCAGGTGGGCGGCGATGATTCACGAGCACGCCGCGTTTGTACGTCGCAACTTGTCTCAGTTTTCGTCGGCGAACAATCACCTCATTATTGAGCTGAGCGGAATCCTTGTTGCCGCGCGTGCACTCGGGCAGCCAACGGAGCCTGCGCTCGCGACCCTCGAACGCGAGGTGACGCGTCAGATTCACGAGGATGGCGTCAACGCCGAGATGGCGACGCACTATCACGCATTCGTACTGGAGGCGCTGCTGCTTGTCGCGTACCTCGAACGTTGTTACGGCGTGACGAGCTCGGTCATCGACGCCGCGATCATGCGCATGGCGGACTATCTCGCGGAGCTCCGCTGCGACGACGGTTCGCTGCTGCAGCAGGGAGACAGCGACGATGGCGTTATCGTGCCGATGTTCGAGCCAGATTACGCTGCACACCTCGTTGAAGCAGCCGCAGCTCTTCGTACGCCGAAAGCTCCCGTCAGCAAGCATGAAGGCGTGCTGTGGATTACGAACGGCGCGGGCGCGGAACCGACGACGACACCGAAACGCTCTCGTCGGTTCCAGGCGAGCGGCCAAGTGATCCTCCACTGTGCCGAGCTGCACGTCGCCTTCGATGCGGGCCCCTTCGGGTTCGGCGCACTTGCGGCGCATGCACACGCAGACGCGTTGGCGATCACCGTTGCAATCCACGGCCGCCGCGTCCTCGTCGACCGAGGGACGTATCGATATAACGGATGTCGCGAGCAGCGTGATCTATTTCGCAGTACCGCAGCCCACAACACCGTGCAGATCGGCGATCGCGAGCAGGCGCGGATGGTGGGGCCTTTTCTATGGCGCGACACACCTCGCGTCGTCATCGAGCGCTGCCGCCTGGACAGCGATGGCGATGTGGTCGAGGCTTTCCATGACGGTTTTGCGCCCGCCACCCACCGCCGCCGACTCGTCCGTCACCGCGGTGCTCTGCTCGTCATCGACAGCGTCGACACCGCCGACACTTGCACGGCACGTTATCACTTCCCACCGGAGCTGCGAGTTCACATCTCGGATATGCAGGGGACCATCCGTGATCACGCGACCGGCGAGGACGTCGCGTCACTCTGGATCATGCACGGCAAACCGACGATGGCGCGGACGCTGCACTCTGATCGGTACGCCCACGCCGTCGATGCCGATACGATGTCTTGTTCGTTCCGCGGCGTAACAGCAGTACTGTTTGCTGCCCCCACGCCAGAGCCCGCCGCTGTCCTCAATGACGTGCTTCGCTTTGCCCGATCACGGAACGCGCTTCCGCCCGAGTTAGCCGAGCCCGACGGACTTCCAGCGGCCGCCGACGCGAACAAATAACTTACTGCTCGCAGTGTCTACCGCGAGCGTGCCGTCGGCAATCGGAGTCCCAGGCGGAAAGTCCGCATCACTGATTGGTCCTGACTTTGTCATGGTCGCAACACCACCCGGCATCCGCACTAGATGCGTAAAGACTTGGTCCACGTGGCCCGTCGACGCACCCGGGTTTGCAGTCTCGTAGAAGCCGACGTTGCGCGCGTGCAGCGTCTGACCGTGCAACCGATCCTCGAGCACAGGGTCGAGGCCATTGATGTTCTGTACGCCACGAATGCGGCACATGTAGTTGGCTTGATTCTCGGTGATGACGATGCCCTTCTTGTGGTTTAGTGGCACGGCGAGCAGATCAGCGCCGTCGAGCGAGAACCCCGGAACTCCGTCGACGAAGATCGCAGCCGTGGAAGCGTTCACGTCCTGGCCATGCTCGTAGTGAAAGTTACGGACGCTTACGTTGTACAGGCCGCCGTACCCCTTCATGTACAGGCCATGTGAGCCCGAGCCTTGATGCTCGCTCGTTACGTTCGTGAGCCAGCAAGACGCCGCTCCGCGATACGGCTTCTGCTCGGTGATAACGATGTTGTGCCGCGCGCACGCACTGACCCAGACGTTATCAACATACACGGGACCAAAGCCGGTCTTCTCGCCACCCGAGATCCGTAGCCCGGTAGGCGCCGCATACGCGCCGGCGATCGAACAGTCTCGAATCCCTGAATTCACGAACAACGCGACGAGATCGACAAGCGCCGTCGAGATCTTCGCGCCGGCGCGTGCAACGATCGAGAGACCTTCGATGAACCCGTACTCCTGTGTGCCGTCGTGCTTCGCATTGGTGACGAGGCTCGAGATCCGGCACGTCTCGTGAGCAATGAGTGCGCCGGTGCCTGCCGTTCCGACGAGCTTGCTGCTGTTGCCGATCGTGATCGCGTTGCCGCCGTGCACAACACCGCACTCGAGCGTAGCCCCGGGCAGAAGCTCGAGGTGCGTGCGGTCGGGGATCTCGAGCGTGTCCTGGAAGCGGTATCGGCCCGGCGGCACGATGATCTTGCGTCCTGGATGTCCCGCTAGCGCCTTTGCGAGCGCGCGATGGTCGTCAGTTGAGCCATCGCCGGCAGCACCGAAGTCGCGGACGTCGATCCACACCGGTGTTGATTGTTGCGTCCGGGGACGCGCCGCAGAGGTCGCGCATCCGGTCAACATAGCGGTCGCGAGCGGCGCCGTCGTCAAGAAGCGTCGGCGGCCAGGGCGTTCGTCATCGCGATCGCTCATGCAAAACTCCTGCTGCGATGCCGAGGAAGATCCAGAAGAAGATCGACATGTATGGTGTCTCGAGGACAACGTTAAAGCAGGCGAACGTGAGCACGGCCAGCACGCACGTGCACGTCGAGACCAGCATCACATTTGCGTGCCCGCCGGTGGCACGAACTAGCCGCCGAGTGCGGCGTACGAGGGCGACCGGGATGGCCAAGAAGACCCCGAGGCCGGGGATGCCGATCCGGTAAGCGAGATCAAGCAGCGAGTTGTGCGAGCCCGTCAGTGGATCCTTCAAGTTGAACAGAAAATCCCAGACGGTAAAGCCGTGACCGAGTGGCTCCTCCTGAACACCGTAGAACACCTCGTACGAGCTAAGAAGCCGCCAATTAATGTTCTCGTCGTTGAGATCGCTCGTGTGCGCCAGACGAGTTACGGTGTCATCGACGTAACTGCTACCGAACAGGTATGCAGAAACCACGATTCCGACCACGGCTATGACGGCGAGCTTCGTGAGGCCACGCAACGCCTCGGTCGATCCGCCGAGCAAAGTCGTCGCGCCGAAACCGACGGCGAGTGCGACGAAAGCTGAACGGTGCTGCGAGAGAATGATCTCTAACGCCGCAGCCGCGAGGAGCAGCGTAGAATGCAAGGCGAGCTTGCGCTCGAATATCGCCTTGATGCCGAATACGAGAGTCGTGAATACGCCGTAAAGACCGAAGTCGCCGCCGAGCCATCGCGTGCTTCCAGTCGACGTAATCTCGAACTCCTCGGCGGCTGTAAAGAGAGTTGCTCCAGTCCGCATCTGCACGAGCCCGATGCACGCTCCGACGATCGAAGCGGTCCCGATCGCCCGCAGGAACTGCCAGCGCGCCTCATCGTCGACTGCGCATCCGCGGACGACGAAATAAAAGATCGAGTACACGAAGAAGGAGAACGCCTTTGCCCCGGCGGAGGATGGTGCAGGCATGCCGCCGATACCGAGCCAGAGCACGCCCACGCCGACGAACGCGACCACGAGCATCGTAATCGTATCGCGGGGGACCGAGACAATCGCACGGAAGCCTAGGACCGCGGCGCTTACGACAACTAGCTCAGTGGGGAACACGATCACTTCACCGATCGGAATCGCCAATTTCGCGTAGGCGTTTCCGAATGCAGCGACCAGAAAGACGTGAAGGAGGACGATCCAGAATGCGGCAGGTCGGTTTGCACTCACACCGATCGCTCCAGGCGCGTCGCCACCATCCCGCCCAAACTACGTTCGTCTTGACTAACGCAAAAGGGGGTCGCAGTTGCAGCTCGTTTCACATGCGCGTCAACGCTCAGACTCTCTTCCGCATTGAGCGCCCATCGCAACCCCGTGTACATTGCACCGGTCTTGGTCGCTGTTCGCTCCGATACGCAACCTGCTCTTCCACGTTCGCTCCAACGTAATTTTGTCTGGACGTTCGCCGGTAATGCGACGTACGCAGCATGCCAATGGCTGGTCATCGTCCTGATCGCCAAGCTCGGAAGCCCTACCCTAGTCGGACAGTTCACACTGGGCGTAGCAGTTTGCGGTCCTATCATGCTCCTGTGCGGATTGGCGCTGCGCGTCGTTCAAGCCAACGATGTGCAACGGAGGCGCGCTTTTCGCACGTATTTAGGCCTCCGTCTACTAACGACCGCGGTCGCGCTGCTGGGCATCGGCCTGATCGTCGTCATCGCCGGGTATGGTCGGGCGCTGTCGGGCGTCGTGTTGTTGGTGGGGATTGCTAAGGCGGCAGAAGCGATTAGCGAGGTGTTCTGGGCGCAGTTGCAGCAGCAAGAACAGATGGCGCCCATCGGCACCTCGATGATTCTTAAGGGTGTGCTCTCCGTCGCGGCCGTCGGAGCAGTTCTTGGAACGCTCGGAAACCTAACGATCGCCACATTGGCTTTTGCAGCAACCTGGATCGCGGCGCTGCTCGTTTACGACTTGCCTGTGGGGCGTCGCATGATCCCGCAGACGCTGAGGCCATCCTTTCAGTGCGCCGCATTGCTCGACCTCGCGCGCCTTGCGTTCCCACTCGGCATCGTGCTGATGTTGTCGTCACTGGCGTTGAACGTCCCGCGTTACTTCCTGGTGCATCACCACGACGAACATGCCCTGGGGATGTTCAGCGCGATTTCAAACCTAATGCTCGTCGGAATGACGCTGATGACGGCGCTAGGACAAGCGGCTGCACCGCGACTAGCGCGTCACTTCGCGAACCAGGATCGCGCCGGTGTGATCCACCTCGTCGTGAAGCTACTTGGTGTCAGCGTCGCACTTGGCATCTGCGGCATCGTGCTTGCCGTCGTTGCAGGTCGATTCATTCTGACGATCGTGTACACGCTCGAATATGCGGCCGCCGTAGACGTCTTGGTGCTGGCGATGATTGCGGCACTAGCGAGTTACGTGTCGAATGTGTTTGCCGCTGTTGCCATCGCTGCGGGCGAGTTTCGTATTCCGGTTCCCTTGCAATGCGTGAATCTACTGACAACAACGATCATTGCGTGGTTGGCGATCCCGAGCCACGGAATGGTTGGCGCCGCCTGGGCACTCGTAGGTTCAAATGTCGTGACCGCCCTCGCGTTTGGCTGGCTAGCGCATCATTGCGTCGGCCGCATGGGCGCCATCGGCGTGCAAAATGTCTAGTTCGGTTTCCGCGCTACGAACGTCACAATACCGTAGCGCCGACGTAACATCTGAACCCGTTCGTATAGCGGCATTAGCACGCGATCCAGTAGCGTAAAGGGATGCGTGGCCGCAAATTTCAAATTCGACCCAATAGTGTTTGACATGTTGTGGCGCTCAAAAAACTGAGCGCGGGTATTGGGGATGTCGTGCCAGGTCAGCCTCTTCCTGAGGAGATACCGATATGCGTAATAACGTAGCCAGGACACTGGCCGCATCTCGTAGATATTGTCGTTGAAGTCGGCGTCAAGGAGCGACAACCCAGCGCGTTCTAGATAACTCTTAACCGTGGGCTCTGTGAAAAAATAAAGATGGCGAGGCACATCTTCTCGAAATAGACCGTTCGACGACAGACTTGCGAAATTTGTGACAAGAAATACGAATAGTCCGCCGGGCTTCAGGAGCTGTCCTGCCTTGATAAAATAAGACATTGGATCGTGCACATGCTCCAGAACCGCCCACGCCGTGATCGCGTCGTAACGCGGTTCGCCCATCAATGTGGAGAACTCCTGCCGATAAACGGGAAAGTCCGAAATAGGCTTGGAACTCGTCGACACTTCGACACCTTCGACGTTCCATCCTTTTTCGCGCATGAACCGCGGAAAGTCGCCGTTCGCGCACCCGATATCCAACAACCGTTTGCGTGGCGCATCGATGCCCTCCAAATAGCGCGCCTCCTCGGCGTAACGATTGCGATGCCAATTGGCGTCCCGCTCAAAGTAGTCGTAGAACTCTGAAGGATAATACTTGCCGATTTCGTCTCGGTCCGGCCGTGGATTGACGAAGCCGAGACCGCAATTCGCGCACTCGACGACGTCGAACCACTCATCGCGGTGGAAATGAATGTCTGGCGCCGAGTAGACAATGCGGTGCTCAGCTGAATTGCATAGATTACAAACAACTTTTTCCATGGCTCACTAATGCCAACATTGCATAGCCCGTCAGAAGGCGTTGTCGTCAGGTAGCGTGAGTCCTACGTCATGCACGGCCGAGGACGATGACACTCCCGCCTGTTGTTTTCAACAATCCTCGCCGAATCCGGCGCCGGGAAACGCCGGCGTAGGCCAGTAGTGGCGCCTTCCACCTTACAGCGTATCGATTGGTACTCCTGCTCACGTCCGTCATATCGACATTAGTGCACGGAGACGCCGTATTCACGCCGCCACAGCTCGAACATCACGAGCGCGAATAGACGATCGGCGTTTGCTCGCGCTCGCAAAGGACCTCGCGCGAACAGCTGATCCACAACCTGCGCGTCGAACATGCTGTCACGCTGAACTAACACGTCGCGAAAGTAGTCCCGCCAGCGCGGGGTCGTGAGCCACTCCGCAATTGGCAAGCCGAAGCCTTGCTTGCGATGACGATCAAACGCGGGAGGTAGTATGCGCTGCGCCAACTTCTTGAGCAGCACCTTTCGGGTGGTGGGCGACGCTTTTAGGCTTCCAGGGACCTTCCCGAAAGCAAACTCGATGATCGAGCGATCGAGAAGTGGCGAGCGCACCTCCAGAGAGGTCAGCATGCTCGCGCGGTCCACCTTTACGAGGATGTCCTCGGCCAGATAATTTTCAAAGTCGGTCCGAAGTTGGCGCTCCAGGATATCGCTGTGCTTAGCGACTCGACGCGAGCGGTGTTCCTCCGCTGTCGGTTTCCATCCGGTTTGCTTCGAGAGCAACCGTCGCCGCGTGTGGACATCGAACAAAGGCGTCAGCGCAATTCCATCGCGCCAATCAGCATCCAGCGTCGACCACCATCCGCGGCCTTTGATTCCGATCGGCAGCACCGCGCGCGCGAATTCGGCGATGTTGTGCCGCAGCAGCCTCGGTATGCGTCGCAGTCGAACGTAGTCACGCAACATGTTCGGGTAGTGGGCGTAGCCGCCGAACAATTCATCGCCGCCGTCGCCACCGAGCGCGACCGTGCAGTGCGAGCGCACGAGCCTACTGATCACATATGTCGGTACGAGGGACGAATCCCCGATCGGCTCATCGAATTGCCGCGCGAGCACTGGCAGCAGGTCGACCGTGTCGAATGTTGCATCTACTTCAATGTGTTCCGTCGAGAAATGCTGTGCGATCAGTCGCGCATGGTCTGTCTCGTCGTAACATCCGAAGCCCGGAAACCGGACGGTGAACGTCTTCACGTTCGAACTCGCGCGAGTAGCCATCGCGGTAATCAGGCTCGAGTCGATCCCACCGCTCAGTAGCAAGCCGAGCGGGACGTCTGCAACGAGCTGACGCTTCACCGCGCGCTGTAACAGCATCTCGAGCTCGTCGAGAAGCGAGGCTTCGTCAGGCATCCGCTCGGCTGGCTCTGGGAGGGTCCAATAGCGCCACACACGCGACCGCGTTGATTCGACATCGAAGACGAGCGCGTGCCCAGCTGGCAGTTTGCAGATGTCTCTCAGGATCGATTGGGTACCCGAAGTGAAGCCGCTCGCCAGATAGACATCAAACGCATCGCTATGCAGGCGACGCGGCATCGTAGGGTCTTGCAGGAGCGCCTTGATTTCGGACGCAAATAGTAGCTGCGAGCCCCGGATCGAGTAGAAGAGCGGCTTCTCGCCCGCTCGATCGCGCGCTAGGAAGATCCTGCGCTTCGTGACATCGTAGATAGCAAAGGCGAACATCCCATCCAGCTTCGCGAGGCAATCGAGATCCCATTCGCGATACGCGCACAGGATCACCTCAGTATCTGAGCCCGATCGGAACGAATGACCGCACTGCTGCAGCTCATCGCGGAGCTCTTGGAAGTTGTAAACCTCTCCGTTGAAAACAACACAATGCTGTTGCGTCGTGTCGAGCATTGGCTGATGGCCGGCGCTGCTCAAGTCAATGATGGCCAGTCGGCGATGCCCCAGCGCTACCTCGCCATTGCGCGATTGCCAGACTCCTTCGTGGTCAGGACCGCGGTGCCGTAAGCGCGATATCATGTGCTGGACGATATCGACTCGTGCACCGGAGCTGTTCGCGATTCCGGCAATGCCACACACCTAAATATCCTCGCTCAGTGCGTTTCGAGCTGACCGACGTAGAGGAGATATGGGCTCGACCAGGCGAGCTTCGGAGGTGCTTCGCCGAAGATCGCACGCTGCAGGTAGTCCCATGGGTACGAACCTAACTTAAACAGCTCCAGTGCCACCTCGCGCAGCGAGCGCGAGGGTGCATTGAATAGGCCAGGAGCAAACACGCCTAGGTAGTCACAGTACTTCGGAACTAGGGAACGAGCCTCGAAGAGCTCTGCGAATCGCTGGCGCTCCATGATCTCAAGGTTGTGCATCGCCAGCACCGGAGCGTTGAAGAAACGATGGAGCAGATAGTTGAGCCCCAGCAAGTTTGGAATGCTGACGATCAGCAAGCCACCGCGACGCAAGAGCTCGAGGTGGACATCGATTGCGTCTTCTGGTCGTGAGAAATGCTCGATGAATCCATTCGACACGACTACGTCGAAGTGACCCTTGTATCTCTCGCGAAAGTCGCGGGAGAACGCATCGGCATGAACAACATGCGCGGGATCGAAGCCATGATCGACGAAGACGCTACGATTCTGATCGACTCCAGTTTGCGTGTACTCGACGCCCCACGCATCGCAGCCAAAGCGGCGGCTCATTTTCGCGATGTTCGTTCCAGGTGCGCTGCCGATTTCCAGAATCGAGGGTCGATGACCCGGTACGGTCGGAATATGCGGCCGAATGATTTCGTCCGCCAAAAAGGTGACGTAGCCGCCGTGATAATAGAAGTCGAACAACGATGGGCTTAGCACCTGTGCCGCCCAGCGCCTGAGCAGCGTTTGTTGCTTGCTCCGTGCATGGACCTGATCCCAATACGCCTGTTCGCTCAAGCGTTCGATTGGGTTGGCAATCGACCTCATGATGGACGACGTGTGTAACTTGCTCTCGTTCCCGATACCAGCGTCATCGTCGGAAACGGCTCGCCGACCTTGCGACGTCACGATCGAGCAGACCATTGGTGTCGGTCCGCGCGAAGAGGCGGACGCCTCTGAAATGCTCCTTGACATGTAGCGTAGACACTCTCATAGCGCTCCGCTACGGATGCAATTGTCAGAGGCTCGACCTGCTGGCGCGCGTTCACTGCTCGCGAGCGTGCACTCGTCGGATCGTCGAGTACCGCACTGATTGCTTCGGCGACAGCCGCCACATTTTCGGTCGGAACGAACAGCGCCGAAGTATCGCTAAGAATCGAACGATGAGCGGGAATGTCCGTAACGATGACTGGGCATTCCGCGGCCATCGCTTCGAGAATGACGTTGGGTGTACCTTCAAAACGGCTAGTACTTATCAGCGCTGTGGCGACTTTTAGAAATCGCCACCAGTCGGCTTGATAGGGCACGAGCCGCACGCAATCGTCCAACTCTAGCTCTCGGATCATTCCGACAAGCTGGGTCTTTAACGGGCCATCGCCGACGATGAGAAGCTCGAATTTTTGAGGTGCGAGTTGCGCGGCAGCCTGCACGAGAATCTCGGGAGCTTTTTGATTTGCAAGACGGCCGACGCACAACAGAAGAGGCACTTCTGGAGCGGTCGCTGGATCGACAGCGTCGATCGCGGCGACATCGACAGCGTTGCCAATGAAATCCACCGATGAAACCGTTTGCTTCCATTCGTCCGTGCCTTCCGGAGAGTTCGCGACCACGAAGCACGCGAATCGAGCGAGCCACGAGCGTGTACGACGGAGAAGCGGCATTGTCGCGTATGCAGCTAGGACCGCGCGCTCGCTCATCACCCACGGCACGCGGTTAAAGATCGCTACGACGCCGCCAACGACATCCATTTGTGGAAGCCATGTGTGAATGATCTGCGGCTGAACTTCACGTACGACCGCGGCGAGTCGCGCAAATAGAACGGGATGGGCCTTTCGAAGATCCCCAAGCACATGGATACGGACGCCGCCCTCCCGCACGCGCAGGTAATGAACGCCACCCCGACGCAACGCAATGTGAACATCCCAACCTCGCGACACTTGCGCTGTAGCCAACATGGCTAACTGTCGCTCCGCTCCTCCGCCTTCCAAGGAAGGGATTACATGCAGAATGCGCGGCACGGCGCTGCATCGTTTCCCATGTACGCCGCCAACTCAACTTGAGTTCGTCACAAAGAACCATCACGATGGGGCGCCTTGTGCGGCATCGTTGGCTTTCATTCGTCTGATCAGCGCATCGATCCGGTGGCTGCCGCGGCAGTGATGCGCGAGATGCTATCGAGTATTTCACATCGAGGCCCTGACGGAGAGGGCATGTTCGTCGACGAGCAATGCGTGCTCGGACATCGACGCCTAAAGATCATCGATCTCAGCGATGCGGCTCGACAGCCGATGCAGACTCTCGATGGCTCACTCGTGATCACTTTCAACGGGGAGATCTATAACTACCGAGCGCTGAGGCATGATCTACAAAGCTCGCACGCGTTCCGTAGCGCCTCAGACACCGAGGTATTGCTGTGCGGGTATGAGCAGTGGGGCAAAGATGTGTTTCGACGCGCGAACGGCATGTACGCCGCAGCGCTATGGGAGGCGAAGCGAAAGAGGTTGCTGCTTGTTCGCGATCGGCTCGGCAAGAAACCGCTCTTCTATTACTGGAATCGAGGTCGTGTCGTATTCGGTTCCGAGCTGAAAGCGCTGTTGCGCCATCCAGAGGTGGCGACGAGTATCGACGAAGACCGGCTTGCTGAGTTCTTAGCGTTCGGTTACGTGCCGACGCCAAATACGATTTTCGCGAACATCTACAAGGTCCCTCAAGGGACGATCGTTCAGTTCGAAGGCGGAAAGCGGTCGCTCGAACAGTATTGGGACCTGCCAACCGAGCAAGTCGATTACAGCGAGCGCGAGGCTCTCGAAGAGCTCGACGCGCTTCTTAACGACGCCGTTCGCATCCGATTGGAGAGCGACGTTCCATTGGGCTTTTTCCTGAGTGGTGGCATTGACTCGTCACTCGTCACCGCAATTGGCCGGCGCCTCGCTGGTCAGATTCGTACGTTCTGCGCCGGTTTTCACGATCCAGACTATGACGAAGCGCCTTATGCGCAAGACGTTGCCGACTTCCTCGGCACGGAACACACGACGCTCTACGTGGACGAAGGAAGCTTCGCCGAATTCAGCGATGTCGCCGTCAAATACTATGATGAGCCTTTCGCGGATTCTTCTCTCATACCGACGTACTACCTAGCGAAGCTGACGAAACAGCACGTCACTATCGCGGTTTCCGGGGACGGCGGGGACGAGCTCTTTTGCGGCTATCAGAAGTATCTCAACTTCGTCCAGCTTCGTCCCGTTCACATGCTTCCGCTCAGAGTGCAGAACCTCCTGGCGCGCGGGCTGGAGCTGGTTCCGGCGAATACAACTCGCAAGATCAGCCACGCACTGCGCAGTGGCATATCGCCCATCGAGCTAGTGCAGTGGCTCATCACGATCTGGAAAAACGATGAGCTCGGCGACCTCATGCCCGGCAGCCGCATCCAGTGGAATACGACTCAAGTAATGCAGACGCTGCAGCGTTTTGGAGCGAGAGACGAGCTATCGCGATTCATGGCTGCGGACATCCGGTCGTACCTCTGCGACGACATTCTTCAGAAGGTCGATCGTGCGTCGATGGCCGTGGCGCTCGAAACGCGCTGCCCGCTACTGGACTACCGCATTGTTGAGCTCGCTGTGCGTTTACCCATCGCGTTGAAGTTTCGAGGCGGCCGACAGAAGTATCTCCTGAAAAAATTGCTCGCGCGCTACGTGCCTGAGCGGCTATGGAAGCGTCGGAAGCATGGATTCAACGTCCCCCTCAAGAGCTGGTATCGAGGAAACCGTCAACGCCACTTGAGCGAAGCGCTTAACCAATTAGCTACGGCGATGCCTCGGCTTTCCAAAGAAACAATGCAGCGGTTCATGAAGCTTCACCTGACTGGTAGGTACGATTATTCGCAGAAGCTTTTTGCGCTCGACATGCTGAGCCAGTGGGCCGCAGAGTATCGCCGGCAATGAGGTCGTCGCTCGCTGAGCAACTGCGGTGCCCCGCGTGTAATGCAAGCGGTGCCTTTCGCGTTCGCGGTGATGTCGTTGACAGGTCAGAGGTCAAGGACGGCTATCTCATTTGTGGACATTGCGCTCGCGACTACGCCATTCGCAACTTCGTTCCACGGTTCGTCGGCGATAAAAACTACGCACGGTCGTTCGGTTTCCAGTGGAACAAACATGCAACGACACAGATCGATCGTGCGAACGGCAACGAGCTCAGCCGCCGACGCTTCTTCGCTGCAACTGCGTGGCCAGAAGTCATGCGAGGTCAAAAGTTGCTCGAAGCAGGTAGCGGAGCTGGACGCTTTACGGCGATTGCGGCGGATACAGGCGCGGATGTGTTCTCGTTCGATTACAGCAATGCGGTCGACGCGAACCTTGCAAACAATGGTCGCCGAGAGAACGTCCATTTGTTGCAGGCGGATATCGTCAACATTCCGCTGCCACGGAGATTCTTCGACCGCGTGTTATGTCTGGGCGTTCTACAACACTGTCCGGATCCATGGATTGCGTTTCAGAGCCTGGTCACTCATCTTGCACCAGGCGGTCAGATCGTCATCGATGTGTACAGTCTGAAGTGGCGCACGCTGTTTCACCCCAAATACTGGCTACGTCCGATCACGACACGTATGTCCGAGGAGCGCTTGCACAAGCGCGTGACGTGGGCCGTGCCAAAGCTACTTCCGTTGAAGCGCTGGCTCACGGATCGCGTAACGCTCGGCCGGTACCTCGCGTATAGCCTACCCGTCGCGTATCAACACGAGTGGCGCGAGCTGGCGAACGAACACGGCGCTGCCTACATCGAAGAACTGTCGATACTGGATACGTTCGATTGGTACTCGCCCGCTCATGATCATCCCCAGACGTTGTCGCGAGTACGCCAGTGGTTCAAATCGGCTGGGCTCGAGAATGTATCCGTGGCCTACGGTCCCAACGGCATCGTCGGCAGAGGTTCGCAACCTTCGTGACCGCGCGAGCTCTTTTGTGGGTTCCTCTACCGCCGCCATACGCCGGGCCCGAGGTCGCGTCCCAGACGCTCGTGTACGCGTGCCGGGATCACTTTCCTGAGGTGCTGATCGAGAACGCATCGCTGCGCACAGCAAATATGGAGAAGGGACGATTCAACTGGAGTGGCATTCGCTCGTTCATGACGGCATACCGTCGATTTGTACGAACCATAAGAAAGGTGGATACGGTCTGCCTCGTCGCAGCCGCAAACACGACGGGTTGCCTGCGTGACGCGGCGTTGATCGCGACTGCTCGACTCATGCGAAAGTCGATCGTCCTTCATCTTCGTGGTGGACGTTACGCCGAGTACTACGCGGACAGCAGTGCGCCGATGAAACGGCTATTGCGTTTCGCGTGGGGCAGCGCAAGTCGCGCGATCGTTCAGGCCCCGCGACTTAGCGATGTGCTGCGCGAGGCCGCACCTCATGTGGAAGTCATCGTGTTGCCCAACGGACTACGCGGTGACGAGCTACCACCGAAGTCTACTTACGTCACGGAGCAGCCGCGCATCTTGTTCGTGGGGCATCTGACATACTTCAAAGGCTTCTATGATTTGATGCACGCGTTTCGCGAGCTCCGCGCGCGGCGACCAGACACGGTTCTGGTCTGTGCAGGCGAGTTACCCGATCCCCAGCGCTCGTTCGTTGACTTTCTTCCCCGCGGTCGCCAAGCCTTTTACTTGAAACACCGTCACGAAATCTGCGCTGAGATCCGTTCGTTCGTTGAGGGTGGTGCCGCGAATGGAGTTGAGTACGCGGGCATCGTGAGCGGCCAACGTAAGATCGATTTGTTCCGAAGCAGCGATCTCTTCGTGCTGCCCTCATACACCGAGGGGTTCTCGTTAGCACTGCTCGAGGCGCTTTTTCACGGCTTGCCTGTCGTTACCACAAATGTTGGAGGTAGCCCCGATATCGTGAAGACGGCGAACGGAATCTTGATCGAACCTGGGGATGTCGATGGGCTCGTGAACGCGCTCGACGAGCTCATCAGCGATCCTGACCGTCGACAAGCATTGGGAAGGCGCAATGCGCGAGAAGCTCGAGAGCACTACGACGTTCGCATCGTCGCGAAACGGCTTGCCTCGATCCTCAAAGGTGACTCTGGAGCGTGGATTAATCGAGAAAGCGCCGAGACCAGAGCTCCAAGCTCATGAGCATCCATAGCTGCAATGCATAATCGGATACGCCAGTCAGGAACTCGTCCTTCAGGCGCCGAATCACGCGAGATTCGAACCATCCGCGTGCGCCCAGACCGTGCGGGCCGAGTAGCTCCTCCCGCATATCCGTGAGCTCACTGCGCAGCCACGATCTAATGGGCGCACCAAATCCTGCCTTCGGACGCCACACGATGGGCGCCGGCAATACCGTTTCCGCGGCGCGTTTGAGTAGCCACTTGCCTGCGAGCTTTCCACGCCGAACACGTACGAGATCGCGTGACCGCAACCCAAAGGACCACTCGACGAGATCGACGTCGAGAAAGGGCACCCTGACTTCGACCGCGTGAGCCATCGAGGTGCGGTCGGTATACGCGAGGTTCAGGTTAGGTAGGTACGTAACCAGATCCCACATCATTGCCTGCCGTAGAGGATCTTCGCCGGCCGCAATCTGAACGCGCGCCACGAGCGCAGCGACATCGCGTGCCACGACATCGTTGTGTTCAGCTAAGGGTCCATCTGGCGACGTGAGCTCGCGACGTAAGCCATCATCGAAGTACGTCTCCATTGCGATGTAGTGCTCCAGCGGGCTTGCTTCGACTGACGTTAGAAATTTCTTTCCGGCCCGGCCGAGTTTCGCGGCGCCCGATCTGCCAGCGGCCGGTAGTCGAGCCACTACTGTCTTTATGCCACGCCGAGCCCATGGCGGTAGCCTCCGATACATGCGGCCATAGGCCAGTGCCCGCTGACGTGGATATCCTGCGAAGACCTCGTCTCCGCCCATGCCGCTCAACATGACCGTGAGTGTTTGTTTCGCGGCTTGGCAAATTAGGTATGAAGAAATCGCTGCTGGATCACCTATCGGCTCGTCGAGCGTCTCGACGACAGTAGGCAACAATGTCGCGACATCGGGCGACAGAACGATTTCGGTATTGCGCGTCTCGAAGTCGCGGCTGACCTGTCGCGCAAACGGCAAATCGTCCGGCACGATGTCATACGCAAGATCTTGAGGCGCGTAGCCGACGGAATACGTCGAAGGCGCTCTGCCAGTCGCATCCTTCATCAACGCTACGATCAAGCTGCTGTCGAGACCGCCGCTTAGAAAGGCGCCGAGCGGGACGTCCGACACCATTTGCTGCTTCACGATTCGCCCGAGCTCGTCACGAAGGAATCGAACGTTCTCCGCGACGGTGCCCTCGTTTTCGCGAGAGAGAGCGCGGTCCAACGGCGACCAGTACTGGCGAATGAGCGTTTCGTTTGTCGCGAGGTCGATCTCCATCCAGCATCCTGGGGACAGCTTTCGAACGCCGGCGAGACCGGTACGCTCACCCGGGATCCATAAGAAGTGCAGAAACGTTTGGATTGCTTCCGGGTCAATGACGGCGCGAAAACCGTGAACGCCTCGAAAGCTCTTCAGCTCGGACGAGAACACGAACCGGGAACCAACTCTGGCGTAGTAGAGCGGCTTCACGCCGAAGTGATCTCTGACAAGGAAAACCTTGCCTTTCGTAACGTCGGCAATCGCGAACGCAAAAATGCCGCGGAGCCGAGCGACGTCTTCAATTCCGCGACGTCGGTACAGCTCCAACACAACCTCGGTATCGGACTGCGTTCGAAACTCGGCTCCTTCTCGCGCTAGCTCGGCGCGCAGCTCGCGAAAGTTGTAGATCTCGCCGTTGTACGTGATGAACACGGCGCCGCCCGCACGTGAAAGCGGCTGCCGTGCCGCCTCGGATAGATCGAGGATGCTTAGCCGACGATGGACGAATAAGACGCGCGGCGTTTCGACGGTTCCTTTGTTGGCGCCGAGCTTGAGCGGAACCTCTGTGCGGTCGACATCGGTGATGTAACCGTGATCGTCGGGTCCGCGGTGGCGAATCGACGCGTCGAGCTCGCGAAGATCGTCACGCCATTGCGGCGCTAAGCCGGCCGCATCGACTACTCCGGCGATGCCACACACGAGCCAGGAACCATAGGGGGGCTTCGCTCGACGGCCACGCGTTCTTCGCCGCCGGCATGCGTGTCCCCAAAGGACTCAATAACAGCCTTGGGCGACGACATCGGCGACCATATAACATACTCGCCAGAACACAGGCGGCTGTTCGGCTTCGGCCTATTATGCGCGCGTTCCCGTGGGTCGCTTCGCTCGGAAGCTGTGCACCGCCGCGCTGCTCGTGGTGTCGCAGCCTTCGCATTCGATCGCTTCGCCAAATGTCGAGCTCGACGAACCCGTCTACGAGGAGCTTACGACGTTACAAGCTCTCGGCCGTTTGCCGCTGTACATGGGAGGGCTCCGACCGCTGACGGAACGACGAGTTCACGAACTGCTCGCCTCCGCTGGTAGTCCTCCTACAGAGCCAGCCGACGACGGTTTTTGGTTGCGCCCTCTGCGCAGAGCCAAGCTTGTACTCGCCGCAATGCGCGAGCAGGAACGAGCCTACTCGACCAGCGTTCGTCCGCGCGATCTCGTTGGAGGCGTCAACATCTCGTGCGAGCACCGCGAAGGGGATCCTTGCGGCGACGGTGTTGGCGCCTTCACACAACTCGATTCGAGCGCCGGATATGGAGAGTGGGTCTCCGGGTCACTGCGACTCCTACTCGTGGGCGGCACCGATCGCTACGACGCACAGATCGCGGTCGACCGCGGATATCTGCTTTCCGAGCTTGGACCGGTCGCGGTTGAAGTGGGGCGCGACGCTTTCTCGTTGGGTCCATCGAGTCGAACGCAGCTTGGTTGGGGCGATCACGCGCCCGCGATCGACCACGTGCGCATCTCGACGGCGCGTCCGATCGAGCTGCTTCCTGCATTGCGCGCGAACGCGCTGTACGCGTTGGGCATATTGAGGGAGCCGCAACGGTATCCCGGCAACGTCGTAAGCATCATCCGGGGACAGCTCGACATAGTGGACCGCGTCGAGCTCGGCATCATGCAGCAGATCCAAATGCTCGGCGAAGGAGCGCCCGGCCTCAGCGTGGGGGAATTCTTGCTCGAGCACTTCAGGCGCGGCAACGCATCGGCCGGGGCAGACGACACATCCAATCGACGATTTGGCGGTGACCTCGCGTTTCATGTGCCGGATCTACACGCGCGCTTCTATTACGCGCTCATGTTCGAAGACATTCGCCGCAAGCGTTTCATCGACGCCGTTCGGTACGATGCCGATCATTTGTTCGGTGTCGAGGTCGCTGCGCTTGGGGCGAATCACGACCATGCATTCATCGTCGAATGGCACACGACAGGTGTGCGCTCGCACGAGCACGTGCCGCGAACAACCGGCTTCACGAACGCAGGTAACGTCGTCGGAAGTCCGCTCGGGCCGGACTCGACGTCGATCTTTGCTGGCGCGCGCATCAATCTCGGATGGAGCACGCTTTCGCCCTGGCTCGAGCTCACGCAACACTCAAGCGATACGTACACGTTCGTCGTGGATGGCCCGATTTCACGGGCAACACGCGGAGTCACGGAAACGCGTTATCGCGCTGGAGCGCGGTTACGAGCGCCACTTACCGAGCGCTTGTGGTGTGAGGGGCAGCTGCTGCTCGAACACGTGGAGTCGGCGGGCTTCATGGACGGGCATCGCGACGATAACTTCGGGATCGTAGGCGCGCTCGTCTGGCACCCAGAATGGCGGTTCGCCACCTCGCCGCTCTAATGCTGTAGCCACTCCAGGAGTGCGTCGACGACGCGGCTGGAAGCGCGGCCATCCCAGCCATCGATCGAGCGGGATTTCTTGTAGTGGCCTTCCAAGATCTGTTCGATGGCGCGCCACGCATCGTCGAGATTCTCTCCAACGAGCGTGTTCGTTCCGCTCGTCACGGTAGCGGGTCGTTCCGTGTTCGCACGGAGGGTTACACACGGAACACCTAGATGTGTCGTCTCTTCCTGGATGCCACCGGAGTCCGTGACGACGAGACGCGCAGTCTCCATGAGACCTACGAATTCGCGGTAACCGATGGGCGCGGTGAAGTGAACACGCGCATTGCATGTGAGCTCGTCTTTGAGACCGAGCTCGGCGAGGCGCTTCTCCGTGCGAGGATGAGCGGGAAACACGACAGGCAAGCGATCCGCTAGGCGACGCAGCAACTCGACGAGCTTGCGCAGCCGGTCATCGACATCAACGTTGGATGGGCGATGCAGTGTAACGACGGCGTAATCGCCGCGCCTCATGCCGTGCCGCTCGGCCATCGCCAGCGAACGCGCATCAGGTAGCTGTTTCACGAGCGTATCGATCATCACGTTGCCGACGTAGCGAATGCGTTCGCTCGGCAAGCCTTCGCGCGTCAGGTTCTCGAGACCGGCGGGCTCGCTAACGAGCAATAAGTCGGCGACGACATCGGTGACGACGCGGTTAATCTCCTCGGGCATTGCACGATCGAACGACCGGAGGCCCGCCTCCACATGCGCGACCGGGATTCCGCGTTTTACGGCCACAAGAGCGCAGGCCATTGTCGAGTTGACGTCACCGACGACGATCACGGCACGTGGCGGTTGGGGCCGCGCAGCTAAATACTCATCGAACGCACTCATGATGCGTCCCGTCTGGACACCGTGGCTTCCCGAGCCGACCTGCAGATGTACGTGGGGCGCGGCAATGCCGAGCTGGTCGAAGAACACGCCCGACATTTCGAAGTCGTAGTGTTGGCCCGTGTGCACGAGCTCCGTTGTCAGGTCACTCTTGCGCTCTGCGAGCTCGTGCATGATCGGCGCGACCTTCATGAAGTTTGGTCGTGCGCCTGTAACGAACACCAGCGAGCTCATCGGGCGCGCAGCCTAATCGATCTCCCGGCGTTTCGTCAGCAGCCATTAAGGTACTCCTCGGTATCGTCGTCGAATTCGCTATGTGTTGCCGGGCTGACTTCGCGGGACGGTGCGCGGCTGTGATCGCGATGAGCCTGGGCTCGAATCGCACGAACATCGGCATCATCGCAACGATGGGCTGGCACCCCTCGGGTAGGCTGGCGAGCGACTAATTTTAGGTTCAATCGGCGAAGAGCTCGCTCACGCTCGTACAGGTGAGTGCGCGATCGAACCAGCGACGCAGAAGCTCGAGATCTCGTACGGCGAGGATGCGTTCGCGATGTTCGGGCTCGAGCCGAATCCCACGCCACTCGAGTAGACGGAGAATAGCCTCTGCCATTATCGTGCAATTGGCTGCTACCAGAACCGGATTGCTCTTTGCGAGTAACGCACGGGCGACCGCGTCGTCTGTCTTCGAGGCGCGGATGAGAGCGGCGATCGGTAGCGGTACCGCCAAGCTCCGATCATCGATCGACGCTGAGGCGTTGAGGAGGCTCCACGTGCCCAGATCATGCGACCACTCGAACGCGCGCTCGCGTTCGACATCGAGGGCGAACACGCGACGGACGCCGCGTCCGCAAAGATCCTTCGCCTTCTTCGCAGCGCTACTCAGCGTCTCGGTGCTCACAACTTCGAACGCGAGGTGCTCGAGCTGACGCCCACCGGTGCGTGGATCCGGCGCCCGCGGAAACACGCTCGCGTCGGGCGCCCGATCGCTCGTCTCGGACGTGCGCGTGAGCATGTCACTGGCCACTTCGAAGTCGTCGGCTACATGCGCCTCGAGCAACGCCGAGATTTTCGAGTGCAGGATCGCATGGGGTGGATCAGACGGCGACACGCGGACGAGCTTTCCGTCGTCGATCTCGTAACCGCTTCCAGGCGCGACGAGTCGCTCGTCGATCCCAGGCAGGTTCGCGTGGCTCGTGCGTGACGACATCCGCATCAGGATACCTCGCGTTGTCGCGCACCGCGATCACGGATCTTTGGGCCCGACGAAAACATGCTCGTGCGAGCAGCAAGGCACGCACCAAATCAGCGCTCACGGATCTCGCGGAGCTACGCGCGCTCTCGTCCGAAGGGAGGACCACCGATCCGAAATCCGGCGGACATCGGACATACGACATCTGGCAGTTGATGTGGCTCCTCGGTATTGTCGACGAATTCGCTATGTGCTGGCGGGCTCACTTCGGGGGACGGTGCGCGGCTGTGTTCGCGATGAGCCTCGCGATTCACGCGGCGCGCGCGGATGCACCGCCCGCCGACGCGCCGCCCGCCAAACCGCCGCCAACGCCCGTCGCGATGGCGACGCCCGAGCCGCAGCCGAACCCGCCGCCTGACACGAAGACCGCAATCGCTGACAAGGCACCCGCCAAGCCAAGCCCGTACGCGAAGTGGATCGCCGCTGGCTCCGTCGCAGCGATCCACCTCGGCTACGCCACGTGGTCGTACTTCGCCTGGTACCACAACAGCAATACCGAAGACTTTCACCTCGAAGAGCCAAGCGCCGCCTTCGGCGCTAACACCTACGCCGGCGGCGCCGACAAGTTTGGCCACTTCTGGTCCAACTACACACTCACCCGCGCCACGACGGCCGTGCTCGTCGCCGGCGGATGGGACCGATTGCCGTCGAGCCTCGTCTCCGCGGGACTCACCGAGGTCGCCTTCACACTCACCGAGCTCGAGGACGGCTTCGTGAAGTACGGCTTTGACTACAAAGACGTCATCGCGAATGCGTCGGGGGCGGCGTTCGCCGTGCTCATGGACAACGTGCCCGCCATCGATCGCTTGTTCGACTTTCGACTGCAGTACTTTCCGTCGCGCGACTATCGCCGCAGCTTCGAGAAGACCGGTAGCGTCGACATCGGCCAGGATTATACCGGGCAGTCGTACATGCTCGCGCTGCACCTCGGCGCGTTGCCCCGCATGAATGACTACGACGTGACGTATTGGACGCGCTTCGTCGACCTCGCCGTCGGCTTCGAGGCACGCTACTACTCGCCCGCGCCGGAGATGCGCACCGAGCCGCCGCGGCAGACGGTTTATGTCGGGCTTTCGGTGAACATGCAGTACGTGCTCACGCACCTGTTCGCCGACTCGACCGGCGCGCGGATCGGCCGAGGCTTCTTCGAAGTTTATAGCCTGCCGTACACGACGTTTCGCTACGTCGAAGCATCGCGAAAGCCCGAGTGATCGCGCGCGGAATGTGCTACTAGCCGGCGATGAGAGAAGGCGAGGACGCCGTCGAAGAAGTGGCTCGGTGCGGAGAATGGATCGGTGCGCTGGTCGACCTGCCCTCCTACGTGACGGGCGAAGGTCAGCCCTATCGGCCGACCGCGGTCTTGTGGATCGAAGTCGAGACGGATTTGATCGTCGGGTCCGAGCTCGTGCGACCGGATGAGGCACTCGCACGCGCGGTGGCGGCGTTCGAGACCGCGACACGCGCACCACTGATTGGCAAGCCCCGCGTGCCGCGGCAGCTGCGCGTGGCGGATGAGGCACTCGCCGACGCGTTGGGCGGGGCCATTCGCGACGACATCGAGATCGTCGTCGGCCCGATTCCCGAGATCGATGAGGCGGTGAGGCTCATGATGGAGCAGCTGTCGCGCGACGATGACGAGGCCGGCGAGTTTTCGTATTTCGGCGACAGCGTGACGGCGGAAGATTTGGAGTGGTTCTTTCGGTGTTCGGCTCGGCTCTATCGCAGCCAGCCGTGGGTGACGATTCCCACCGACGAGCTCGTCGGTGTGTCGTGCGAGCTGCTTGGCGTGACCGAGGGGTCACTGGCTGTGGTCGGGCAGCAGGGTGAGTCGTTTGGGTTCACGATGGTTCGTTCGCCCGAGGATGTGGTTGCACTCAGCGAGGCGGCTGCGCGACATCAGCGCGGCGAGGAGGCGGGCGCCTTTCCGCCGAGCATCATGCTCTCGTACGATCGTGCGGATGCGCTGCCGCCTTCGATGCGCGCCGAGATCGAGAAGTATGGGTGGGAGCTCGCGGGACCGGTCGCGTATCCGTCGGCGATGCTGATCGATTCGGACTTGGTGTCGCGTTCGTTGACGCGAACCGAGTTGATGGGCGTGACCGCGATTATTGAGGCACTGGCCGAGCTCGTCGAGACGGAGCCGGATTTTGCGGAGGTCTGGCAGGAGGGCGAGCCGATGACGTGGTCGCGCAGGATCCCGTCGCCTGGAGGGGAGGTGGTGGTCGAGCTCAGCGCGCCCCAGTATTTGACGGTCGAGCAAGAGGGCGACGCCGATGGCCCGATCATCGACGACGAAGGCGTTTTGGACGACGAGATTTTCGAGGACTATCGCGATGAACTGATGGCCCAGTTCGCCGAATCGCCCGAGGCGCGCGGCAACGAGGGGATGATCGCCGTCGCGGAGATGCTGATCGAGCATGCGGCGAGGTATCAGCTCACGACGATTACTCGCATCACGCCCGCGGAGCTGCGTGAGCTGCTCTTCGAGACACTGCCGCGGCATGTGAGCGTCGACTCGGATGCTGCCCCCGAGATCATCGATTCGTTACGCGCGCTGCTCGAGTTTGCCGCGCGCGCAATGGATTCGGCGAGTGCGCGCGAGTGCCTCGAGTCGCTTCCGGCCGACGTCGTGAAGCAGCTTGCGCGCGAGCTCGACAACGAGAGCAAGTTTGGAACGGCCAAGTCACTCGTGATGGCCGGGATCAAAGCGGGCTACGACTTGTCGACACCCGAAGGCGTGAACGCGTGG